>MRWG01001962.1_pt1 | contig 11487 bp, 7 predicted proteins | sample 1013341 | NCBI WGS metagenome assembly MRWG01 (sample SAMN06117577, study PRJNA244670) | biofilm metagenome | biome: Water; feature: Cathode Biofilm; material: Biofilm; isolation source: microbial consortium enriched at the cathode of a solar microbial fuel cell | place: USA: District of Columbia ... | reverse complement strand
CCCCCAGACGGAGCCCGCCCCCGGTGGCCGCATCCGGGCCCGCCCAGCCCGTCGCCAACCTGCGCGTCGGCGCCGATGGCTCCCCCCGATCCTCAAGCCGATCGATCTCCGCGGCGAGACGATCAATCACGTTCCGGTCGCTGAACTGCCCAAGAAGTCGCATTTTGTCAGGGTATCACCCTATCAGGCGCCAATCAAGCCTCTCTTCCTTCTTTAAAGGGCGTGAGCCCCCTCCCCGGCAGGCCGGCGAATACCGTCCGGGCATGTGTGGGCGCTACACCCGTCACTACACCTGGGAGCAGGTGCGTGAGTTCCTCGACCTTCGATTCCCCGATGAGCTGGGGCTGCGGGAAACGTACAACGTCGCCCCCACCCACCGGGCGCCGATCGTCCGCCTCCGGGGGGCGGACCGCGAGCTGGAACTCGCGACGTGGGGGCTGGTCCCCCCCTGGGCCGACGACCCCGCCGTGGGCGTGAAGATGTTCAACGCCCGGGCGGAGACGGTCGCCGAGAAACCCGCGTACCGCGAGGCGTACCGACGCCGGCGCTGTGTTGTGCCCGTCTCGGGGTTCTTCGAGTGGCCCAAGGGGTCCCATCTCAACCAACCGCACTACTTCACGCGAGCCGACGAAGAGATCATGTGCCTGGCCGGGCTCTGGGAGCGTTGGGACAAAGGCGAGGGTGAGCTGGAGACGTTCACCGTCATCACCACCGAGGCCAACGAGACGGTGAGCCCCATCCACCCACGCATGCCCGTGGTCCTTGAGCCCGGCGAGATCGGGCGGTGGCTCGGCGCATCCGAGAGGGATGACGACCCGCATGCGCTGCTCCGGCCCGCCGCAGCCGGGGTGATTCAGAGCTGGCCCGTCGCCCCCGGCGTGGGCGATGTCCGGCGCGACGGGCCGGAGCTGATCACGCCGAAACGCCCTGACCTCGGCCTCTTCGACACGCCCTGACCCCGACTCCGTCCGGGATCAATGTGAGCCCGCGCCGCGACGCCCCGTCACCTCGTGGCCCGGTTGAGCTTGGTCCAGCCGTTCGTGTTGGTCAGCACGGAGTTGGTCATCAACACCTGGCCCTGCCCGTTCATGTAGGCGTTGTTGTACTGGCTGGGGAGCTGGACGACCTGACCGCTCGGCGCCTGGTAGTCCTCAACATCGCGGATGTAGTTGATGAACTGGTGATGGAGCTTGTCGTTGGACGCCTGTTGCGAACGGACCGACTCCTGGTGGAGCTCGAACGACTTCTGCATGGCTTCCCGGGTGATTCGCCCGCGCTCGATGATGCCGTCGGAGACGGTCTTGTTGATCTGCGCCTTGAGCTGCAGGACCGTCGCCATCCACTTCGGGTCCGGGCGGACCGAGAGACTCGCCGCGTCGGCGATGGCCCGGTTCGGCGAGCCCCCCGCCGGCCCGCGCACCGTCCGGATGTCATCGATCCCCCAGCGGGCCATCGTGGTGATCTGCCCGTTGGCCATCGGCATCCGAGTGATCACGGCGTATCCGGTGATGAAGACATCCTCCTCGAACCGGCGTCCGTTCTCGGTGTAGGTCACACGGACACGGTCGGCAAAGAGCGGCATCTGCATCTCGCCTCCGCCCATCTGACGCATCCTCCGGTTCTGCTCTTCCATGGAGCGGAGCGTGGGGGCGAGCATCTCACGCATGACCCCGATCACCTCGGGCATCTCCTGCGCTTCGACCACCTGCACACCGGTCGCGCCCGGACGACGCTGGGGGATGAGCATGTTCAGGACGTAGTCTCCGGTGGTCTGCGGCAGGGGCATGAACATGAGCCCCTCACCGGTGATCTGTCCCGGCTGCGGGGGCGGGCCCGAACCGGGGACACCCATCGCGGCGTTGATCTGAAAGATGTCCGACCAGGTGTACTGCGCGCCCGGGTGATACCCGAAGCAAACACCGTCCGGCGCCGAAACCTTGAGATCCAGGTGCACCATGTCCAGGAAGAGCTGCGGCTGGTTCCAACGCACGCCCCCCTCCCGCTGCCAACCGGCGGGGACGAGCAGCGTGTGCGAGGGCGCGCCCCCCATCTCCGGATCGGTGAGCGTGACCGGCTCGAGCGTCACTGAGGCAGAGGCGTTCACTCCCCCCCGATCCTCAGGACGCCCAAGCTCGGTCGACGCCCCCGGCTGCCAGGACGGCCCACCCGGATTCGAGCCACCGCGTGCGCCGGGCATGCCCGACCCCGGACCGCCGGGCTCCCCCCCGCGCGATCCGGTCCGGGTCGCCTTCACGGGAGACCAGCCCTCCACGTCGTTGCCCAGGCGCCCGGTCATGGCATTGCCCTGGACCTGAAGCTCCAACTGCTGGGGGCCAAGCGGAACCGTCTCACCGGTCTGGACGATCGTCATGGAGGTGTTGGCCGCCCGAAGCATGGCCCGCCCCCCCTGCGCCTCGCCCACAAACCGACCCGTCGCCCTGATGTCAACCATCCGACCATCCCCCGCGGGCATCCGAGCTTCCAGCACGAGATCCGCGCTGTACGCTCCGCGCGGGTCGCGGGTCACGTTCAGTGTCACCGGGCACTGGATCACCTGCCCGAAGTCCATCTCCTCGCTCACCACACCGGACCATCCCCCGGCCAGGGCGTCCGCAGCCGGGGTGGCCTCCCGCGGCTCTCGAGCCCCACCCCCCGCCGGCGTCACGAAGCGGTTGTACGCCACCAGATCGTCGAGCTTGCCCGCGTCAGGCAGCGTGCGTTCGAGTTCCGCGGTCCGGTCCAAAGCCCGCTGACGGTCCGCCGGCGAGACGTTCGTATCGCCCTTGAAGTACTCGATCATCTGCTTGGCGTCCGGGTGACCCCGCGTGGCGGCCACACCGACCCACGCGATGCCCTCGACAAAGTCCGCCTCACGCCCCAGGCCGTTGAGCAGCATCTCCCCGAAGCTCATGATCCCGCCGAGGCTGCCCAGACGTGCCGACCGCTCAAAGAAGCCGATCGCGGCCGCGTTGTCCGGCTCTCCGAGCGCTCCCTCATTCGCCATCGCCCCGAGTTCGAAGAGCGCGCTGGGGTGATCGCCGCGTGCGGCGGTCTGGAAGTACCCTCTGGCGGCGTTCAGGTCCTGCGTCGTTCCGAGGCCGAACGCCGTGCACATTCCGACGAGGTAGCTGGCGCCGACGTGCCCCTCTTCCGCCAGTGGGCGTGCGATCCGCAGCGCGCTGGCGAAGTCCTGCGCCGCCATGGCGTCCGAGGCCTGCTGCAGCAACGCCGGGTCCGCGCCCCGACCCGAGGGGGGCGCGGGATCGGTCTGTCGGCCGGCGCCCGATGCGTGCCGCAGCGTGTAGGTGGATTGGCCGGTCGCAAAGACAAATCCACGCTCCGGCTCCCCCTCGAGGGAGCAGTCGTACGACTTCCCCCCGGCCTGGAAGGACCCCACCAGGCGGGTCGGGTTCTCGTACACACCGGTCATCGGGTACACCGCCCCGCCCATCCGGACGTTCCCACTCAGGCGTGAGGCGCTGACATCGAACTCGTTGAGCTCGACGGTCAGCCCTTCTCCTTCCAGTCGCATGGGAAGGTCAAGAATCTGTGGACCCCGGTACGGTTCACGATCCACCGTGCGATCCAGCGGATTCTCGGACCCCTTCTCAAGCGGCTTATTCTGGCCGGAGGCCGGGGACGCGAGACCCACGGCCAACAGCCCAAAGACACCGGCTACGGTGAGACGGTTTCGATAGGATGCGAATCGCCGCGTGGACTGTTGCATGGGCTGGCTCCGTCGGTTGGTGCGTCTGAGCGGGGTCAGTTCATGCCCCGTCACGAGTCCTTGCCGAGTGGCCCGGTGGGTCTGACAGAATGTGACCGAAAATGTCGTTGGCCAATCCGCACAGACCATGAACCGGGCCCGCCATGACCGCCTACACGACGCACATCACGCTGCTGGGCAAGCTGGGAGAGGACGCCAACCCGGCCGCGTGGACGGAGTTCTGCGATCGCTACGGGGACTTGATCCGCTCGTTCGCCAGGCGTCAGGGTCTGCAGCCCAGCGATTGCGATGATGTGCTCCAGGACGTGCTGGTCGCCCTCGCGGGCTCGATGAGCCGGTTCGAGTATGACCCGGACAAGGGCAAGTTCCGGTCCTACCTGAAAACCATCACGCTTCGCGCCATCTACAAAAAGTTCCGTCAGAAACAGCAGGCGAGCCGGCAAGAGCCCATCGGGGACGGCGCCCAGAACGCCGACGCCGACGCGGAGACCGACGAACGCTGGGAGCAGGAGTGGCGCCAGCACCACCTGAGGCAGGCGATGCGAACGATCGACACCGAGTTCAGCGACGCCGACCGTGCCGCCTTCCGCCTGTACGCGCTCGGCGGGCGCGGCGCCAGGGAGACCGCCGAGGCCCTGGGCATCAGCGTGGACAGCGTCTACCAGGCCAAGAGCCGCATCATGACCCGCCTCGGCGCTCTCATTGAAACCCAGGTGCAGGACGAAGGATGAACGCCGACCCCTCCGCGAGTTCGGCGTGGTACTCCGATCCGGGAACGCTGCTGGACATGCTCCGGCGCGTTGAGCAGGCCACCCCCGCCACCCCCGCGCCCGAGATCCCGGGCTACCGGGATCTGGTCGAGATCGCCCGGGGAGGTCAGGGCGTGGTCTACACCGGCGTGCAGGCCTCCACGAAGCGCCGGGTCGCCATCAAGCTGCTCACGCCGCGGGCCGAGCACGACGAACGGGCCCGCCGTCGGTTTGAGCGAGAGGTGAACCTCGCCGCCCGTCTTCGCCACCCCAACATCGTGCGCATCTACGACAGCGGCTCCACGGGTGACGGACGCCTGTACTGCGTCATGGATTTCATCGAAGGGGGATCCCTGCGGGACCACCTGCTCGGTCTCAACGAGGGCGCGTCGCCGCAGAACGCGACGCTCTCCGAAACGCTCCGTCTCTTCCACACCATCTCACTCGCCCTCACCGCGGCGCATCAACGCGGGGTGATCCACCGAGACCTGAAGCCCTCCAACATCCGGGTCGATCCCACGGGAACGCCCCACCTCCTCGACTTCGGCCTCGCCAAGGCGATCGAGGGAGCGGACGAGCTTTCCGGATCGGTCCCGAGCGTCACCGAACACTCCGGTCAGTTTGCCGGCTCGCTCCCCTGGGCCAGCCCGGAACAGGTCGGCGCCGACTCGAGCGAGATCGATGTGCGCACCGACATCTACTCGCTCGGGGTCATGCTCTACCAGGCCCTCACCGGCGAGTTCCCCTACCCGGTGACCGGATCCATCCGGGAAACGGTCAACGCGATCGCCGAGACCGAGCCGGCGCCCCCCGGCTCGCGACGCCCCGGACTCGGACGCGACCTGGACACCCTGGTGCTCACCTGCCTCGCCAAGGACAAGAACCGCCGGTACCAGAGCGCCGCGGAGTTGGCTGAGGACCTGCGTCGCGTGATCGCGGGCGAGCCCATCCTCGCCCGATCCGACACGGCATGGCAGGCGATGAACCGGTCCCTCCGCCGATACCGCCTCGCCTTCACGCTTGTCGCGATCGGCGGGGGCGCCGTTGCCGGTGTGGCGTTGCTGTTGGCGTTCATGTACACGCGGGCCACGCAGGCGGAGGCCGCCGCGCACCGGGAAACCGTCCACGCCACCACCGTCAACCGCTTCCTGGAGGACATGCTCGCCTCCCCCGATCCGGGCAACCTCGGGCGCGAAGTCACCGTCCGCGAAATGGTCGACCGAGCCGCGGAGCAGCTCGAGAGCGATGCGTCGCTCCCGCGCACGACCCGCGCGTCACTGCACGGCGTCATCGCCGGCACACGCTCATCGCTGGGCCAGTTCGATGAGGCCCTCACGCACGCTCAAGAGGCCGTGAGGCTCAGCGAGCTGGAACGGGGGAGCGGTCACGAGCAGACCATCGAGTACCGCAATCTCCTCGCGAGCCAGTTGATCGCGCTCAGCCGCTTCGACGAGGCCCAAGGGGTCCTGGAAGATGCCCTTGGACATGCCAGGTCCGGGCTGGGCGAATCCCACCCGACCACCCTCTCGATCTGGTCCAACCTCGCCAGCCTGCTGTCCGAACGTGGAGCGTACGAAGAGGCCATCCAGATTCACGAGCGTGTCTATGCGGCTCGCATGGAGACGCTCGGTCCCGACGATGAGCGAACCATCGGGTCGCTGCATCACCTTGCGATCGAGGAGAACGCCGCGGGCCGCTACGACGAGTCCCTCGCCCACTACCGACAGGCCGCGGGGCTGTCCACCGCGACGCTCGGCGACGAGCACCCGCGGACGCTCTCGATCCGCAGCGGCCTCGCCGTCGCGATCGAGCAGCGCGGTGACCCCGCGGCCTCCGCAGAGATGCTCCGTGAACTCGTCCCCATCGCCACCCGGGTCTGGGGCCCCGACCACCGGGACACCAACATCCTGAAGACCAACCTCGCCTTCGCGCTCGACCAGATCGGGTCCATCGACGAATCCCTCGTCCTCACCCGGGAGATCCTCGAATCAACGGAAAGGACCCTGGGCGCCGACCACGCCGACACCATCAACGCGCGTAACGGCCTGGCGGGGGCCCTCTATCGGCACGCCGACTTCGAGGGGGCGGCCGAGCTGCTTGCCGTCTCCAGAGACATCGCCCTTGAGCGGTTCGGACGGCTGCACGTCCGATCGCTCGACTCGGGCGCAAACCTGGCGCAGGTCCTTCGGCGGACCGGGGATACCACGCGGGCGTCGAGCGTCGCGGAGGAGGTTCTCATCGACGCCCAGGCGTACTTCGGCGCCGAGAACCCGGAGCTGGCGTGGTACGCCAAGGTCGCCGGTGACATCCGCCTGGAACTCGGCGACGCGCCGGGCGCCGTCGAACGCCTGGAACTGGCACGGGAGCTGGTCGCCCGGCAACACGACTACCCGCTTCATCGTTCAACGCTCAAGTCCCTCGCCTCGGCGCTGCATGCCGCGGGGAGGCGTGATGAGGCCCTCCGGGTGATCGAGGCGTGCGCCACGCTCATGCGGTCCGAGGGGGAAAGCGAGGAGGCGATCGAGGCGCTCCAGCAGCTGGCGCCGGCGCCGTAAGCCGCCACGGCGCGGTGTGTGAAACGGTCCCCGCTCACCGTCCCCCGGTTCCGGCCAAAGCAAGCTCTCCCTCACCCAGGGTCACAGGCGCGATACGCCTCAATGACCGCGCGCTCACCCGCCTCGCCCGGTCTGGAGTTTCCGTGCTCCATCCCCAGGATGCCCGTGAACCCCTTGGACTTGATGTGGGCGAAGACGTTCAGAAAGTTGATCTCCCCTGTGGTCGGCTCGCTCCGCCCGGGAGTGTCCCCCATCTGGAAGTACGCGATCTCGTCCCAGCACCGATCGATATTGGGAATCAGATTCCCTTCCGTGATCTGCTGGTGATACAGATCGCAGAGGATCTTGCACGCGGGCGAATCCACGCCCCGGCAGATCTCGTACGCGTGCGCCATCTTGGCCAGCAGCATGTTCGGATGGTCACGCGGGTTCAATGGCTCGAGGACCATGACAAGGCCGTGCGGCTCGAGGATCTCGGCTGCCGCTCGGAGCTGGTCAATCGCCGCCGCGGTCTGGTATCCAAGATCCAGACGTGGCTCCCGCGTGCCGGGCACCACGGTCATCCACGTCGCGTTCACGCGTTTGGCAACCTCCACCGCCCGGCGCGCCTCGTCGAGGAACTTCTCGCGGTCCCCCCGGTCACCCCGGCTAAACGTCGCCCCCCACGCCGTCGAGGGGTTGAGGACGAACACCCCCATGCGAATCCCCAGACGCTCCATCGCCCGGGCGATCCGCTCCTGTTCTTCAGGCGGGCGCCTCCCCATCCCGTTGTCCTCCCACGCGCCAAAGCCCTGCGCCGCCGCGAACTCCAGTTGCGCGACAGGGTCCTCCCCGGCGTGGTGACGGAACATCCCGAAGTGTGGCGCAAAGGCCATCGTGAAGGGCGCCCGCTTCTTCTCCTCGCCGCTCTCTGCGCGGACTCCCCCCGCCAGCCCCGCCACGCCGGCCACACCAACCCCCGCGAGAAACGCTCGACGCTCCATCATGGCCGCTCCTGCCTCAAATGAACGGGGTCCGCCCCGGCGTGGGGACCGACCGTGACTCGACCGCGCCGAACACGTACGCCGGGGGCGTCAGATCCAGGCTGGATCCCAGCGCCATGTCCCACGTCACTTCCTGTCCCGTGTACGCGCTCATCCGTCCCATGATCGCGGTGAGCGTGCTCTCCGCGACCCGGACCGCCTCATTCAGACGCGGCCCGTCGCCCCGGATCGAGGCGATCAGATTGGCGTGCTCGACCATGTACGGGTTCGGACGTTCACCGGCGAACTTCCAGGGCCGATCCCCGCGGATCTCGGCAAACGCCGGCCAGGACACGCTGGAGCCTCGCGTTCCTGTGATTCGCTCGTCCACCCGCGTCTGGCACCCGTCGATCTGCCGACACATGCTCGTCGCCCGACGCCCCCCCTCGTACTCGTACTCGACCGCGAAATGATCGAAGATATTGCCATACTTCCGGTCGGTGCGCACCTGACGCCCCCCCATCCCCACCGCCCGCACCGGCGTCCCCCCCATCGCCCAGTTCACCACGTCCAGGTTGTGGATGTGCTGCTCGCAGATGTGGTCACCCGAGAGCCAGCAGAAATACAGCCAGTTGCGGCACTGCCATTCCATCTCCGTTTCGTGCGGCTCACGCTCATGCACCCAGAGCCCACCCTGATTCCAGGCGCAGCTCGCCGACACCACCTCCCCGATCTCCCCCGATCGGATGCGGTCCATCAGTTCCAGGTAGTTCGCCTCGTGACGGCGCTGCGTCCCCGCCACCACCGAGAGCCCCTGTTCCTCGGCCTTGCGCCCCGCCTCGATCACCCGGCGAACCCCGACGGGATCGACCGCCACCGGCTTCTCCATGAAGACGTGCTTGCCGGCCCCCACCGCTGCCTGAAAGTGGATCGGGCGGAAGTGCGGCGGGGTCGCCAGCACCACGTAGTCCACCTCTTTGATCGCGAGCAGCCGCTCGTACGCGTCGAATCCGGTGAACCGATGCTCCGGCGCCACCGCAACCCGCCCGGCCCACTCGTTGACCAGGTTGGTGTGGCTGGATTCCAGGCGGTCTTCAAATAGATCCGCCATCGCGACGATGCGGACGCTCGGATCGGCCTCGAGCGCGTTCCACGCCGCGCCCGTCCCTCGCCCCCCGCACCCGATCACGCCGACACGGATCGTGTCATCCCCCGAACCGGCCAGACGCGAGGCGAATGATGGGGCAACCAACGCCCCCAGGCCCAGCGCCGTCGTCTGCATCATCTCGCGTCGCGTCCACTCACTCATCCGCTGTTCCTTTCCTCAGGGCGTGGACCTGGCGAACACCCGGTCCATCTGACCGCTGATCGCCCGAAGCCGCGCCGCGTCCCCTCCCCCAACCTCCGCGGTGGCCCACCCACGGTACCCGATCTCAACCAACGCCTCGTTCACCTGATCCCACGGGAGGTCACCCTCATCGATCTCCACACCGAACCCTGCCCACGCCCCCTCCTTCTCCGCCTTCGCGCGGGAGTATCCCTTCACGTCAAGCCGGGCGATCCGTCCCCCCAACTCTCGGATCCAGTGCTGCGGCCATCCGTAGCGCCAGATATTCCCGATGTCGAAGTACCACGCGAAAGCGTCCCGGGCGCCCGCGGGCGTGTGCCCGTTTGCCTCGTCCACGTACCGAACCGCGGCGCTCGGGCTGAGCAGGAAGTTGTTCCAGACGTTCTCGATCGCGATGCGAACCCCCGCCTCGCTGGCAACCGGCGCGACACGCGCGAGTTCACGCATGGACCGGCGCCACGCATCCGCCGGCGAGACCTGCGCGTTGACCACACCGGGCACGAGCAGCACCGTCTCTCCCCCGAGCGCCCGACAATCCCGGATCGCGGTCTCGAGCCCCTCGCGCCCCCGTCGGCGCACGTCCTCGTCCGGGTGCGAGAGCGGCGAAGTCCAGTGCACCGAGTTCACCACGCCCGGCGTCTCGATCCCGGTGTCCTCCTTCGCCCGGAGGACCTCCTCCAGATCGAGCGACCCCGGACTGTCCATCTCCACACCCTCGAAGCCCGCGTCGCGCGCGATCGCGAACTTCTCACGCACGCTCGCCCCCGCTCCGATCATCCCATACTTGAGCGCCTTGCGGCACTTGGGGGCGGGCCCCGGCCTCGCTCCCGCCCCCGCGCCCTGCGCACGCGCCGTGAGCAGCGACGCCGCGACTGCTCCCGCCGCGTGGACGATGAAACGGCGTCGATCGAGTGGCGTTCCCGGCGTCATCAGATCAGCCTCGTCGTCCCGGGGACCGCCACACTCGGCGTTGGGCGGTCGCCAAACGACCACGCCCCCGGATTCAGGTCTTCCCGGCTGCCCATCGCCTGCTCCCAGGTGACCGCCTGCCCGGTGTACGCGGCCATGCGTCCCATGATCGCCAGCATGGTGGAGTTCGCCATAAACGCCCCATCGTTCACCGGACGACCCGACCGGATCGACGAGAAGAGTTCGTCATGCTCACGCTGGTACATGTCATTCCCGGAGGCCGTCCCCGTCCAGGGACGCTCTCCCTCAATCACGTGCCGCCCGTTCCACGGATCGATCGTCATCGTCCCCGCAGACCCGCTGACCAGGCCCGTGTTGTCGTACGGGGCGTTGGGCCAGTGCCGGCACATGTGATACGCCCGCACGCCCCCCTCAAACTCGTACGTCACCGCGAAGTGATCGAACACGTTCCCCGTCTCCGGCACGTCGGGGCGCGCCTGACGCCCACCCACAGCCCAGCATCGCACCGGGGCACGGTCCCCCAACGCCCACCCGATCCAGTCGATCGCGTGAACTGCCTGCTCGACGATGTGATCCCCGGAGAGCGGATGGAAGTACTGCCAGTTCCGGGTCTGGAACTCCGCGTCCGACCACCCCGCCTCCCGCGGCTTGGGCGTCACCCATCCGGTGGTGTTGTAGGTGGTCTGGATCGAACGGATCTCCCCCACGCCCCCCGCGGCGAGTCTGGCGAACGCTTCGCGCATCTGGTCCTGGTACCGCCAGCAGAACCCGGACATGAGCGCGAGGCCCTTCTCCTTCGCCAGACGGGCCGACTCGAGCACCGAACGCACGCCCGGCGCGTCCACCGCCACGGGCTTCTCGCAGAAAACGTGCTTGCCCGCCTCCACCGCCGCCCGGAGATGCTGCGGGCGAAACGCCGGGGGCGTGGTCAGCAGCACCACGTCCACCCCCGAGCCGATCACCCCTTCGAACGCCTCAAACCCGGAGAACCGCCGCTCCGGCGCACACGAGAACTTCCCCTCGGCAAGCGTCGTCCCGTGCTCTTCGTCCCACGCCCCGATCGCCTCTTCCGCGTACCGAAGGCACGGCCCCATCCGCTCCGGGTACAGATCCCCCATCGCCCAGAGCACCGTGCCCGGGTCCGCTTTGAGCGCCTGCACCAGCGCCCCCGTGCCCCGCCCCCCGCACCCGATGATCCCGACACGCAACGGCGCCA
>MRWG01001961.1_pt1 | contig 11494 bp, 2 predicted proteins | sample 1013341 | NCBI WGS metagenome assembly MRWG01 (sample SAMN06117577, study PRJNA244670) | biofilm metagenome | biome: Water; feature: Cathode Biofilm; material: Biofilm; isolation source: microbial consortium enriched at the cathode of a solar microbial fuel cell | place: USA: District of Columbia ... | reverse complement strand
CAGTTCAGTTTCGGACTGCAGCAAACCGCCGTCAACCCTATTTTTTCATTCCTGGGGGCACACCACGAAGAACTACCCCTGCTCAACCTTGCCGGCCCGGTCACCGGTTTGCTTATCCAACCCCTGATAGGGGCCATTTCAGACAAAACCTGGTCGCCAAGGTGGGGAAGGAGGAAGCCGTTTTTCCTCATCGGTGCGATCCTCGCCAGCTTGTGCCTATTGGCATTTCCCTTTAGCCCGGAACTCTGGTTTGCCGTGGGCCTGCTGTGGATCCTGGATGCAGCCAACAATACGGCAATGGAGCCTTACAGGGCCTTCGTAGGGGACAAACTGCCCGACAAACAACTGACCTATGGGTTTCAGATGCAGAGCCTTTTTGTGGGCGCGGGGATTACCCTGGCCAACTTTTCCTTGTTTTTGTTCCAGGATTGGTTCAGCGTTCCGGCCATCGAGGGTGATCTATGCAGTACGGGGGTTGAAACCGTCACGGCAATTCCAAAATGGGTGTACTATTCCTTTTTCCTGGGAGCTATAGCTTCGGTTACCACCATCCTGTGGTCGGTCCTGAAAACGCCGGAAATTCCACCTTCGGACGAAGAGCTGGCCTTTATCAGGGAGCGGAAAAAGGATTCCAGCTTTTTTAAGAGCGCTTTTGAACCCATTGTTGAAATTATCCATGCCGTTGGCGATATGCCAAAACTGATGTGGAACCTCTCTGCCGTGTACCTGTTCCAGTGGTATGCCTTATTTGTGTACTGGCAATTTATCACCCCCATGCTTCGTACGAGCTTATACGGGATTAGCAATAGTGATACCACCAAATTTGAAGGGATCATGGAAGCGTGCCAGGCGGGTGCGGCGATCAGTCCGGAGGACATGTCTTTTGCCCAGAACGTACAATTATTGTCGGAACAGGCCCTGGCCCAAACCGGTTTGATGAATGGTACCTACAACATGGTCACCATGGTGGTTGCCCTGGCATTGGTGCCCTTAGCGAGAAAATTCAGCTCCAAATTTGTCTATATCCTGAGTTTATTCCTAACCGGCCTGGCGCTTTTGAGTATGCCCTACATCAAAGACCCCTACTTGTTGTTGTTGCCGATGGTATTGTTCGGTATCGGCTGGGCGGCCATGATGGGGATCCCGTATGCGATGGTGTCCAAAGTGATCCCGGAAGCGCGCAGGGGGGTCTATATGGGGATTGTGAATATGATGATTGTGATCCCTATGCTGATCCAGACCGTGTCTTTTGGTTTTATTATCAAGAATTTGCTCGATAACAATGCGGTCAATGCGATCCTTTTCGGGGCGGTCTTCTTTTTTATAGCGGCCTTACTCGCCATGCGGCTCAAGGTAGTCCCCGAGAAAGACCTGGGAGATGCGCCACCGATAGCGCCCGGGGGGCACTAGCAAAGGTTGCCCCGCGGGGAATCGGCCCTGCCCGGAATGGTTGGGCGGCAGATTGCATCTGATAAAACGCCTGCCCCTTACCCGGTCATTGCCGGGAAGCACGGGGCAGGTAAGTATTCAGCCTTTCCACCTCCACTATTCCAAAGATTACCCTTAAATTTGATGTTCAAATCCACCGTATGAAGAATGACAAAAAGCGTAGGGAAGCCCTGGTATACCATGCCAAGCCGCAACCAGGAAAGATAAAGATTGTTCCCACCAAGCCCTATTCTACCCAGCGCGACCTGGCCCTGGCGTATTCACCGGGGGTTGCTGAACCCTGTCTGGAGATAGAGAAGAATAAGGAAAATGCTTATAAATATACCGCCAAGGGCAATATCGTAGCGGTGATATCCAATGGTACCGCCGTACTGGGCCTGGGTGATATTGGCCCGGAGGCCTCCAAACCCGTCATGGAGGGCAAGTGCCTGCTTTTTAAAATATTCGCCGATATTGACGGGATCGATATCGAACTGGATACCAAGGATGTGGACAAATTTGTGGAGACCGTAAAGATCATCGCTCCCACTTTTGGCGGGATCAACCTGGAAGATATCAAGGCGCCGGAGGCTTTTGAAATTGAACGGAGGTTAAAAGAGGAACTGGACATTCCGGTGATGCACGATGACCAGCATGGCACGGCCATTATTTCGGCGGCAGCCCTGCTCAATGCCCTGGAGCTGGCCGGTAAGAAAATTGATCGGGTACGCATGGTCATCAGTGGGGCAGGGGCAGCCGCTATTTCCTGTTCCAGGCTGTACAAGGCGTTCGGGGCCAATGAGGAAAACATGGTCATGCTGGACAGCAAAGGGGTGATCCGCAAAGACCGCCCAGGGATTACCGGGGAAAAGCTGGAGTTCGCAACCAACCGTAAGATCGATACCCTGGAAGAAGCCGTCAAAGACGCCGATGTGTTTATCGGACTGTCTATCGCAGATATCCTGAGCCCCGAAATGTTGAAATCCATGGCCCCGGACCCCATCGTCTTCGCCATGGCCAACCCCAACCCTGAAATCAAGTATGACCTGGCCGTGGAAACCCGTGACGATGTCATCATGGCCACCGGAAGATCAGACCATCCCAACCAGGTCAACAACGTGTTGGGCTTCCCCTTTATCTTCCGCGGGGCGCTGGACGTAAGGGCGAGCAAGATCAACGAAGCAATGAAAATGGCCGCGGTTAAAGCCCTGGCCGAACTGGCCAAGGAGCCGGTGCCCGAACAGGTGAATATCGCCTATGGGGAGACACGGCTTACCTTCGGGCGGGAGTATATCATCCCCAAACCCTTTGACCCCAGGCTGATTATCACCGTACCCCCGGCCGTAGCCAGGGCGGCCATGGAAAGTGGTGTGGCCAAAGCACCCATAGAAGACTGGGACGCTTATGAGGAAGCATTGCTACAGCGATCGGGGGATGACAACAAGGTCATGCGCCTGTTAATGAACCGTGCCAAGGCCGACCCCAAAAAGATCGTTTTTGCGGAAGCCGATGACCTGGATGTTTTGAAGGCCGCCCAAATCGCCTATGAGGAGGGTATTGCCCACCCCATTTTACTGGGGAACCGGAATGTGATCATGAGCTTAAAACAGGAACTCGAATTTGATGCGGACATCCCCATCATTGACCCCAACTCCGAAGAGGCGATGGAACGAAGACACCACTATGCCAACGAGTATTGGAAACAAAGGAGGCGCAACGGCTCTACCCTGTACAATGCCCGCTCCAAGATGCGGGAACGTAATTATTTTGGGGCTTCTATGGTGAACGTCGGTGATGCCGATGGGATGATATCTGGCCATTCCATGGCCTTCCCAAGGGTGGTTGGCCCCGTTTTTGAAGTGATTGGCCGTGCGCAAAACGTGACCAAGGCCGCAGCGGTACATATCATGATCACCAAGCGCGGCCCGCTTTTCCTGGCCGATACCTCTATCAATATAGATCCCACGGCCCAGGAAATAGCCGATATTGCCCAAATGACCGCCAATGTGGCCAATGCCTTTGGCTTTGAGCCCATCCTCGCCCTGCTTTCCTATGCGAACTTTGGCTCCTCCAACCACCCCCACGCGACCAAGGTCAGGGAAGCTGTAAGCATCCTGCATGAACGCTGCCCGGAATTGGTGCTGGACGGGGAAATTCAGGTTGATTTTGCCCTCAACCGGGAAATGCACCAAAGCCAGTTCCCGTTTTCCAAGCTGGTCGGGAGGAAGGTGAATACGCTTATATTCCCCAACCTGGAGTCGGCAAATATCACCTATAAACTACTTAAAGAACTCAATAAAGCCGAATCCATTGGCCCTATCATGCTGGGGCTTCGCAAGTCGGTCCACCTGTTGCAGCTGGGTGCCAGCGTGAATGAGATGGTGAACATGACCGCCGTGGCCGTGATCGATGCCCAGGAACGGGAAAAGCGTAAGAAGGCCAAGCAGGACGGGAATTGAATTGTTACTCCCTGGCGGGGTTAACAAGCTGCGAAATACGGAACGCCCAAGGCACAACCATGAAACAAGCCTGCACCAAAGCAAGCACCTGAACTTTGAACCATGATCACCCACCTCAGAGGAAAGCTCGTAGAAAAGAACCCCACCCATGTCATCGTTGAATGTGCCGGCGTGGGATATTTCGTGAACATCTCCCTGCATACCTATTCCCTGCTTGGGGATGAAGAGCAGGTTATGCTCCATACCCACTTGCAGGTAAGGGAAGACGCCCATACCCTCTTTGGTTTTGCCGACCGTCAGGAACGGGAGATTTTCAGGTTGCTGCTATCGGTCTCCGGCATCGGGGCCAGCACCGCCAGGACCATGCTTTCTTCACTGACACCCACCCAGGTGAGGGATGCCATTGCCAGCGGGAACGTCCCCAGTATTCAGGCAGTCAAGGGGATAGGCGCCAAAACAGCCCAACGGGTTATCCTGGACCTGAAAGACAAGGTCATGAAGATCCAGGGCATGTCCGAAGTTTCCCTCGAATCAAACAATACAAATAAGGAAGAAGCGTTATCAGCATTAGAGGTCCTTGGATTTGTCAGGAAACAAGCCGAAAAGGCGGTGGACAAGGTTTTGGCAAAGGACCCCGCGCTAAGCGTCGAGGACATTATAAAACAGGCGCTTAAAAATTTGTAATAAGTTTGAGAACAGGGGCACATTCAACACTTAAATCGTCTACATTTAAGCTTCTTCTCCTATGGATTCTGTTTTTTGCCACCCTGACAGGGGCAAGGTCACAGGAAACCGGGGAACAGGAGCCAGACTCCACCCAAACCGGGGTTGCGCTGGGCAGGATCGTCCTGGAGAACCCTGAGAGCATCGTTTCAAAATATACTTACGACCCCAGGTTGGACCGCTATTTGTATACCGAAAGCATCGGTGATTACGATATTAGCTATCCCGTGATCCTTACGCCCGAACAGTACATGGAACTGGTGCGCAAGGAAAGCATGAAATCCTATTTCCACGAGAAGATAGATGCCTATTCCGGTAAAAAGGAGGGGAGTGAAGAGGCGCGTAGGAACCTGCTTCCCAATTTTTATGTCAACAACAGTTTCTTTGAGTCGGTTTTTGGTGGCAATACCATAGAGGTGATCCCGCAGGGTTCTGTAGCCATGGACCTGGGGGTGATCTGGCAAAAGAACGACAACCCCGCCCTTTCCCCCAGGAACCGGACCAACCTCTCTTTTGATTTTGACCAGCGCATCAGCCTTAACATGCTCGGGAAGGTAGGGGAGCGGCTGCAGGTAACGGCCAATTACGATACCGAGGCCACCTTCGATTTTCAAAACCTGGTAAAACTGGATTATACCCCGACGGAGGATGACATCATCCGGAAGATTGAAGTGGGGAACGTAAACATGCCCTTAAACAGTTCGCTCATCACCGGGGCCCAAAGCCTTTTTGGGGTGAAGACGCAGTTGCAGTTTGGCAAGACCACCGTGACCGCCGTATTTTCGGAACAGCGCTCCCAAAACAATACGGTGGTGGCCCAGGGGGGTGGTACCCTCAATGATTTTGAGCTGACGGCCCTGGATTATGACGAGGACAAGCACTTTTTCCTCTCGCAATTTTTCCGGGACCAGTACAACCAGGCCCTTGAAAACTACCCTTACATCCGTAGCCAGGTACAGATCACCCGCCTCGAAGTTTGGGTTACCAACCGTAGCCAGCAAACATTAAACGTCCGCAACATCGTAGCCATCCAGGACCTGGGGGAGGCCCAGAAGGACCAGACCCGCATTGGCAGGGCCAATGGGGAGCCGGCAGGATTTTTCAACTTCCTGGCGACCAACCCCAACCTGCCACGCAACAATGCCAATGATTATGACCCCGCCCTGATCCCTTCCGGACAGGGGGTGCTCAATACCGCTATCCGTAATATCGCCTCTGTAGACAACGGGTTCACCTTTACTACCGGCTACCAGAGCAACCAGGGTTTTGACTATGCCATCCTGGAAAATGCCCGGAAACTGGAGCAGGGGAGAGACTACCAATTCAATACACAACTCGGCTATGTCTCCCTGAACCAACGTTTGAGCAACGACGAAGTCCTGGGGGTAGCGTTCCAGTATACCTACAATGGCGAAGTGTACCAGGTGGGCGAATTTGCCAACGGGGGGCTCGATGCCACGACCATTGGCCCCGGGATTGAGAGTCCCGAGATCAATAACAATACCCTGATCGTGAAGCTGCTGAAAAGCAACATCACCAACGTGGGCGACCCGATTTGGGACCTGATGATGAAAAACATCTATTCTACCGGGGCCTTCCAGTTAAGCCAGGAAGATTTTCGTCTGAACATCCTCTATTCAGACCCCACCCCCAGGAACTACATCACCCCGGTCAACCCGAACGTGGGCTGGCCCGACGCGCCCATCCCGCTGGAAGAACGCATACTGCTGGACGTTTTCAACCTGGACCGGCTGAATATCTACAACGACGTACAACCCAGGGGCGATGGCTTCTTCGATTTTGTGCCGGGGATCACCGTCAATACCCAGGGGGGGCAGATCATCTTTACCAAGGTAGAACCCTTTGGGGAATACCTTTTTAACCTGCTGGGGGGAGGTGCGTATGCGGTGGAGGATGACCAGGGCTATAATGAAAACCAACGGAAGTACGTCTTCCGGAACATGTATTCCAAAACCAAGGCGGCTTCCCTGCAGGATGCGGAAAAGAACCGTTTCCGCCTGAAAGGGCGTTATAAATCTGAAGGGATCAACGGCATCCCCATAGGGGCCTTTAACGTGCCCAGGGGCTCGGTGCGGGTCACCGCAGGAGGCCGGCAGTTGCAGGAGGGAATCGACTATACCGTGAATTACCAGGCAGGGACGGTCCAGATCCTGGACCCCAGCCTGGAAGCGTCCAATACCCCGATCAACATTTCGGTAGAGAACAACGCGGTGTTCGGGCAGCAGACCCGCAGGTTTACCGGGATCAACGTAGAGCACCAGTTCAACAAGAACTTTATGCTGGGGGCTACCCTGCTGAACCTGAACGAGCGGCCACTAACCCAGAAATCCAACTTTGGGGTAGAACCTGTGAACAATACCATTTTTGGGCTCAATGGCAATTTCTCGACGGAGGTCCCTTTCCTCACACGGCTCGCCAACAAATTACCCAACATAGACACAGACGTCCCCTCGAATGTGTCTGTACGCGGCGAAGTGGCGTTCCTGAAACCCAATTCCCCCAAGAATGCCGATTTTATGGGGGAAACCACAACCTACCTGGACGATTTTGAAGGGGCACAGGCCCTGATTGATATCCGGTCTTCCCTGGGCTGGACCCTGGCCAGCACCCCCCTGGAGTTTTTGGATGGTGGGGAAGAAGGACTGCAAACCGGCTATAGACGCGCTAAAATGGCGTGGTATACCATAGACCCCATTTTTTACACCAACCAGCGCCCGTCGGGGATAACAGACAATGATATTTCGACCAACCAGACACGGCGGGTGTTCATAGATGAGGTGTTCCCGCAGATTGATATCGCCCAGGGGCAGACTACCGTGCAAAACACCCTGGACCTGGTGTACTACCCCAATGAAAAAGGGCCCTATAACGCCAACCCGGGTTTTGCCTCCGAAGTCGCGTCCGAGAAATGGGCAGGGATCATGCGGTCATTGAGCAGTACCAACTTTGAGCAATCGAATGTGGAGTTCGTGCAGTTCTGGGTCATGGACCCCTATGTAGACGGTATCGCCACAGGCCCGGGGGAATTGGTGCTGAACCTCGGGAATATTTCGGAAGACATCCTGGTGGATGGGCGGAAACAGTATGAAAACGGGTTGCCGGGGGTAAACAGCAATGACCTGGTCAACCAGACGGTATGGGGCGAAGTGCCCGCGACCCAGTCGCTCGTCTATGCCTTTGATGCCGATGAAGCCAACCGCAGCCTCCAGGATATCGGGCTCGATGGGCTGGACGATGCGGCAGAGCTGGCGCAGGGCTATAACGGGCCGCCCGAAGACCCAGCCCTGGACAATTACCAGTATTACCTGAACCGGGAAGGAAATATCCTGGAGCGCTATTACAACTTCAACAATACCCAGGGCAACTCGCCCGTGGCGGTGAGCAACACCAACCGGGGGTCTACCACCCTGCCCGATGTGGAGGACATAGACCGGGACCTTACGATGAATACCATCAACAGCTATTATGAATACCGCATCCCCATTCAGCCCAATACCAGCATTGACGATAAGTACGTAACCGATATCAAGGAGGGCCTCACGCCCAACCTGCCCAACGGGAGCCAGCTCAACCGACGCTGGATACAGTACAAAATCCCATTGAGTGATTTTACGGATGCCATAGGGGGGATTACAGACTTCCGTTCGATCAGTTTCATGCGGATGTACCTCACCGGCTTTACCGATGATGTGGTGTTGCGTTTTGCCACGCTGGACCTGGTACGTGGCGATTGGAGGAACTACACCCGTACCCTGGAAACGGGGGGGGACAACCCTGAAGACGACGGGACACTGGTGGATGTCAATACCGTGAATATCGAAGAGAACAATTCCAGGATCCCCATTCCTTACGTACTGCCTCCCGGGGTCCTCAGGGAGCAGTTGAACAACAACAATACCATCATCCGCCAGAACGAACAGTCGCTCTCCTTCGTGGTGGAAAACCTGGAGCCCCAGGATTCCCGGGGGGTCTTCAAGAATGTCAATATTGATGTACGGCAGTACCAACGCATCAAGATGTTCCTGCATGCCGAGGAGATCGTGGAATCAGACTACCTGGGCGATGAGGTGCCCCTGGTCGGGTTTTTGCGGATAGGGACCGACTTTTCGGAGAACTTCTACCAGATAGAAGTGCCTTTGCAGTTTACCCCCTTTACCGCGGGCTCTGCCGCGGAAATCTGGCCTGAGGAAAATGAGCTGGACATCGCCCTGGATGACCTGAAGAAGGTGAAATCGCAGGGTATTGCGAACCAGTCACTAGACCAGATTAACTTCTACGAAATAATCGATGGGGAAGTGGTCCCCGTGGCGGAATTTGCACCCAGGACCCTGGGCCGCATGCGGATTGGGATCCGGGGAAACCCTTCGCTGGGGAGCATCCGGAGCATGATGGTTGGGGTAAAAAACATTGATAACCTCCCGGCCAGGGCCGAGGTCTGGTTTAACGAATTGCGGCTGGCAGGACTGGATAACAATGGAGGCTGGGCCGCGGTGGCTGCCGTGGACGCCAACATGGCCGACTTTGCCAATGTCTCGGCAACCGGGAACAAAAGCACTTCCGGTTTTGGGTCGCTCGACCAAATGCCCAACGAACGCGCGAGGGAAGACGCGATAGCCTATGATGTGGTGACCAATGTGGAACTGGGACAGTTGCTGCCCAAGAAATGGAAGCTGCAGATCCCTTTTAACTACGGCATCTCCGAGCAGTTGATCACCCCGGAATTCGACCCGGTCTATGACGACCTGAAACTGGACGACCGAATTGCCGCCGCCAACACGGCCGAAGAGGCCGATGCCATCAGGGAACAGGCAGAGGATTACACCAAGCGTACCAGCATTAACTTCATCGGGGTCCGGAAGAACCGGGGCGAAGAAGCGGAGGCCAATTTTTACGATATCGAGAACTTTACCTTCAACTATTCGTATAATGAGACCAACCACCGTGATTTTGAGGTGTCGAGCCTGAAAGATCAGAATGTACAGACGGGCTTTGTGTACAACCATAATTTCAAGCCGGTACCCGTAGCACCCTTCGCCCAGAAAGATTCACTTTTTAGGGGACGCTACTGGCAGTGGCTCAAGGACCTGAATTTTAACCTGCTGCCCGCGAGTTTCTCCCTGCAGTCCAACATCAACCGGCAGTTCAACCAACAGCGGTTCAGGGATGTCCTGGAGCCGGGGGTAGAGAGCCTGGAGTTGCCTTTGCTGCAACAACGCAATTACCTCTTTAACTGGCAATACGCGCTGAACTACAGCCTTACCAGGAGCCTAAGGCTGAACCTCACGGCTTCTAACAACAATATTGTGCGCAATTATTTTGAGGAGGAGGGCAACCCCAATTCGCTCATCAACCAGGACCTGTCTGTCTGGGACGGCTTCTTCGATATCGGGGAGCCCAACCGGCATGCGCAGCAGATGCAACTGAATTACGAACTGCCCCTGAGTAAGATCCCGGTACTCGATTTTATCAACGCGCAGTACACCTACACCAGTAACTTTGATTGGCAGCGGGGCGGTGATGCCATCCGGGAGGTAACCGGCGAAGACATCAACACCATCCAGAACGCCAACACCCACACGCTGACCGCGGCTTTGAGCATGCAGCGGTTCTACGATAAGATTGGCCTGACCAAACGGGACGGCAAGGGCAGCACCACCGCCCCGGTCAGGAGGGACAAGGCCGGGAACCCGGTCAGGGGGGCCGAAACAAAGACCCCAAAGAAGACCAGCAAGCTGGCGAACTCGGTGATAGATGTGCTGACCATGGTTAAACGGCTCAATGTGAACTACAGCGAGAACAATGGGCAGGTATTGCCCGGCTATACGCAGTCGATAGGCTTTATAGGCACCACCCGTCCCAGCCTGGGATTTGTATTCGGGAGCCAGGCGGATGTGCGTTTCGAGGCCGCGAGGAACGGGTGGCTGACCACCTTCCCGGAGTTCAACGAACAGTTTATTAAACGCACCAACAAGCAACTCAACCTGACGGCTACGGCCCAGCCCGTCCGGGACCTGACCATCGACCTGTTGGCCGACCGGCAGTTTTCGAGCAGCAGCCAGGAAAACTTCAAAATAGAATCGGGGGAATATATCGTGCAAACCCCGAACACCTTTGGCAATTTCAGCATTTCGACCATGATGATAGGGACGGTCTTCAGTAAGAGCAACGAAGACGAATCCCAAAATTTTGAAACCTTCAAGGACCACCGGATTACCATTGCCAACCGCCTTCGTCAGGACCGTGGGGAGGCAGACCTGGGCGTGGATGAAGACGGTTTCCCGGTCCGTTATGGCAAGACCCACCAGGAGGTGCTGCTGCCGGCCTTCTTTGCCGCCTATACGGGGCAGGATGTAAACCGGGTCAACCTGGATGCCTTCAGGGACATCCCCATCCCCAACTGGAATATCAAGTATACCGGCCTCATGCGCAACCCCTGGTTCAAGAAGAAATTCACCCGGTTCTCGCTCAGCCATGGATACCGTGCGGCCTACAGCATTAATTCCTTCCAGACCAACCTGGAACGGCAGAATGGTACTATCGATCCCGAAAACGGGGATTTCCTGCCCAGGCAGATTATCAATAACGTGGTGCTCACAGACCAGTTCAACCCGCTTGTACGCGTAGACTTTGAAATGAAGAGTTCCCTTAGCGTGGTGGCCGAAATGCGTTCGGACAGGGCGTTGTCACTAAGTTTTGACAACAACCTCCTCACAGAGATCAACGGGAAGGAATATACGGTAGGGCTGGGGTACCGGTTCAAGGATGTGCAGTTCACCACCAATATAGGGGGGGAGAAACAACGACTGAAGGGAGACCTGAACCTGAAAGCCGATGTGACACTCAGGGATAACATTACCATTATC
>MRWG01001960.1_pt1 | contig 11498 bp, 11 predicted proteins | sample 1013341 | NCBI WGS metagenome assembly MRWG01 (sample SAMN06117577, study PRJNA244670) | biofilm metagenome | biome: Water; feature: Cathode Biofilm; material: Biofilm; isolation source: microbial consortium enriched at the cathode of a solar microbial fuel cell | place: USA: District of Columbia ... | reverse complement strand
CCTCCGAAGACCAGACCGTTACTTCCAGGCCTTCCTGCCGGAGGATACTGATCCCTGAGTCGGGAATATGTAATGCTACCAGAACTTTCATCCTATGATTATTTTAAGGCAAAAAATTGGGGTTGTCAGGCCTCATTTCCCCGTGTTGCCTTCATGCGGCTGTTTCCTTCTTTTAAGGAACGGGGCATGGCATCCGTATCCTTATGCCCTTGTTCCTTAAGGCCCCTGACAAAGTACATGTTCATCATCCCTTTGTTCTTTACGTCTATCTCACCGCGGTACTGGCAATCAAAAGTATCCTTGATCAATGCATAGGTGTTTTCAGAGACGTTGATTCTCCCGGGTTGGGAATTGGATTCCATGCGGGAGGCGATATTGACCGTATCGCCCCATATGTCATAGGCGAACTTCTTGGTCCCCACCACCCCGGCGACCACGGGGCCTGTATTGATACCGATCCGAATGGAAAAACACGTGGGGTCATCCGGGTGGCGTTGCTTTACCTCGGCTACGAATGCGATCATTTCAAAGGCGGCCAGCACCACCGCACACGCGTGGTTTTCAGAGGCGTGGGGCAGCCCCCCGGCACACATGTATGAGTCGCCAATGGTTTTTATTTTTTCCAAACCGTATTTCTGTACAATTTCGTCAAAGGCAGAAAAATAATAATCCACCCTGGCCACCAGGGCATCGGGGGATAGGTTTTCGGAAAACCTGGTAAAACCTTCAAAATCCGTGAAAAGTACCGAAACCGATTCAAAGTATTGGGCTTTTACCTTACCGCTCAATTTGAGTTCCCGGGCCGTGGTTTCTGGCAGGATATTCTTGAGCAGGGCATCGGATTTATCCATCTCCCGTTCGATGATCCTGTTGGTCGCCTTTATAAACCGGTTGCGCCTGTACAGCCCAAAGGCCAGTAGCCCGATGAGGAACAGGGCGGTACCCACCGCGATAACCACGATCTTCTGAGTCTTTCGCTGCTGGTTGAGCAGGTCTACTTCTACCTGTTTCTGGGCCAGTTCGTAATCGGTCCGCAGGTTGGCCATTTCCTGTACGGAAGTGATGTTCCGCACACTATCGCGGAAGGCGATGTAGTTCCTGTAATATTTGAAGGCGGCCCCCTCGTACCCTGTTTTTTCATAGAGTTGGGAAAGTTTCAGGTAGGCATCGCCAATCTGTTCTTTTAAGCCGTATTGCCGTGCCAGGTCCAGGCTTTTCAGGGCATAGGTAAAAGCCGCATCCCAGTCGCCCCTGCCGGCGTAGATATCGGACATGAAGGTGAGGTACACCGCTATGGGGTAGAAATCGCCAAGTTCTTCCAGGATGGTGGTTGCCTTCGCCATATTGTCTTCGGCCAGGTCGTTCTTGCCCAGTTGGGCGTAGGCCAGGCCGATATTGCCCAGGTTGTAGGCCATCCCCATTTTGTTGTCGAGCGCCTTAAATATGGCCCCGGATTCCCTGAAATACAGCAGGGCCAGATCCGGTTGCCCAAAACTAAGGTTGTATTCGTCCCCCAGGTTTTCTATCGCCTTCGCGTAGTTCAGGGAGTCACCGGTTTTTCGCAGGATATCAATGGCGCTCTTGTAGTATTCGACGGTATTTGCCCGGTTCCCCATGGCCGAATAGACCCCGGCCATGGCGATGTAGATCTCCCCCAGGTGATCTTGCCGTTCCTCTTGGGAGGCTATTTCCACCCCTTTAAAAAAAGACTCCAACGCCTGGCTCAGATCGCCTTTTAGGGTCAGGGCATTCCCTTTCAAAAGAAAACCCTGGTAGCGATAGGCGTCAGATCCCTGTTCCTCTGCCTTTTGCAACAAGATGTTACAATAGTATAGGGAGGTGTCGGGGTTGGGCTGCGCCGCGGCGATCTTGCTGAGCAGTACCAGTTCATCGGCTGCTGGCATGCCGCCCCTGTCATAGAGTACCTCCAGGCTGTCGGCCAGGGACTGGTTTTGGCCTGGCAGTGAGGTATGGCAAATGATGACAAAGCCTGCCAAAAGACAGGCCTTTCGAACCCAAAGGGGATACCTTTTTTGCGGTCGGCCCATAGAATTGAATAGGTGCACCGAATTAATTCACCCGGATTTTCGGATCAATATGGTACATACTTCCGGTATCGTTTATTTTGAAGGAGATGATGTATTTGTAGTCATCATTCCGGGTGCCCCCCTTGGTGATGGTGGCTTGCACGGTATTCTCCCCGTCTATTTCGGACTGCGGAAAAATATTGACCCCCCGTGCATACTTGATCTTCCTGATCTGTACAGACACCCCGGTTTGGTTGGTCGATACCCCGCGCCACCGGATCGTATCTCCTACCTCGGCCTGGATCATAAAATCCTGCGGAGGATTGGCTACCAAGACGATGGTCCCCTCGCCGGCCTCAAACGCACAGGATGCGGCCGGATTTGATTTGTCGAAGTTCGCGGTATTCACTTTCAGGGTGATTTCATGGGTGGCCTGTGCTAACAGGTCGGTACCCGGCACCAATAATAGCAGTGCGCAGAGCAGGGTTACATAGGCATACTTTTTCATAATGGAATGTGTTATCGTTGGTTGGTGAACAGGACGGGGATTTTGCCGCGACTTTAATCCGTAGCAGTGTGAAATACCCCCGATGTCCTACAATGTAGTGTTTTTTTGGGGTTTCGGATACCATGAAAATACCAAAGTGCCTAAAATCAAGGCCCCTGTCCCCAACACTTCAAAGGCCCGCCTGGCGGTTAACAGCGTATTGGGGGTAGTGCTTTCTCAGTCACTGCCGTGCAGGTACGCCATAAGCCCCGTAAAATCGCCATAGACCTGTTGCAGGGTGATCTTGCCCTCCGCATTGAAATCAAAGGATTCGTACAAATGGATGATGCCCGACCGGGCTTCGGTGGAGTCCGTTGCAGGCAGGGTCACCTGCCAACTGCTGTAATGGCGTACCGAGCCATCGGGTTCCCTGGTATCGGGGTTTACCCCGGGTAGTAAGGCAGGGGGGGTGGTGAGCATCTTAAAATCGTAGGTATCCCACATTTGCCGGTCTGCCGCCTTCATCTCATCCAGGTTAAGGGAGTCCTTTTCGGCCCCAAAAGCGGTTTCAAGCATGACAAAGTCACTGGCATACATAGTGTAATCAAGCGTTTCCCGGGCCCAACCTTCAAGGTTGGGCTTTACGGTCTCTGAATTATTCTCAAACGCCACCCGGGCGGCATTGTCGGTTTCCGGTTTGCACGCCCACAGGAACAGGAGGGCTGCCAAACAAACACAGGTATTTTTCATCTTCTTGTTAGTTAGCGGGTTAGATCAAAATAATGTACGATATTTTTCGGATTCCCGAAAGTGAAAAACCGTAAACGTTAGGGGGTATATGCGGCAAGTGCCGGGTGCTTCATCCAGTCATAAGGCACCTGGCCCTCAGATTGATGGTGGATCGGGCAATACGCCAGGCACAGCGTGGAACGCGACAGATGCCTGCGCCGGGGCTGCGCGTCATCCAAGGGCGCGGTATGCGCGGAGGATGTGGTTGATCCTCGCATTTTCTTCCGGGTCGATGATTTTACGTTCCGGGTGGTCATCCAGCCATTGCAGGGTGCGTTTAATCCCTTCGGCAAAAGGGATGGTTGCCTTATAGCCGGGGACGAAGGTCTTGATTTTGGTATTGTCAAACAGGACGCTTTCCGCCTTGTCCGCCAGGAGGGTGCCTGTATAGGAAGGTTCTATCTTACAAATAAAATCGGAGGCTATATGCACTGCGCGGGCCTCCCGGCCCAGGCTACGGGCCAGGATCTGGTAGATCATGTTCCAGCTCAGGACTTCATCGGAGGTAATATGGAAGGCATGCCCAATGGCCTGGTCCAATCCCAGCAAACCGACAAAGCCTTTGGCGAAATCATCGGAATGGGTGACCGTCCATAAGGAGGTGCCATCGCCATGGATGATGATTTCTTCCCCCCTCAGGATCCGGTCGGCAGTGGTATACTCCTTGAAGCCACCGATGGCAATGGGTATCACGGTATCATAAGTCAGGGAGGGGCGTACGATGGTGATGGGAAACCCCTCTTCCCGATAGGCTTGCGTAAGTCGGTCCTCGCACTGTATTTTCTGGTTGGAATAGTCCCACAGGTTGTTGCAGAGGGGGGTCGATTCCGTGATTACGGGGTAGCTTAAAGGGGTTTGGTAGCAGGAGGCGGAGCTGATGAAAATGTATTGGCTGGTGTTGCCCCGGAACAGGGCAAGGTCCCGCTCTATATCTTCCGGGGTAAAGGCGATCCAGTTGACCACCGCATCCCATTGGTGTTTTTTGAGTTCGGACAGTCCGTCCGGTTGGCTGATATCGCCCAATATGGTTTTAACCCCGGGGATGGTGACTTTATGGACGCCCCGGTTCAGGTGGTAGAGGTCCATCCCTTTCTGAACGGCCAGGCGGCTGGAAGCGCTGCTGATATTTCCCGTTCCCCCTATGAATAATACTTTCATCTTTCGTGTTTTATCGGGGAAGAAGATACGGAATATGGCGGTGTAACTGCAAGTGCTGGGCCTATGCCTTTAAATGGCAAGTTTCCGGTTCCGGTTCAAAAAGCGAGTTTAGGGGCTACGGGTATCGGACGCGGACGTAATAATCAAGGGGGTTTTCCTTATTTGCGGGTTCCCCGGGTCCCTGGTGCCGCGGGGGTAGTCTTATCTGTGGTGTTGGCGCCTGGGGGGGGATGCCCCCCCACCCCAATTACAATGTACAATGCAAGGCTGCAGGGTACCAGCAGGATGGGAAAAATATCGTTCGTAGCATGGCGCGTACACTTTCATGGGGAACTACCTACCACAAATGCTTTCCGCTTTGTCCATTACCCCCCCGGTGAAATAAAATATCATGTTTCCCTTTTAGGTTGCAACATGCCGAAGTCGGGGTACCCCCCACCCCATGTCCAATTTAAAACTTTGGGCTGCAGAAGTCATGCATGTTCAAGAAAATATTTGAATGGCCGGCTCCTTGCATCCAACGTTGTAGCACATGATGAGGACTCTACTTCTTAAGATTAACGTAACTTACTAAACAACTAGTAACCAATTAAATATAAAATTATGAAATCAAAAATGACATTTGCAATGATTATGATTCTCGGAAGTGTAATTACAGGATGTAAACAAAAAGAAGAAAAAGCTGAAGTTGAAGAAGTGAAAATTGATTTAATTAAAGATGAATTTCCTGAAGCTGAACAAGAATTATTGGAAACCTGGGATGCAATTGTGCAAAGTCTTAAGGATGGAGATATGGATAAACTAATAGATTTTCATGCTTATAGTCCAAAGTTTACTGAATTTAAAAATGGAGAGCCGCGCAATGGAAGTGAAGCTAATGAAGAATTTGAACGCAATACTTTTGGCGCTGTAACTGAGATTGTGAAATTCGACGCTAAAGATATGCAGGTTGCAGTTTACGGTGATGTGGCCAATGTAACCTTTCATTCTGATTTTCATCTCAAATTTGGTGAAGATCTAGTTGTTGTAAACGACCAAATTTCTTTATTATTTGTGAAGACCGATAATGGATGGAAAATTGTTAGCGAACACCATTCGCCTCTGAAAAAAGAAGAAAGTTAAAAACGTGCTACAACAAGGTGTCCTATAGCTCATTGCGGTAAAACTCACCACAGGTGAATTGCAATGCAAGTTGCTATTTTAGTGCGGCGGCGCAATAGAACCTGCGTTCCATTCCACAACGAAGCCATACACAAGACAGATGCTCCCCCATTGACAACATGGGCGACTTTCTGCCCCTATCCCGGTTTGGTACAAGCATGCCACAACCCCATGAATGCTTTTTGAAGTCCGGGCTAAAAAAGGGGGCATGCCCCCCTCCCCAACCACAATTTACAGGCACAGGCTGCAACCTTCAAGCAGGATAAAAAAATACCACCGTTGGACAACCCATGAAAAATGTAGGTAGCATCCCCCAGCAGGTTCAGGGCGCCATGGCGTGCAACCTATGGAGATTATTTCCCGGCCCGGAGCATACGGTTTGGGATAATTTATTAAGTTAGGGGGTACAACCTGCAACTTCGATCCCGGGATGATTACCCATCACGGTAACTATGGCGTTATAGCCCCGCCGGGAGCGGAAGCAGCATCGTGCCAAACCTAAGATGCACCGTGAATACCTGATACTACTTTATGACGAAACTTGATGTACCCTTTGTGCGCTCACAATTCCCGGCCTTTTCCGAACCCTCCCTGCAAGGTTGGGCCTTCTTTGAAAACGCCGGGGGATCGTACCCCTGCCGGCAGGTGGTCACCCGGCTAACGGACTTCTATACGAAAAACAAGGTACAGCCCTATTATGCCTTTCCGGCTTCGCAAAAAGCCGGGGAACTGATGGATGCGGCCTACCGCCGCATGGCCGCCTACCTGAACGTGGAAGAAGGTGAAATCCATTTTGGGCCGTCTACCACGCAGAATACCTATGTGCTGGCCCATGCCATGCGACCGATGTGGCAGGAGGGGGATGAGATCATCGTGTCCTGCCAGGATCACGAGGCCAACGCCGGGGCCTGGAGGCGGCTGGCGTCCCGGGGGATCAGGGTGGTGGAATGGCATGTACACCCCCAGACCGGCATGTTGGATCCCAACGTCCTGGAAGGGTTGTTTTCTGACCGGACCCGGATGGTGGCCTTCCCGCACTGCTCCAACCTCATCGGCCATGTGAACCCGGTACAGGCCATCAGCCATATGGCGCGCGCCCGCGGGGCGCTCTGCGTGGTGGACGGGGTGGCCTATGCCCCGCATGGCTTGCCCGACCTGAAAGCGCTGGGGGCCGATATCTACCTGTTTTCCCTCTACAAAACCTTTGGGCCCCATTTGGGGCTGATGTATGTACGCAAGGGCCTGCTGGCGCAGCTGGAAAACCAGTCGCATTTCTTCAAGGAGGGCGTCGCCAGGAACATGCTGACCCCCGCGGGGCCCGACCATGCGCAGATTGCGGCTGCCAACGGGGTGCTGGACTACCTGGACGCGGTATATGCGCACCATTTTGTGGAAGACGCCCCCCCGGCAGCGAAGAACCGGCAGCTCAACGGCTTGTTCCAGGCCCGGGAAAGGGAACTGCTGGAACCCCTGATGGCATTTTTACGGTCGCGTGAGGATGTGCGTATCCTGGGGCCCACGGGGGTGGAAGGGCGAGCGCCCACCATAGGGATCCTGCCGCTGAAGCGGGACATTGGGGCCGTCTACGCGGCCCTGACCCGGCAGCAGTTAATGCTGGGGATCGGGAATTTCTACGCGGTGCGGCCGCTGATGGAGCTGGGCATTGCCCTGCAGCCGGGGGTGCTGCGGATTTCGTTTTTGCACTATACGACCGCGGACGAAATCGGGCAGCTGGTGGTGGGGCTGGAAAGGGCTTTGAGAATTAGATAAATTGGAAAATTAAAAATATCCAATCAATTAAGAAAAATGAAAAGCTGTATGAAGATTAATAACCAGGTTTTATTCAATAAGTTCTCATTGGGCTGTCTAGAAACAAAAAGGTTCCACAGATGGTATAACTACTAAGCCAAATGCTCAATTAAATCCTTGAATAAAAAAAGTATATGGATTTACCCATTAATAGTTCTTTACATAATTATAGGTCATTGCAGTCCTAGTTTTTTATATCCAAATCATTCATTAAATAATCACGAATTTGCAAAAGTATTGTAAGATTTTGAGCTGATTGTATTTGACTCGTTGAACCCATAGATTTTAATTTTTCAAGTTGCAATCTAAACCTCTCAATTTGTTCTAAGTCTGCTTTTTTTCTTATCATTTCGTCCAATTCCTTAATAACGAAATCATGCAAGTTGGCCACTTTAAATTCATATTTGATATATCTGGATAGTATTAAAATGGTCATTGTAATAAGCACAATAAATGGTAAGGCACGAAAATTCCCCCATGAATCTATATTTTGAACATTCTGAAACATTTCCCAGATTTGGTAAGACACTAAAACGATGGGGGAAAGTATAGCGTATTTCCACCAATAAATTGATGTAATAAACCAGATAGACAAACAAACTAAATAAGTGACTTTAAGCAGTAATAACCAAATTAAAATGTCGATAGATGGAAAGCCAAACGAGGTAATTGTAAAAAATCCTAAATTGAATGATTGTAATTGATCAGGCACAATCAAATGAAAGTAAAAGATAAATGGTAAGAAAAGAAAAATCAGCACTATTATTTTAGTTGAATTTGAATGCGTTTTAGTTTTGTGAGGATTTAGAAAATTTGATCTTTTTTGTGTTAAAAAATTATCCATGTAGGCTAACTCTAATAAATAATCAAATTGAGATCTAGTGTTTTTAAACTTAATGTTATTCAACCATACTTTAATCCCAAGATAAAGGTTCCGAGCATCATTTCTTAAGATTTTTGTCATTGATAGTTCATTCGGTTTTTCAAAAAAACTTGCAATTTTATTTCGAATGATTAGTAGTAAAAAGATCAGAAATACAATAATAAAAATGGAAGTCATTAATAATTCCAAGTCATTAAAATCACTTATAATCAATGGGCTTAAGGAGTCTCTTATTAATGTATCACCAAACATTGCTATAGGTATAAAAATAAGATATCTCCAATTATAGATTGAAGTTATAAACCATATACAAAAACATACCAACGGAATGAATCTCAATAAAATATGCCAGACAAAAATGTCGTCTACAGGTTTTTCGGATTGATTAATTAATCCAAAAAAAAGTTGGCTTAAAGAAATATTCTCAAAGAATAAGTAAGAATATAAAAGAAATGGCAGTAATAAAATAAGAGTCGCAAACACTATATCAATTAAGTAACTATTAGTGAAAAATAATCTAAATTGATTGATATTAAATAGCTTCAATTTTCTCTATTTTATAATAGTATTATAAATATAGCGAAAATAATCTATCTAAAATTTTCAGATATAGTTAAATTCCCCCCATCCTTAGGACAATAAAATCTTAAAAATAAGTTTTATGATGGTGTTGTAAGAGGGGGGGTCCGGGAGGAGACTCATAACTCGCACTTTTTGTTGAAAACCCTGTCTTTCCTTTTGGCACCATCACGCCGCTTTCTTTTTACTTTGTTGATAAACCGTTAAAGGCGTTTCGTCTTGCAGACTTTGGTGCCTCCGCTCGTTGTTGTAATATGCGAAATATTCCCTTAGGCCACGATGGCACTGAAGACCGTCATCAGCCGGGAAAAGGTACACGTGCTCGTACTTGACGCTGCGCCAGAGACGTTCTATGAATATGTTGTCCAGTGCTCTTCCAGGTCCGTCCATGCTGAATCTGATGCCCTGCTCCGGGGCGGTCACCCAGTTACAGAATTCATGTGCGGTGAACTGGCTTCCCTGATCTGTATTTAGGATTTCCGGTGCTCCGTGCTCTTCGATGGCCACTTCCAAGGTCTTTCGGCACCATTCGGATGTCATGGTGTTCGAGAGGGACCAGCCCACCACATAGCGGCTGTACAGGTCGATGATCGCGCACAGGTACAGGTAGCCTCCTTGTACCGGGATATAGGTAATGTCCATGGCCCATACATGATTGGGGCATTCTAAATCGAGGTTCCTCAACAGGTATTTGTAGATCCTGTGAAGCTCGCCCTTGCCCCGTTTGGAGGTATTGGGCTCGGGCCGGTGGCCGAGAGGCCCATCAGGCGGAACAGCCGCTCGATACGTTTCTTATTGACCTGGTACCTCAAGTCCTTTTGGAGGCATTTGACCATGCGCGGAACACCCAGCCACGGGTGAAGCAGGTTTTCTTCGTCGATAAGGTGCATCAACTCCAGGTTCCGGGTTGTCTCGCCCTTGGGCTGGTAATAGACCCCGCTGCGGTGGATTTCTAACAACTCACACTGGCGTACCACGCTCAATTCGGATTCCTGCTTTACAACAAGATTCCGGCGCTCATTCTTGGACTTACTTATGACGAGGCCTTTTTTAAAAAATCATTCTCCACCTTCAGCTGGCCTATGGTCTTGAGCAGGCGCTCCTCCTTCTCTTGGGCTTCTGTTTTGGCATCCTTGGCCTTGGTATCGAAAAACTCTTCCCCGTTTTTTAAGAACTGCGTTTTCCAGTTGGTGATCTGCGCCGGATGGATCTCGTACTTGCGGCCTAACTCCTGGATGGTAAAACGTTCCGAGAGGGCCTCCAGCACCACCTTGAACTTGAACTTTCATGTGTGTTTCCTGCGTGTCATTGTACAGTAAATTTAGGTTAAAAATTAAACTTAACTTACTGTCCTATTTTTGGGGGGAATTACATAGCTAGTTTTTCTACATTTTAAGATTTTCATTACTACATTTTAATATTCACTAAAACTTTCGCCCCCCGGACATGCCCCTGTTTTAATTCCAGCAGGGCCCGGTTCGCCTCCCCCAACGCAAATTCCTCTACCCGGGGGCAAATAGCGGCCCGCGCCGCCAGGTCCAGAAACTCCCGGATGTCTGCCGCGGTGATATTGGCCACGCTCTTGACTTCGCGCTCCTCCCAAAGGTGGCGGTCATAGGACAGCCGCTGCAGGTACGCCTGGTCCGCCGTTTCTTTCCGGATCGCATTGATCACCAGCCGCCCCCCTTTGTCCAGGTTGCCCAGGGCCTCTACCACCGGCTTCCAGGCCGCGGTGGTATCTATGATGGCCCTGAGGGGTTTGGGGGCCCTGTCCTGGGTGTCCCCGGCCCAATGGGCGCCTATATCCAGCGCAAAGGCCCGCTCTTTGGCACTGCGGGCGAAGACGTAGACCTGGCTGGCAGGGAACCGGGCCTGCACCATTTGCAGGACCAGGTGGGCCGACCCCCCGAAACCGGTAAGCCCCAGGGGCTCCCCGTCACGCAGGCCCGTGAGCCGGAGCGAACGGTAGCCTATGGCACCGGCACATAGCAAGGGGGCCACACGGACATCGTCCAGGCCCCTGGGGAGGGCATAGGCATAGGCCTCCGGCACCGTCATGTATTCCGCGTACCCCCCATGGGCGTCTTTGCCGGTGGCCCGGAAGGCATCGCAGAGGTTTTCGAGTCCTGCCCGGCAAAACCGGCACTGCCCACAGGCGCTGTAAATCCACCCCACCCCCACCCGGTCGCCCCTGGCAAAGCGGTGGGCCCCTTCCCCCAGGGCCGCTACCCGGCCCACCACCTGGTGCCCGGGGATGAGCGGAAGTGTCAGGGGCGAGATCAGCCCTTCAATTTCATCCAACTCGGTATGGCAGACCCCGCAGGCCGCAACCTTAAGCAGTACCTCCCCCCTCCCGGGCAAAGGTTCCGGCCATTCCATAAGCCGTAAGGGGTTTGATGCTGCTTTCAAGACCCCCGTTTGGGTAAGGACCATGGCTTTCATTGCGTGGGTTTTTGGATTACCGCAATAAGGTACAACTTCCCGTGCAACCACTATGGGGAACTACGCCCAAAATAGCCGGGGGAGGCGACATACAGGCGCAAAGGAAGGAGGCCGGTTATTTTATCACACAAACCCCTTGCAGATTGGCCCCATTTGCTTATAT
>MRWG01002334.1_pt1 | contig 11501 bp, 11 predicted proteins | sample 1013341 | NCBI WGS metagenome assembly MRWG01 (sample SAMN06117577, study PRJNA244670) | biofilm metagenome | biome: Water; feature: Cathode Biofilm; material: Biofilm; isolation source: microbial consortium enriched at the cathode of a solar microbial fuel cell | place: USA: District of Columbia ... | reverse complement strand
CCGGCGCGGACCGATCTGTGCGGCCACATGAGCCGGGTCGTCAGAAATTGTCAATGTCAGTTATGGCAAGGATGATGCCTTCCCACATCTGACGAGGTCTTCCTGTCCCGGGCCCGGTTCGTGGCAGGAAACGCGGCGCCAATAAACTTGGCGCCGCGCCGCTATCCTGTTACCTGCGCGCGCTCAAAAGCGGCGTGATGTTGCGGATCGTCACGCGGCGGTTGCGCTCTTCAGCGCCTTGCGTATCGACCTTCAGATAGTCCTCGCCATAGCCCTGAACGACCATGTTCTCCGGCGACACGCCATAAATGTCCGCCAGAATACGGGCGACGGTTTCAGCACGGCGGTCTGAAAGGGCAAGGTTGGAAACAGCGGAGCCGACAGCATCCGTGTGACCTTCGATCAACAGCACCGTCGTCGGGTCCTGATCGATCAGGGCCTGGGATGCGCGGGCGATGTCCTCAAGTTGCGGAACCTGGCTCTGGCGCACCACGGCGCTGCCGGTGTCGAAGGTGATCGTGTCGAGATCCACCCGGCGCACCTTGTCGCGCAGGCGTTCGTTTTCACGAATGTCGCGCAGGGAATAGGCCTGTTCCACCTGTTCCACCGGCGGCGCAGTGAAGGTCTGGTAGATCTCGTCATAGTTCGCCCGGCCCGCCGGAACGATGTAACGATCGCGCGGGATGCCAACTTCCAGCGGCGGCAGTTCGCGGTCGTAGTTACGGCGACGGTGGTTGTATTCGCGATTGTCGATCAGCACATATTCGCGGCCATCCGGCAGAAGGCGTGAGCGGTAAAGCACATAGCCGCCCTCGTCGCGGATGGTGATGATCTTCACGCCGTTGGTGCGGGTGACGGTTTCGCGCGTGCGGCCGCCACGCAGGCGTTCGGCGTGGAATTCGTCATCACCATAGCGCAACAGGCTGCTTTCGTCCTTGCGCACGAAATATTCGCCGTCCCGCTCGACGATGATACGGTCACCCTGATCCTCGACCACCTTGCCGCCAAGGGCCGGGATCAGCATACCGACGCCGACACCAACAGCCGCGGCACCAAGCAGTTCCAGCCTGCGGTCGCGGGCTTCATCACGGCGGCGTTCTTCCTTCGCCTTGATCTCGGCGCGCTGCGCTTCCGTGAGGCTCTTCGGTCACGGTTTCATCTGCCGCGGTGGCTTCGACCGGGGCGACAGCAGGTGCGATCTCTTCAGAAGCCTGCGGCTGTTCCGCTGTTTTCTGATCGGCACCAGCTTCATCGGTAGCGGTTTCTTCCACTGCCTGCTCTGCTGGGGCGGTTTCCTCGGCACTCTTCTCGGTGCTCTCCTGCGCAGTGGGTTCCTCGGCCGCAGGCGCTTCAGTCGAAACGGCATCCGCCGGCTGTTCTTCCGCCTGCGGTTCAGCGCTTTCCACGGCATCAGCCGGTTGCTCTTCCACCGGTTGTTCGGATGCCGGCTCGGCCGCGGTCTCTTCCGCGGGCGCAGCTTCTTCGGCAGGCGCTTCCGGTTTGGCCTCCGGCGCGGTCGTTTCTTCTGTGGTCAGGGGTTTTTCCACCGGTGCGGTTTCTTCAACCGGAGCGGCGGGTTTCTCGGCGGGAGCTGCCTCTTCCACGGGGGCTGTCGGTTTCGCCTCAGGCTGCGCATCTTCCGTCGCGACGGGCTCAGTAGCGGCAGGCGCCGGCTCTAGCAGGTGCTTCTGCGGCGGGGGCTTCTTCGGCAGGCGCGTCAGTGGCTGGCGCTTCTTCCGCAGGTGCGGCTTCCTGGTTCTTGCAGGCTTCCTGATCCGGATTGGCCGCACAATCGACGGTCGTCTCCTGAGCACGTGGCAGGCCCGGCTGCAGTGGCAGGCCGATCGCCAGGACAAGCGCCATGGCCGTTGAATTTCGAAGCAATCTCGACGTCATTCTTTTCATCCTCTCGCCCCCCCAACGAACTTTCCCGAACCGATCACGGCCTGGAACACTCGAAGGAAAACAAGTGACCGGAGCTTTTGTTCCAACGTCATTTTCGCGGATGCGGTTGTGCCCTCGCGTCACCTCGACTTTCCGTACATCCGTCTTTCGCCCGATTGACTTGCGGTCGCACAGGGTCATGGTGGGGTGGGGCCGGCGACCAGCCGGCATTGTCAGAGGGGGCTGACATGACAAAACAAATACTTGCATTTTCATCGCTCGCGCTGGTCCTTGCCGGGCCGGCGGCAGCCGAATTCGCGAGAACCGAATTCGGCGACTGGTCGCTACGTTGCAACGAGAAGACCTACTGCATTGCCGAAACCGAAGGCACCGGTTCCAATGACGAAGCGTTCAGGCTTAAGGTGGAACGCAGCGCCAAGGCAGACGCGCAGGTCTTTGTAACCCTAAGGCCGAAAACGCCACTCGAAACCGGCATGCGCGCCCGGATCGAAATCGAAGGCGACGAGGACAATGTCGGTTTCTTCGGCAAGGCTGCAAAGGTCTACACCGGCAATGAGATGACCTTCGGCGGTGACGCCGACCGGGACCTGATCGAAAACCTGCGCCTCGGCCAGGACGCTTCGATCCAGATCGAATTTGGCGGTAGCGCGGGCACGATCACCTACGAAGTCTCCCTCGTCGGCATCACCCATGCACTCCTGAAAATGGATGAAGTGCAGGGCCGCATCGGCCGGCAGGACGCCATTGTGGCCTGGGGAGGTTTGCCTTCTGCCAAAGCCACCGGCATTGCCGCAGCCGCCGCTTCATCCCCGTCACCGGCACAGCCTGCTCCCGCCCCGTCTCCGGCACCAGCCGAAACGGTTGCCGAGGCACCCGTCGACGATCTGCCGCCACCGATCATGCCATCTCAGGAGACCAGCAACAGCGGCGTCAACCGCGGCGGGATTGGTCAGGTCTATACGGTCAGCGAGCTTCCGGACGAGATCCAGATGATGGGCTACCGCACGCTGGGTTGTCAGCTTGCGGAAACGGTGCCCGCCTTCGGCGCGCAATACTACGCGGAAGGCGACGTGGAGACCTGGGTCGTTCCCTGTCAGATGGCCGACCTTAACGTGCCTTACTACATGGCGATGCATGTTCCCTTCGATCCGTCGCTGGACGAGTGGAAGGAGTTCGAGACACCCCCCGGCTTCAACCAGCCCAACCATGCCTTGGTCAACAATCTGTTCTACGACCCGGGCAGCGGCCAGGTGACGGGCACCACCTACCATTCGCCCAACTACGACTGCGGCACCTTCGAGCGCCACGAGATCGAAGCGGAAAGCGGCAACTACACCCTGATGGAATATCTCGAAAAGACCGACTGCGACGGCATCACCGGCCCGCCCGAGGGCTGGCCCCTGAGCTGGACGATCGACGAGATGGGGGATTAGAGCTTTCGCGGGAGGGGCTGAATGGAACCTTCACCCCGGAGCACCACCATTATTCCAGACAAGCGAGGTGCAAGCCGAGAGCCGATCTGGAATGGCGGTCGATTGATGCTTTGGGCGGACCTATTGCTTCTCCGGAAACAGCCCATGAAAGACTGCACACTGGACCATCAGGACGCCGTTCATGGTCTGGGCATTCATGTCGACGACGATTTCCGCATAGGCCGAGTGCGATCCCATGATGGTTTCAAGCTGGAGCTTGCATTCTTCAATGTCGCCGTCTGTCTCGATCGCCAGATCGGTTGTTTCCCCACTGCCGATGTCGAGCTTCAGGGACAGGACAAGCGGGTCTTCATCGACATGGTTTCCTTCAGCAACAGCCAGAATATCGCTGCCTGCAATCCTGTAGGTGTGAAAGACCTGATAGGCAGTGGCAGGGAGGTACGAAAAGAAAAAGAGAGCAAGACCCAACAGGAATGTCTTTTGGAAAATACGCATATCTGTCTCCGCGGAAACTTTCAGAAATCCCTGGCATTTCGGCGGATACGGCTAGTGACGTCAACTGCAATCAGTGAAGATTGAGACAACCCGGCCCGGATTTAACGGGGGACCGCCGGCAGAACGAAAAGCAGGACAATGGCAATCGCGAAAGCCGCCAGCGCCAGAAAATAGAGCCGCGCGATGCGTCGGCGTCCGGGTTCAGCTTCGTCACCAAACCCGCCAGACGTGAACATCCGTTTCCACATGCCAACGCCCTTCAGCGGCGAAAACGCAGCCTCCTCCAGAAGGTTGAGACGCTTGATGAACAGAAGAGCGCTCACATAGCCGGCAATCATCAGGAGAAATGCCAGCGTCATGAAGGTCATGAAGATCAGATAAGCGGGTGTCATGCCCTCTCTCCTTCCCACTTCGAAACGGCCCGCAAACAGTCTTTGCGGCATGTGCGGCCCGTTGCAACCCGCCACACTTGTTAACCATAGGTGCAAATCCGTTAAAATGCCGGGGATATCTGTCTTTTGAGGGTAACACTTCACACTGTATTCTGCGGTCAGCTTGCCCTGAGTCGTTGAAACCGCCAGCGCTTATGGGTTAATAAAGAGTTAAAGTTTTGCGTATCTTTCGCCGGGCGGCGCCGGCGGGAAAGTCAGGAGACAGGAATGGGCATTTTCTCGAAATCCTCGCGCCCCGGCGGTGACCAGGAGCAGCGGGTCGAGACCGTGAAAGAGGCAAGCGAAATTCAGGAAACCGCGCAGGCTCCTGAAAAGAGCAATATCGAGCATCTTTCCCCGTTCGCCCTGAAAATGCAGGAAAAGATGAACCATCTGGACGGGCTCAAGTCCCGCATCGGCGGTCTGAACCAGACCTTCGAACAGATGGCTGCGTTTGCTGCGGAAAGCCAGACGTCGATCCGCCTGATGGCCGAATACCTTGAAGGCTCCCGGACAACTGTGGAAACCGAGGTCCGGCTGAAATCCGAAAACGCCAAGATCTCCACCGACCTGCTTGACGCCGAACACAAGGTCCGGACGCTCACAACCCAGCTGGAAGATGCCCAGGCCGAAGTCCATTCCCTGCGCAAGCGTGCAACCGAGACCCGCACGGCGCTGGAAACCGCCCGTAACGACATCGTCTCCATTCGCGACAACAACAAGAAGGTCAACGAGGAATACCGGCTGCAGAGCGCCAAGCTCGTGGAAGCCAATTCCCAGGTGTCTGATCTCTCCGGCAAGCTCAACGACCTCAAGGCCAAGTTCGAGACGCTGGAAAAACATGCCGAGAGCCTCGGTTCCGATCTGGAAGCGGTTCGTCACCGCGAAAAGGAACTGCAGCAGAACTTGTCCGAAAGCGCCAAGCTGCTGGAAGATGAAATCCGCAAGAACAACCAGGTCACTAGCGAGCTGGAAGCGGTCAAGCGCGAAGTCGGTGAATTCCGCAACGACAACATCGACCTCAAGTCTCATCTGGATGTTGCAAATCAGGAACTGGCCTACGCGAAAAGCCGGCTTGAGGAAGAACAGCGCAAGCACGACAACGAGGTCTATGCGCTGAACGCGGAAATCGAAAACCTCTCGTCCCAGCGCCGTATCGGCGCCCAGTCTCTGCAGGAGATGGCGCGCGAGAACTCCACGCTGAAGGAACGCAGCCGCGATCTTCTCAAGCGCATGCAGGAAATCGAACATCTGCTCGACAGTGCGCAGAAGAACCACGAAAAAGACCGCAACGAGCTGATGGCGACCACCGCCAAGCTGCGTGAACTGAACCTGCGCTACAACTCGGCCCTGACGGACCTGAACCACCAGCGCAACCAGAACCAGAAATACGCCGACAATCTGGAAGACCTGATCGAAGAGAACAAGCGTCTGCAGCGTTACAAGATCCAGGTCGACACTGCTAACGAGCAGATCGTCCAGCTGAAGTCGGTCATCGTGAACTATCAGATGGCAATGGAAGGCCGCGGTCCGGCCGAAGAACTCGGACTGACCGAAGGCTACGATCCGGCTGCCGAGCTTGGCATTACCGAGCCGCTTTCGAACGAATTCGAGCCGATCGACATTGACGGCGACGGATCCGACGACGACGGTCCGGACGACAACACCCCGAACGGCGGCGACGACAAGATCGTCAAGCTGCGCGACTGACGCAGCCCTCTGTCCGGCATTTGTCATCCGGCCACAGATACCACGAGCAGATCAGGCCCCGGCTATCCAAGTCCGGGGCCTCGTTTTTCAAAGACCGTTTTCCTGCCGCGTTTCCGGCAGAATGTCCGGGCGCACCGGGCGTATTTCAGCGACATCCCTGTACAATGACGATTTGATGAGCAAGGTATTCGCCGCCGTTTTGTTGATCCTGCTGTCGCCGGTTCTGGCCGGCATCGCCCTTCTCGTCTGGCTTGGTGATCGGAAGGCGCCGTTTTTCATCGCCCGGCGAACCGGTCTGGGCGGTGGTACCTTTGCGATGGTGAAATTCCGGACCATGCGCCCCGGCACGAGCGACGCAAGCGCGATAACCGAGGTGCGGGACGACCGTATCACCCCCATCGGCAGTTTCCTGCGGAACACCAAGCTCGACGAACTGCCGCAGCTGTTCAACATCCTATCGGGGGAGATGGCCTTCTTCGGGCCGAGACCGGAAGACCCTGGCATTGTCGCCCGCTACTATGACGATGAGATGCGAAGATCGCTGTTGTTCCTGCCCGGCCTGATCAGCCCGGGCACCCTGTGGGCCCTGACCAATTTGAACCGGATCGAAGGCGCGAACGACGCCGAAGATGTCTATGCACGCGAAATCCTGCCCGAACGGCTCGCGCGCGATACCGCTTATTTCGAACAGGCCGGTTTCATGTCCCATACGCAGCTTGCAATGAAGACCCTGGCCACTCTGCTGCACCGGGCGGTCTCGGCTGAAAATCGGGAGTAACTGATCGCTTCAGCCAAGTTCAACTTTGAGGAACTCGCAGATCCGGGCTGCATCACCCGTGCTCAGGTCCATGTGCACCGGTAGACGCACCAGCCGGCCCCACGTGTGTTCCGCTCCAAGGCAGCTTCCCGCCAGAGTCCGCCCGGCAAAGCTGGAAAGATGCAGCGGCTTGTAGTGGGACTGCAAACCAAGCCCCATTCGGGCAGCCCCCTGCAATATCCGGTATGTCGTTTCCCGGTCCTTTGCGAGAAAGGCAAAGGAATAGCCATTTGCCTTTGTACCCTTGCCTGGCCGCAGGATCTCGATCGGCAGTTCCCGCAGGGACTTTTCGTAGTACGCCCAGATCGCGCGGCTTTTCAGGAGGATCTCTCTTGAATGCACCAGCTGGCTGTAAAGCAAGGCAGCATTCAGGTCCGGCATTTCGAAGCTCGAAGAAACCGAGGTCCATTCATAGTGGTTGACTTCGCCCCTTGCGAAGGCGGGAAAGTTCGTGCCCCGCGCCAACAGCTCTTCAACACGCTCGCGCAGGTGGGAATTGTCGCTGTTCAATACCAGCGCGCCGCCGTGCCCGGCGCTGATGATCTTGGTTTCATGGAAGGAATAGGCGGCAAACAGACCGCACGTCCCAACGGCCCGGCCATCCTGCTTGGCGCCGAAGGCCTGGGCCGCATCTTCCAGAATGACGACCCCGTGCCGATCGCACAGATCCTTGATTGCCGCCATTGGAGCTGCCGCGCCGCCATAATGCACAACGACGACAGCTCTGGTCCGGCTTGTCAGCCGTGCCTCCAGTGTTTCCGGCGTTACCATCATCGTTGCCGGATCAATGTCGGCCAGCACGATCCGCGCTCCCTTGCGGGCAAAGGCCGTCGCTGTTGCGCAGAAGGTGTACGAAGGAACGATGACCTCGTCTTCCGGCCCCAGATCCAGCGCAAGGGCCGAAATTTCAAGTGCGGACGTGCAGGAATTGGTCAGGAACACACGGTCATGGCCAACATGCTGGCTCACCAGCGCCTTCGCCTTCCGGCTATAACTCCCGCCGGAGCGCAGATGTTTGCTGCTGAGCGCCGATGCCACCGCATCGTAAGTTGCGGGTGGAATATGCGGCGCATGAAAGCGGATCGGCGGAAGCGCAGCTTCTGTCGGCAGGCTCAGCATCAGAACCTTTCTTCGTCGGCAAAGCGACGGACACGGGCCCGCATTTCGCGGTAAATCGCGCGCAGCTCCTGATCGACTGAGCTCTTCTGTCGGTACCCGAGAGACCGCAGGCGGCTGTCGTCGATCCGGTAAGCCGCATCGTTGGTTACACGATCCCGAATGAAATGAAGACCGGTGGAAACGCCGGTTATTTCGCAAACCCGCCGCGCCACCTCAAGCACAGACAAGTCCTCTTCCCCGGAAACGTTGAAGATCTCGAGCGCCTGTTCGTCCTGTGTGTTGAGCACCAGACCGATAGCGGCGGCGAGATCGCTGACGGGCAGAAAACTGCGTTCCTGGGCCCCTGTGCCTTCAATCGTCAGCTTCTGGCCCTTCAGTGCCTGCATGACGAAACGCGGAAACAGCTTTTCCGGGTTCTGTCCGGTGCCAACAGCATTGGTCGGTCTCAGGATCGTTGACCTGAGGCCATTTTGCGCAGCCATCATGACGGCTTCCTCAGCCATGGCCTTGGATGTCGCGTAGGGTGTCGTCGGCCGCATCGGAGCGGTTTCGCGAGCCTCCTCCATTGCAGGACCGTAGACTTCGTCCGTGCTGACATGAATGAAATGCTTCACGCCGGCGTCCTGTGCGCCTTTCAGAAGGGCTTCAGTGCCGGTCACATTGACGTCAAAGAAGAGTTCCGGGTCGGCGAACGACCGCGGCACATGGGTTTCTGCCGCCAGATGGATCACGGCGTCGCATTCATACAGCGCAGCAGCCACATCGATCGGCGAGCGGATGTCTCCGCGAATGACGGGAAGATCTCCCGCTTCACCGATGGGTGCCAGGCGGCGAAAATCAGCCGCGTAGGAGACCCGGTCCAGGATCACCGTCTCGGCGACATTCGCCATCCTTGCAACACGTCTGAAAACCTTGGACCCGATAAAACCCAGGCCACCGGTTACAACGATCTTGCGAAAGGAAATGTTCTGTTTCGGAGCAACTGTCTTTGCACAATGTTCCATATTGGCACAAATCCTGATATATGCAGCGTTTGATTGCATATTCAGCAGATTTCGTGCCAGTCACCTCCGGCATGAGGGTGTGCAAGGGTGAAACGCAGTCTGAGCAGCACAGCGTCCCGGGCCGGCATTTGGCGAGAACAAGTTACGACCCGGCAGTCTCCCCAAGACAAATAGCTCTTTTTTGTCAATTACCTGACACAAGAAGATCGTTTCTGCCGGCAGAGCGCGCGGCTAAGCCTGCATGGACGATGACAATTGACGAAGGAATTTAGCCGACCGTAGTTTCACTCAGGCTCAACGGTGAACTGCAGCGGATAGCCAAGCTGAACCGCAGCATCGATAGCGCGCGTAGCCTTGGTTTCGGCGACGTCTCGCGGATAGACGGAGACAACACAGATCCCCTTCTGGTGCGCTGTCATCATCACGACCTCAGCCTGGGACTCATCCAGACGGAACTCCGCCTTCAGGATCAGGACGACAAATTCCCGCGGCGTATAGTCGTCGTTCAGCAGCATCACCTTGTAGAGCTTTGGCCGCTGCACCTTCGTCTTTTGCTTCAGTTTCGGTTTGAAATCGATCTCACTCATGACAATCGTCCAAGCTGACGCCTAAGGTTCCGCACGATGCGGTCTCACCTGAGAAATGGAAATTGTGCCGGAGAATTTCACCGGCTGCATGCTGCCAGACCCGATCCGCTCCCGATGCCGTCATCTTGAGTGACGCAGCGTCCGCAGCAGGCCCATGCTTTCCCTTACTATACTGCATCGCGAAATCGAAGAAAACATGACAGCTGGAAATCTTGCCACTGTTTCGAGAAAAAACAGCAGGCGAGACATGATGAGACCGTATCGCACATAGAGCCGTGGTTTTGACGCCAGACAGCCGCGAGATGAAAAGCAGGCCGTTTCCTCTGTGGCGGTTTTCCGAAAGAAGGTTGCTTTCACTAATCCGGCAACGCGGTTCCCCCGTAGATCCTTTCAGGCTGGGTACACGACAAGATCTGCGGAGGGTTGTTCGATGTTTCCTGATTTGAAGACACAAGGGTTCCGGTGGCGCAGGTTCGCTTTCGCGCTCGCCCTGGCATTCGCTGTTGCAGCACCTGCCGGCGCGGCCTTCGCCGACCTGGGTTCAGCGGCCAGGCTGCTTCCGTCTGCCGAACTGGTTGGCAAGGGCCGGATGACCTTCCTCGGCTTCAAGGTGTTTGACGCGGAACTCTATGCCCCGCAAGGCACCTATAGCCCGTCCGCCCCTTTTGCCTTGAAGCTCACCTATCTGCGCACCTTCAAGGGCAAGCAGATCGCTGAAAGCTCGGTCAAGGAAATCCGCCGGCAGGGCGGCGTCTCGGATGCTCAGCTTGCCAAGTGGCAAACCCAGATGGAAGCCCTGTTTCCAAATGTCTCCCCCGGACAATCGATTACGGGTGTACGCACCAGCAGCGGCAAGGCCGAGTTCTATCTCGGCAACCAGAAGCTCGGCACGATCTCCGACTCGGCATTCACGAAGAAGTTCTTCGCTATCTGGCTGGGCAACAACACGCGTGATCCTCAGTTGCGTGCGCAACTGGTCGGGTCCGGTTCGTGACGACACGATTGTCGGACGACGCTGCGGCTCTGCCAAAAAAATCCGGTGATACAGGAAGCGTGACGCTTTCCGGCCTTGCGACCTATGGGGTCATGGCGTTTCCCCTGGCATTTGCCGGTTTGCCGATCTACCTGCACGCTCCGGATTTTTATGCCGTTACATTGCAGCAACCCGTGGCGACGCTCGGCGCCATTCTTCTTGCCCTGCGCCTGTTCGACGCCATCCAGGATCCTTTCATTGGCAGCCTCAGCGACCGGTTTCACCAGTGGCGCGGGACTGTTCTGGCACTTGGCGCAATCCTGCTTGGCGTGGGCTTCTGGATGCTGTTTCATCCCTGGAAGGAGGCACCGCTTGTCTGGTTTGCTGCCTCCGTGCTCATCTGCACCACAGGATATTCGGTCGTCACCATCAACTACCAGACACTGGGCGGTCTCTGGAAAACCAGTGCCTCCGACAGGACTCCGGTAACGGCGGCACGGGAAGGGTTCGGTCTTGCCGGTCTCCTCATTGCGTCGGTCCTGCCCGCCGCACTGGCAACACGGACCGGCATCGAAACGGCATTTCTCTATGTGACGCTTGGCTATCTGCCACTTTTGGCGATCTCCTTGTGGCTGCTGTTACGATGGATGCGGTCGGCACCCCTTGAAAACCCGCAAACAGCTGGTCCGGTAATGGGCTGGTGGACCCTGTTGCGGAGCCGCTGGAGGCGTCTGTTTTTCGGACTGCTGTTTGTCAATATTTTAGCAAGCGCGATCCCCGCCGTCCTGGTGCTGTTCTTCATCCGCGACAGACTGGGGGCCGAGAGCTACACAGGGCTGTTTCTGCTGGTCTACTTCCTGTCAGGCGTCATCTCGATGCCACTCTGGACCCGGCTTGCCCGACATTTCGGCAAGGTGCGGGCGTGGCAAATGTCACTGGCCGGCGCCATCTTCACGTTCTGCTGGGCCGCTCTTCTGGGAGAGGGAGATCTGACAGCCTATGCGTTTGTCTGTGCCCTGTCCGGCCT
>MRWG01001959.1_pt1 | contig 11502 bp, 11 predicted proteins | sample 1013341 | NCBI WGS metagenome assembly MRWG01 (sample SAMN06117577, study PRJNA244670) | biofilm metagenome | biome: Water; feature: Cathode Biofilm; material: Biofilm; isolation source: microbial consortium enriched at the cathode of a solar microbial fuel cell | place: USA: District of Columbia ... | reverse complement strand
TACGACCTGGTGGTGATCGGCTCCGGCCCCGCCGGCCAGCGCGCCGCGGTGCAAGCGGCGAAACTCGGGAAGCGTGTGCTGATTGCCGAACGCCAGGCGGTCGTCGGCGGTGTCTGCCTGAACACCGGCACCATTCCGTCCAAGACGCTGCGTGCCGCAACCATGCACCTTTCCGGCTATCACGAGCGCAGCATCTACGGATCGTCCTACAAGGTGAAGGAAGACATCACCATGGCCGACCTGCTGGGCCGCGCCAACCACGTGCGCCAGCTCGGCATCGACGTGGCGCGCCACCAGATGCAGCGGAACGGCATCAAGATCGTCGAGGCGACGGCATCCTTCGTCGACCCGCACCGGTTGCGGCTGACGCCCGTCAACGGCGCCGCACCGTCCGAGATCACCGCCACCAACGTCGCCATCGCCGTCGGCACGGTGACGACGCGCGATCCGAACATCGCCTTCGACGGCGAACACATCTTCACCAGTGACGATATCCTCGAGCTCGACACCCTGCCGAAAAGCCTGACGGTCATCGGCGCCGGCGTCATCGGTATCGAATACGCGACGATCTTCGCGACGCTGGGCGTGCGCGTCACGGTCGTCGACAAGCGAACGCAACTGCTGCCGTTCGTCGACCAGGAGATCGTCGACACGCTGGTGCACCTGATGCGCCAGGAACGGGTCACCATGCGGCTCGGCGAAGGGGTCAGCGGCGTCGAGGTGATCGACGGCGAGCAGGGCCGCAAGGTGCACATCGCGCTCGATAGCGGCAAACACATCAATACCGAGACCGCGCTCTATTCGATCGGCCGCACCGGGGCGACGGAAACCCTCAAGCTCGAAGTCGCCGGGATCGCCGCCGACGCGCGCGGCCGCATCGCCGTGAACGGGGGCTACCAGACCGAGGTGCCGCACATCTACGCCGTCGGCGACGTCATCGGCTTTCCGAGCCTGGCGTCGACGTCGATGGAGCAGGGCCGGCTCGCCGCATGCCACGCCTTCGGCGTCGAGGCGCACAGCTTCCCGGACCTTCTGCCCTACGGCATTTACACGATCCCCGAGATTTCGGTGGTCGGCCGCAACGAACAGGAACTGACCGAGGCGGGCATCCCCTACGAGGTCGGCCGCGCCGCCTACCGGGAAATCGCCCGCGGCCAGATCGTCGGCGACCAGGCCGGGCTGCTGAAGCTGATCTTCGACCCGGAGACGCGCAAGCTCCTGGGCGTGCACATCATCGGCGACGGCGCCTGCGAGTTGATCCACATCGGCCAGGCGGTGATGTCGCTCGGCGGCACCATCGACTACCTGATCGACACGGTTTTCAACTACCCGACCTTCGCCGAGTGCTACAAAACCGCCGCCTTCGACGGGGTCAACAGATTGGGTTGAACGCCGGTCCCGTTACCGTTTGATTACACCGCCGTTTTACATACGCTGCGCTTCCGCACCACGACCACGGCTGCCCGGTTGGAAGCACATTCATGGATGCCCTTAGCGAAAGACCCGTCGCCTACGTCAACGGCAGCGCCGACGACTGCCTGTCGCCGATAACCCGGCGCGTGATCCGTTACTGGCGCGAGCGCATGCCGGAGAGCGGCCTGCCGCGCTGGCGCGACGTCGACCTGATGGAGCTTTACGACATCGCGCCGTCCATCGCCGTCAAGGACGTGATCGGCGGCGGCAACGATTTCATCAACCGGTTCTGGGGCACGTCGCTGACGATTGCACTGGGCTTCGAGGGATCGGGCAAGCGGGTCAGCACCTACGAGCCGGCCAGCATGCGCAAGGCGGTCAGCCGCCGCTACGCGCACGTGGTCCGGACCGGCGAGACGTCGATGGCGCGGGGACATATCTCGACTATCCCGGGGCGCGAGTTCATAACGTTCGAACTGGTGCACCTGCCGCTGTGGGGCGAGCGCGACGAGGTCGCGCACATCCTTTCCGCCTATCACTTCGGTTTCAAGGTACCGGACGCCGAGGACTGATCTCAGGCCAGCAGGTCGTCCTCGAACGGAAACTCCGAAAGCAGCTCCCAACCGGTTTCGGTGATCAGAAGCTGCTGCTCCAGTTTCACCCCCTCGCCGCCGTCTTCCGCGCCGATGAAGCTCTCGACGCAGAGCGTCATGCCGGGTTCGACCGTGCCGTCGTAACCGGCGTCGGGGAAATCCCCGTGGTGATAGAGATACGGGTATTCGCCGGTCATGCCGCAGCCGTGCGCCGACAGATAATAGCGGTGCTTGTAATAACGCTCGGGGATACTCCAGGCCCGGTCGGCGTATTCGCGGAACGTGAGCCCCGGTTTCAGGATGTCCATGTTGTGGTGCACCTGTTCATGCGCCAGCCTGTAGATCGTCTTCTGATGGTCCGTCGGCTTGCCCGGTCCCGAATGGAACGAGCGCGAAAAGTCCGCATAGTATCCGTGGCAGCCGACGACGTCGGTATCGAGCGCGATCATCTCGTTCTCGCCGATGACGTTGGCCGAGCATTCCTGGAACCATGGATTGGTGCGCCGCCCGGCGTTCAGCAGACGGGTTTCGCAGTAATCGCCGTTGCGCGCGATGACCGACGCGTGCAGCACCGACCAGAGCTCGTTCTCCGTCATGCCGGGACGGGTCGCGTTCCGCAGTTCGCCGACCGCGGCCTCGGTCGCGCGCAGCGAAGCGACGACGCACTTCACTTCCTCGGGCGATTTGATGCAGCGCGCCATCTCGACCGGCTGCTGGGCATCGGCGATGCGAAACCCTTCGTCCCTGAGCGCGATCGCCGCGCCGGCGTTGATGCGTTCGAGTCCGACGCTCGCGTCCCTGCCCACGAGCTCGCGGATCGTCGCCGCCATATCGGCGGCCCACGCCTTCTCGCGCGCCGCGATCTCGGGTCCCGCGGCAACGAAGCTCGCGGTCATCGCCGGGCGCACCTCGTCGACGGTCTCGAAGCCGGCGCCGAGGTGGCCGCAGCCGGTGAACTCGAACAGGATCGAGCGGTCCTGTGTCAAAAGCAGGTAACGCGCCGGCTGGTTCCTTTGCGAGAACACCTGCATGTTGCGGGTGCCGGTGGTGTAGCGGATGTTGACGGCATCCGTGAGGATCACCGCGTCGATGCCGTAATGCGCCATCTGGCCGCGCACCCGGTCCCGGCGGTAGGTGCGCACGGCGCCGAGATCGATGCCCCGGCTTTCCGGCGCCGCGTCCAGGATGTCGAGATCGCCGGGCGCACCGCGCCCGCCGTGCCAGTCCAGTTCGGCCATTTTCCTCCTCCGAAACGGCGGTTACCCGTCCCCCTGTGCAGAAACGCACGGGACGGGGGTTCCCGCATTGGCGAAAACGACATATTTTTGCCGGTATGACAAACCGGCCCGCGCCCCGGGCAAGGGGCGCCGGACCGCCAGAGGGGGAGAACCGACATGTCCGTTACCCTGGCGCGCCTGAAACCGGCGCCGGTCCCGGCGGTTCACCCGGTACCGGAATACAACACCGACGCGCGCCTGGCCGCTGTCTATTACGACACCAAGTCGGTACTGCGGGTGCCGTGGATGGGCGTCGTCACCATGGCCTTCGCGCATTACCCGATGTTCTACGACGCGCTGTGGGGCGGGCTTCGGCCGCTCGCCGGCAGCCGCGAGTTCGTCACCGCCTGCCGGGAATTGCGCCGGCACGCGGAAAGGCAAGCCGCGACCCTCGCACCGGCGCCCATCGACGGTCTTCTGCGCGGACTTGGGTACGCCGAGCGCGAGGTCGACGACATCCGCGCAATGATCGAGATATTCTCGCACGGCAACATGCCGTACCTGATGATCGCCACCGCGGCGCGGCTTTTGCTGGAAGGCAATGCGCTCGCATCCGGCGGTACGGTCACGCCGGAAACGGAACACCATGGCCCGACGTCGGCGACGTCGCTCAACCTGATCGAACCGCATCACGCCGACCAGCCGACGGTCGCGGTCTACGACGACATCAAGACACGGCTCGGGCTCCCCTTCGTAAACACGGACTACCGCGCGCTGGCGCGCTGGCCGAGCTACTTCGCCCCGGCGTGGGGCGACCTCGCGCCGAAGGTCGAAACCGCCGAATACGAGGCCGTGGTCGCGTCCGTGCACGACTTCGCCGTCGACGCGATGCAGGCGCTGCCGAACCCGGGCGGGCTGACGGCGGACGCACTGACCGATGCCGCCGGCAAGGACGCGAGCGCGGCCGAGGTGCTGGAGGTGGTCCGGCTGTTCCAGTGGCTGTTGCCGGGCCTGATCACGAACGTCGCCTATTTCCGGAGCCAGCTTTGAGCATCGGCCCGGCGGCAATCACATGAACGAATAATCCGGTTCCGGGAGTTTTTCGATTTCCGGCTTGGCGAACAGGTAACCCTGGAAATAGTCGGCACCGAGGCTGCGTAGCACTTCGAAATCTTCGACGGTTTCCACGCCCTCGGCGATGACTTTGATATCGAGGGCATGCGCCGTGGTGATGGCGCCTTCGGTGATGGTCTTCTTGACCTTGTTCGCGGCGACGCCGTTGCAGAGTTGCATGTCCAGCTTGAGGATCTGCGGGCTGAACTGGTTCAGGAGATTGAGCCCCGCGTAGCCGGCGCCGAAATCGTCGATGGCGGTGATGAACCCGCGGTCGCGGTATTCCTCGAAGATGCTCATCAGATGCGCCGGATCCATCACCGGCTCGGCCTCGGTCACCTCGAAGATGATGCGGCTGACCGGCAGGTCGAACTCATCCGCCGCCTGCATCGTGGCGCGGATGCAGGTTTCCGGCCGGTAGACGGCGTTGGGCAGAAAGTTGATCGAGAGATTGCAGTCGATACCGAGTTCCGACGCGATCTGGATCGCCTTGACCCGGCAGGTCTGGTCGAACGTGTAACGGTTGTCGTCGGTAACATGCGACAGCACCGCGCCGGCGCCGGCGCCGTCCGCGCCCCTGACCAGGGCCTCGTAGGCGAACACGGACCCGGCATACGGATCGACGATGGGCTGGAATGCCATCGTGATCTCGAAGTCGAGGGGATTCGCCTCCAGGCACTGCTTGCACCCGAGCGGCTTGAATTCCGGCTTGTCCTTGAAAACGGTTGCCATAGTTTAACGATGCGTCGCGGTGTCGTTGCTTTTCCCGGGGCCAGATATATTCGCCGTGAGACGGTCACTCAACCCCCTGACGTATTGTGGGTAACCGCAATCCCGCGGGTCCCGGCGACGGTCATTAATCCGTTTCGCCGCCGTATTCGCGCAGGTGTTCTTCCCTGATCTTGCTGTGATCGCGGCTCCAGTCGACGTAGGTCGCGATCTGCGTGACCCGTTCGCCGTCGTCGGAAAACGGCATCCGGAGCGAGGTCTGCACGTAGGGCAGCCCGTTCTCGCCCGCTTTCACCGTGTATTCCGAGCCGACCGCTTCGTGGCAGGCGACCACCTCCTTGTACTGCTCGATGGTCTGCTCCGCCGTCACCGGAGAGCGGATCGTGCTCACGGAGAGATTGGTGAAGTCCTTGCCGTGCAAGTCGACCGACGCCGTGCCCCAGAAACGATAGACGAAATCCTGCGGCTCATAGTGAACGTCGACGACCATGAAGTAGGGGATGAGTGCCGTGGGCAATTGGAACCAGTCCCATTCCCGCCACGCCGGCGAGCGCCGTTCGCCCTTGAGCGCGAGCCAGTATTCGTAGGCCGCCTGATAGTTCGGCTGGTCGAACCGGATCGGCGAACGGCGGAGATAGTCTTCTTGAGGCATTTGCGGATCAACTGGCTGTCGGGGATCGTCATAATAACCAGCTAATCACCCGGCGGTCACGCACGGCACGTGAAATCTACATTTGCAATTAATAATCATTTTCATTAAAGACATTGTCTGCGTCATCACTGTCACCGGAATACCTGCCCGAATGTCTCCCGTCCTCGCCGTCATGCTGGTCGTCGCCTGCGAGCCCGACCTGCTCCGCTGCAAGCCCGTGTTCCACTGGAAAGAAAGCTGGACGAGCGTTGCCGCGTGCCGCCTTGAGCGGCGCCGGATCGCCGACCTGGCCGCGACGCGCTACGACGGCGGCATGACGATCATGACAAGGTGCCGGCTATACCTGGACGAGGACGGTACGATACCGCCGCCCAGGGAATCGGACGCGCCGGCAATCTTCTGAAACCGTGCCGCACATGCTGCGGATTCAGTAATGAAACGGGTTCAGGACAGGGCCTAATTTATCGTGCCGGACGCACGCGACGGGGATATACCCTTATCATGGATTGCGTACCCAAACCCCTCACGATGCGTCGTCTCGACCCGGCGCAATCGCCGGTTCCCGAGCATCACGCCATGCTGCGTTATTGGCAGGGTCTCTCCCGTGACCGCATGGCGCCGTCGTGGACCGAGTTCGATCTCACGCAGGTGGACCCGAGGGTGCTGCCGTGGACGGCGGTGGTCGACATCAGCCCGGACATGGAGGACATCCGCTACCGTTTCTGGGGCACCCAGCTCACCCTGGTGCGCGGCGAGGATTTCACCAACCGCCAGGCCCTCGACATCCCGCCGATGGAACTGGGTCAGTTCATCCATGATTCGTACGCCGCCACGGCGAAGCTCGGGAAGCCGGGCCTCGACATCGAGGAATACGTGACGCAAAGCGGCCGCACCGGCAGCAAGTCCGTGCTGCGGCTGCCGCTTTCGGACGACGGCGAAACCGTCAACAAGGTCGTCGCCTGCATGATCTACGACGTCTCGCGCAACGGCCAGGAGGTCGCCGAGTTCCTCAAAAGCGTCCACGCCGCCCCCCGAAAGTACGCCTGACCGCCTCACGCAGCGGCGATCCTGCCCGGCACGCCCGCTCTGGACGCGGGCGCCGGCGCTCCCCACATAAGCCTAAAGCGCCCGCACCGGTGCGGGACGGATGTTCTGACAAGGGGAGACGACAATGGACGAGACATCGGGTTACGTACCGCCGAAAGTGTGGACCTGGGACAAGGAAAACGGCGGGCATTTCGCCTCGATCAACAGGCCCATCGCCGGTGCCACGCATGAAAAAGAGTTGCCGGTCGGCAAGCACCCGCTGCAGCTCTACTCCAAGGGCACGCCCAACGGGGTCAAGGTTACCATCATGCTGGAGGAACTTCTGGCCAAGGGCCACGCCGGCGCCGAATACGACGCCTGGATGATCGAGATCGGCGACGGCGACCAGTTTGGGTCGGGCTTCGTCGACATCAACCCCAACTCCAAGATCCCGGCGATGGTCGACCGTTCCGGCAGCGAGCCTGTGCGGATCTTCGAAAGCGCGTCGATCTTGTTCTATCTCGCCGAGAAGTTCGGCGAGTTCCTGCCCACCGGACAGCCGGCCCGCACCGAATGCATGAACTGGCTGTTCTGGCAGATGGGCAGCGCGCCCTATCTCGGTGGCGGCTTCGGGCACTTCTACAACTACGCGCCCGAGAAGTGGGAATATCCGATCAACCGCTTCGCCATGGAGGTCAAGCGCCAGCTCGACGTGCTCGACCGCAACCTGGCCGACCGGCAGTTCATGATCGGCGACGACTACACCATCGCCGACATGGCGATCTGGCCGTGGTACGGGGTGCTGTGTCTGGGTCAGCAGTACGGCGACGCCGGCACGTTCCTGGACGTGAAATCGTACAAGAACATGCAGCGCTGGACCGCCGAGGTCGGGGCCCGAGAGGCCGTGAAACGCGGCCGCATGGTCAACCGCTCCAAGGGCGACCCGAAATCGGAACTGAAGGAACGCCACGACGCGTCCGACTTCGACGGCCTGAACCCGGTCTGATCCCGGCACCGGAAACGGTTTATTTCGGCACGACCGGCTGCAGGTAGGGCGCGCCCGGCGTCTGGTCCGGACCGAACGGTCCCGGCACCTTGTTGGTGATCGGCGCCAGCGACTTGATATAGGTGGCGAGCGCCTCGGCGTCGGCGTCGTTCAGCGTCGCATAGGACGGAAACGGCATTACCGGCACCAGCGTGCTGCCATCGGGTCGGACGCCGCTGCGGATCGCCGCAACGATCTCATCGACGCTCCATTTGCCGAGTCCCGTCTCCGCATCGCCGGTCAGGTTGGGCGCATAGAACGTCCCCGCGCCGGGGATCATGAAACCGACGTCGGCGCCTGCGAGATAGCGGTCCATGTCCGGCTGTCCCCTGAGCGCGCCCGGCGTGTGGCAGCCGGTGCAGTCCATGATCGCGGCTAGGTAGGCGCCGCGCTCGATCTTGTCGGCGGCCCCCGCCGGCGCGGCAACGAACGCCAGCAGCGCGGCGGCGATGCAGATAATGTTGGTGGTACGCATATCATCTCTCCCCCCGGCGGCCGTCCCGTCGACGGCACCTTAGCGGGCGCCGGAGAGATTATGTTCAACCCTGCGGCGCGGCAACCGGAGATACAGGCGATTATCGTGCAAGCTATCGTGACGGCCGGGACCAAATCTCGGACGGCAAAGGGGGGCCGCCCGAAGACGGCCCCCGTCACCGGCGGGGATGTGTCAGCCGGAGGTCAATCGCTGACTTTGCCGGTCCAGACCGTCCTGTCGATATCCAGGTCGGCGTACTTTTCCGGGTTGAGCACCGGCCGTGCGACGCCGGCCCTGACCTGTTCGCCGAAGTCGACGATCAGCCGCTTGGCGATCGGGAACAGCATCGCCAGCGCCAGCAGGTTGACGACGGCGAGGATGCCCATCATCGGATCGGAGAAGAAGAACACCGCCGTCGCCCCCGGTGCCACGGCACCCAGCAGCACGATGCCCATCAGCGCAATGCGGAACGCTTGCACCGCCATCGGGTTATCGGTCATCACGGTCAGCGCGTTTTCACCCAGGTAGTAGTTGTAGATGATCGAGCTGAACGCGAACAGCAGCACCGCGCCGGTCAGGAAGTACTGGGTCCATTCGCCGAGATGCGAGACCAGCGACTGCTGCGTCAGTGCGACGCCGTCGATGGCTTCCGCACCGGGCACGTAGACGTCGCCCAGCAGAATCACGAACGCCGTGCACGAACAGATCACGATGGTGTCGATGAACACCGAGAACGACTGCGTGATGCCCTGGCTGACCGGATGGCGCACGTCCGCCGCCGCCGCCACGTTCGGCGCCGAACCGAGGCCGGCCTCGTTCGAGAACAGACCGCGCCGTACGCCGTGCGCGATCGCCGCCCCCATGCCGCCGCCGATGGCCTCGTTGAAGCCGAAGGCGCTGGAGACGATGTTGGCAATGACGCCCGGGATGTCGCCGATATTCAGGATGATGACGATCATCGCCATGCCGATATAGCCGAGCGCCATGATCGGCACGATCACGTCGCAGGCCTTGGCGATACGGTGGATCCCGCCGTAGACGATGAAACCGGTGCCGATGGTCAGGACGACGCCGGTGATGATGCGGTCGATGCCGAGGCTGTCGGCGGCCGCGCCGGCGACCGTATTGCCCTGAAACGCCGGAAAGCCGATGCCGAACGCCGCGATCAGGCAGATCGCATAGATCACCGCCAGCCATTTGTAGTCGCGGCCGAGCCCGTGCAGGATCGTGCGGGCGGGACCGCCGCGGAAGGTGTGCTCGTCCTCGCGCTCCTTGAACAACTGCGCCAGCGAACATTCGACGAGACTGGTCGCCATGCCGACGATGGCGATCGCCCACATCCAGAACACCGCGCCCGGACCGCCGAGCGTGATCGCCACCGCGACACCGGCGATGTTGCCGCCGCCGACGCGCCCGCCGACCGAAACCAGAAGCGCCTCGCGCGCCGAGATCGCGTTGGGATCGCCCGACTGGTTCTTGCCGGACAGCACCCGGAACATGCGGAAGAAGTATTTGAACTGCACGAAACCGCTGGCGACCGTGAAAAACAGCCCCAGCACGACGAGGAACGGCACCAGCGCCCAGCCCCACGTCAGATCGCCGATGACGCCGAATAACGACTCTAGAAATTCCATGTTGATAAAGCCCCTATCTGGACCCGTTGCCGGGCCGCGAAAACGACCGCGTGCACGTTCGTCTGCACGGACGGCCAACCTGTCATGACGGGGACGTTGCGTTTATCGTTGTCGGTGTGCCGGCGCGAACGCCTGCGTGTTGCTCCCGAACGTCTCGATCGGTGAGCGGGCCGTTCCCTCCCTAAGCAAAACAGCCGCCCCGTTGATCCGGCTTCACCATTTACCTGCAGATGACCGGATTCCCGATATCGTAGGCCTGGTGCGAATTGTTCTCAATTTAGTTGATCGGCACCACTCGGCGCATTACGGCGCACAGACAGCGCCAATTCGCGCCGCTTTTTATATATTTTCCCGTGTGGAGGGGCTAACATTGAAACCATAGCATCTTGGGGACCGGCATGAACGAGGATTTCCCGGCCAATCTGCGGCTGCTGACCGACCGTTACAAGTCGATCGCCGAGGTCTGCCGCAAGCTCGACATCAACCGCACCCAGTTCAACAAGTACCTGAACGGCACGTCCAGTCCGTCGCGTCATATCCTGCACCGGGTCTGCGAGTTCTTCGGCGTCGGCACGCACGAGATCCTGCTGCCCAACGCCGCGTTCGCCGAGATCGTCAGGCTGCGCTCGGGCGCGAGGACGGGTCCGGACACGTATACCGGCTATCTCGATCTCTTGGCCCGGCGCTCACGGCGCGACATTTCCGTCTACGACGGCTATTACTTCGAGTATTCATATTCGATGGCACGGCCGGGCCTGATCCTGCGCTCGCTGATGCGGCTCAAGACGGATGCCGGCATCAGCACCTACCGGCGCATCGAGAATATGGCGATGCTGGACGGTCCCGGTCCCCGCGTGCCCGGCAAATACCGGGGCATAGCGTTCTATCTCGACGACCGCATCTTCCAGGTCGATTTCGACACGCTGACCGGCAACGAAATCAGCCAGACCATCCTCTATCCCAACTACGAGAACCGCCATAACCGGCTGCCCGGCCTCAAGCTCGGCGTTTCGTCGAGCAGCGTCCGCCAGCCGCTCTGCGCACGCGTCGTGCACGTGGCGCTGGGGACAACGGTCAACGTCAGGAAGGCGCTCGGCGAATGCGGTCTGATCCGCCCCGAAAGCGATCTTATCGACCCGAAGATCCGCGCCATGATCGAGAACGCCATCGAGCCGGGCGCCTTCCACTTCAGCGTCGTGACAGGAGGCTGAATCCAGCCTAGACCCCGGCTCTAGTGAGTATGCGCCACCTGCCCGCCCGGCACGCCGGAGAAAATACGGAAGCTGTTCCGGCCGGCTTGCTTGACCTCGTACATAGCGTCGTCGGCAGCCTTGATCAGATCGTCTACGTTCGCAGCGTGATCCGGGCTGACGGCGATGCCGATACTGCCGCCGACGGAGCAGTCGGAGCCGTTGAAGGTGATCGGTTCGCGGATGCCATCGAGTATCTTCTTTGCGATTGGCTCGATATCGCCTTGTTCATTGACCTGTTCGAGAATGACGACGAACTCGTCGCCGCCGATCCGCGCCGCCATGTCCGTTTCCCGAATCAACTTCCGAAGCCGTTCGGAAATGGTAACGAGCACGTGATCGCCTGCATCGTGAC
>MRWG01001958.1_pt1 | contig 11503 bp, 10 predicted proteins | sample 1013341 | NCBI WGS metagenome assembly MRWG01 (sample SAMN06117577, study PRJNA244670) | biofilm metagenome | biome: Water; feature: Cathode Biofilm; material: Biofilm; isolation source: microbial consortium enriched at the cathode of a solar microbial fuel cell | place: USA: District of Columbia ... | reverse complement strand
TGATCAGAAAGGACCCGCCCCCGACATCACCCGGCCGGTGACCGCCCTGCCCGACGCCCGGGCCGATCCGCCGTGCCTATACTTCCTGAAGTATTTCGAACAGGACGACGTGAACATGAACCCGGAGCGGAAGTGCTAGTCCAACGACCGCCTCGAAGGTGCCGGGATGCCGGCCGGAAACTCCGTCCGTTCTCCCCGCAGCGGGTGCCCAGCGTCTGATTCCGGCGTCCTGTCCCGATTCTCATGGCACAGAAGCGACCATCGCCAACCCTCGTTCTGACCGCCATCGTCCTCGACGTGCTCGTCCTGCTCGTCCTGCTGTTCATGCCCCGATCGGGCATGGAAGCCCTGGCCTGGGCCTATGCGCTGTTTCCGCTGGCCCTCCTGCGTCTGCTCGTTGCCATCGCCAGCCTGGTCATCGCCGTCCGCCGCCGGCGCTGGCTGCTCGCCACGTACACGGTGGTGGCCATGGCAGTGCTCGCCGGGTTCTGGCATCTCGCGGCCACCGTGAAGCCCTCCTACGAACCGTTGCACGAGGCGCTGCGTCAGGAGGCCCGGGTACAGGCGCAGCGGTTCGGCGACGATCTGGACCGGCGGGCCTACGATGCCCGGCGGGCGCGGCAGCGCCAGGCGGACCCGGCTCACGGCGAACTCTGTGATCTGCTCTCCGAGAAGCGGGATCTCGTGGCACTGGACACCGCGCTGCGCCAGGACGCCGTGAGCGGGCATGTGAACCGACCCTGCACGACCTACCACGACGACCTCGTCAGCCCCCTGCTGCATGCCGTGATACACACCTACGGTCCCTGGACCGGCGGCGATTCGAGACACCCGGTGGCAGACGAGACTTTCCTGGCACCCGCGGCCGAGCGTCTGCTGGCCGCCGGGGCCGACCCGGACCGCCAGGATGGCTACGGCAATACGGCCCTCCACTATGCGCTGATATTCCGCAACGAGCCGCTGCTGGACGCGCTGCTGGCCGGCGGCGCCTGCGTGCTGATCCGCAACGACGCGGACGAATCACCGCTCCGCACGCACTCCCACCACCGCCTGCGCAGGAAGATCGAGGCCGCTGCCGATGATCCGGCCATGCTCGGGCGTTGCCCCGGGGTGCGACCCTCGGGCGAGGACAGGGGCGCCGAAACCCGGACCGACGACCCGGACCGGGCACTGCTCGATGCTCTGCGATCCGGTCGTCTCGAGCAGGCCATGGATGCCCTGCAGCAGGGTGCCGACCCCGATGCCGGCGACCGCGAAGGCAGCGCTTTCGAAGCCGCCCTGCGGAACTGCCGGGACAATGCCCGGGCCCTGGCGCAGCTGCTGATCGACGCGGGCGCGGACATCGGCCTTGCCAATGGACGGGGCGAAACTCCGCTCCACATCGCGTTGAAGTATTGCCGCAAGGCGGTGCCCCATCTGCTCGAGCAAGGGGCCGATCCATCGCTAGCCGACCGTTCCGGGAACACGGTCCTCCACGAGCTGGGGCGGATTCCGGCGGACGGGCTGACGGACACCCTGAACGGCTTTCTCATCGCCGGCGCCGACGTCAATCAACCCAACGGTGCCGGACAGACCCCGCTGATGCGCGCGGTGTTCGCATCCGCCAGCCGGGAACGGCTGATCACCGCGCTCCTCGACAAGGGGGCCGACCCGGATCTCACCAACCGGTCCGGCAATACCGCCATGCATCTGCTGGCAGTGCGCAAACGGGACGACCAGGCGCCACGGCTTCTGAGCATGCTGGCGGCCCGCGGAGCGAGCCTGGAGATCCGCAACGGCAAAGGGCAGACGCCTTTGATCGCAGCCGTCGAGCGCGGCAGCCCGGCCGCCGTGAAGGCCCTCATCGAAGCCGGGGCGGACGTGACGGCCAGACGCGCCCGGGGTGCCACCCTGATCGGGGCGCTGCTCTCCTGCGACCCGGAGAAGCTCGCCAAGCTCGAGCTGCTGCTCGATGCCGGCGCCGATCCGGCCGCAAGGCGTGAACACGGCCCGCTCCCGCTGGCTCAGGCGCTGTTCGGCAAAGCCTACCTGGACTGCCTGGATCCGGCCCGGATGATCCTGGCCAGCGGCGTCGACCCCAACCTGCGTGACCGCAACGGCGCCGCCGCTGTTCACAGCCTGGCGGTGTGGCACGACAGGGACCCGGAAGCGGCCCTCGAGCTCCTCGTCAGATCCGGAGCCGACATCGACCTCGAGAATCAGCAGGGCATGACGGCGCTGCTGCTGGCGGCACGTTACGGCACCAGCCTGCGTACGATCCAGCGATTTCTGGCGCACGGCGCCGATCCGAACGCGCGCGACGGTGACGGCAACACGCTGCTGCACGCCGCGGCGATGAACGCCAAGCCGGGCCATGCGGAACGCTATCGCTGGCTGCTGGAGCATGGCGGCGACCCGCAGGCCGTCAATGACGCCGGCCAGACACCGCTCGAGCGTGCCAGGGCTACCCGCAACGGGCCGATCGTGCTGGAATCGCGCTGAGCCGGCTCTGCCGCCAGAGCTCCCGGCCACGTCATGGGTAGCGCGCCCCGGTTCGGCGCACCAGGAACGCGCAAACTGTGAACCCATCGGCAGGCAGACCCGGGATCGTGGGACTATATTCCCAATACGGTCAGGAGATGCAGTCGCGCTGTTCGATCTCTCTCCACATCGATCTCCCTTGTCGACAGGCGTGATCTCCTGACCCTCCGGGTCGACGGCTTCGGGAAGAAGCTCCGTCCCGGATCGTGGCCGGGGCACCAGGCATGTCCTCCAGACCTTTCCCGTCAACGTGCGGGTGTCCCCGGCCACGCCCACCTCCCCCTCGCTGGCAACGGCAGACTCAAGTCGAACCGAGGGACCGACTCCGGCCACCTGTCCGCCAACAAAAATGGGGCCCGATGGGCCCCATTTCTATTGGCGGAGAGGCAGGGATTCGAACCCTGGGACCCCTTGCGGGGTCACCTGATTTCGAGTCAGGCCCGTTCGACCACTCCGGCACCTCTCCAGGTGTTCGCGCGTGAGAGCGTCGAAGGCCGCGTATTCTGGGAGAAGTCGGGGGCCATTTCCAGGCCGGGAAACGCCATGCTGCGGGGAACCAGGTCAGCGCGGTTCGAGCCGGATCGGGATCGATCCGTCCCGCCCGCCGACGAGAACGGCGATCAGCGAGTCCCGCCAGCCGTACTTCGCCTGCATCAGCGCGTTGATCTCCGCACTCGATTCGGGCTCCGGGACCGCCAGATAGTCGGCGACGATGCCCTGCCGCTCGACGGCGATCTCGGGCCGGGCGGTGATGCGCGAATACCAGCCGGAGCCGTCCGCGCCCACGCGCAGATACTGACGGCCTGCGTGATCGACCACCCACAGGCGGGTCTGCACCGGAGCGCCGGCCTCGTCGGCGGCGGTCAGAACGACCACCTCGCCGGTTTCCGAGGCCAGCACCTGGAGGCCGAAGACGAGTACGGCCACCGCCACCAGGACGCCGACAATCCCCGCAATCCAACGCATGGTTCGCTCTCTCATCAGGTTCGAGTCGGCATCCTATCCAGCAAACGGTTCAATATCAAACTGTTTTACTTTGAACTATTCGGCCGGATAATGTCCCGGTCGCCCGACCGATGAGCCCCATGCCGACCGAATCCCGACTCCAGCAGACCTATCAGTTCTTCAACGAGATCAACATCATCGCCCAGCTCACCAGCAACGAGATGGCGCGCACCCTGCCCCACGGCCTGACCGTGTCGCAGTTCTCGGTGCTCAACTGGTTCCTCCGCGTGGACGACGAGGCGACCCCGGGACGCCTGGCCCGGGCCTTTCAGGTCAGCAAAGGGGCGATGACCAACACGCTCAAGCGCCTGGAGGACAAGGGCTTCGTGGCCGTGACGCCGGACCCGGCAAGCGGCCGGCGCAAGCTCGTGCGCATCACGGCATCGGGCCGGGCCGCCCGCGAAGCCTCCATCGCCGCGACGTTTCCGGTGCTGGCGGAGTTCACCGGCACCTTCGATCCCGCACAGATTGCCGCGATGCTGCCTCGCCTGGCGGAGATCCGGCAGTGGCTGGACGAACGGCGCAACCGCTGAGGGGTGCCGCCGGACGGCGTCGGGTCAGCGCGCGAGGCGCCGGGCGCCCAGGGGCGGCGTGACCTCGAGCCAGTCCGCGCCGTCGTCCTGGGTCGCGAAAGCCAGCGTGCCCACGCGCTCACGCAGCGGCTCGAAGGCCGCTGCCAGCAGATCCGGATGGTTGTTCTGCTCGCTGACGTGGCCCACCAACACCTGCAGCGACTCGTGGGCGACCGCGTCGAGCAGACCCGCCGCCTGCTCGTTGGACAGGTGGCCCAGGTTGCCGGAGATCCGGCGTTTCACCGACTCCGGGTAGCGGCCGCCGAGCAGCATGGGCACGTCGTGATTGCTCTCCATGAGCAGCGCATCACAGCCGCCGAACTGCTCGCAGACGAAGGGCGTGACGTGGCCCAGATCCGAGACCACGCCCACCTTGGTGCCATCGTGCTCGAAGCTGAACTGGGTGGGCTCCCGGGCGTCGTGAGGCACGATCACCGGGTTCACGGTCACCGCGCCGACCCGGAACGGCGCGTGGCTGTCGATCACGTTGCCGCGCAGCGCGCCCCGGGTGGCGCGCAGCGTGCCGAAGGAGGCATACACCGGGACCGCGTACTTGTGAGCGAGCGCAGCCACGCCACCGATGTGATCGCTGTGCTCGTGGGTGACGAGGATCGCGGTCAGGTCACCCGGGCGCAGGTCCAGGCGCGCGAGCCGGCGCTCCGTCTGCTTCAGGGTGAAACCGCAGTCCACCAGGATGAGCTCGCCGCCGATGTCGACCACGGTGCCGTTGCCGCGGCTGCCGCTGCCGAGGGAGGCAAGCGCCGTCAACTGGCGTACTCGCGCACCAGTACCAGCACCCGCTGAGCGAATTCACGGTCCAGCTCACCGCCTTCTGCGTCCAGAGCGGACAGCACGAAGCCCTCGTCGTCCGGCTTCAGCCGGAGCTGCAGCGCCCGCTCGCCGGCGCCGCCGAAGGAGAACATGCGGCCGAAGAAGCCGGGACCTTCCGACTCGACGTCCAGGTCCTCGGGGATACGGATGCGGTAGACGCCGGCCGCCTCGTCGGCCTCCTCGACCTCGATGGTCGCCCGGGACAGGGATTGCCCCACCGTCGCCCAGGCGCGCTCGCGGTCCAGCAGCAGCCGCAGCACCGGATCGCCGCCCGGGTCGATGTCCACGTAGGACTTCACGCCGGAGCCGATGTCCTGAGCCACCATCGACACCGTCTGCTCGGCCACGCGGGCGGCGATGTAGGCGCCGAGCTCGGTGAGGATCTCCTGCTCGATCGCGCCGACGTGGGACGGCGTCGACTTCAGTTCCACCAGATCCTCCGGCCCGGGCTGGGTGAACTCCGGATTCTCGTGCCGCACGTGCACCTCTGCGGTCCGCTCGCGCAGGCCGGGCTCCACCTTGATGCGCAGCCGGTCGCGTCCCCCTTCGAGCTCGGCCCCCAGCTTGCCGTCCCGGATCACCTGCCTGACGACGTCGCGATAGGTGCCGTCCTCGGCGACGATCATCCACTCGGTATCGAGGCGGCCGACGGAGGGTTCGTCCCGCACGATGCCGACGCCGTTCTCGGCGAGGAACTGCTTCACCTTGGGCCACACCGTGGTGGGTGCCTCGGGGATCACCAGCCAGCGCCGTTCGCCCAGGCGCTGAATCCGCACCTCGTCGCGGTTGTCGTTGGCGTAGATGGCGTCGGGGCGCGGCGGCCGCTTGGGGTAGTACTCGGGACGCAGGCGGTCGGTAATGTCGGGAATCGGAAACGGATCCTGCACCCGCTCGGTGTCCAGCCCCGGCGGGATCTCCAGCGGCGCCTTCTCCTCGGCCTGGAGATAGTCGTCGGACTTGTCGACGAACACGCCCTTGTCGTCGGAGAACCAGGAACAGCCGGCGAACAACAGCACCGGTACGGCTCGAATCATCCAATGCGCTCCCATGTGACTACAGCGCTCCCAGTTCCTTCAGGAGCTGCCGCAGCGGCTCCCGATGAGGCCCCGACAGCTCGATGAGCGGCAGGCGGATGCCCCGGTCTATTCTGCCCATCTCGTAGAGGGCCCATTTGGTCGGTGTCGGGCTCGACTCGACGAACAGCATGCGGTGCAGCGGCTGCAGCAGCGCGTCGATCTCCCGGGCGCGCTCCACGTCGCCCGCCAGGAACGCATCGCAGAACTCGGACATCAGCCGCGGCATGACGTTGGCGGTCACGGAGATCGTTCCCACGGCGCCGAGCTCCATCATGCGCAGAGTCTGGGCGTCCTCGCCGGACAGCACGATGAACGCCTCGGGCACCAGGGCGCGGATCTCGGCGACGCGCTCGGGGTCGCCGCAGGCTTCCTTGATGCCGACGATGGAATCGATCTCGGCCAGTCGAGCGACGGTCTCCGGCTTCATGTCGCAGCCCGTGCGCGGCGGCACGTTGTACAGCACCAGCGGAATCTCCGTGACCTCCGCGATGGCCCGATAATGCTGGAACAGCCCCTCCTGAGTGGGACGGTTGTAGTACGGCGTCACCAGCAGGCAGGCGTCGGCACCGAGCCGCTCCGCTTCCTGGGTCTGGTGAATGGATTCCGCGGTGGAATTCGAGCCGGTCCCGGCGATGACGGGGATCCGCCCGTCCACCAGCTCGATGGTCCGGCGGATCACCACGATGTGCTCCGGGGTATCCAGGGTGGCGGATTCGCCCGTGGTGCCCATGGGCACGATGCCGTGGGTGCCTTCGGCGATGTGCCACTCGATCAGGGATTCGAGGGCCTCGAAGTCCACGGCCCCGTCCGCCTTCATGGGCGTCACCAGGGCGACGATGCTTCCCCTCAACATGATTCCTGCGTGGCCCCGCTCAAAAACCGCGCAATGTTACTTGAGCGCTGCAACGCACCACAACCGAGGACGATCACCCGCCGCTCTGCTCGGCCGGGGATACCGCGCCCGCCGCCGCACCGGACTCCCGGGCCGTCGCCTCGGCCAGATCCAGGGCGCGCAGATCGGAGGGCCTCGGCCAGGCGTTGTAGATCGCCTTCACCAGCGTCGCCAGCGGAATGGCGAAGAAGATGCCCCAGAAGCCCCACAGGCCGCCGAACACCAGCACGGCCAGGATGATCGTGATCGGGTGCAGGTCGTTGGCTTCCGAGAACAGCAGCGGCACCAGCACGTTGCCGTCCAGCGCCTGGATCAGGCCGTAGGCCGCCAGCACCCAGGCCAGGTCCCAGGACCAGCCGAACTGGATGATGCCCACCAGCGCCACGGGCACGGTCACCACGGCGGCGCCGATGAACGGAATCAGCACCGACAGGCCGACGATCAGCCCCAGCAGGGCCGAGTAGTTGAGCCCCAGCACGGAGAAGGTGATGAACGTGACGCTGCCGACGATGAGGATCTCCACGGCCTTGCCGCGCACGTAGTTGGCGAGTTGGGTGTTCATCTCGTCACCCACCTGGCGCAGCATCGGCCGCTGGCGCGGCAGCAGGGACAGAAACCACGCCGTCATGCGCTCCCGGTCCTTGAGAAAGAAAAACACCGAGATCGGCACCAGAATGGCGTAGATCAGCAGCGCCACCAGCGACGGCAGGTTGGCCACCAGGGTCTCCAGCGCCGTGCCGGACAGCGACCCCACCTGGTTGGTGGCCGACGCGATCCACTGATCGATCTGCTGCGGCGTGATCAGATCGGGAAAACGGTCCGAGAGGTCCCGGCCGATCTCGCGGATACGCACCATCACCTCGGGCAGAGCCCCGATCATGGCACGGAGCTGCTGCCAGACCAGCGGCACCACGAACACCAGAAACGTCACCATGGCGCCGACGAACACGGTAAAGGTGAGATACACCGCCGCCCATTCCGGCACGCGCCAGTTGATCAGCCGGCGCACCAGCCCCTGGAGCAGGAACGCCAGCACGAGACCGGTGAGAATCGGCGCCAGCACGCCGCCGAGCAGAAACAGCACCAGGAAGCCGACCACCAGCATGAGCACCAGGTAGATCGCTTCCTCGTGGGAGAAGTAGCGGTTGATCCAGCCGCCGATGATCTCGAGGAAGCGCATCAGGCCGGCTTCTTGCGCAGCAGGTAGACGTAGGTGTCGCCCTCCCGGCCGGACTCCAGCAGCTCGTGACCGCTCTGGCGGGAAAACACGTCGAAGTCGCGAACGGAACCGGGATCGGTGGCGAGCACTTTCAGCAGCGCCCGGGGCTGCATCTCGTTCAGGGCTTTCTTGGCCTTAAGCAGCGGCATCGGGCAGTTCAGCCCGGTGACGTCGAGCAGCCGCGGCTCGGAGTCGGTGTCGCTCATGGCTCGCAGAATACTGGCGCGACAGCGATCACGCCAATGGAACTTTCCGCCGCCGGCCTGCCCGGAACTTTCACATTCGCCAGGCGTCCATGCAGTATCATGACATCCATGTGCAGGCTTTTCGCAACTCCCGGACGCCGGGCACGTCTGTGTGCCGGGGCGGTTCTGTGGCTGCTGCTGGGCGCCTCCCCGATGGCGCTGCGGGCCGACGTCACCGCCCAGGACCTGCCGGTTCTCGGCGATGCGTCGTCGAGCCTGATTTCCCCGGAGATGGAACGCCAGATCGGCGGCCAGTTCCTCAAGCAGCTCCACGCCGCCCTGCCGACCGTGGAGGACCCGATCCTGAAATACTGGGTCGAGCGCCACATCTCCGATCTGGCCCAGCACTCTCAGTACCACGACTCGCTGATGCAGGTGGTGGTGATCGACAACGAGCAGATCAACGCGTTCGCGGCCCCCGGTGGCGTGGTGGGCATCAACCTCGGGCTGCTGCTGGCCGCCGAAGACGTCCACGAATATTCCTCCGTGGTCGCTCACGAACTCGCCCACCTGAGCCAGCGCCACTTCGCCCGCGGCATCGAAGAGCAGCGCGCCAACGCCCTGCCCACCCTGGCCTCCCTGATCGCCGCCATCATGGTGGGCGCGGTCGGTGGCGGCGACGCCGGTATCGCGGCGATCTCCGCAGCCCAGGCCGCCTCCCAGCAGAATCAACTCCGCTACAGCCGGACCCGGGAACAGGAAGCGGACCGGATCGGCCTGAACACCATGGCCCGCGCCGGTCTCGATCCGGCCGGCATGTCACGCATGTTCGAACGCATGCAGCAGGCCTACCGGTTCACCCGCCGGCCGCCGGAGTTCCTGCTCACCCACCCGCTGTCGGAATCGCGCATCGCCGACGCCCGCCAGCAGGTGCAGGACTTCCCGTCACGGCAGTACGACGATTCCCTGGATTACGCTCTGATGCGCGCCCGCGCGATGGTCCACTACGCCGATACACCCCAGGCCGCCGTGAAGCGCTTCGAGAAGGAAGTACGCGATCATCCCGACGCCTCGCCGGCCCGCTATGGCCTGGCATTGGCTCTGTCCCGTGCCGGCGAGCACGAGCAGGCCATCGCGCTGGGGGACGAACTGTTCACCACCGACCCCCGCAGCATCCTGTACGTAGCGGCCTACGCCGAACTGCTGCTCGAGGCCGGCAAGCACGGCCAGGCAGAGCGTCTGCTGGCCAGCCACCTGAACATCAATCCGGACAACGCCCCGCTGTCGATGCTCTATGCCGAGGCGCTGGTCCGCCAGGAAGACTACCGCAAGGCCGAGGAGGTGCTGGCGCGCCAGAGCCGCCTGCGCAAGGACGACGTCGACGTCTGGTACGAGCTGGCCGAAGTGGCCGGGCAGGCGGGCAACATCATCGGCGTCCACCGCGCGAGGGCCGAGTACTTCGCCCTTCACGGCGCCTACCAGAAAGCCATCGCCCACCTGGAGTACGCCCGCCGGCTGGCCGACGGCCGCGACCGCCAGCTGCTGGCGCGGCTCGATCAGCGCATCGACGATTTCCGCACGGCGCTGCGGGTGGCGAACTCCTGAGCCCCCGGGGTCCCATCACGCATCCAACCCTGTAGGAGCGATCTCCAGATCGCGACAAGCCATGCGACCCGCAAATTGGCACGCATTGCCTTCGGCTGACCGTCGGGCCGAGCATCGCTCGGCCGATCGCGATCTGGAGATCGCTCCTACGGGCGGCGACGGCAGGGTGAGACGGGGTCAGGGTTTGAAGTCGAGCATCCGCTGCAGCGGAATCATCGCCTGGCGCCCGATTTCCGGGTCGACGTGGATCTCGTTGGCGGCCATGGCTGCGTCGCTTTCCAGGCAGGCCACGAGCTGCTTGAGCTCGTTCATGGCCATCCACGGGCAGTGGGCGCAGCTCCGACAGGTCGCACCTTCACCAGCCGTCGGCGCCTCGATGAACCGCTTGTCCGGATTGCGCTGGCGCAGCTTGTGGAAGATGCCCCGGTCGGTGGCGACGATGAAAGTCTTGTTGGGCAGCTCACCGGCGGCCTTGATGATCTGACTGGTGGAGCCCACCGCGTCCGCGATGTCGATCACGGCGGCCGGGGACTCCGGATGGACCAGCACGCCGGCGTCCGGATACACCGCCTTGAGATCGAACAGCGCCTTGGACTTGAACTCCTCGTGCACCACGCAGGCGCCGTTCCACAGCAGCATGTCGGCGCCGGTCTGCGTCTCGATCCAGTGCCCCAGGTGCTTGTCCGGCGCCCAGATGATCTTCTCACCCTGATCGTGCAGGCGCTCGACGATGGGCAGCGCCACGCTGCTCGTGACCACCCAGTCCGACAGCGCCTTCACCCGGGCGGACGTGTTGGCATAGACCACCACCTTGCGATCCGGATGCTCCCTGCAGAAAGCTTCGAACTCGTCCGGCGGACAGCCCAGATCCAGCGAGCACTCGGCTTCCAGGGTGGGCATGATCACGCGCTTTTCCGGCGACAGAATCTTGGCGGTCTCGCCCATGAAGCGCACGCCGGCCACGACCAGCGTGCCGGCCTCGTGGTTCCTGCCGAACCGCGCCATCTCCAGGGAATCCGCCACGTAGCCGCCGGTTTCCTCGGCCAGGTCCTGCACGTCCGCATCCACGTAGTAGTGGGCTACCAGCACGGCCCCGCGTTCCGCCAGCAGCTCCTTGACCCGGCGGCGCAGGGCGACCTTCTCCATCGGATCGAGATGCTCCGGCTCGTAGAGCGGAACGCGCTCCGGCGGCAGGGTGTGGTCGGCGATCTTGCTCGGTGCGTTCATAGTCGGAACAATCCTCGAATGGCGGCGGCGGGCTCGCGCCCCGGGCGGGTCCTCGAAGGACACGGCGCACCCGGTAACCGCTCTTTATGGCGTCCCGGCGGCCCTTTTTCAATGATTGACGCGCAACGCCCGTTTTCGAAGATTGACGCGACACGCGTCGGGACCACCGGAGCGTTGCCTCCTGTCTGAACAGACAGCCCGCCACCGAGCACGGTTCCGACGGATATTCAGGCACTTTAGTTGACGCTACCGCCGGCCGGGGACAGTCGTGCGGACCCATCGCACCGAGGATCGTCACACATGCCCCAGATCGCCTTCCTGCTCGGGGACACCCGCCTGGCCAGACACGACAACCACGAGCGCCTGCCACG
>MRWG01001956.1_pt1 | contig 11508 bp, 7 predicted proteins | sample 1013341 | NCBI WGS metagenome assembly MRWG01 (sample SAMN06117577, study PRJNA244670) | biofilm metagenome | biome: Water; feature: Cathode Biofilm; material: Biofilm; isolation source: microbial consortium enriched at the cathode of a solar microbial fuel cell | place: USA: District of Columbia ... | reverse complement strand
GATCACACCCGACGAGGCCGCAAACTACTTCATCGCCACTGGATACGATCCCGAATGATCAGAAAATGCTCTAGTTGCGGCGGCCGACCGCAATGCCGCGCAGGGCGCGCTCGGCGGAGTTGTTGGATAGGCAGATCCGGCCGTCGTCAAGGAACCGAGTGAAGGAAGGCCAGCCCGCCTCCTGCGCCACCTCCGACATCGACACGCTGGGCTCCAGCGACGCCGTGACTAGCCAGCCGCTCCTTCTCCGCTAGTAAACAACCCCAACGCCGCTCGACCGACGTGATCGCCTCAACCCGCTGCATCGGCGTGGAACTACTTCAAAGACTATCTATCACTACGACATTCCAATGTCCTATCCAACAAGCAAGGCGACCCTCCCAGAGCACTTACGATGCAGGGAGCCGGTCATACGCAGGAGTGACGAGAACCTGTCGCCGGGCCGGTAGCTTCGATCATTCGATCAGATGAGTTGGAAGGCGCCAGTCGCCTTGAAGCGCGCGAGCGCGTCTAGCTCGCGAGAGACCGCGATGGTGCGTTCCGCCGGCAGGGCGTCCTGCGCAAAGAACCGGACATCGACGCTCTCGTCCCCGTCCGGTCTCGGGTTGCCCGACCACGCCGTCACGTGAAAGACCATGGAGTAGGCGTGGATTATGTCTCCGTTGGGGTACTCGATCCGCTCGAAGTCTGGATCGCTGGAGAAGCCAATCGGCACGAGCCGATCGGCGACGATGCCGGCTTCTTCTTCTAGCTCCTTGCGGGCGGTCGTCTCGATGCTGTCCCATATCTCGCACGAGCCGGCCGGCCATCCCCATGCACCCGTGTCCGCTCGCCGGATCAGCAGCACCTGAGAAGCCGTATTCTCCACAATCACGCAGACGCTGGGCATAGCGACGGGTCTGCTGCCGATGATCTTCCGCAACTGCCCGAGGTAACTGCTCGCAAAGCTCCCGCTCAAGATCGCCACCCCCTCACCCGTACGTACTTTTAGCCTCGAAGCCCAGTTATGGAGGCTCCGGCAAAGGGGCGCAATACTTGTGCTGTCCTGAGGGGCTCCGCCGCGTCGTGCCGTCGTTGTGTGTTGGAAACGACTGCGACGGCAAGAATTCCGGTAGGGACGATTTCGTGGCGGGGGGCTTCATTGTGTCGTAGGCTGACAGGGAAATCGGTTGGGAACAAGGGACCGTAGCGGTGAACGAGAGTCACGGCGAAGAGAAATATGACTCGCCATTCCTCGCGCTCATAGACTTGGCGGCGGGGCGTGGGGTGCACCTGTCGGAGACCTTGATCCGGCGTGACTACGCCCTGGATCATGGTCCGACACCGTTCCCGCTCCTGGCCCGGATTGCAGAGCGCCACGGCTTGCGGGCTCGGGTCGTCTCGATGACCTGGACCGATTTGTCGAAGCTCGGCAAGGCGTATCCTGTTGCCTTGCGGATGCGCAACGGACAGGCGATGATCCTCGTTGGCTTCCGCTCCGCGAGTCCGGTTCCGGTTGCGCTTATGCGGGATCCCGCCGACCCGACGCAGACCGTCGTTGCGGTCGACGAGGTCCGGCTTTCGGACGCGTGGGACGGCGAGGTGCTGTTGCTCAAGCAGCGTCGGCAGGCGGGCGATGCCGAGCAGCCGTTCGGGGTCGCCTGGCTGGCGGCTCAGCTACTCAAAGAGATTCGGTTGTTCCGCGACATTGTCATCGCGGCGTTCATGCTCAGCCTGTTCGCATTGTTTCCAATTTTCCTGTATGTCGTCTTCCTTGACAAGATATTGACGCATCAGCGGGAAGCCACGCTCGTCATCATGGCTGGCGCAGTCGTGTTCGTGCTGCTGTTCGATGCGATCTTCGGCTATGTCAGACGACACCTTATCGCGATCGTGACCGGGCGCATAGACGCTCGGATGAGCGTGTACATATTTAACCGCCTGATTGGTCTGCCGATTGACTTCTTCGAGCGGCGGTCGACTGGCGAGATCTCTTACAAGGTCCACGAGATCTGGCGCATCCGCATGTTCCTCACAGGCAATCTGTTCGGTACGATTCTGGACTCGACTGTGCTGATCTTCATTCTGCCTATTATGTTCTGGCTGAGTACGGTGTTGACGGTCATCGCCCTGGGCATTGGACTGCTGATGTGCGTTGTGGTGCTCGTCTATTTGGCACCCCTGGGGCGCGCCTATGGTAGAATCGTAATAGCGGAGCAGCGCAAGAGTTCCTTCCTGATCGAGAACATACACGGGATCAGGACTGTGAAGTCGCTTGCCCTGGAGGAACCCCGGCGCATGGAGTGGGATGCCCGCGTAGCCGAATCCGTCCGGGCGCAGACCGGCTTTCAGATGCTCTCCAATCAGCCGCAGTCGATCCTGCAACCGATGGAAAAGTTGATTTACGCAGGCGTTCTGCTCGTGGGCGCGTATCTCGTGATTGGCGAAACGAGCACAATGAAGGCAGGCGCGCTGATCGGAATCTCGATGCTTTCACAACGACTGGTTGCGCCATTCGTTCAGATGGCTCAGCTTCTTCAACAGTACGAGGAAGTGAAGGGGGCGCTCGGAATGGTGGCCGCGGTCGTCAACTCGGAACCGGAGCAGCCGCCAGGACGCCAGGGCGTGCGCCCGAACATCTCCGGTCATATCGAGTTCACAGGGATGCGGTTCCGTTATCCCGGGTCAGAGGCATATGCTCTCGATGACGTGACGGTCACGATACCAAAGGGTAAGGTTATCGGAATCATGGGCCGTAGCGGCTCCGGCAAGACGACGATCACGCGGCTACTGCAAGGACTTCATCGCAACTATGAAGGTCTAATCAAGATTGACGGCGTTGAGCTGCGCGAGATCGACCTCGCTCACCTCCGCTCGCATATCGGCGTGGTGTTGCAGGACAACTTTCTGTTCCACGGCAGTATTCGCGATAACATTATGGCGGCCAAGCGCAGTGCCAGCCTTGAGGATGTGATCCGGGTCGCGCAGCTCGCCGGCGCGGAGGAGTTCATCGAGCGCCTGCCGGCAGGGTATGAGACTGTAATCGAGGAGGGGTCGAGCAACCTTTCGGGTGGGCAACGCCAGCGGATCGCTATCGCGCGGGCCCTCTTGGTCGACCCCAAGGTCCTGATCCTGGACGAGGCGACGAGTGCACTCGATCCGGACAGCGAGGCGATCGTCAACAACAACCTGATGCGTATTGCCGCAGGCCGGACGGTGATCGTGATTTCGCACCGGCTGACCTCGCTGATATCCTGCGACAACATCATGGTGATGGAGCGGGGGCGGTTGGTCGACATGGGAACGCACCGCGAACTGCTGCGACGCTGCCAGATCTACAACCACCTTTGGAATCAGCAGAACCGGAACATCGCCTAGGAACATTCCACGATGAGTTTTTTTCGACGTCAAAGCTCGGAAGACTACGTCGCCCAGGTCGTCAACGACTTTCAGAGCGAGACTGCGGAGATCATCGGCGCGCGCGATCCATTCGCCCTGCGCAGCACGGTATTCATTTTGGCGGGCATGGTCGTCATGGCGCTGATCCTGATGGGCATCGGAAGGGTCGAGCGGGTCGTCATCGCTTCGGGACGCGTTGTCTCTAAGGAGCCTACGCTGGTCGTGCAGCCGCTGGAGACCGCGGTGGTGCGGAGCATCAACGTCATTCCCGGTCAGCGGGTTAAGAAAGGGGAAATTCTCGCGACCCTCGACCCGACGTTCACGGGCGCCGACCGCACGGCGCTCCAGAAGGACGAGGAGAGGCTCAGAGCGGAGATATCGAGGCTACAGGCCGAGTGGGATGCACGTGACTTCGCGCCAACAGAGACGACTCCATACTTCAAGCTACAGCGCGCCATCTGGGAGGCACGACAGGCCGAATTCAAGTCGACAATGAGCAAGTCGCGGCAGCTGATGGAGAACACCCACATCACGATCGAGAGGGCGACCGCGGACGTCGAGCATTTCAAAACCCGCTTGGCCTTGGCTTCGAGCGTCGAGAAGATGCGCAAGGAACTCGAGCGCGCCCAGGTGGGCAGCCGCTTGAACTCGTTGATCGCAACCGATGGTCGTGTCGAGATGTCTCGTAATCTGGCCGAGGCCCAGTCGACCATACGGGCCGCTAAGAGTGATCTAGACGTGCAGATTGCCGAGCGCGAGGTCTTCGTTCAAAAATGGAAGGGTGACATCATTCAGACGTTGCTGGATCGTCGCGCCGAGTACGGGCAGGTCAAGGAAGCCCTTGCGAAAGCACAGCGACGCTGGGAGATGGTCGATCTCCGGGCCGCTGAAGATGCGGTTGTGCTCGCAGTCTCTGACTTCTCGGTGGGCGCGATCGTGCAGCCCGCCGAGCGGTTGATCACTCTCGTACCAACTGGTGGCGCGACGTTCGTCGAGGCCGATATCGATGCGAAGGATCAGGGCTTCTTGGCACCCGGGCAGGATGTCCGGCTGAAGTTTTCCGCATATCCGTTCATCAAGTATGGAATGGCGTACGGAGAGCTAAGGACCATTAGCGCTGACTCGTTTGCGCAGGGCGACGGCCAGAACTCCACCGAAAATGTTCAACGACCCGATCGGTTCTATCGTGCCCGCATTGACATAACGAAGGTCGATCTCCACGATGTTTCGGACGATTTCGCCGTTGTGCCCGGCATGCCGCTGGAAGTGGACATTGTGGTAGGCGACCACACGATCCTTTCATACTTGATGGAGGGAGCGATGCGCTCGGCCGCCGAGGGCTTCCGGGAGCCGTGACGTTCATCCGACAAGAGGTCCGGGAGCCGTGACGTTCATCCGACAAGAGGGAGGATGAGATTTCTAGTCATGCTCAACTGGTTTCGAATGAGAAGGGACCGACGCTTCGAGGACGGTTGCAAGGCGTTCGAACGAGGGCGGTTTGCGCAGGCCGCGTTGGCTTGGCGGTCGGCGGCGATTGAGGGTGACGTAAAGTCGGCACTGCGTCTCGCAGACATGTTCGCGAATGGGGTCGGAGTATTGCAGAGCTTGGCGGACGCCAAGCACTGGTATGGTGTCGCGGCGGAAGGCGGCATCGCCCGGGCTCAGGTGCGCCTCGCCGAACTCTATCTGTCGGGGGCGAGCGCCCGCTCCGTCAGCCAGATGTCGAGTGCAATCGAGGCGTTGTGCCCGAATGGCGTGGCCCTGATACGCAACGACACAGAAGCCCGACGATGGGCGCTTGCTGCAGCCGAGCAGGGCGATGTTTCTGGCCAGGCGCTGATCGGTTATCTGCTCGCGAGTGGCCTTGGCGGCAAGCCTGACTATGCCGCAGCGGCGCACTGGTATCGGCTCGCTTCAGAGGGTGGCGACGCTCGAGCTCAGCTTGGGATCGGCACGCTTCTGGCTGGACGATTCCTGGGGGAGCCAAACTACGAAGAGGCTCGGGTGTGGTTTAAGAAGGCGGCTGATCAGGGCAATGGCGCCGCGATGTACTACATTGGAGCACTTGTTCAGCGCGGTTACGGGGGGCCGGCCGACATGGTCACCGCCACCGCCTATTTCCGGCGTTCGGCGGAAGCGGGCTGCGTCGAGGGCCAGCGGTGTCTCGGCAAAGCCTTTCTCGCGGGGGAGGGCGTACCCCGTGACGTTGCGGCGGCCGAGTCCTGGCTGCGTAAGGCCGCGCGCGCTGGTGATGTCGATGCCATGGCCAGCCTCGGTGACCTCTTTGCTGGCGAGGCCGCGACTATTGCCGAGGCCATGGAGTGGTATCGGCTAGCTGCGGAACGCGGCCACAAGGCGGCACAGATTATGTTGAGAAGGATTGACGCTCTAGAGGACAGGAAGAGCGTTGCGCCTACAGGAGGGCTTGACTGTCCGGAGGTCCCGCGGCCTGAGTTGTTGGTGAGGATTTGACCGTGGCGGGTAGCGGAGACAAAGAGTCGCAGGACGAGGTCGATGACAACAAACCACAGGCTACGCTTGGTGTGCTCGGACTACAGGGTCATATTGACGCGATTGAGTCAGGGCGCGTGTATGGTTGGGCGTGGAATCCCGAAAAGCAAGCAGAACGCGTAGGCGTTGACATCTATTTCAAAGAAACGCTGATGGGTAACGTTCTCGCTGATCGATTTCGCCAGGATCTTTTGGACGTTAAGGTCGGCGATGGAACGCATGCCTTCGTATTCGACCTCCCGGCCAACGCGCGAAACGCCGATCCCGCATCGATATCGGTGTACTTCTCGGAAACGCAGATGCCACTGTCTCGCGGTTCGCGGGGGGAACTCAAGGCTCCGGGCGACACAGATGACCCTGTCGCAACCCTGGCAGGACGGATGGACCGGATCGAGGCTTCCCTGCAGCAGGTCTTCCGGGCATGGCACATCATCCGGCGCACTGATGACGCGGCGCCTCGTGTCGGAGGGGGGGGCGAACTTGAGAACCTCCATAAGGCAGTGAAGGACATCGCGAGCGCAGGTGATGCGATTGTGGACCGGGTTGAGAAGATCGAGGCTTTGACAAATGCGTCACAGAGTTTCATCGATCGCTTCGATATCGAGATCCATGACAGGGTGACGCGCCGCGAGATCGATGGCATCCGAGACGAGATAGTGAGCCTGCGTCGTCTTTTGCGATTTGGCGGCCTGTTTTTGTTTATTGGTATTTCTGCAACGGTATATGGTATTATTTATGGATAATTAAAGGTATGAATAATATATGAAGGTGACATGATGTATTTTTTAGAGGGGCCAATCAAAATCCCGAAGATTTCATATATTTACTTCGATTAACGTGATTCGCCATAAGTACAATGAAGGATTGAGCGTGCGAGTATCGCTTAGGATTGTGCGGTTCCTGGCGAAAAGACATCATGATTCAGCAGTATGTTGAGCGAATTTGATTTCCGTCGTTGGCAGGCGTCTTCGGGCTTGCTATATGGAAAGCACGCAGCGGTTTTGGGGTTTGATCGGCAAAATCGACAGCTAGGTGCCTGCTTCGTGGGGGGGGGGTCCGCGTGTTTACGCATGCTTTGGAGCAGAAGTACTTTGAGGCGCTGGAACGGCGCCTGCAGTCGAACCCGTTCGAGGCAATGCTGGGATCGCAGACGCACCTCAACGGTCGTGACACCGAGGCGCTGCGGAAACGGTTCGACGACAGCGTGTTGGATCCCCCATACAAGGATCTGGACGAGTTCGTCAATGTATTCTTCGGTGACCTTATAGAAGGTATTGCGGCCGCTCCGAAGTCAGTACTATTCGTATCGCTCGTGCCGTACTTTGTTCAACTGAAGTTAGCCAAAATGCTAGAACGGCATGGCTACAGGGTATTTGTGCTCTCGGTACAGCCAGTCGTTGATCACATCAAGCGAATGTTTTGCGAGAGCTTCGGGGATGTGTACAATACTGGCGGAAGTTATCAAGTTCTCCAAACACTGCTAGAGAAAATTTCGCCTACGATTGCATACGTACAGTGCTGGATGTGGCACTACAATGTTGGTCGACTGGTTCTGGATCATTGCTCGGCTGAGCATCGTGTCTGTGACTTTTACGACATCACGTCGGTCTTTGCGGAGCCCGATAAGCTCCAGGTGGCGTTCGATCGTGGTCAGATTGACATGGACCACTACCTCGAGCGCTATATTCTTAAGAATGCTGACGTCGTGGTTAGCCGCTACGCTGAACCCACAAATAGGCAATGGACCCGATCGCACGGTGTTGATCGTCCGATCCTGCGATTTAACGCCTACCCGGTGTCGGACTATGTCTCGCTGAAGGCGATCAAGCGGCCGAAGTCGCCCTACCGTCTCGTCTATGCTGGTGGGCTGATTCCGTCGAATTTGCCGCCCGGGCTGTTTCCCGAGGCGTTCATGTGGAACATGTTTGAGGTCATCTGTGCGCAGGGCATCGAGGTCGATGTGCTGCATGACCCGCACCGCGCGCTTATGGACGACGAAGCGGTTTACGGTCCATATGTTGCATTGGCCGAGCGGGAGCCAAAGTTTCGGATGCGTGACGGGGTGACACCCGACCTTTTGGCGCAAGTTCTGCAGCAGTACGATTTTGGGATATTGCTTGCCGATTTTTCGCAAGCCCGCTCGGAGTTGACCTGGGCTCAGCGATCCGGCGTGTTCGCGACCAAGTTGCTGAGTTACATCGAGGCCGGATTGCCGATCATCGTTAATGCTGAATACAGCGCGATGGCGAAGTTCGTCGACCGGTTCAATATCGGCGTTGCCGTCACGACGGAGGAAGTGGGGGCTCTCCACGACATAATTAGCGTTCTTGACTATAGAGAGATGCAGCGGGCGATCCGGTCGTATCTCGCGAACAACTGCATGGCCGTGATGATCCACGATTTGTTCGACGCGATGGGGGACATATCGTGATATCAATTAAAGATCAAACGCTGGGCGCGCTGCGAAATGTCTTCTCTGACATTCGCTATGTGGAGGAGTATCCGGACGTCGCCAAGGCGATTAGGCAGCGGGTATTTCAGAATCCTTTTGAACACTTTGTTCATCACGGTCTTCTGGAGAAACGAAAGCTATTTGTCGAGCCAGAGGAGCCGCTTCCGTTGTTCATTGCGGCGCTATTCTGGTTCTGTGGGCAGACCGACGATGCGGCTGCGGTCTATCAGACCCATCTCTCTCAGGCAGTCGGAGTACGGGTCGACAGAAATCGTCCATCTAATCCCCGCTTTAACATGTGGAGCGCGCTTCTGCACTGGGAGCAAGGAGTCTTCGAAGGCCTGATTGGGGCACATCCGCCAACCGACCACCCCATGGATGAGACAATCCTTTGGCCGCTGGTTGAAGCCCACTACCGGATCGAAGCGGGAGAGGTCCGCAATACTGACGTGGTCGTCATTCAACGACTATTTTCGAAGATAACGACCCGGATCGCAGAGGGACTGATGCCGCTTCTGGCAGTCTCGGTGCTGCGGATGCCGGAAACCGACGTCAATTTACCTTTGATGATGCATTCGGTGTATGCGTTAAACAGTTTCGATGTCGTTGACATCGTGGCAGCTCAGCGACTCGGCGATCCAGGAGTCCGGGCCGAGATTCGGCACGCATATATGATCCGCCATCTGCGCTACGGCGATCATCAGGCCGTCATAGACTTGGCTGAGGCGACGTCGGAACTAGACTCATTCAGCGCACTCCTGGCGGGTGTCGCGCACCTGGAGTTGATCGAAGGGACTTACTTCACGGATCGCGGAGTCCGATGCGCGGCCAACGTCGCGGCGCTCGAGGGGATTTCCAGCATGCTCCAGCCCTTCCTGGACCGATCGGCTCTGGCGAACTACGTCGAAGGTCGTACCGCGCATCTGCTCGGCCATTTTGAGGGGGCGCTCACGTTTCTTGAGCGTGCGGCCGAGTTGGCACCTCAGTTCGTGCACGCTCGTGCGTCCTGCGGTGAGGCGCAGTTGTACGCGGCGGATGTCGAAAGCGCTGAGCGCTCCCTCCGGATGGTCTTCGAGCGGACCTTCTCGTCTGAGGCAATGAACACGCTGACGTACTATCGACGGTGGATCGAGTTAGATCACGAGGTTTGTTATGTTGACAAAGTCGACTTCGATATCGTGCCGATGGCGCCGATTGAGGTATTTCAAGACCCCGTGCGCGGCTGCTCGCGCGGTGTGGCGCTGGCTGACCATGACTTCGCTATCGGCTTCGAGATAGTTCCCCACTCCGTCGAGTGGGATTATCCGGTGTTCAACAACAAGACACCGTATGTCCTGAGCTTGGACGTTGACGGTGGCGGCTTGGTGCTGCGGATCGGCGACAGTTCCGTTTGGATCAAGGAAGTGTTTCTCGGGAGGCTCCGTGTGGACCACCCGATACGGGTGTTCTTGCTCCGGCGTGGACAAAGCCTTGAGGTCGTCGTCGACGGACGGTTGTTCCGGCATCTGGTACTGCCAGTGGATTTCTGGTTGCGCGGAGAGACATATCGCTTCTGTTGGGATCAGAATCCGATCCTGCCCCGGCACTTCTCGGCGGGTGCACGGTTTTGGATCGAGAAGTACAACACTGGAAGTGATGCCAAGCGACTGCGCTTGCTTTCGGTATTCTGGGGCCAGACCTATGCGAGGATGTTCAACGAGACGCTGATTCCGTCTCTGCTGAAGCTCTCTCGCCTGGACCGGATTGCCGAAGAGTATGATACCGTGGTGGAGTTGATCGTTCCTGACAAAGAACTAAGAATGATCCGCGACACGCTCGACGGGTTAGCGCGGGATTTGCCGGTGCGGCTAGAGGTCCGCAGCGGTCTGTTGTCATCCGATCACAACACAAACGTCGGGCTGCTTCATGGCATCCTGCCGCGCGTGTGGCAGGAACACGAAGTGGATGGCTGCGTAACGCTCATGGCCCAACCAGATCATGTGTTCGGTACCGGCCTTCTTGAGGTGATACGCGCTAATGGCCCTAACGACTACACGGTTGTCGGCCATCCGCGTGTCGACACGGCCGAGGGGTTTCCGGCGATCGCTGCGGCGTTGGCTCGGGGCGAGTTGCGGAGCAACGAGGATCTCGTAGCGGTTGGGCCATTGCGGCATCCGCATGTGACCTTCTCAACTGGCCTGAACTTCAGGGAGCACTGGCTGAGGGCGCGCCGAGTGAGCGACCGATTCGAAGTTTACTTTAAGGAACCGCCTCCGCTGTGCCTCCGGGTGCGCAAGGACATTCTGTCGATCTTCACGGGCGAACCATATGGAGAGCCATTCGAGCAGATTGATCACGACATAGTCGAATTGGTGTATCGGCAGGAGCGGCTGCGGGTCGTCGACGACAGTCGCAAGTTCTTCTGGACCGAGTTCTCGCACAACACTAAAAACTCTCCGACGATCCGTAACAGCTATTGGAGCGCTGCGGCGCGTAGTCTCTCACGTACCAAGCTGACTTGGTGGCTACCCGCGTCTGCCGTGTTAGAAGAGGTAGTTAGTTCAGAGCGGTCTCTAGAGAGGGGGAAGCCTAGAGAGTTAACGTGTCCCGACATCCTGGTGGAAGTCGGGACTGCGGTAGCATATAGTGATTTTGGGGAGGGCGGCGGGAGCGTTTCTGCCCCTGATTTGGGGGAGAGGAAGACAATACCCAAGGTGTCTGTAGAGGCAAATTCGGAACAGTTGGCAGCGCCGACCATTCCAAAACGTAAGCGTCGCTCGCGCAAGAAGAATGCGCGTGTGGATGGCGAAGGTTCTACTTAGGTTCCTAATCCAAACACATAGTTGATTGCGTCTATTCAGAAGTGATTTGATCACTTTGCCGGAACTGCGCACCCTCCGCCAGAGTTCAATAGGGTCCTTCACCTGCGAAGAGGGGGGGGAGTGCAGGTAACTCGGTGAAGAGCTGATTTTGATTTTTCAATATATCTGTTTGTCGATTTGGGAAGGTGTTTACGCATGGACTTAAGCCCAGTTGCGCGAACTGTCTATTTTAGAATACCGTAGATGAGGAGCTTTTCCGCTACCGTGGTCTTGCTGTGCCGGGCCAAAACCGTTATACGACCGCCACCGAAACGGTCCCGCGAGGACCGTTTGCGCTCGCTGATTTCCGGGATCCCGTCATGACCG
>MRWG01001954.1_pt1 | contig 11518 bp, 14 predicted proteins | sample 1013341 | NCBI WGS metagenome assembly MRWG01 (sample SAMN06117577, study PRJNA244670) | biofilm metagenome | biome: Water; feature: Cathode Biofilm; material: Biofilm; isolation source: microbial consortium enriched at the cathode of a solar microbial fuel cell | place: USA: District of Columbia ... | reverse complement strand
CGATGATGTCGGTCTGCGGCCGCGTCGACAGCCTGCGCGCGACGAGCGAGCGGCACGGCACCGACGGCGCCGTCGACGACACCACGTTCGCAACGGTCAAGTTCGACTCGGGCGCCACCGGCGTACTGACGACCCTGTTCGCGACGCACCTGCTGTGGCGCGTCCAGGTGTTCGGCACCAAGGGCTGGGCCGAGGTGCGCGATCAGGAACGGATCGAGGTGCGGCTTCTGGAAGGCGACAACTCGGTCGAGGAGTTCCCGGGTTTCGACATGGAGCGCGCCGAACTGGAAGCGTTCGCGGAGACCGTGACGTCCGGCGTCGAGTTTCCGGTGCCGCTCGAGGACGCGATCCACGGCATCGCCATTCTCGAGGCCATCGTCGAGGCGTCGAAGAACGGCAGCGAGGTCAAGCTCGGCTGACGGGAAACCGTCAGTCCTTGCCGGTGGCCTCGGTGATCTTCTTGTCGGTGTTGTACTGGCTGAGCGCGTAAACCGACCAGATCGCGGCGGGAATCCAGCCGATCAGGGTCAGTTGCAGGATCAGGCAGATGACGCCCTGGATCGGCTTGCCGATCGTGAAGAAATTCAGCCACGGAATGACGATGGCGAGAATAAGACGGATCATGAGGGTCCTCGTCTATAGTGGGGTGCCGCCGGAGAGCGGCGGCGGTCGCGTTTTATAGCACGAACGTTCCACGATTGTCCCTTTCGCCGCAAGTCTATAAAACCCCCGCTCATGGATGTCTCGCTGTTCGATTTTCATTTGCCGCAGTCGTGCATCGCGCAATGCCCGGCGCGCCCGCGCGACAGTGCGCGGATGCTGCATGTGCCGGCGTCGGGCGGGCTCGATGACCTCGGTGTCCGGGGTCTGCCGAACCTGCTCAAGCCCGGCGACGTCATGGTGTTCAACGACACCCGCGTCATCCCGGCGAGGCTGACCGGCAAACGCGGCGACGCCACCAACCGCGGCCGGCCGGACGGCGGCGCCAGGGTGGAGGTGACCCTACACCAGCCGGTCGACGCCTATACCTGGCGCGTCTTCGCCAAGCCGGCGAAGAAACTCAACCCGCGCGATTACATCGTCTTCGCGCCGGGCTTCGCGGCGGACTGCGTCGGCGAAGGCGACATGGGCGAACGCTGGCTCCGCTTCAACGTATCCGGGCGGGATTTGATCGCGATGCTGGAGAAACACGGCATCATGCCGCTGCCGCCCTACATCAAGCGCGGCGACGCGGGCGACGACGCCGACCGCGACGACTACCAGACCATGTTCGCCGAAAACGACGGCGCCGTGGCCGCACCGACGGCGGCGCTGCATTTCACCGATGCGCTGCTGACGGCGGTGCGGGCGGCGGGCGTCGAGGACGTCCGGGTAACGCTGCACGTCGGTGCTGGCACGTTCCTGCCGGTCCGGGTCGAGGACACCGACGACCACATCATGCACACCGAACGCGCAATCCTGAGCCAGGACATCGCGGCGAAACTCAACGCGGCGCGCGCGGCGGGCGGGCGTGTTATCGCCTGCGGCACCACTTCGCTCCGGACGCTCGAAAGTGCCTGCGACGAGAACGGCACCTTTCACGCCTTCGACGGCAACACGGACCTGTTCATCACGCCCGGTTACCGTTTCCGGGCGGTCGACGCGCTGCTGACCAACTTCCACCTGCCGTGCTCGACACTGTTCATGCTGGTCTCCGCGCTCGCCGGACTGGAGCGCATGCAGGCCGCCTACGCGCACGCCATAGACAGCGGATACCGTTTCTATTCCTATGGCGATGCGTGTTTCATCGAACGGGCGGAGACGGACGCATGACCGGTATCGGTTTCGATCTGCTGTCGAGCGATGGCGCTGCCCGGCGTGGCCGGGTGACGACGGCGCACGGCACCTTCGAAACGCCCGCCTTCATGCCGGTCGGCACGGCCGCGACCGTGAAGGCGATGACCCCGGAATGGGTCGCCGAGACCGGCGCCGAATGCATTCTCGGCAACACCTATCACCTGATGCTGCGGCCGGGTTCGGAACGCATCGCCCGGCTCGGCGGGCTGCACGAATTCATGAAGTGGCCGGGCCCGATCCTCACTGACTCGGGCGGCTTTCAGGTCATGTCGCTGGCGGGGCTCCGCAAGATGGGCGAGGACGGTGTCAGGTTCCGCTCCCACATCGACGGCAGCTACCACGACCTCACGCCCGAGATTTCCATGAAGATCCAGAACGACCTGGATGCCGACATCACCATGGCGTTCGACGAGTGCACGCCCTACCCGTGCGAAAAGGACGCCGCCGCCGACAGCATGCGGCTCTCCATGCGCTGGGCGAAGCGATCGAAGGACGCGTTCGAGGAACGCGCCGGGTACGGCCTGTTCGGCATCGTCCAGGGCAGCATCCACGAGGACCTGCGCGACGAAAGCGCGCGGGCGCTGACCGAGATCGGCTTCGACGGGTACGCCATCGGCGGGCTCGCCGTCGGCGAGGGGCAGGCGGAGATGCTGCGCGTACTCGACTTCACCGCACCGAAACTGCCCACGGACCGGCCGCGCTACCTGATGGGCGTCGGCAAGCCGGACGATCTGGTCGAAGCGGTCGCGCGCGGTGTCGACATGTTCGACTGCGTGCTGCCGACCCGGTCCGGACGCACCGATCAGGCGTTCACCCGGCGCGGCACCGTCAACATGCGCAATGCGCGGCACAAGGAAGACGCCCGTCCGATCGATCCGGACTGCACCTGCTATGCCTGCGCCAACTATTCCCGCGCCTACGTGCATCACCTGGTGATGGCCAAGGAAATCCTCGGCATGATGCTGCTGACGCGCCACAACCTGCACTATTACCAGGAACTGATGGCGGCCATGCGCGCCGCGATCGAAGCCGGCACGTTCGCCGGCTTCCGGGCCGACTTCGCCGCCGAATACGAAGGCGGGGATATCGACGTCCCCTGATATGGCGCGTCATCCCCCGCCCCAATTGTCATAAAACAGGATTAGGGCGAACAGGCCGTCTGTGCTAAAATACGCACATATTGCGACTCTTGTGATAATATGAATGAAAACGAGGAGGCGCCTATGCTGCGAATACTGATCATATTCTGTGTGCTGCTGAGCGCGGGCCACGCCGCCGCGGACCAGAAAGACGTTCTGCGCCGCCTGATGGCCGAGCCGGTCACGCTGTTCGACTGGGGAATCCGGCAGCTCGACCGCGACATTGCCGAAACCGCCGGCCGCACCATTCCGAAATACGTCGGCACGCCCGTCACCGGCTCGTTCTACGACTGGCGTGCCGACCGCGTGACATTGTTCGTGTCCGTGCCGGTTCCCAAGGAAAGCCGCACCGTCGAGGCCTGCGCCGTCACCTTCCACGATATCGTCAGGGACCTGACCCGGCACACGCCCAAGGGGCCGAGCGCGGCCGGCTGGTACCTGCTGAATGCGTTCAAGCCGAAGGCGCACTTCTGGGCCGACCGGTTCGAGGATGTGGGCGCGAAGCTCCTGGACGTGGTGACGCTCGAGGTTTCCTTCATCCCGGCAACCCACGAAGCGTTCAACGGCAAACAGCAGCGCATACGCTGCATGGGCCGGCTCGACGCGTCGTTCGAGGAACTGACGGTCGAAGTGACGTCTTAGGTTACGGCGTTCAATCCGCCTTTGCCGGGTCCCGTCCGCTCGCCTAAGATGCGCGCATGAGCGAGACGACCTACGAGACCCTGAACCAGTTGGGTGCCGCCAGCGACCTGCCGGAAAATCCGGACGCCGCGGCGCTCGAATGCGTGCCCAATCCGCATCCCGGCACGCGTTACCTGATCCGGTTCACCGCGCCCGAGTTCACCTCGTTGTGCCCGGTCACCGGCCAGCCCGATTTCGCGCACCTGGTGATCGACTATGTACCGGAACGGTCCATCGTCGAGAGCAAGTCGCTGAAGCTCTACCTCGGCAGTTTCCGAAACCATCCCGGCTTCCACGAACAGTGCACCGTCGACATCGCGCAGAAGATCATCACCGCGGCGGAGCCGCACTGGATCAGGATCGGCGGCTACTGGTATCCGCGCGGCGGCATCCCCATCGACGTGTTCTATCAGTCGGGCGAACCGCCCAAGGGCGTCTGGTTGCCGGACCAGGGCGTGCAGCCCTACCGCGGCCGGGGTTAGTCCCCCTGGCCGGGGTTAGTCCCCCCTGTACGTGCACCCCGCCGTGCAGGTTTCCCACAGCTTCACTTCGGAAAGCTCCGGCAGCGCCGGTTTCAGTTCCGCCCAGATCCACTTGGCGATGACCTCGGAGGTCGGGTTCTCGAGGCCCGGAATGTCGTTCAGGTAATGATGGTCGAGCCGCGCCCAGATCGGCTCGAACGCGGCCTTGATGTCGGCGAAGTCCATGACCCAGCCGGTATGCGCATCGACCGGCCCCTCGACGGCGAGGCGCACCCGGAAGCTGTGTCCGTGCAGACGGCGGCACTTGTGGCCTTCCGGCGTGTTGGGCAGGTCGTGCGCCGCCTCGAACGTGAATTCCTTGAAAATTTCCATCAGATATCCTGTGTGGGCTTTCTGTCAGGGGATTCCGAGCACCTTGTGGGTTTGCAGGCTGAGACGCCAATTGGGGTGGTCGCGGCAGTAGTCGACGCAGGCCCGCGTGTTGGCGGCGGCGTCCGGCCCGTCCATGGGTTGCAGCATGAAGTAATCGAACGCCATGCCCTCGAACCGTTCCGGCAACGCCTTGGCCTGCGGATAGACCAGCTTCAGTTCGTTGCCCGTGACCTGCTTCAGGTCGGCATCGGCCTTCGGGCTGACGCAAATCCAGTCGATGCCGTCCGGGGCGACGATGGTGCCGTTGGTCTCGACCGCGATTTCGAAGCCGCGCGCGTGCAGCGCCCGGGTCAGTGCCGCATCGACCTGCAAGAGCGGCTCGCCGCCGGTCATCACGACGAAGGGTCTGGTGCCGCCGTCCGCGGGCCACGTCATCCGGACCGCATCGGCCAGCGCGTCCGCATCCGCGAACCTGCCGCCGCCCGCGCCGTCGGTGCCAACGAAATCCGTATCGCAGAAATCGCAGACGGCCCCGGCGCGGTCCTGCTCGCGCCCGGTCCAGAGATTGCAGCCCGCGAAGCGCAGAAAGACCGCGGGCCGGCCGGTGTGCCGCCCCTCGCCCTGCAGGGTATAGAAAATCTCTTTGACCTGGTACGTCATGGGGGCGGGTTTTACGCCGATTGGCGCCCGGCATCAATCCACTTGGATTCAGCCCCAGTCCGGGCGCGGTTCGCCCTTCGCCCGCATCTGCGCCTCGGTATAGAACGCATCGGCGAAGATATCGTGTTTCGGCACCGATTTGAGGCTCAGCATGTGGACGCTGGCATCCACCATCACCGGCGGTCCGGCGATATAGCACTGGTGTCCGTACAGGAGCTGGAAATCGGCCGCCACGGCGTCGGAAACCAGGCCCGAGCGGCGCCCGGAGTTTTCCTTCGGTTCCGAAATCACCGTCACGAAACGGAAATTGGCGTGGATCCGCATGAGGTCGATGAAGAAGCGTTCCAGGTAAATCTCGCTCTCGTCGCGGACGCCGAAGTAGAGGTGCACGTCCTGCCTGAGCCCGCTCTCCAGCGCCGCCTCGACGATCGCCTTCATCGGCGCCAGCCCGGTGCCGCCGGCGATCGCCAAAAGCGGCCCGCCGTGCTTGGCGCGGTAAAAGGCGCCGCCGAACGCGCCCTGCACGTCGACCGGATCGCCCGGTTTCAGGTCGTTGCAGATGAAATCGCTGACGCCGCCGGCGCCGGAACGCCGGATGTGCAGTTCCAGCACACCCGACCCCGGCACGTTGGCGATGGAATAGTCGCGCGGCGCCTGGTCGCAGATTTTGAAACTGGCGTACTGGCCGGCGCGCCACGCGAACAGTTCACCCTCGGCCGGTTCGAGCCGGACGATCCTGACCTCCGGCGACGCCGCGTCGACGGCGGCGACCCGGCACGCCACGACATCCCCCGCCATCGCCGTGTTCACGAGCCGTTTTCCCTCGACTGCCGCGCCGCGGGCCGCGTCCCGTGACCCGGATTCCTGTTGAGCCCCTGCGGACGTCCCGGCACCGCGTCGAGCGCGCGCTTGCGTTTCGGCTCGACCGCCACCGGCTGGGCGTACATCTGTTTCACCGCCTCGATCATGACGACGCCCGCCGCCGCCGGGAACAGCTTCACCCCGACCTTTTCCCACGCCGCCGCCGAGCCCTGCAGCAGCGCGATGTCGACCGGCGGCACGAACAGCGCGCGGGTGCTCTCGACGGGCATGAACATGTTGTCGCGCAACAGCCGGGAAAGCTGGCTCCGGGAATAGGGGCGGCCGTTACCGAGCGGCGTCGATTCGAAACGCGCCCAGAGACCGCGCCGGTTCGGCACGACGACGACAAGACGCCCGGAATCGGCCAGCACGCGCCAGGCTTCGCGGAGCAGCGGCCTAACCTGTTCGGTGCATTCCAGCGCATGCACGATCAGCACCCGGTCCATCGACAGGTCGGGCAGCGGCAGATCGGTCTCGTCGGCGAGCATGGTCAACCCGCGTTCGCGCAACGGCCAGTGCATCACGCCCTGTCCCGCCGGCATGGCGGCGATGACCCGCTCGGCCTCGCCCCGGAACATATTGAGGTACGGCGTCGCGAATCCGAGCCCGAGCACGCGCAACCCCGTCGCGTCCGGCCACAACTGGCGCAGGCGGCGGCGCACCATGCGCTGCGCCGTGCGCCCGAGACGGCGCGCGTAGAACTCGCGCAAATCGACCACATCCGACCACATGGCCCGAGATTAGTGCGTTTCCGGCGCCGGGTCATCCCCGCCGAAAGCGGACCGTGACATTCGGGGGGAAATCCCCATATAGCTGACAGGGATAATACAGACGCCTAGGGAGGGCACCCATGAAGCTTCGTTATTCGCCGACCTCGCCGTACGTGCGCAAGGTCTCCATCACCGCCATCGAGGCCGGCCTCGCCGACAAGATCGAGAATGTCTCAACCGATCCGTGGTCCGCGGAAACCGATCTCGGACAGTCCAATCCGATCGGCAAGGTACCTTGCCTGACCACCGACACGGGCGACCCGATCTATGACAGCCCGGTGATCTGCGAGTACCTGGACAGCCTCAACAACGGTCCGAAACTGTTCCCCGAGGACGCGGACGCGCGCTTCAAGGCGCTCACCCTCGCTGCCACCGGCGACGGCATGCTGGATGCCGGCGTGCTCCTGCTGATCGAGACGGTGCGCCGCCCGGCGGAGCTCAAGTGGGACTGGTGGGCCGAACGCCAGGCCAGCGTCGTCAACCGCTGCATGGACGTGGCCGACGCCGCCGCCGACGGCATGGCGGCCACCGGCGGGCCGATCACCATCGCCGAGATATCCATCGGTGCCGGGCTCGGCTGGATCGACCTGCGCTTCCCCGACTTCGGCTGGCGCAAGGAGCGTCCGGCGCTCGCCGACTGGTTCGACAAGATCTCCGAACGGCCGTCTTTCGAACAGACGGTGCCGAAACCGGCCTAGGCGAGCTCCGGAAAATACGTTTCCGTGATGCGCCGGGCGTACGCGACGAGGTTCGCGTGCGCCCGCGCCGCTTCGGTCATCGGCGTGTCGACCTGGAATTCGGTCAGATTGACGACATAGGCGTAGACAACCGCGTCGATGCTGCGTATCCGGTCGCCGTGCACGTAGGGGCCGTCGCCGACGATGGCGGCCAGCGCGGCGATGTCGCGTTTCGCCATGCCGAGGATTTCATCGGGACGGTGCCGACCGGTGCCCTGCGCCCAGAGCTGTTTCCTGATGGCGCGTTGCGCAAAGGCCTTCATGAACGGCCGTATCGGCCCCGGAATCTCGCCGAAGAACGCGTCCGACACTACCGGCCAGCCGGGGCCGAGCCAGCGGTCCCAGACGCCATACCAGTATAGCCGTTCGTCGCACATGCCCCAGATCGCCTGGTCGAAACCGCGTTCACGGTCGGTGAGCCCGGCGTCGAGGTCGATGTGACGCGTTGTCGCCAGATGTTCGATGATCAGCGTGCTGTCGCCGATCTCGCGGCCGTTCTCGATGATGTAGGGAATTTTCTTCTTGGGCGCCTTGAACGGCATCGCCTCCTCGCGCACCCGGTACGGGATGCCCGCCAGCTTCAGCCACAGTTCCAGCTTGCAACAGAACGGCGACGCGTTCGGCACGCCGAGGCGGCGCGGAAACTGGACCAGGGTAATGTCGTCACTCATGCCTTGCCCCGCCGTTTCAGGAGTTCCTTGGAGGCCAGCAGCGCCCCGCCGACGATCAGGATGCAGCCGGCGGCGACGACCCACGTCGCCTCGCCCTTGCCGAAGATGATCAGCAGCACCGTCGAGATCAAGGGCGCGGCATAGGAAAGCGCGCCCAGCACCTGGATGTCGCCGTGCTTGGTGCCGTAATCCCAGGTAAAGAAAGCCGCGCCCACGGGGCCGAGGCCGAGGCCGATCACGCCCAGCCATTCGATGGCGTCGGCGGGCCAGACGGTCTGTTCGAAGGCCATGTGGCACAGCGTCGCCAGCACCGCCGTCGCGGCACAGAAACCGCCGACGGTGTCGGTCGGCACGCGGGCGAAGCGGCGGTTGGTGACGGAGTACGTCGACCAGGTCAACGCACACAGCACGGCCATGGCGTAGCCGAGCGAAAATTCCGACTTGAAGCCGGACAACCCGCGCCCGCCAGTGATCAGGAGCACGGCGCCGATCAAGCCGGCAACGGCGCCCGCCACGTGCCACCACCTCAGCCGTTCGCCCGGCAACAGCGCCGAGCCGACGACGATCAAAAGCGGCCACATATAGGCGATCAGCCCCGCCTCCACCGGCGGCGCGTTCTTGAGCGCCATGAAATAGAAGAAGTGATAGCCGAACAGACCGAGGGTGCCGAGCAGCCACGCCCCCACGGGCTGGCGCATGTAGGCACGGACGTTATCGCGCTTGACGATCCATTTGATTCCGACGAACGCGGTGGCGATGGCAAACGACATGGCCGCCAACTGGAACGGCGGGATCTTGCCGGTCAGTGTCGTGAACAGCGCCAGCAGCCCCCACATGAGTACCGCCGTCGAGCCGATCAGGGTGGCCTTCAGTTTGCGCGCGGGATCGATCACAGCGTCCATGGGTTCCCCTCAAAACCGCAACTTTTCAAAACCGCAACTTTGAAACGAATGCTGTTTACAACCCCGAACCCGAAATAAAAAGGGCGGCGCTTCGTCGGCGCCGCCCCCGGTATTTTATCGAGCGCTACAGCTCAGATCATATACTGGCCGCCGTTGGCGGTCAGGGTCGAGCCGGTGATGAACCCGGCGTCGTCGCTGGCGAGGAAGCCCACGCAACGCGCAATTTCCTCGGCCTCGCCGAGGCGGCCCACCGGGATCTGCGGAATGATCTTGGTATTGAGGACTTCTTCGGGAACGGCGCGGACCATTTCCGTGCCGATGTAGCCCGGCGCGACGGCGTTGACCGTGATCCCCTTCGACGCGGTTTCCAGCGCCAGGGACTTGGTGAAGCCGATGTCGCCGGCCTTGGACGCGGCGTAGTTGGTCTGGCCAAACTGCCCCTTCTGGCCGTTGATCGAGCTGATCGAGATGATGCGCCCGAAGCCCGCCGCACGCATGTCGTCGATGACGTTGCGGCAAAGGTTGAACAGGCTCGACAGGTTGGTGTGGATCACCGCGTCCCAGTCGCCCTTGTCCATCTTGTGCAGCGGCTTGTCGCGGGTGATGCCGGCGTTGTTGACCAGCACCTCGATCGCGCCGACGTCGGCCTTGATCTGCGCGACGGCCGCGGCGACGGCGTCGAAATCACCGACGTCGAACTTATAGACGGGAATGCCCGTCTCGTCCTTGAAGGCGTTGGCCGCTTCGTCGTTGCCGGCATAGTTGGCGACGACTGTATAGCTCTTGCTCTTGAGTTCTTCGGAAATGGCCCGGCCGATGCCGCGCGTGCCACCCGTAACCAGTGCTACTCTGGACATAATGCTTCCTCCATACCTGCCGCTTATGCTGCGGCGTGTCACCCCCGAGAGGGCGGCGTCGCCGCCGCCCGTTCCCGTGTTCAGCCTAGTCGCGTTCGACGCACATGGCGATGCCCATGCCGCCGCCGATGCACAGCGTCGCCAGGCCCTTCTTGGAATCGCGCTTCTGCATTTCGTGCAGCAGCGTGACCAGGACCCGGGCGCCGGAGGCGCCGATCGGGTGGCCGAGCGCAATCGCACCACCGTTGACGTTCACCTTCTCGACATCCCAGCCCATGTCCTTGTTGACGGCGCAGGCCTGGGCCGCGAAGGCTTCGTTGGCCTCGATGAGGTCGAGGTCGTCGACGGTCCAGCCGGCTTTTTCGAGGGCCATGCGGGACGCCGGGATCGGGCCTGTGCCCATGATCGCCGGATCGACGCCCGCGGTCGCCCACGACTTGATCCGGGCCAGCACCGGCGCGCCGCGCTTTTCGGCGTTGTCCGCGCTCATCAGCACCAGCGCCGCGGCGCCGTCGTTGATGCCCGATGCGTTACCGGCGGTCACGGTGCCTTCCTTGTCGAAGGCCGGACGCAGCTTGGCGAGGCTTTCCAGCGTCGTGCCGTGCTTCGGGTGTTCGTCGGTATCGACAACCGTATCGCCCTTGCGGCTGGTGATGGTGACGGGGACGATCTCGTCCTTGAACTTGCCCTCGTTCTGGGCCTTTTCGGCTTTCTGTTGCGACGACGCCGCGAACGCATCCTGTTCGTCCCGGGTGAGCTGCCATTTCTGGGCGACGTTCTCGGCGGTGTTGCCCATGTGATAGCCGTTGAAGGCGTCCCAGAGGCCATCCTTGATCATGCTGTCGACCATTTCGCCCGGGCCCATCTTGACGCCGTTCCGAAGATGCATGACGTGCGGCGCCTGGCTCATGCTTTCGAGACCGCCGGCGACGACGATGTCGCTGTCGCCGAGTTTGATCGACTGAAAGCCGAGCGCGACCGTGCGCAGGCCGGAACCGCAAAGCTGGTTGATGCCGTAGGCCGTCTTCTCCTGCGGCACGCCGGCGCCCATGGCCGCCTGACGGGCCGGATTCTGACCGCCGCCGGCGGCAAGAATCTGACCCATGACGACTTCGGAAACGTCTTCCGGGCTGACACCGGCACGGCTCAACGCCTCGGAAATGGCGATCTCGCCGAGCTTCGAGGCCGGCAGGGAACTCAATCCGCCGAGGAACGCGCCAACCGGGGTACGGGCGGCACCAGTAATAACAACTTCAGTCATGGGTCTCTCCCTTTGTCATGCTTCTGAAACGATCAGTCCTTTGCGGACCGCTTAACCTTAAAATTGGTGGGGTCATACGCCATTTCGGTACGACGTTCAACCAATTTTTTGCACTGCACCATTTTTATTGCAATGCAGCAATCCATTCGCTCAGCGGCGCGTAAAGCGCCTTCCCGGCGCGCGAGCCCGCCACCATGCCGATGTGTCCCGCGTCGGCCTTGATCAGCGTCGCATCCGGCAGCAGGTCTGCCAAGGGCGCTGCCGACGCCGGCGGCACGATGGTATCATG
>MRWG01001953.1_pt1 | contig 11522 bp, 10 predicted proteins | sample 1013341 | NCBI WGS metagenome assembly MRWG01 (sample SAMN06117577, study PRJNA244670) | biofilm metagenome | biome: Water; feature: Cathode Biofilm; material: Biofilm; isolation source: microbial consortium enriched at the cathode of a solar microbial fuel cell | place: USA: District of Columbia ... | reverse complement strand
GCGTGGCGGTCATTCCCGAGGGGGCCACGAAGAAACTCGCCGTCGAGCACCCGACCGGCGCGCTCGACGTGCTGATGGAGATCGACGAAGGCTAGAGCAGATCAGGGTCGGCTGGAATCGCCACAGGCGATCCACCGATCCTGTGAATCTGCTCTACGCCATTGATATAGATCGGATTCACACAGTCTGACGGAACCGCCAGACGGTTCCGTCAGACTGTGATCCGATCTAGGCCCTCGTCTCTGACAAGAGCCCCGGCAAGCGCTTCAGCCCTTCGCCTTTGCCGGACACAAAATCTTCGGTTGCCTGGCCGGCGAACCCGTTCGCGTTGACAAGCGGCCGCCCTGGGGCATACGGTGTTCTGAATTCAGAATGCAGAAACAGCTCAGGTGGCAAGAATGCAGATGCCCCCGCTCGCGCCGAAGCCCGATCTCACCATGCAGACGCTGGATGCGATCCGGGCTGCGATCATGTCCGGAGACCTGGCGCCGGGCACGCCCTTGGCGCAGGAGGACCTGGCGGCGCGCCTGGGTGTCAGCCGGCAACCGATCAGTCATGCGCTGATCCTGCTGAAGTACGAGGGGCTGGTCGTCGACCGCGGCCGCAAGGGCCAGATGGTCGCGCCGATCGACGCCGACCGCCTGCTCGGTCTCTACCAGGTGCGTGGTGCCCTGGATCGCCTGGCGGCGCGTTTGGCGGCCAAGCGCATGTCGGCGCAGGAAGCTCAGGCTTCGACGCTCGAGGTCCTGATCGAACAAGGCAAAGCGGCGGCCGCCGCCAAGGCCATCGACGCGCTTGTCGAGGCCGACGTGGCCTTTCACCAAGCCATGTACGAGCTGTCCGGCAACCCCGAAATCGCGATCACGGCCAACGTTTTCTGGCCCCACATGCGGCGATCCATGCGTGTCGTCCTGGAAGGCCGGGACTCATGGAGCGCCATCTGGGCCGAGCACGCGGCGATCGCCCAGGCGGTCATCTCCGGCGACGAAGACCTGGCGGGCTCACTTGCGGCTCAACATGCGGAAAGCGCCGGGGAAGCGACCTACCGGCGCCTCAAGAACTTGTAGGCGAAGACCGCGTGCGCAAAGACCCCCTACGCAGCGCCTGGGCCTGCGGCAAAAACAATCCGAATTCCTGGAGGAGAGACCCATGCGATTGACCGACAAGGAACTCAAGCAGTTCGACGAGCAGGGCTATCTGTTCTTCCCCGGCATGTTCTCGCCAGAGGAAGCGGCCCTTCTGAAGCACGAAGCCGAAAACGTCTACGCAATGGAGCGCAAGGAGGTCTGGCGCGAAAGTTCCGGCGTCGCCCGCACCGCCTTCGCCGCACACCTCTACAACGAAGGCTTCCGCCGGCTCGGCGCGCATCCCCGGCTGATCGAGCCGGTTCAGCAGGTCCTCGACGGGCCGGTCTACATGCATCAGTACAAGGTCAACGCAAAATCCGCCTTCGACGGCGAGGTCTGGCAATGGCACCAGGACTACGGCACCTGGAAAAGGGACGACGACATGCCGGAGCCGCGGGCCATGAACATCGCCGTCTTCCTGGACGACGTCACGGCGGCCAACGGTCCGCTGCTGTTCATCCCGGGAAGCCACAAGCAGGGCGTCGTCGAGGCGGGGCACGATCTCGAGACGACCTCCTATCCGCTGTGGACGCTGGACCGGGAAACGGTCAAGAAGCTGGCCGAGGAGGGTGGATGCGTAGCGCCCACCGGCCCTGCCGGCAGCATGCTGATGTTCTCCTCCCTGCTGGTGCACGCCAGCCCGCCGAACATCTCGCCCTTCGGCCGGACCATCGTTTATCTCTCGCTGTGCCACGTGGACAATCACATCCGCGCCTTCAACCGCGAGGACTGGATCGCGCACCGGGACTTCACTCCCATCACCCCGCTGGACGACGACTGCCTCGACGAGCTGGTTGCCGCGCAGCGCCAGGCTGCGGAGTAAGGCCAGATGTACATCTATCAGGAGCTGGCGGCCCGGGCCGCCGCCGGGAATCCCGTCCGCGTCGGCCTTATCGGTGCGGGAAAGTTCGGCAGCATGTTTCTTTCCCAGGTGCCGACGACACCGGGGCTGGAGGTCGCGGTCATTGCCGACCTCGCCCCCGACCGCGCCAGGCAGGCTTGCAAAGACGTCGGCTGGCCGGACGAACTGACGGCGAAAACCCGCTTCACCGATGACGCGCTCGCCATGATGCAGGCGGGCGGCGTCGACGTGGTCGTCGAAGCGACGGGCAATCCGATCGTTGGGATCCTCCATGCACGCGAAGCCATTCGCAATGGCCTGCACATCGTCATGGTGAATGTCGAAGCCGACGTCCTCGCCGGCCCGCTGCTGGCCGAAGAGGCGCGGAGCGCCGGTGTCGTCTATTCCATGGCCTATGGCGACCAGCCCGCGCTGACCTGCGAGCTGGTCGAGTGGGCGCGCGCCACCGGCTTCGAGGTGGTGGCTGCCGGCAAAGGCACCAAGTACCTGCCAAGCTACCACGCTTCAACGCCCGATACGGTCTGGGATTACTACGGCCTGACCCGCGAGCAGGCTGCCGCCGCCGGCATGAACAGCCAGATGTTCAACTCTTTCCTTGACGGCACCAAGTCGGCCTTGGAGATGGCGGCCATCGCCAACGCCACCGGCCTGAAACCGCCATCGGAGGGTCTTCAGTTTCCAGCCGCAGGGATGGACGATCTCGCTCATGTCCTGCGTCCGGTTGCAGAGGGCGGGCAACTCGAAAGCAAGGGCCAGGTTGAAGTCGTGTCGTCGCTTGAGCGCGACGGCCGCCCGGTCTTCAAGGACCTGCGCTGGGGCGTTTACGTGGTCATCGAGGCGCCCAATGACTACGCCGCCGCGTGCTTTCGTCAATATGGCATGAACACGGATGCGTCGGGGCGCTACTCGGCTATGTACAAGCCGTTTCACCTGATTGGCCTGGAACTGAATATCTCGATCCTCTCGGCGGCGCTGCTCAACAAACCGACAGGTGCCACTCAGGGCTTTCGCGGGGACGTGGTTGCCACGGCAAAGCGCAGTCTAAAGGCGGGAGAGGTGTTGGACGGCGAAGGCGGCTTTACCGTCTGGGGCAAGCTCTTGCCGGCGGAGAAATCACTGCAGATCGGTGGCCTGCCGATCGGCCTCGCCCACAAAGTCGTCCTGAAAGCGGATATCCCCGAAGGCCGGCCGATCAGATGGCAAGATGTCGACGCCGACGAAACCTTGGACGCGGTGAAGTTCCGGCGAGAGATGGAGCGCCGTCTGAGTGGCCGCGCTGCCGCTTAGCCGACAGAAGGCCGGTCCTCACCGGACATCCGGGACCTGGGCGTTTCCCGCCAGCACTATCCCGGCGATCTCCCGCCTTCCAAGCCGCTAGAGCAGATCAGGGACGGCCGGAATCGCCTAAGGCGATCCACCGGCTCTGTGAATCTGCTCTAGGTCAGCGGCCAGGGCAGGCGCACGAACTCCTGCAGCAGGCCCGGCGGGAAGTCGCGTCCCAGCGTGCCGGCCAGGAAACATATGAAGCCGATGGCGATGGCCGTCAGGATGACGCTGCGCAGCCAGGAAGCCTGGGCGCGGATACGCAGGAAGGTGACGAAGAAGATCGTCGCCGCCAGGATGAAGCCCAGCAGGCAGGACAGCACCAGCAGGAAGGCGAACCATCCCAGCGTCGCCCAGAGGCCGTGCGGCGCGCTGGCGTCCTCGCCGCCCCGCTCGAAGTCGGCGAAGAGCGCGTGGTTCTCCGGCACGCGCAGCATCTGGATCAGCAGCGCAAAGCCGCAGACCAGGGTCACCGCGCCGACCGTGACCGGGAAGATCTTGTCGCCCATCCGGCCGATGCTGAGCGCGTCGAACCAAGCGACCAGCAGATAGCCCAGGATGCAGACGAGGAAGATCAGCGGCGCGCGCTTGCCGCCGGTCGGCGGCGTGTCGGAACCCAGGATGTGCTTGGCCTGGCGAATGCCGATGACGATCGAGATGATGATCAGCGCCAGGATCACCAGAACGATGGGCGAGGCGATGTATTCCAGCCCGTCCATGAGGCCCTGGCGGAAGCGTGCGCCGGCGATCTGGTTGGCCATGTTCGAGAAGGACTCGGCCTGGGCCGAGAGCACGAAGCCGATCAGGAAGGCCGGGCGCGAGAACTCGAAACGGCGCAGGAAGATGCCCAGCACGCCCACGGCCATCAGCGCCGCCAGGTCGCCCAGCGACTGGCGCGACTGGAAGGCGGCGAAGGCGATGACCATGAAGAGGAAGGGGGCGACCAGGGTGAAGCGGATCGTCGTCAGCCGCGCGATCTGGTTGGACAGCGCAATGCACAGCCCGGCGCCCAGCACGTTGGCGATGGCCAGCGACCAGACGATCGTATAGGTGATGTCCAGGTTGTGGCGCACCATGTGCGGGCCGGGGTCGTAGCCCAGCAGAGCGAGGCCGCCCAGGAAGACGGCCATGCTGCCCGAACCCGGGATGCCGAAGATCAGCGTCGGCACCAGGCCGCCGCCTTCCTTGGCGTTGTTCGAGGATTCCGGACCGATGACGCCGCGGATCTCGCCCTTGCCGAAGCCGCTCTTTTCCTTGGTCGACTGCACCGTGAAGCCGTAGGCGATCCAGTCCACGACCGAGCCGCCGAGCCCCGGGATGACGCCGACCATGACGCCGATGACCGAGCAGCGTATCGACAGCCAGATGTTGCGCCACCAGTCGCGCACCCCATCGATCCAGCCTTTGCCCAGGCCGCCGGACTTGGAAATCGCCCGGTCCTGGCGCAGCAGCGCGACGATCTCGGGAATGGCGAAGATGCCCAGGCCGACGATGACCAGGGAGAGGCCGTCGATCAGGTAGGGAATGTCGTAGGTCGCCATGCGCAGGCTGCCGCCCGCGGCGGCTTCGCCGATGGTGCCGACCATGAGGCCCAGGCCCGCGGCCACCACGCCCTTCAACGGGATGCGGCCGGCCAGGATCGCGACCATCGACAGGCCGAGGATGGTGATCATCAGCATCTCCGGCAGGCCGAAGGCGAGGATCAGTGGGCGGGCGATGAGGATGAAGAAGGTCAGGACAGTGGCGCCCAGCAGGCCGCCGAACAGCGAGGAGGCGAAGGCGGCGGAAAGCGCGCGGGCGGCTTCGCCTTTTTTCGACAGGGGAAAGCCGTCCAGCACGGTGGCCTGGCTGGCGGTGGAGCCGGGGATGCCCAGCAGCACCGAGGCGAAGGTATCCGAGGTCGGCACGACGGCGATGAGGCCGACCATCAGGGCCAGCCCGGACACCGGATCCATGCCGAAGATGAAAGGCAGGACCAGCGACAGTCCGGCGATGCCGCCCAGTCCCGGGAAGACCCCGACCGACAGTCCCAGGAGAACGCCGATGAACAGAAACGTCAGCTGTTCCGGCTGGAGAATAAGAGACACCGCCTCGCCGAGGGCGGGCAGTGCGGTCCCGATCAGATCCATGGATTACTCATTACGGAAAAGGCGCACCGGCCCCACCCGGAGGTGGGGCCGGTCACCGAAGTCACTGCTACTTCAGCGTAACGTCGTAGTCTGCCTTCAGCCAGTCGATCACGAACTGCTTGGCCGAAGGTGGGACGGTGGTCGCCAGCTTCTTCGCGTTGTCGGCGGCCTTGCCGGTCATCTGCGGATCCTTGCCCAGGGTCTTTTCCGCCATCTGCGCGAAGTCGGGGCGGGCATGGATCTTCTTGAAGGCGGCCTCATAGCCGTCGACGACCTCTTTGGGGGCCGTCTTGGGCAGGAAGACCATCTTCTGGGCCGGGAAGCCGGCGATGAAGAAAGCCTTCCAGGCGTCCCAGGCGTCGCCCTTGGTCTCGCAGGCCGCCGTCTTCTCGCAGACTTCCTTGAAGGTCGGGATGTCCGGGAAGGTCGGGTCGCGCACGATGTTGCCGTCGTCGTCCAGCGAGCCCCAGGTCATCATCGGCACGGCCAGGCCTTCTTCGACCATCGGCACGACGCTGCGCAGATAGGCCGGCGAGGTCTGGTAGTCGATGTTGGCCTCGCCGCGCTCGAACATCAGGCGGCCGTCACCGCGGCCCTCGATGCCGAAGACCGGCACCACGTTCATGCCCAGCATCTTCCAGGCCAGGTTGGCCACCAGATCCAGGCGCGTGGCGCCCTGGCTGCCCCAGATGAAGTCGATGTCTCCCAGGTCGTCGGCGTCGCCGTCGAAGCGCTTGGCGATGTCGGGCGGCAGGTAGCTCACGCCGCCGACGCCGGAGGCCAGCACGACCTGCCAGTCGGCGTACTCGTAGCGCACGCGCGGGTCGCCCAGCAGGTAGGGGAACTGGGTCGAGCCCGAGGAGCCGAAGATCAGCGTGCCGTCGGCGGTGTCCTGCTCCTGGAACCAGTTGGCGCCCTTGGTGGAGCCGGCGCCGGGACGGTACTTGACCACGACGGTGGGATTGCCGGGCAGCGCCTCGCTGAGCAGCGGCGCATAGAAGTTCGCCCAGCGCGCGGAACCGCCGGATTCCGAGAAGGGAATCACGAATTCGACAGTCTTGCCTTCAAGGTTGAAATCGCCGCCTGCGGCGACTGCACTGGTTGCAAGTACTGCGGTGGCCGCGGCGGCCGCAAGGCCGAATGCCACCCCACGGGTGGTCTTAAAAACAGACATATTGTCCTCCCTCGAGTGAGTCCCGCCCAAAAAGGCGTTGTCCTGCTTTGAATTCTCCGGTGCATGCTGCCCGGTTGACATCACCTTACTGAGGTCTGTTCCTTGCGCCAAGCACTCAGGGATTACTTATGTGCGATGTCTATTACTTTCGTGTGCAATGACTTCCTGCCCCTGGCGGGAGCATGTTGAGTTGAGTTCTAATGGTTGGCGCACCGCGGCCACTTGCGATTTCCGGCCCCCTGCTTGCCGGCCCTCTGCTTGCCGGCCCTCTGCTTGCCGGCCCTCTGTTTGAAGGACGTCACCCCATGGCCATGCCACAGGAAGTTCCCAAGATCGATTGCTCGCCCGAGGAATGGGAGATGCGCGTCGACCTCGCCGCGGCCTTCCGCCTGGTCGACCTCTACGGCTGGTCGGACCTGCTGGCCACGCACCTCTCGGCGCGGGTGCCGGGGCCGGAGGACCACTTCCTCATCAATCCCTTCGGGCTGATGTTCGACGAGATCACCGCCTCCAGCCTGGTGAAGGTCGACCAGGAGGGCAACATCCTCTCGCCGACCGACTACTCCATCAATCCGGCCGGCTTCGTCATTCACGGCGCCATCCACATGGCGCGCCCGGACGTCGCCTGCGTGATTCACACCCATACCCGCGCCGGCACCGGCGTTGCGACCCAGAAGCAGGGGCTGCTGCCGATCACCCAGCACGCCATGGCGGTGATCGCCCAGACCGGCTATCACGACTACCAGGGCATCGCGACGGACTTTGCCGAGCGCGAGAGCATCGTGCGCGACCTGGGCGACAACAACGTGCTGATCCTGCGCAACCACGGCCTGCTGACTGTCGGGCGCACGGCGGGCGAGGCCTTTATGTGGATGTACCGGGCCGAGCGCGCCTGCTACATGCAGCTTTCCTTCCAGCAGTCGGGCGCCGAGCTGAACCCGATCCCCGAGGAGGTGCAGCGCACCACCATCGAGCGCAACAAGTTCAACAATTCCGAAAAGGGCTACCGCCCCATCGGCAAGGTCGAGTGGCCGGCCCTGCGCCGCAAGCTCGACCGCACCGACCCGTCCTACAAGGACTAGCGCCAGCTCCGCTGCGCTGTCGCGGCTGACGTCGGTCGGGCGACGTCGGCAACCGGGGGCGAGCGATGTTTCCTTAGAAATGCTCGCTCTGGGTGATCAACCCGGCGCGTGGTGCCGGCAACCGCCTTTTGCTTGCAGATGCCGGCGCCAATCGGGCTATGATGCTGCGCGTTGTACGCTATCCCAACTAGGCAAGTGCAAGCAGATGCACAAGGCATTCCACATCGGCACGGTGCTTGCCGCAGCGTTCGTCGCCGCCGCGGCGGCGCCGCCGCTGTTGGCCGAGCCCATCGAAATCAGCATCGGTGTTTCGGACAACCTCGGGCCCAGAATATCGCGCATTCTGGAAGAGCATCCCGACGTCTGTGAAAGGGACGACTTCTTTTCGGACGAATGGCTGCGCACCTCGCTGGAGTTCGTCCTCGTCTGCCGCGCGATCCGTCTGGGTGGTCTCGACGCGACCTACAGCATCCACAGCTTCCCGAATTCCGCTCGGACGAGGGATGAACTGCTGATAGGCAGGATCGCGGTCATGGTGGACCTACCCTGGGGCGACTTTGCGGCGCACGAAAGCCTCTATCGCAGTGATGCCGTCCTGCGGGTCGGCGATTTTGTGAAGGGCGTCTACACGCGCCCGGACCACACGGAGTTGCTGAAAGTCAAGACGCTGCAGGAGCTGCGGAATTTCACGGCCGTCTCCAGCGATACCTGGGTCTATGACTGGGCCGCCCTGCAGCGCATGAAGATCACGACGCACTCCGCCGCCAAGTACGAGCTGATGGGCAGAATGGTGGAAAGGGGCAGGGCGGATTTCCTGGTCGCCGAGTTCCCTGGCGCAAGCGACCTGTCGCAGTACATCAACGGCTTCAGGTTCATTCCCGTGCCGGGCATAAAGGTTGCTCTCCCCGGCTCCAGGCATGTTGCCATTTCCAGGCGGGCCCCTCACGCAAAGCAGATATTCGATGCGGTTCAGATCGGCTTGAAAAGCCTGCGCCAGAGGGGGCTGATCAAGAAGGGCTATCAGACCGTCGGATTCCTCAATCCGCTGATTGAGGATTGGAAATCCCTGTGCTGTGACGACATGTCCTGATCCGGCCGGATGACTCCGGCGACCACGCCGGACGGCACCCCGACCTCACACGGTTTCATCGCCCTTGCGGGGGAAGGCTTTCTCCATGGCTTCGACCGTGGGAAAGGCGTCGTCGACGAGGCCGGCCTCCAGGTCCTGCGCGGCGCCCCAGGCGATGCGCCTGGCCGCCGCCTCCGCCATCACCGGCTCGATGCCCATGTCGCGCAGCATGGTCGCGGCCTCGCTCATCTCCGCGGCGCGGCGATTGCCGTGCAGCGCCGTGCGCGAGGTGAGGTAGCGCGCCCGCTCAGGCCAGTCGAGGCCCGGCAGGCTGGGCTGCAGGGATTCCAGCACCCGCTGGGAGGCGCCGAACTGGCTGGCCGCCGCCACGCATTCCAGGAACAGCGCCTCGACGCCCTTGATCATGATGGAGCGCAGCATCTTGGTGGCCGAGGCGGCGCCCAGGGTCTCGCCGCCGTCCTCCACGTTGAAGCCGAGGGCCGCCAGCTTCGCCGTGCCGTCCGCCGCCTTGGGGCCGCACAGCAGGATCGGTACCTTGTGGCGGTGCTTGGGCACCGGCGAGAGGATGGCGCCGTCCAGCACATCGCAGCCGCTGGCCTTCAGGGCCTCGGCGACCGCCAGCTTGGTGCGCGGTGCGGCGGAGTTGAGGTCGATGTAGATCTGGCCGGGCTTCATGTGGGGCGCGGCGGCTTCGGCGACGGCCACCGCCTGTTTGGCGATCACGGTGGAGAGCACGATCTCGCCGGCGGTGACGGCCGGGCCCAGGTCGTCGTGGCAGACCGCGTTCAGGGCCGCGGCGGCAGCGCGCATCTCCGCGCCGCCTTCGCCCTTGAAACGGATGTCCCAGAGATGGATCTCCAGCGCGGGGTGTTCCTCGCGCAGGCCGCTGACCATGGCCCGGCCGGCCTCGCCGAAGCCGATGAAGGTCAGGGCGCCTGGCGCGCTGTCTTGCTGCTCACTCATGTCGCTCCTCCGGATGGCCCCAGGATATAGGGCCAACCGAGGACGGGCGAGCCGGCAGTCGCCGCCGCCTTAGAAATTCTGTGCCCCGGCGATAAGAAACGTGAGCGGAGGCGGCCGGTCTTGGCGGCCTAGCCCTTCGTGGCGCCGGCCTTGGCGCGCTTGCGCGCTTCCTGCTGGGCCAGTGCGACGAAACGCCGGGCGGCGGCCGAGTGATCGGTCTTGCGCGCGACGAGGCGGATCGGCGCCACCAGCCCCGGCGCCGCGCTGAGCGGGCGGTAGACGATGGCCTCGGCCTGCAGGCTGGAGAGCGACTGCGGCACCAGGGTGACGCCCAGGCCCGCCGCCACCAGGTTCAGGGTTGCGGTGATGCGCGGGGCTTCCTGCTCGGTGCGCGGCGTGAAGCCGGCGGCGCGGCAGGCGCTGACGATGGCGTCGTAGAGGCCGGGGCCGGAGGCGCGGCGGTAGAGGATAAAGGGCTCGGCCGCCAGGGCCGCCAGGCGCAGCGGGCGGCGCGAGGCGGTGGCCAGGGGGTGGCCGGCCGGCAGGGCCGCGACCATGGCCTCTTCCAGCAGGTCGTAGACCGCGACGCCCTCGGCCGGCGGGATGGCCGGGCGGATGAAGGCGACGTCCAGGCGTTCGGCCTCGACCGCCTGGACCAGTTCCGACGATCCCATCTCCTCCAGGGTCACGGTGACCCGCGGGTGGGCGGTGCGGAAGTCGCGCAGCAGGCGCGTGACGAAGGGATGGAAGGGCGCCGAGGCGGTGAAGCCGACGGCGAGGCGGCCAAGCTCGCCGCGCGCCGTGTGCCGCGCCCGGGCCAGCGCGCCCTCGACCTGGGCCAGAATGCGCCGCGCGTCCTCCAGCAGGCTCTCGCCCGCCTCGGTCAGTTCCATGCCGCGCGGTTTGCGGCGGAAGAGCTGCACCTCCAGCTCCGCCTCCAGCGCCTTGATCTGCTGGCTCAGCGGCGGCTGCTGGATGCCCAGGCGCTCGGCGGCGCGGGTGACGTGGCCTTCCTCGGCCACGGCGACGAAGTAGCGCAGGTGCCGCAGATCCATGACATATAAATCAGATATGAATAATGGCTTATCAATATATTGGATATCTGGCTCCGGGGCCAGTAGGTAGAAGGGGAACCTTTTCGGCGGAACCTTGGGTCCCGCGCTGCCCCGGCCGGATCTCCGGCGTCTTCCACCGCAGCGGCGCGCCGGGACCGGGAGGAGGAAAGATGACCTCTCATTCGAAAAGCCAGGACGCGGGTCTCACCGGCGCCCTGTCCGGCGCCGGCCGCGGCCTCTCCGCCCGCGGCCTCTCCGCCCGCGGCTTTTTCGTCCGTGCCTTTTTCGTCCGTGCCTTTTTCGTCCGTACTGGGGCGGCGCTCGACGGCTGGGTCGCCACAGCCTTCTACTGGCGGAGTGTCAGCCGCACCATTCACCGGCTGTCGTCGCTCAGCGACGCCGAGTTGAAGCGTCTGGGCCTCGAGAGAAGCGAGATCGTTGCGCGGGTCTATGAAGAGGCCCGCGCCGGGCAGGACCGGCGGCGCTAGCGCCACCGGCCGGATTGCCTCAGCGCGCGGCCGGCATCAGCGCGAAGAGCAGCTCACGCGCCGGCGTGTCCGAGCCCGCCGCGACCGCGTCCAGCGTCTGCCCGGTTGAGGCCACGTCGTAGCCGCGCTGCTCGAGCGAGGCCACCAGGGCCTCCGGGGTGGTCTTCAGCAGCGGCGCCAGGTCGGCGAGCGGCGCCTGGGTCAGCAGGGGGATCGCCCGGAAGGCCGG
>MRWG01001952.1_pt1 | contig 11533 bp, 8 predicted proteins | sample 1013341 | NCBI WGS metagenome assembly MRWG01 (sample SAMN06117577, study PRJNA244670) | biofilm metagenome | biome: Water; feature: Cathode Biofilm; material: Biofilm; isolation source: microbial consortium enriched at the cathode of a solar microbial fuel cell | place: USA: District of Columbia ... | reverse complement strand
CTTGCCGCCGCCGCCATTGGCGGCGATCGCCGAGGAGATCGCGGCTTATCCCGTCGCCATGACAGAGACCGTCCCGCCCGCCGCCGAGGCGCGGGCCTCGACCTGCTGGCCGGCGCCGGCCGCCGCCGCGACCTGGTTGGCCGCGTTGGTGAAGACCACGAGGTTGTCGCGGACATAGCCCTTGGAGGCGACGCGCTTCACCACGTCCAGCGTCTGCTGGCGGATCTCGTCGACCTTGCGCTCGCGCCATTCGTCCGGAATGGCGCTCTCCGACTCGCCGTCGCCCATGCTGTCGGGCGTCAGATCGTCGTGGTCGGCGTGCGACAGGTCGTTCCGGCCGAGATAGGAGATCGCGAGCTCCCGGAAGAGATAGTCCAGGATCGAGGTCGACATCTTGATCGCGTCGTTGCCGGTGACCATGCCGGCCGGCTCGAAGCGCGTGAAGGTGTAGGCCTCCACGAACTCCTCCAGCGGCACGCCATACTGGAGGCCGATCGAGACGGCGATCGCGAAGTTGTTCATCAGCGACCGGAAGGCCGCGCCTTCCTTGTGCATGTCGACGAAGATCTCGCCGAGCCGGCCGTCCTCGTATTCGCCGGTGCGGAGATAGACCTTGTGGCCGCCCACGCTGGCCTTCTGGGTGTAGCCCTTGCGGCGGTGCGGCAGGCGCTCGCGCTGCACGACGTTCCGCTCGATCACCCGTTCGACGATGCGCTCGGCCACGATCTCCGCCCGCTTCGCCTGGGGCGCGTCGGCGATCTGCTCCGCCAGCGTCTCGGCATCGTCGTCGATCTCGTCGTCGCCGAGCGCGATCGCCGCGAGCGGCTGGGAGAGCTTCGAGCCGTCCCGATAGAGCGCGTTCGCCTTGAGGCCGAGCCGCCAGGACTGGAGATAGGCTTCCCGGCAGTCCGCGATCGTCGCCGAGTTCGGCATGTTGATCGTCTTGGAGATGGCGCCGGAGATGAACGGCTGCGCCGCCGCCAGCATGCGGATGTGGCTTTCGGCCGAGAGATAGCGCTTGCCCTTCCGCCCGCACGGATTGGCGCAGTCGAAGACGGGCAGGTGCTCCGGCTTCAGACCCGGCGCGCCTTCCAGCGTCATCGTCCCGCAGACATGCTCGTTCGCGGCCTCGATGGCCCGCTTGGAGAAGCCCAGGCTCTCCAGCATGTCGAAGTCGGGGGCGTTCAACTGCGCTTCGGTGAAGCCGAGGCCCTCCTTGCAGAACGCGTCGCCGAGCGTCCAGCGGTTGAAGACGAAGCGGATGTCGAAGGCGCTGGCGAGGCTCGCCTCGATCACCTGCAGCTTCTCGTCGGTGAAGCCGATATTGCGGAGCGTCTCGTGATTGACCTGCGGCGCCGCCTTCAGGGAGCCGTGGCCGACGGCGTAGCGCGTGATCCGTTCGATCTGCTGGTCGTCATATCCCAGCGTCCGGAGCGCGGTCGGCACCATGCGGTTGATGATCTTGAAGTAGCCGCCGCCGGCCAGCTTCTTGAACTTGACCAGCGCGAAGTCGGGCTCGATGCCGGTCGTGTCGCAGTCCATGACGAGGCCGATCGTGCCGGTCGGCGCGATCACCGTCGCCTGGGCGTTGCGGTAGCCGTGCTTCTCGCCGGCCGCGAGCGCCTGATCCCAGGCCGTCTTCGCCGCGTCCGCCAGGCCGGCGAAAGGCGTGGCCGCCGCGTCGAGCGCCACCGGCGGCACGGTCAGGCCTTCATAGTCGTCGGCGTCGTGCGCCGCCCGGCGATGGTTGCGGATGACGCGCAGCATGGCGTCCCGGTTTTCCGGGAAGCGGGGGAAGGGGCCGAGTTCGGACGCCATTTCCGCCGAGGTCTCGTAGGAGACGGCCGTCATCAGCGCGGTGATCGCGCCGGCGGCGGCGCGGCCCTCGTCCGAATCGTAGGAGTAGCCGGACGCCATCAGCAGGCCGCCGATATTGGCGTAGCCGAGGCCGAGGGTGCGGAAATCGAACGAGCCTTGCGCGATCTCCTCCGATGGGAACTGCGCCATCAGTACCGAGATTTCGAGCACGACCGTCCAGAGTCGGCAGGCGTGACGGAAGCCCTCGATGTCGAACGAGCCGTCCTCGCGCCGGAACGCCAAGAGGTTGATCGAGGCGAGATTGCAGGCCGTGTCGTCGAGGAACATGTACTCCGAGCACGGATTGGACGCGTTGATCCGGCCGGAGACGGGGCAGGTGTGCCACTCGTTGATGGTGGTGTCGAACTGCACGCCCGGATCGGCCGACGCCCAGGCGGCGTGGCTGATCTTATCCAGGAGCGCCTTCGCCGGGATCGTCTTCGCGACCTCGCCGTCCGTGCGCCGGATCAGGTCCCAGTCCTGGTCGGTCAGCGCCTTTTCCAGGAAGTCGTTGGTCAGGCGGACCGAGTTGTTCGAGTTCTGGCCGGAGACGGTGAGATAGGCCTCCGAATCCCAGTCGGTGTCGTACTCGCGGAAATCGATCTCGGTCTCGCCCTGGCGGGCGAGCTGGATCGCGCGCTGGATGTAGTTCTCCGAGATGCAGGCGCGCCGGGCCTGCTTGATCGCGATCTTGAGGGCGTGGTTGCTGGCCGGATCGAACGCGGCCTCGCCCGCCGCCTCGGCGTCGGCGCAGGCCGCCATGATCGCGTTCAGCGTCTTCCGGGCGAGCTTGGAACCGGCGACCAGTGCGGCCACCTTCTGCTCCTCGACAACCTTCCAGTCGACATAGGTTTCGATGTCCGGATGGTCGACGTCGACCGTCACCATCTTCGCCGCCCGGCGGGTCGTGCCGCCGGACTTGATCGCGCCGGCCGCCCGGTCGCCGATCTTCAGGAAGCTCATCAGGCCCGAAGACTTGCCGCCGCCGGACAGCCGTTCGCCTTCGCCGCGGACGTTCGAGAAGTTGGCGCCGGTGCCGGAGCCGTATTTGAACAGCCGCGCCTCGCGCACCCAGAGGTCCATGATGCCGCCCGGGTTGACCAGGTCGTCGGCCACCGACTGGATGAAGCAGGCATGCGGCTGCGGCCGCTCGTAGGAGGACAGCGACTTGCGCATCTCGCCCGTGTCGGGGTCGACGTAGTAGTGGCCCTGGGAGGGGCCGTCGACGCCGTAGGCCCAGTGCAGGCCGGTGTTGAACCACTGCGGCGAATTGGGCGCCGCCATCTGCTCCGCCAGCATGAAGCGCAGCTCGTCGAAGAAGGCCTGGGCGTCCGCTTCGCTGGCGAAGTAGCCGCCCTTCCAGCCCCAATAGGTCCAGGCGCCGGCGAGCCGGTCGAACACCTCTCGCGCGTCGCGTTCGCCGCCGCTCCGGGCGGAGGCCGGCAAGAGCTGCATCGCGGCCTCGTCGGCGACGCGGCGCTGCAGGAACTCCGGCACGCCCGCTTCGGCGATCGGCTTTCGCCGCGCCGGCACGCCGGCCTTGCGGAAATACTTCTGGGCCAGGACGTCGACCGCGACCTGCGACCACTTCGCGGGCACGTCGATGTCCTTCGCGCTGAACACCACCCCACCGTCCGGATTGCGGATTTCGCTGGTCGCCGAGCGGAACGGCAGATCCGCGTAAGGCGAGGTTCCGGATTTGGTGAATCGGCGTTCGATACGCATCGGCGTCATGCCCCCTACATCTAGCGATTCGGGCGACGCAGCGCGCAAGCACATCCCAGAACTGGCGGCGCTGCGATATTCACCCCCTATATCCTGTATGTAATCCGGGGGCGGAATCCGACGCAACGACAAAATCTTGTGGACGGATTAACCCTTCGTTAACCGTTTGCGTTAATCCCGCGTAAAGGTTTGATTTTGGCCTCCGTCGGCCCCGAAAATTTCTCGGGGAAAGTTTCGGCGCGGCCTTTGCGCTCCGGTCTGGACAGTCGGGAGGGGGTTCGGCCATATTCCGGCGCAACGAACCCGCTGGCGGCGCGACCGAGATCGACACGGTCGCCCGGGCGGATCTGGAGCGGCGATGACATCATCGATCGGAACACGTCTTTACACGTGGCTCTACGGCGAAAAGGTCGGCGAGGACCAGTTCGGCAACGTCTACTATCGCCATAAGGAGTCCGGACGGACCAATCGCTGGGTCGTCTTCGCCGGCGCGGTCGAGGCTTCGGCGCTGCCGCCGGAATGGCACGCCTGGCTGCATCGCTATGCGGAGAACCCGCCGAGCGAGGCCGATCCGCGCGCGGCATATCTGAAGCCGCACCAGGCGAACGCGACCGGCGGGCCCGAGGCCTATCGCCCGCCCGGCCATGACTACAAGGGCGGGCATCGCGCGCCCGCGACCGGCGACTACGAAGCCTGGCGGCCGGAGTAGCCGGGCGGCCGACACGAAGGGAGACGCTGGCGCCCATGCGTCGCAATGCGCTTGAAACGGTCATCGGCGCCCTCGTCCTCGTCGCGGCGGCGGGCTTCGTCGCTTATTCCTACACCAAGGCCGACGTCGGCGGCGTCACCGGCTACGAGGTGGTGGCGCGCTTCGACCGGGCGGACGGTCTGAAGGAAGGCGCCGACGTCCGCATCAGCGGCATCCGCGTCGGTCGCGTCCGCGGCATGTCGCTGGAGCCCGACACCTATTTCGCGCTGGTGCGGATGGAGATCGACGACGCGGTCAAACTGCCCGACGACAGTTCCGCCGAAATCGCGAGCGAGAGCCTGCTCGGCGGCCGTTTCATGGCGCTGACGCCTGGCGGCTCGGACAAGTCGCTGCCGCCCGGCGGCGAGATCCGCTACACGCAGTCGCCCGTCAGCCTGGAACAGTTGATCGGCAAGTTCATCTTCTCCGCGCAAGAGGGCGAGGAGAAGAAGTGACCCGTCGCCTCTTGTGCGTCGCGGCCCTGGCGCTCAGTCTCGCCGGCGGGCCGGCGGCGGCCGAGTATGTCGCGATGCCCGGCGCCGTCCTGCAGGGGCTGGACAAGATTACCGCCCGCGTGACCGAACTCGTCATGCCGAACGGTCAGATCCATACCTTCGGCGGCCTGATCGTCCGGGTCAGCGCCTGCTATCGCCGCCCGCCGGAGGAGCCGCCTGAAGCCGCCGCCTTCGTCGAGATCGGCGACGCCAAGACCAACCCGGCGACGTTGCTCTTCCGCGGTTGGATGTTCGCGTCCAGCCCCGCCGTCTCGCCCTTCCAGCACCCGGTCTACGACGTCCGCGTCCTGCGCTGCATCACCGGCTGAGGCGGATCGCAAGATCGGCGATCCGCCGGCCGAGATAGGCGGCGGTCTCGATTTCGCCGCGCGTCATGACGCCGTCCGCCGCCTCCGCCACGACGCCCATCTGCGCGCCCATCGCGTTCAGGCCATGCGCGCCATAGCCCGCCGGCAGGTCGAGATTGCACCACAGCATGCCGTGCTGTGCGGCCAGGATGCTGAAATAGGCGAGCGTGTGGCTCTGGTCGCCGTTCGGGCAGGCGCCGCAGGTGAAACCGCCCGCCGCCTTGCCGGCCCACGCCTGCCGCTCCCAGCGCTCGCTCGTCGCGTCCGCGAAGGCTTTGAACTGCGCGGCGGGCCCGCCCATGAAGGTCGGGCTGCCGAACAGCACGGCCGCGGCGCCGTCGACGCGGGCAAGCGCGGCTTCGTCCATGAAGCGGCCGCGCACGATGTCGTCGTCGGCGATTCGAATCATCTCCGGCAGCGCCACGTCCGCGACGCCGGCGCGCGCGGCCTCCGCCAACCGCGCCGTCGCGCCGCGCGCGGAGTAGTAGACGATCGCGATCCGGGGCCCCGGCGCCGTCATGCGGCGTCAGGCCGATGCTCGCGCCAGAGGCCGAGCGCCTGCTGCATCGCCCGGTCGGAGAAGCTGAAGACGACGCAGTCGCCGGCGCCGGCCGCGTGGGTCTGCGGCGCCCAGGAGGGCGCGACGAAGATGTCGCGCGGGCCCCAGTCAAAGCTCCGGTCGCCGATCGTGCTCCGGCCCTCGCCCTCGACGACGCAGTAGACCGTCGCGTCGGTCGACCGGTATTCCGACGTCGCGAAGCCCTTCGGCAGAAGCTGCATGAAGGCGGCGATGGTGTTCATGGCATGGCCGCCGCTTTCCGGGTTGACGTAGCGGAGCTTCAGGCCGTGGCAGGCGTCCCAGGCTTCCGTCCGCGCCAGGTGTTCCAGCGCCTCCCGGGTCCGGGCGTAGGGATAGTTGAAAATTGGGCTGGTATGGCCCTTGCGGTCGTGATCGACGGGCAGAAGGCCCTGGCCGAAGCGGTGGAAACTGTCGCCCTCGGGCCGCGTGATCGGCTGCTCGTCGTCCGGCCAGCGTTCGACGAAGGAGGCGTCGAGGAACTGGAGGACCGGGATGTCGAGGCCGTCCAGCCAGATCATCGGCCGGTCGCTGTCGTTGCCGTGGTCGTGCCAGGTCCAGCTCGGCGTGATGACGAAGTCGCCTTCGTGCATGGTGGTGCGCTCGCCGTCGACGGCGGTATAGGCGCCTTCGCCCTCGACCACGAAGCGCAGCGCCGACTGGGTGTGGCGGTGCGCCGGCGCGACCTCGCCCGGCAGGATCAACTGCAGGCCGGCGTAGAGCGAGGTGGTGATGCGCGCCTCGCCCGGCATGCCGGGGTTCTCCAGGATCAGGACGCGCCGTTCGGCTTCCTTCGCCGTGATCAGGTCGCCCGACTTCAGCACGTCGCCGCGAATGTCGCCGTATCGCCAGCAGGCCGGTTCGCAGCGGCTCTTCGGCGTCGGCGTGATCAGGCTGTGCATCGTCTCCCAGAGCGGCGCGAGGTTGCGGGCGGCGATGTCATCGTAGAACGCCTGTCGCTGGTCATTGCGCAGCATGCCGGGTCTCCCTTGCGGCCGTCGTCGCGGTGCGGGCGCGCAGGCGCGCTTCCCGCCTTATGATGTATATGCCGGATGCGGCGATGATGGCGACGCCGATCCAGGTGGTCTCCACCGGCAGCGCGCCCCAGATCAGGAAGCCCCAGAGCGTCGCCCATAGGAAGCTCGAATAGCGGAGCGGCGCGATCGCCGCCGCCTCCGCGAGGCGGAGCGCCTCGATCATCAGATAGTGCGCGATCCCCATCAGGATGCCAGCCGCGGCGATCGCCGCGAGCGCCCACCATTCCGGCGTCTGCCAGACGAAAGGCAGCGTCACGGCGCCGGAGAGGCCGACGCAGGTCGTGGAGACGGCCAGGATGGCGACCGTGCCCTCGCGGCCGAGGCTCATGCGGCGGGTTACGATATCCCGCCCGGCGCCGGCGAGCGCTGCCGCCAGCGGAAAGAGCGCGGCCCAGACGAAGCCCTCGCCGCCCGGCCGGATGATGATCAACGCGCCGACGAAGCCGACCGCGACCGCCGACCAGCGCCGCCAGCCGACCGTTTCCCCGAGAAACGGGCCGGCGAGCATGGTCAGAAACAGCGGTCCGACGGAGGCGATGGCGATCGCCTCCGCCAGCGGCAGCATTTGGAGGCCCAGGAAGAACGTCCAGCTCGAGAAGACGAGGAAGCCGCCGCGGGCCAGCTGCGGCCCCCAGGCGTTGACGCGAAGCGCCCGCCGGAACCCCGCCCGCCAGGCGAACGCCAGAATCACGACCCAGACGAAGGCGGAGCGGATCGCCAAGGTCTCGCCAAGCGGCAGGCCTTCATTGGCGAGCTTCATCAACGCGTCATTGACGGTGATGACGCCGATGCCCAGCACCATCAGCATCATTCCGCGCGCGCCGTCGGGCAGTTCGGTCCAGGCGCGTGCGAGCGGCATCGGGCGTTCCGGCGTCAGGTTTGCGGAAGGGGGAGCCTCCCGCGATGCCGCGTCCGACGCAAGCGCGGATCGGTCAGGCCGCGGCGGCGCCGTCGCGCCCTTGGGCGATCCATTTGTCGATGACGCGGATCAGCTCCGCCGGGTCCAGCGGTTTGCCGACGAAGTCGTCCATGCCGGCGGCGTCGACATCCGCCTTGTCCTCGGCCATGACGCTTGCGGTCAGGGCGACGATGGGCGTGAACCTGCCGCGCGCGCTCGCGCGGATCGCTTGGGCTGCATCGAGGCCGTTCATGTTCGGCATGCGGAGGTCCATCAGGACCAGATCGTATTCGCCGGCGTTGAACATGCGGACCGCTTCCGCGCCGTCGGGCGCGATGTCCAACGTCATGCCGCGCCGCCGAATGACCTTGTCGACCAGGATCTGGTTGTTGGCGTTGTCCTCGGCCAGGAGGATGTGGCGGCTGCTCGGCTTCGCACGGCTTTCGGCGTCCGTCGCGCCGTCGTGGCGCGCCTCCGCGCGCCGGCGCGGGCGGCGGCCCGAAATCTCGTACATGGTTTCCTCGAAAGCGGAGAGGCGCACCGGCTTGGGCATCGCCGCGTCGAACCCGGCCGCGATGGCGTTCTCCTTCCGGCCGGCCTCGCCGGCGGAGGACGAGAGCACGAAGACGGGCGGCTCCGGCAGGTTCAGCGCCTTTGCCGCTTCGAGCAACTGCGTTCCGTTCATGCCCGGCATCATGTGGTCGAAGATCGCGACGTCGAAGGCCTGCTCCGACAACAGCTCCAGCGCTTCCGCGCCGGACGCCGCGACCGTCGCCTGCGCGCCGACCGCCCGGACGTAGTAGGACAGCACGGATCGGTTCATTTCCAGGTCGTCGACGATCAGGAACCGTTCGCCGGACCGGCGGATCGCGCGACGCGGTTCCGTCGCGGACGTCGCCGGCCCGGCGACGACGGGCAAGGTCACTTCGAAATGGAAGCGGCTGCCCTCGTTTACTTTGCTCTCGACGCCGATCTTCCCGCCCATCATCGTGACCAGGTCACGGCAGATTGCGAGGCCAAGGCCGGCGCCGCCGAAGCGGCGCGTGCTGGAGCTGTCCGCCTGCACGAATTTCTCGAACAGCAGGCTTTGCACGTCCGGCGGAATTCCGATGCCGGTGTCGGTGACCGAGAAGCTCAACGTCGCCGCGCCGTTGGAGAGGCCGGCGAGGCGCGCATCGACGCGCACGCTGCCGAAATCGGTGAACTTGATGGCGTTGCTGAGCAGGTTCAGGAGAACCTGGCGTAGCCTCAGCGCATCGCCCTCGACCACCTCCGGCATGTCGCTGTCGACCCGGCAGGCGATTTCGAGGCCCTTCTCCGCCGCCTTGCCGGCCAGCAGCTCGACCGTGCCCTCGACCATATCGACGATCTGGAAGGGCGCGGCTTCGAGGGCGAAATTCCCGGACTCGATCTTCGCGATGTCCAGAATGTCGTTGATGATCTCCAGGAGATTGTTGCCCGACGTCTGGATGATCTCGACATAGCTGCGATGCTCGTCGTCGAGCGGGTCGTCCAACAGCAAAGAGGACATGCCGAGGATGCCGTTGAGCGGCGTCCGGATTTCGTGGCTCATGACCGCAAGGAAGTCGGACTTGGCGCGGTTGGCCCGCTCGGCGATGTCGGCGGCTGCGTCGGCGGCGCGCTTCGCGTCCTCCAACTCGCGGTATTGGGTGCGGAGCACGCGGCCCGCGTGGCGGACGATGCCGAAGAGCGCGAGATAGAGCAGGATGAATGCGACGACCAGCGCGCCGGCGATCGACCACATGTCGGCGCGGATGTCGGCGATGTCGGCGGAGACGTCGTGGTAGACTTGGATGACGCCGACGATCTTGCCCGATGACCCGAAGATCGGCGCGTAGGTCTCGACGACGAACCGTTCCGTCGGCGTCGCTTCGTTCGCCCGGGTGATCTTGGCGCGGTTGAGACGGGACTGGGCGATGCCGTACCGCACGGCGCGCTGCAACAGGGCGTTGCTGGAATGGTAGCCGCCGATCTCGGGCGTGTCCGGCGAGTAGACGATCAAGCCGTTCGGCGAAAACGCCATGACCTTCCGGACGGGCAGGCGCGTCGTCAGCATGTTCAGGTCGGCGTCGAGCCTGGCGATCTCGGGCCGGGCGGCGAGGTTGGCGCCGCCGATTTCCTCGGCGTTGTCCAGGAACTCCGTCAGCGGCGGGCCGATCGCGTTGATGAAGGCGGTCGTCAGGGTCGCGTTCTGCTTCTCGGTCAGGCGCGTGAGGTTCGTCGTGGCGTGCTGGTAATAGGCGTACACCAGCACAGCCGTCAGGGCGGCGATCGTGATTGCGCTTGAGATCGAAAAGTAGCGAACGAGCTTGAACATCGGCGCGCTTTCGGCTTTGCCGCTCATTTTATGACCGGCCGCGGTTAAGGAAGAGCGAATCGCCCCCAGCCGATGCACGCATGTGGCGTTGGCGGACCGCCGCTCGCGCGCTAGTTTCCGCTGCATGCCAGAAGGACAGACCGCGCCGGTATTGGCCGGCATCCCAAGCTTAGAACGCCCGCCGCTGGAGGTGGACGATTCGACCCGTTTCCGGCTCGCCTCGAGCTTCGCGCCGGCGGGCGATCAGCCGGCCGCGATTCGCGAACTCGTCGCCGGGCTCGATGCGGGCGAGCGGGACCAGGTGCTGCTGGGCGTCACCGGCTCCGGCAAGACCTTCACCGTCGCACACGTCATCCAGGAACTGCAGCGCCCGTCGCTCATCCTGGCGCCGAACAAGACGCTGGCGGCCCAGCTCTACGCCGAGATGAAGAGCTTCTTCCCGGATAACGCGGTCGAGTATTTCGTCTCCTACTACGACTACTACCAGCCCGAAGCCTACGTGCCGCGCACCGACACCTATGTGGAGAAGGAAGCGTCGATCAACGAGGAGATCGACCGCATGCGCCACGCCGCGACCCGGGCGCTCCTCGAGCGGCGGGACGTTTGCATCGTCGCGTCCGTCTCCTGCATCTACGGCATCGGCGCGGTCGAGACCTATTCGGGCATGGCGGTCGACATCAAGGCCGGCCAGCGCGTCGACCGGCAGGATCTGCTGCGGAAGTTCGTCGAGCTGCAGTACCGGCGGAACGACGCCGCCTTCTTCCGCGGCGCCTTCCGGGCGCGCGGCGACACGGTCGAGCTCTTCCCGGCGCATCAGGAAGACCGGGCCTGGCGCTTCTCCTTCTTCGGCGACGAGCTGGAGGAAATCCACGAGTTCGACCCGCTGACCGGCGAGCGCACCGGCCAGTTCGAGCGCGTCCGCGTCTACCCGAACAGCCACTACGTCACGCCGAAGCCGACGCTCGACCAGGCGGTCAAGGGCATCCGCAAGGAACTGGCGGAGCGTCTGGAGGAGTTGGGCCGCCAGGGCAAGCTGCTGGAAGCGCAGCGCCTGGAGCAGCGCACCACCTTCGACATGGAGATGATGACCTCGACCGGCTCCTGCGCCGGCATCGAGAACTATTCCCGCTACCTGACCGGCCGCGCGCCCGGCAGCCCGCCGCCGACGCTGTTCGAGTATCTGCCGGACGACGCGTTGCTGTTCGTCGATGAAAGCCACGTGACGGTTCCCCAGGTCGGCGGCATGTACAAGGGCGACTACGCCCGGAAGTCGACGCTGGCGGACTACGGCTTCCGCCTGCCGTCCTGCATCGACAACCGCCCGCTCAAGTTCGAGGAATGGGAGGCGATGCGGCCGCAGTCGGTCTACGTCTCCGCGACTCCGAGCCCAGGGGAGCTGGAGAAGACCCAGGGCGTCGTGACCGAGCAGGTCGTCCGCCCGACCGGCCTCGTCGATCCGCCGACGATCATCCGGCCGACCGAACGCCAGGT
>MRWG01001951.1_pt1 | contig 11540 bp, 13 predicted proteins | sample 1013341 | NCBI WGS metagenome assembly MRWG01 (sample SAMN06117577, study PRJNA244670) | biofilm metagenome | biome: Water; feature: Cathode Biofilm; material: Biofilm; isolation source: microbial consortium enriched at the cathode of a solar microbial fuel cell | place: USA: District of Columbia ... | reverse complement strand
CTTCGGCGAAGACCGTTCCGCCGTGCAGACGGCCGACAACGTCAGGGAAATGCTTAACCGCCGTGTCATCGTGACCTTAAGGAAATAGTCGGATACGGCGCATCGCGCCGCCAAGACAGCAAACGACGGTGATCTGCACGCTTCCCTTTTCTATGTAAAAGACAGCGTCGGCAGAATCACCCTGTGCAAAGATGGTGCTCCTGGCCTTGTACTTGACGCTCCGCCTGCCAATGCCGGCGGAGGCGAGAAACGCGCGGCCGTCAAAATTCTGGTCCGGTCTGGGTATACCCGGCTTCTTCGATGCCATCGCTAATTCCAATCAAAGTGAAAAAATCGATGCCACGACCGAAAGGGCCGCGTGCAATCACGAATGGGAGTCGCACCCATCCTGAGGATTTCGCGCAAACCGTCGGCTATTCTTTAATATTAAAAGTTGCAATGATGATAGTACAGCACGACATGTGGGAAGGCGGCTGCCGGAGAGCACGATTACCTGATCCACCCGCGCTCCCGGTAGTACCGGGCCGCGCCGAGATGCAGCGGCGTGCCGCCGGACTCATCGACCATGTCAGTGGCGGACAAACCGGAGAAAGCCGGATGCAATCGGCGGAAGTCGTCGAGATTATCGAACACGCCTCTGACGATTTCGTAGGCCAGTGTGTCAGGTAAGGCGGTCGTCGTGACGACGACGGCACGTGCGCCGATGGTCTGCACATCCTGCGGGTTGCCGAGATACGTGCCGCCGGGGATGACGGCGCGTTCGTACTCAGGGTGTTTGAGAAGCATGGCATCGATCGCCGGGCCGCTAAGGCCCACCAGAACACCGCGGCAGCGACGGACGACGTCCTGGATCAGACCGCTCGGATGCGCCACTTCATAAACGATTGCGTCGAGCTGGTTGAGGCATAATGCGGTGTGCTGCGCTGCGTGGGTTAGTTCGAACGTCTCCGCGAAGTGGCCGCGGGTTGCCCCCAGCGCCGCCATGATGCGTTCCATCCCGATCCGCTCGCTGGAGCCGGGGCTGCCCATGTTTATACGTTTGCCGAGCAGATCGGACGCATGACGTATCCCCAGTTCGCGGCGGGCGACGATGGTAAATGCGTCGGCATGGCCGGTGAACAGGGTCCGTAGATCGGGTGCCGGGCCACGTGACGCGAACACGCCGGCGCCGGCGGCAGCATCGGCCAGGACATCGGACTGGACGATGACGACATCGGCGCTGCCGTCGCGCAGCACGCCGATATTGGCGATCGGACCGGGCGAGGGAACGACGACGCAATGTCGTCCTTCGCGCGGGCTGTCCAGATTGAACAGCCGGCAGATTGAACCACCCAATGGGTAATAGACTCCGCTCGGGCTTCCGGTTGCGATGGTCACCTCCGGGCGCGGAACGATCAGTGTGCAACCGAAGAGCGTGACAATTGCCGCAAGGAGCCCCGCAGCCGCGAGAATACCTCGCCGGGCGGTTTTCCGTAACTCAGGATGCGAGCGCATATTCGAGTATCTCCCCTTGCCGTTCCATCAGGCCCTTGACCCATTGCCCGTCGCCGTCGAAAAACAGGCTGCCGGCGTAATTGGGGGTGATGATCTGATAACGTTGTGTGCTCACCGGGCCGCGCGGGGTCACGACCTGTTCGGCGCCGACCCGTTTGACGACGAGACCGACCTCCCCGCCGTGCTGGACGTCGATAACCCGGCTCTCGCGCAACAGCCGAATGTCCCAAAGTGTGTTGGTTGTCAGCAGGTTGGATGCCGCGAGGAACGGCCCGTCCAGGCTCATGATGCGGAAGCCGTCGCTGCTCGCAGAGCCCGTGACGGCGAGCGATGTCCCATTGTCGTCGGTCACACTCTCCACGGATATCAAACGGCCGGATTGCCAGATCTCCACGGCGTCGTGAACATAGTGAAAGACGGTGATGAAAAGGACCGTCACGGTAATGTCGATATGCGTCGTGACGACAAGGTTCTGGCCATCCGACTGGAACGCAACGCGGTGCTCGCCGACCGGCGATCCCTGATACATCGCCAGAAATCGCAGATCTGCCGGGACGGACGCATGCAGAGGCGCGGGGATCCACGTGCCGAGCAGCGGCAGCACGGCCGCAGCCGACGTCATTGCGAGCATCCTCCGGCGGTTGATGCACATGGGGTTTCCTGTCAGGTCGGTAATTTCACTGGCTGCACGTGTGACTGCAGGGGGACTAAATGCGTCCCATCAGTAGCAGTATGAAGACGATGACCAGAACCGCTCCAAAGGTGCCGCTGGGCATATACCCCAGTTTTCTGCTGTGCGGCCAAATCGGCAGCATGCCGATCACCATAACAAGCAGAATAAAGACGATGACGGTACCGAGGGTCATGAGCTTTTCCAGTTCACCGATCACACGGTTGGGGCACTATTTCCGCAGCCCGAAAACGGCCAGTAGGCCGCCGCCGACGGTGGCGGCGATGCCTGCGGCGGCGAACAGCAAAGTGTTGTCGCTATAGCGACCGGTGATCGTGTTCGTGAGGTCCTCCATCGGCGCCTGCGAGGCGTTGTACGCGATCATGAGGAGGAGAACGCCGAGCGTAAATACGATGGCGCCGGCGAGTTTGAATATTGGCATGGCCGTGTTTCTCCCCCGTACCATCAACGAACGACGAGGTCGTTCTGCACGGATTTCACGCCTTTGGTACCGCGCGCAATCTCTCCGGCCCGGGCTTTAACCTGCGGTGTATCGACGAACCCGCTCAACTGAACGACGTCTTGCAGACTCTCGACGTTTATCTGCTTAAGTCCCAGTTCATTGATGATCGATGCCTTTACCTTGGCGGTGATCGTGGCATCGTCGATATATTCGCCGGCCGTTTCGCGGCCGGAAATGGCATCGCAGGCGCCGAGTGACGCAAGCAGCACGAATGCCGCCAGCAACGTTTTTAACCTGATATGCGCAAGCATGGTTGAACCTCAAATCGTGTATGTCGCTGAAATGCGGAGACGCGCAGGTTTCGAGACGTGCGCAGTGATCCATATAAAACGAAATGCCGTTGCGGGGATGTTCAAAACCGCACACTGACCCGGATCTGCGAACGAGTCACCAAAACCGTACCCTGTTCTAACTCCGCGCATTTGACCGATGCCGGTGACCTGATTCCATAAAATGGCACTGTTCTTGTCTGTAGCTGTCGACATTGGGGTTGAGTGGTCTGAATTATGCCCGTTGATGGATGCGCTATTCCGTGTCCATGACGTCCGGTTCAATAAATGAAATAATATGTCCCGATTGAAACGTGTCCGGATTGAACTCAAGCGGACATCTGTCCGGAAATACCAGGACGCAAATGGCCTGAATGGGACGATCGGCAGGCAAAACAGTAACCGACTGCACTGAATGGGCAGAAGTTCTCTCCCTTCACACGGCAGGGGTCACAGGTTCAATCCCTGTCGCGCCACCATTCTTTTCGCACCACCGGCGCACATCATCAGGGATTGACGAGCGTGCGCCGCACCGCGTCCTTCCAGCCTTGGTATTTCGTTTCCCGCTGGCCCGCGTCGCCGGCGGGCGAGAACCGGCGCTCGAGGGCCCAGCTCTCGGCGAACGTTTCGGGCGCCGGGTAAAAATCGGTCTGCATACCGGCCAGGTAGGCGGCGCCGAGCGCCGTCGTCTCCAGTACCCTGGGCCGGTCGACCGGCGCGCCGAGGGTGTCCGCGAGGCACTGCATGGTCCAGTCCGACGCGACCATGCCGCCGTCCACTCGAAGCACCGTCTGGCGTGCAGAGCCGATGTCGCCGTGCATCGCCTCCAGCAGATCGCGGGTCTGGAAACAGACGGATTCGAGCGCCGCGCGGGCCAGTTCCGCGCGCCCCGTGCCGCGCGACAGGCCATAGATGGCGCCGCGGCATTCGGCATCCCAGTAAGGGGCGCCGAGACCGACGAAAGCGGGCACAAGATAAACGTTCTGACTGTCGTCGGCCGCGGCGGCAAGCTCGCCCGATTGCGCCGCATCGTCGATGATGCGCATTTCATCCCGCAACCATTGCACGGCCGCGCCGGCAACGAAGATCGACCCTTCAAGGGCGTAGGTGGGCTTGCCGTCCAACTGGTACGCGACCGTCGTCAGGAGCCGGTTCGCCGACGTTACCGCCTCGTGGCCGGTGTTCAGGAGCGCGAAGCAGCCGGTGCCGTAGGTCGACTTCATCATGCCGGGCGCAAAACAAGCCTGACCGACCGTCGCTGCCTGCTGATCGCCGGCGATGCCGGCAATGCGAATCGGTCCGCCGAAAATTTCGGGCTCCGTCGTGCCGAAGTCCGCGGCGGAGTCCATGACCCGGGGAAGTCCGCTCCTCGGGGCACGAAACAGGTCGCACAGCGAGCCGCGCCACCTGCTTTCGCGGATATCGTAGAGCAGGGTGCGGCTGGCATTGGTCGCATCGGTGGCGTGAACCTTGCCGCCGGTGAGGCGCCACAACAGGAAGCTGTCGACCGTGCCGTAAGCGAGATCGCCGCGTTTCGCCGCGTCGCGCGCGCCATCCACGTGATCGAGGATCCAGGCGATCTTGGTGGCCGAGAAATAGGGGTCGAGCAGCAGGCCCGTCTTGGCGGTGACGTCCTTTTCGTGTCCCGCCTTCCTGAGCGCGGCACATGTATCTGCGGTCCGCCGGTCCTGCCAGACGATCGCCCGGTGTATCGGCTTGCCTGACTTGCGGTCCCAGACGATCGTCGTCTCGCGCTGATTGGTTATGCCGATGGCGGCGATATCGGCGGCGGACGCGTCGGCTTTGGCCATGGCGGAACGGCAGGTCGCGAGCGTGGTTTCCCAAATGTCGTCGGGGTCATGCTCGACCCAGCCGGAGCGCGGGAAATATTGCTGGAACTCCTGTTGGCCGGCAGAGACAACCTGGTAGTCCCGGTCGAACAGGATGGCGCGGGACGAAGTCGTTCCCTGATCGATGGCCATAACGAACTTTACGGATGCGTCAGCCATGGGCCGTGGTTCCTCCCTTGCCACCGGTTTAGCATTCATCCGGGCGATGATGAATGCCGCAAGTTGTTCGAATGCGCCGGCCTTCGGGTGCAACCCGGCCGCCGTGCCGGACGACGTCTTGCTCGGCAAGGTCCCCATCGGCGGTGCGAAGCGTGACTACGGCATGGTGATCGTCACGAGCGACAACGGATATGCCATTGACGAGCAGGCCACAGCGACCGCGCGGCCGTCACACGGTAACCGTCCTATCCGGCGGCATTGCCTTTCGGTTTGTAGCCGAGCCGTTCCTCGTTTTCGCGCTTCACCTGCTGCAGGTAGGAATGATGGTTCTCGGTGCTCTGGTAGAGGAATCTGAGGACGCGCAACTGCAGTTTTTCGTCGTCCGAGAACCACGCCGCGATGGTGGTCAGAAATTCGTCCGTGGCCCCCTTCGGGATCGGCGCCTTCTTGTCGTCCTCGAGAACCGCGATGCAATACGCCACGTGCGCGATCAGCCGCATGACCTCCGGTTGCGCGGTCAGCCGTTTCGCGACAACTCCTTCAAGGAGATCGACCCGGTCGTCGACGCTCAGGCTTTCCAGTTTGTTGATCACGAAGTCTTTCACGAGCCGCACCGCCGCCGCATATGCATCCGCTTCGCCGGTAACCTCGCGCGTGACGGCTTCGACTTCGGACGCCATTTCCGCGAGGAGTTCCTCGCGGTCGTCGCGGCGTCCGATCAGAAGGTAACGAATTGCGGAGGACAGGGCCTTTTTGGCCCGCTCGCGTTTGGATAATCCGAACATTGTTCGTTACACTATCTTCTCAAGCTTACGTTTCGATGACATATACGACCGTGTTGCCGTTAATCCTCTGCCAAAGGGGATAAAGCACAACGAGTTTGAAATACCCTGTTTCCATCTGTCTGTCGATCTGGGAGGTTCTTTCAGCGACCGCTGCATTTCAGAAACCGTAACGCCGTGAAAACGACGAACCGATGCATGCCTCTCGACCGCGGCTTCGAGTACGGCAATCGTTGCGTAACTGGGCCGACGCCTGGTGGCGGATTCGTTCGCGCACTTGTATCCGGGGAATTGAGGCTGGCCGCACGGGGGGCGACCCGGTACCATTCCCGACGACCGAAATCATTTTGCCGTGTCCCGCCATGCGTTCCTTCCTCGATTTCTCCGATCTGATCAAGCCGATGACGGTCGACACATTCTTTGCGGATTATTACGGACGCAACCCGTGTCTGGTGGAAGGGGATGCAAGCCTCTATCCCACACTGTTTGGCTGGGACGACGTGACGCAGCTCCTGGAGATGTCGTCGGTTTGGACGGACGAAACACTGAAGGTCGTTCTCGACGAGAAAACCATCGAACCGGGCGAGTACTGCCGGCGCGCCATGGGCCGGGACGGCGTGTCGGTGCTGCGCCCGAGACCGAAGAAAATCAGCGAATGGATGGACAGGGGCGCCAGTGTCGTCTTCAACAGCGTTGAGCACATGCACCCCGGCCTGCGTTCGGTGACCGAGGCCATCGGCTTCGCCACCAACTGCATGGTGACGGCGAACATCTACTGTTCCTATGCCGGCCATCAGGCGTTTCGCTCGCACTTCGATACCACGGACGTTTTCGTGCTGCAGATTTCCGGCACCAAGATCTGGAATATCTACGAGACACGTTTTCCCGAACCCATCGATGCGGACGGTTTCCAGTTCACCAGTTTCGACGATGCCTACCACAAGCGCACCAAGGGCAAGCCCAAGATGCGGCCGACGCTGGCGCCGGGACACTTTCTCTATTTGCCGAAGGGCCAGTATCACGATGCCTGCGCGACGGACGGGCCGTCGCTGCACATCACGTTCGCGACCACCCAGGCGCGTGGTGTCGATTTCCTGCGCACCATCATCAGTTCACTGGTGGAAGTGCCGGAGTTCCGCGCCGCGCTGCCGGATTTCGACGACGTCCAGGCGCACGATAGACATGTCCGCAAGCTCGCCGACCGGCTGCACGAAATCCTGCTGCAACCCGATATCGCGGCGCAGATGCGTGACGACCAGCGTCGCCGGGCGTTCCAGGACCTGGCCCGGTTCGGCGTGCCGGACCGGATCGGGGCCATGGTTTACCGCGTGCGTCATGTTCCCGCCAGCCTGTCATTGGGCGGCGACGGGTACGTGCTGAATGCGAACGGTCAGGCGGTGCAGGTGCCGGGCGAGGCGACCAAGGCCGTCGAATGGGTGATCGGGCAATCGGCGTTCATCGCCGAGGACCTAGTCGAGGCCGTGCCGGAATTGAGCGAAGACCTGCGTGCCGATCTGCTCGATATGCTGTGCAAGGTGGGCGTGCTCGATCCCATCGAGCGCTGAAACGGCGCGGCTCAGGTAAAATCGAACCCGCGCGCCTTGAGCGCCGCCCTGAGACCGTCCCGGGGCCGGGCCGAGAACTTGGTGTCGACCTCATCCGACCAGGAATCCGGCGTCGTCGATTTGCCGATGGCATCATAGTGCGCTCGTAAATCGGCATTGTACGGATCGATGACGCCTAGCGAGGCTTCGGCGTCGTAGCGGTCGCGATGCACGATGCCGGCCTGCGGCATGCGGGGCTTCTGTTTCGGCGCCTCGTCCGGAAAGCCCAGGCACATGCCGAACACCGCGTAGACCCGGTTCGGCAGTTCCAGGATGTCCGCGATTTCCTCGGGCTTGTTGCGCATGGCGCCGATCATGACCCCCTGGATGCCTAGGGACTCGGCGGCGACATAAGCCGCCATGCCGACCAGCGCGGCATCGATGGTCGCCACCAGGCCCAGTTCCATGTTGTTGTCGTCGGCCGAATGCCCGTGGCGCTCAAAGGCCGCCTCGATCCGTGTCAGGTCGGCCAGGAACGCCAGAAATACCGGGCACGAGACGATGTGCTTCTGGTTGCCGCACGGCACCGCGATCCGTTCCTTTATGGTCTGGTCGCGCACCTGAATGACGCTGTAGGCCTGCACATTGGAAGACGTCGGCGCCCTGAGCGCCGCCGACAGGATGGCGTCCACATGATCGTCGGAAACCGGTGTATCCGCGTACTTGCGGACGCTGCGGCGGTTCAGAAGGGCGTTGATCGTCTCGCTTTCGATCGGGCTCGAAACCGTGTCCGGGCTCATTAAAGGCTCCATTCGTCATCGGTTCTGGGACAGTTGGCCGGCATGATGCCCCGAGGCGGGCCGGAAATGCAACGCGGCGAACATATCCACCTTTGAGAAATCACCGCGAATTTCGCCCGGATTGACATGAATCAATTACGGATTTCGCACATGCACATAAATTGCGCGGAGATGCGGCCAAAGTTATCATTTCGGCGGCTCATCTCATCGTATGCAAGACGGGGTTGGAACCATGAACCTTCTGATGATCATTCCGCTCGCCATCGGCGCGCTCCTCGGGCTGTACCTGTCCGCCGGGGCTGTCGATACGACGATTTACCTGCACGGATTGCTGCTGACGGCGTTCTGCGTCGTCTTCATTTTCCGCGTCATCAAGATGGACGGAGATGTCGGCGGTCCCGCCAATCCGAATTCGTCCATCAACTACAATGACGCGGTCATCCGCGCCGGTGTGATCGCGACCACGTTCTGGGGCGTGGTCGGTTTTCTTGTCGGGCTGGTCATCGCCCTGCAACTGGCATTTCCGGTTCTCAACCTCGACCTGCCGTGGACCAGCTTCGGCCGCCTGCGCCCGTTGCACACGTCCGCGGTGATCTTCGCGTTCGGCGGCAACGCACTGATGATGACGTCGTTCCATGTCGTTCAGCGCACCTGCCAGGCCCGTCTCGCCGGCGGTTATGCTCCATGGTTCGTGTTCTGGGGCTATCAGCTCGTCATCGTCATGGCGGCCACGGGCTACGTGTTCGGCGTCACCCAGGGCAAGGAGTACGCCGAGCCCGAATGGTACGTGGATCTGTGGCTGACCATCGTCTGGGTGGTTTACCTGCTGGTCTTCCTGGGGACGCTCTGGAAGCGCAAGGAACCGCACATTTACGTCGCCAACTGGTTCTATCTCGCGTTCATCGTGACGATCGCGATGCTGCACATCGTCAACAACCTGGCGCTGCCGGTGAGCTGGTTCGGCGCCAAGTCCTACCCGGTCTTCGCCGGCGTACAGGACGCGCTGACCCAATGGTGGTACGGCCACAACGCGGTCGGCTTCTTCCTGACGGCGGGCTTCCTCGGCATCATGTACTACTACATTCCGAAGCAGGCCAACCGTCCGGTCTATTCCTACCGCCTCTCGATCGTGCACTTCTGGTCGCTGATCTTCCTCTACATCTGGGCCGGTCCGCACCACCTGCATTACACGGCGCTGCCCGACTGGGCGCAGACGCTGGGCATGACCTTCTCGGTGATGCTGTGGATGCCGAGCTGGGGCGGCATGATCAACGGCCTGATGACGCTTTCGGGGGCGTGGGACAAGCTCCGCACCGACCCGGTCCTGCGCATGATGGCGATCTCGGTCGCGTTCTACGGCATGTCGACGTTCGAGGGGCCGCTGATGAGCATCAAGGCGGTCAACTCGCTCAGCCACTACACGGACTGGACCATCGGCCACGTGCACTCCGGTGCGCTCGGCTGGGTCGGCATGGTCAGCTTCGGTGCCATCTACTTCCTGGCGCCGGTGATGTTCAACCGCGAGCGGCTCTATTCCCTGCGCCTCGTCTCCGCCCACTTCTGGCTGGCGACGCTGGGTATCGCGCTCTACGCGGCGGCGATGTGGGTCTCGGGCATCCTGCAGGGCCTGATGTGGCGTTCCTACGATGCGCTCGGCTTCCTCGAGTACTCGTTCGCCGAAACCGTCGACGCCATGCATCCGTTCTACGTCATCCGCGTCGTCGGCGGCGGGCTCTATGTGCTGGGCGCGCTGATCATGGCCTGGAACGTGTACCGCACCGCCCGGGGCGATGTCAGAACAGAAAAGCCGTACGTGGATGCGCTTGTGCAACCGGCTCGCGCGTAAAGGAGATCGAACATGTTCGACCACGGTAAATTTGAACGCAATTCGATCCTGCTTGTGATCGGCATCCTCGTCGTCGTTTCCATCGGCGGCATCATCGAGATCGCGCCGCTGTTCTATCTGGAGAGCACGATCGAGAAGGTGAAGGGCGTGCGCCCGTATACCCCGCTCGAGCTCGCCGGCCGGAACATCTACATCCGCGAGGGCTGCTACAACTGCCACAGCCAGATGGTGCGGCCTTTCCGCGACGAGCTGGAGCGCTACGGCCACTATTCGCTGGCGGCCGAGAGCATGTATGACCACCCGTTCCAGTGGGGATCGAAGCGGACCGGACCAGATCTCGCCCGCGTCGGCGGCAAGTACTCCGACGAATGGCACCGTGCGCACATGATCGATCCGCGCTCGCTGGTGCCGGAAAGCGTCATGCCGGGCTATCCGTTCCTGGCCGACGCCGAGGTGCGGAGCTTCGATATCGCCGACCACCTGAAAGCCAACAAGGCGATCGGCGTGCCGTACACGGCCGAGATGATCGAGGTCGCCGTCACCGACATGATGGCCCAGGCGAACCCCGATCACGACGGTGCCGACGCGGTTGCCGAACGTTACCCGGGCGCCAACGTCCGCGACTTCGACGGCCAGCCGGGCAAGCCGACCGAACTCGACGCGCTGATCGCCTATCTGCAGGTGCTCGGCACGATGGTCGACTTCTCGTCCTATGACGCCGACGCCGAAGAAAACCTGCGCTGAGGAGGACCGACATGGATTACACCACGCTTGCCGAGTTCGCCCAGACCTGGGGGCTTGTCTACATGGTCGCGATATTTGTCGGCGTCCTGATCTATGCCCTCAGGCCCGGCGCAAAGAAAAAGTTCGATGAGGCGGCGAAGATCCCGCTCAAGGAGGATTGAGAGATGGCCGACAAACACGTTGATCAATTATCCGGCATCGAAACGACCGGACACGAGTGGGACGGCATCCGCGAACTGGACAACCCGCTGCCGCGCTGGTGGCTGTGGATTTTCTATGCGACCGTCATCTGGTCGATCGGCTATTACATCGCCTATCCGGCGATCCCGCTGGTCTCCGACTACACCAAGGGCGTGCTCGGTTACAGCTCGCGTGCCGAGGTAAAGAAGGACGTCGCCGCCGCCAAGGAAGCGCAGTCCGAGTACATCACCGCGATTTCCCAGGCATCGCTGGAGGAAATCCGCACCCAGCCGGAGCTTCTGGAGTTCGCGCTCGCGGGCGGCAAGTCGGCGTTCAACGTCAACTGCTCGCAATGCCATGGGTCCGGCGCACAGGGCGCACCCGGCTATCCGAACCTGAACGACGACGAGTGGATCTGGGGCGGTACGCTCGAAGCGATCCACACGACGATCACGCACGGCGCTCGCAACACGCAGAGCGACGACGCGCGCGTCTCGCAGATGCCGGCGTTCGTGAAGGACGGCATCTTCACCCGCGAACAGGCGGACCAGGTCGCCGAGTACGTTCTGTCGCTGTCCGGCAACGCCACCGACCAGGCGGCGGCGAACGAAGGCCGGCAGCTATTCGAGGATAACTGCGTCGCCTGTCACGGCGAGGGGGGCGTCGGCATGGCCGAGTT
>MRWG01001948.1_pt1 | contig 11546 bp, 15 predicted proteins | sample 1013341 | NCBI WGS metagenome assembly MRWG01 (sample SAMN06117577, study PRJNA244670) | biofilm metagenome | biome: Water; feature: Cathode Biofilm; material: Biofilm; isolation source: microbial consortium enriched at the cathode of a solar microbial fuel cell | place: USA: District of Columbia ... | reverse complement strand
CCTTCAAGGCCGTGTTACCGGCCGCGGCAGCCTGACCCAGGTCCTGAGCGCGCAGCCGCTGCCCGGGAACCAGAACCTGTGAGCCGGCCTTAATGTCCTCCCCCGCCTTGCGGCTGTTCGCGCCCTTCTTGATTCCCGGCGCAATAACCACCGTGTCGCCCTCCAGGCGGCAGTCTTCCTGCATCATCACGGTGTCGGGACCCTCGGGCAGCGGCGCGCCGGTGAAGATGCGGATCGCCTCGCCGGGCCTTGCCGCACGCCCGAGCGACGTGCCCGCTGCGACGCGTCCGGTGACCGGCAGGCGGGTTTCCCGATCGGCCGAAAGGTCGGCGTGGAAGACGGCGTAGCCATCGACAGCCGAGTTGGCGTGGGGGGGTACATCAAATGCGCAGACAACGGGTTCGGCCAGGATACGTCCCAGACAGTCGGCAAGTGGTTGAACCTCGCTCTCGCAGAGAACGACGCTGCGTTCGGCGATGGCCGACAAAGCTTCTGCAAGGGGCATCAAACGCCCACCGTGAGCAAAGCAATCGTCGCTGAGCTGCGCCATCGTCAGGCAACCCCTTCCTTGCGCAATGTCAGGCCCTGGTGAGTCAGGATGAAGTCGGCGATGGCCGACACATCATCCAGGTCCAGGACCGGAACCGGCAGGCCATCCAAACGGCTGTCGCTGGCCACGGCAACGACATGCGGGTCTTCCGGTTGCAGCAGTGGTTTGCCCACGCCGGGACGATGAACTTCGAGCTTGGGATGGCTTTCCCGCTTGAAGCCTTCGATCAACAGCAGGTCAACAGGGGTCATTTGAGCGACGAGATCCTTGACGGTGGGCTCGGGCGCGCCGCGATGCTCATGCATCAAAGCCCAACGCTGCGCGGAGGAAACCATGACCTCTACCGCGCCTGCTTGGCGATGCTCGTAGGAATCCTTGCCGGGTTTGTCCACATCGAAGGCATGGTGGGCGTGTTTGATGGTGGAAACGCGGTATCCACGGGACACCAGTTCGCCAAGCAGCTTAACCATCAGGGTTGTTTTGCCGCTGCCGCTCCATCCGGCGAGACCAAATATCTTCAAGTCCTGCTGCCTCCTGTTGCTGTTGCGCTTTTCACGCTCTTGCTTAGAAAGAAGGTTGCTGGAGCCAAAATGTCAATCGCTACAGTGGTCTGAAAGCTAGGCCTCACGCCGCCCGAAGGTAGCGGATGGCGCGGCGCAGATAGTCGCCACCTGTAATGACGGTTAGCAGCGTTGCCGCCCAGAGCAGTAGAATTCCGACGCCGTTGACAAAGCCCAAGCCAGGCAGGCCCGGGGCCAGAATTATCGCGCCTTGCGCGGTCATTTGGAGGCCAGTCTTCCACTTTGCAAGTTGGCTGACAGGTAGGGCGACGGCCTTTTGACCGAGATACTCCCTCAGGCCAGAGACCAGCAGTTCACGACCCAGAATCAACAACACCGGAATCAAGTTCCAGTCGATAAGGCGGTGGTCGGCAACCAGCATGATCAGGACGGCGGCGACCAGCAACTTGTCGGCGATGGGATCGAGAAACTTTCCAACGGCTGAGACGGAGCCGAGTTTTCTCGCGAGATAACCATCCAGCCAATCCGTCAGGGCTGCGGCAAGATAGAGTAAGAATGCCAACCAAGCGGCCCAAACCCCAGGCGTCACGATCAACACGGCCAGCGGAACGATGGCGGCGATACGCGCGAGTGTCAGGTGATTGGGGAGCCTGCTTGCCATCGTGCCGGTCTTACCTTTACGCCATTCGGTTCGAGCTACGTCCTTCGTGTCTTCAAGTCTGTCATAGCATAAGCATGTTTACGGTTCATCCGCCTCGTATTGAAATATGACCAGCCTTGCGTTTCCGTAATGGCGCTTATCGATTTGCGTGTATCCGGCCGGTGCTTCGAAGTCCTCATTACGGGCGGTCTCAAGAGAAATCAACGCGCCGGGTGCTATCCATCCGGCGGCGGCCAGCGCCTTGAAGGCGGGTTCCGCCAGTCCGGTCCTGTAGGGCGGATCCAGAAAGAGGATATCACAAGGCTGGACTGCGCGCGGCGGCGACAAAATGTCCGCGGGCACTACACGGGCCCGACTACCGAGATTCAGGGTCGCGAGATTGCGGCGCAGTACCGCCAAGGCATCGCGGTCCATTTCCAGGAAGAAGGCCTCCGCCGCACCTCGTGACAGGGCCTCGATTCCTAATGCGCCGCTGCCAGCGAAGCCATCCAGAACCCTGGCGTCCGCCAGGGGGTTGCCGTTCCGTGCGACGCGGCCTTGAGTCAGGATGTTGAAAAGCGATTCACGAGCGCGGTCGGAGGTTGGACGGACATTCCTGCCCTCCGGCGCCTCCAGACGTCGTCCCTTCAACTCACCGCCGACGATTCGCATTCTCTTCCGTCCTGGGCTTGCGTCGGGCTTTCTGCAGTGGGCGGTTGGCGCGCGGCTTTGCTTTCGCAAAGCCGGTACGGTCCTTGATCGGCTCGCCGATGCCCATTTGATCGCGCAGCACGCCGCGCGGTACCTCCGAAACGGTGCCGCGCGTTAGGTTGCCCAGTTGCAAAGGCCCATAACTGGTCCGGATCAGGCGGTTGACCATCAAGCCCAGATGCTCCAGCACCTTGCGGATCTCGCGGTTCTTTCCCTCGCGCAAGGCCATGGTCAACCAAGCGTTGGACTCGGTCTTGCGCTCAAGTTTCGCGTCGATCGGGCCGTAGGAGAAACCGTCGATTGTCAGACCGTCCTTCAAGGCGGCCAAGCGGGCTTCGTCAACCGTGCCGAAGACGCGCACCCGATAGCAACGTAACCACCCGCGGCTCGGCAACTCCAGGCTTCGCTTAACCTCACCGTCGTTGGTCAACAACAGCAGGCCCTCGGTGTTGAGGTCCAGGCGGCCGATCGGTTGCAAGCGCGGCAGCCCGGCGTGCAGAAGATCATAAATGGTGCGGCGCCCCAATTCGTCGCGCGCGGTTACCACCACGCCAGCGGGCTTGTGAAAGCGAAACACGCGCGGGCGCTCGGGTGCGGGCAGGGGGCGACCGTCGACGGTGATGCGATGGTCAGCGGTCACGTCGAGCGCCGGACTGAGAACCGTCTCCCCATTAACCGTAACACGGCCTTCGGCGATCCAGGCCTCCGCCTCCCTGCGCGAACAGAGTCCCGCACGGGCAATGGCCTTGGCGAGGCGCTGCTTGCCGGATTTTTCTGCTTGAGTTTCCTTGTCCTCGGACGCCATCGGAGCTACGGGCCTTTTCCGGTCTATGTGGCTTGGCAAGCCAGGGTCGGCCGCAGGCCGCACTCTAGGGATGCCCTGTCTGCGAGGCAAGCCGCTTTGCCTTGACGGGCCAGGGAGAAACAGCGAGCTTCGCCGATGTGATGCTGAGCGTACGCGACAAAATGGAACTGGCATTGGACGAGGCGCGCCGAGCCGCAAAGGCTGGAGAGGTGCCGGTGGGCGCGGTCTTGTTTGATCGGCGCGACGGTTCCGTGCTGGCCGTGGCTCACAACCGGGTGGAACGGGATCATGATCCGACAGCGCATGCCGAGATGCTGGCTATCCGGGATGCCGCGAAACGGCTGGGCTCCAAACGTCTAATCGACGCGGAGCTCTTCGTGACCCTGGAGCCCTGTCCGATGTGCGCGCAAGCCATTTCCTTTGCCCGCCTGGCGCGGGTTGTCTTCGGTGCCTACGACCCGAAGGCAGGTGGTGTGGAGCATGGCCCCCGTATCTTCGATCAGCCAGGCTGCAATCACCGGCCGGATGTTGTGGCGGGCGTTCAAGAGAGTCAGTGTGGGCTTTTGCTGAAGGATTTTTTCCAAGCCCGGCGATGAACCGGCTTGGCTCAGTCGGGAAATCCTGCCAGGGCCCGCACCTCGGCAGGAGATCTCCCGGCTTCGCGTAGAGCGCGCAGAGTCATTGCCGCATCGCGTTTTGCCAGCCGCCGACCGCCGTCGTCGAGCAGCAGTCCGTGGTGGTGCCACTCGGGGACCGGCAGGTCCAACAGGGCTTGCAACAGACGATGGATCGCCGTGGCGGGTATCAGGTCTTCGCCGCGCGTTACGAGCGTGACGCCCTGCAAGGCGTCATCCAGAGTGACCGAAAGATGATAGCTCGTCCTGATATCCTTGCGCGCTAATACGACATCACCCAGAGCTAAGGGATCGGCTATTTGCCGACCGCGGCCCAGATCACACCAGTCCAGCGGTCCGGTCTCCGCTGCGGCGCGTTCGACGTCCAGCCGCCAGGCGTGGCCTTCACCACGTGCAATCCGGTCGCGGCGGTCACGGCCATCCAAATGGCGGCATAGGCCCGGATAGAGCTGCCCCTCAGGACCATGCGGTGCGCCGCCGGCGCGGGCAATCTCTTCCTCTATCTCTTTGCGTGTGCAGAAGCAGGGATAAAGCAGCCGCCGTGCCGCCAGTTGCTCCAACGCCTCCCAGTAGTCGGCCAAATGCTCCGACTGACGGCGTACCGGGGTTTCCCAGGTTAGACCCAACCACGCCAAGTCCTGATAGATGGCGTCTAGGAACTCCGGGCGGCAGCGGGTGACGTCGATATCCTCGATCCGCAAGAGGAATCGTCCTTCAGGCCCTGCAGCGCGCTGCGCGAACAGGGCGGCGTGGGCGTGGCCAAGGTGCATCAAGCCCGTCGGAGAGGGGGCAAAACGGGTTACGTTTAGGATTTTGCTTCCTGTCATGGGATGCGCGTAGCCGAGACAGGCGATAAAGTCCAGCCATGACCAACGAAGCCAAGCAAGATGAGACGCAGCGCTACGCTCTGGAAGCGCTGGCGCAAAAGGACGAAAAGCTCGCGTCTGCCTACGCGCTTTGTGGCCTGCCGCCGCCGCGCAGTCATGAAACAGGGCTGGCGGGCCTCTTGCGGATCGTGATGGCACAACAGGTTTCGGTGGCCTCGGCACGGGCCATTATCGCCCGCCTGGAGGAAGCCAGCCCGGGACTGAAGGTCGAAGATCTGATCCATTTTGATGAGACGAGGTTGCGTGGCCTCGGGTTGTCGCGCCAGAAGGCCGTGTACTTGCGCGGCTTGGTGACGATGGTGGAAAGCGGAGAATTGGATTTCCGAAATCTGGTCGAACTGGATGACGAAGCCGCCATAGCCTACCTGTGCCGCGCCAAGGGCGTTGGGCGCTGGACGGCGGAAATTTACCTGTTGTTCAGCTTGGGACGACCGGATGTCTTTCCGGTCGGAGATCTCGCTTTGCAAGTCTCTATGCAGCGCCTGCTGAGCATGCGTGAACGTCCTGATACGAAGAAGGCGGCGGCGGTTGCCAAGCGGCGCTGGCGTCCCTACCGTGGCGCGGCGGCGCGCTTCCTGTGGCATTTGTATCGCCATCCGGGATTGCCTGATTGAGTTAATGAGAGTTCGGAAAGGGTGGTTATGGCATTGAAGGAACTGGATGGACCGCGTGCGGAACCGGCTTCGGGAGGGCCGGCGAAATCCCTAGTGATTTTCCTGCATGGCTTGGGTGCGGACGGCAATGATTTGATAGGCTTGGCTCCGTTGCTCAGTCAGGTGCTGCCGGATACGGCCTTCGTTTCGCCCAATGCGCCGGAGCCATGCGATATGGCGCCGAGCGGTTACCAATGGTTCAGCCTTCAGGACAGATCGTACGGTCAGGTTCTCTCTGGCGTTCAGGCGGCGGCACCTCAGTTGGAGGCCTTCATCGCGCGTGAAGCCGAGCATTACGGTCTTTCGCTCGGCTCTGTCGCATTGGTCGGGTTCAGCCAGGGCACGATGATGAGCCTTTACGTTGCGCCGCGTCTTGCCGAGACCGTGGCCGGGGTCGTTGGTTACTCGGGAGCGTTGGTGGCGCCGGAGCGCTTGGCGCAGGAGATAAAAGTCCGGCCGCCGGTCCTGTTGATACATGGCGACGCCGATCCGGTGGTCCCCCCCGCAGCTTTGACGGCGGCAACCCAAGCGCTGCTATCGATGCAGTTCAAGGTCATGTCGGACCTGCGCTCTGGTCTGGGACATTCCATCGACGAGGAAGGGTTGAGCCTGGGTGCGGCCTTCTTGCGTCAGGTTCTGGTGGAAGGCGGTCTGCCGGAAAAAACGTAAGCGGCGTTCTTTGACGGTAAGATGAAGAATTGAATGACGAAACCACAATATCTTGTAGCTCTATCGCGGATAAGGTAAGAATTTAGGGAAGTTGTTGCGAAACGCGGGGCCTGGACGACATGCACGTCGATCGCTTTCAAACACTGGTGCTGAATGCGGATTTCAGACCGCTGAGCTATTTTCCACTGTCTCTTTGGGCTTGGCAGGATGCGGTCAAGGCGGTTTTTCTCGACCGCGTGAACATCATCGCCGAGTACGAGCACGAGATTCATTCTCCCAGTATCAAGATGCGTCTGCCGAGTGTGATCTCACTACGCGAGTACGTGAAGATGGATCGCCGTCCGGCCTTCACCCGCTTCAATGTGTTTCTGCGAGACGGTTTTACCTGCCAGTACTGCGGCGACCGCTATCATGCCGAGTGGCTGACCTTCGATCATGTAATGCCACGCTCACGCGGCGGCCGGACGACTTGGGAGAACGTTGTCGCAGCCTGCCAAAGCTGTAACCTGGTAAAGAGCAACCGGACGCCTGAGGAATGCGCCATGCCGGTCCTGCGACCGGCCCGTGTGCCGACGGCCTATGAGTTACAGAAGAATGGGCGGAGGTTTCCGCCTAATTTTTTGCATGAAAGCTGGAATGACTACCTGTACTGGGACAGCGAACTGGAAGACTGATCCAACTGGATCAACGCCTTGTTTCTGCAATCTCAAATCTTTTGCGATAGCCAGATCGCGAGCCGCGACCCAGCCTTGATGGCGCCGGTCAGCAACGTATAGCCCGGCGCTTCTTCCGCGCCTTCCTCAAGGCCGATATCGCGGTGTTCGAGTTCTTCTTCACGAAACTTCTCGATTGTCGCCCTCAACGGCGCTTCTTCCTTGTTGCCGGAGAGTGCATCGGCTTGGGCTGCGTAATGCTCGTCGATGGTTTCTTCGATTGCGACCGTGCAAGCCATTGCGGCTTTCTCACCCAATAGCGCGGTGCCTGCACCTAGGAGGAAACCGGCGACATGCCATACCGGCTGCAACGCCGTCGGTCTGACGCGGCGTTCCAAGATAAGCTTGTCGAAGGTGTCCAGGTGTTCTTTTTCCTGTTCGTACATTTTCCGGATCAGCGGTCCGCTGCTGCTGTCCCCCAAGACCGCCAATTGTCCCTCGTAGATTCGCCGTGCGCCGTACTCTCCGGCGTGATCGACGCGGATCATGCCGGCGATTTCATCCTCCGGCAGAGGATCGCCCGGCAGGTAGCGTCGCCTCGTTGATGCGGCACGCGCTGTTTTCGCCGCCGTCATTGTTTCGTCTCCTGCTTCAAGCTCCGCGCTGTGACTGCCGCGCCCAGAAATGCCACGGGAGCCATAATCATACTGGCGATAAAATTGTAGCCGGCCATGGAGATGCCGAACAAGGACCAGACAACCTCGTCGCAGGGAACCACCTTTTCACGCCCCAGAATCGCGTCTTTCAATTGATCGATTGACATGTCGGTGCTGATGGCCGTGGAACTGCAGCCGGGCAGGCCTTCCCACCACTTCTGCTCCACTCCGACATGGAATCCCGCCATAAGGGCGCTGATATCGAGGATCAAACCCAGTGACAAGAGGACCGCCAGAAGGGCGACTCCCTTGGGCTTCACGCCCAAGGCTACGAGTGTTATGGCGATCACCAATCCATGAGGGATGCGTTGATAGAGGCACAGTTGGCAAGGCTCTAATCCGCCGATGTACTGAAAAGCATAGGCCCCCCCTAAAAGCAGGGCGCTGCCGTACAGTAGCAATGCCAGGAGCATCCGTGGCGATATGGCGGTCGTCTGCATTGTCTGGCCTTCTCCTGTCGACTTTTAGTGTCCTAGAACAAGTATTTGATGGTGATAAAGCCGCCGATCAATAGTGCAAAGCTGCCGATGGCCACGAGTCCGAGATAACGCTCGACGAAGGCGCGGACCGGCGGCCCAAAGTACCAGAGAATCGCTGCTTCCAAAAAGAACCGTGCACTGCGCGAGACGATCGAAGCTGCCAAGAAGATTGCCAGATCCATCTGCGTTAGGCCGCTGGCAATAGTGAAGACTTTGTAGGGCAGGGGCGTGAAACCGGCGCTCGCGACAATCCATAGGCCCCACTCGTTGTAAGCGTCCTGGAACTTGGCGAAGGCTTCGTTATAACCGTAAAAATCCAACAAGGGCTGGCCGATGCTGTCGAACAGGAAGAAACCGATCGCATAGCCGAAAAGACCGCCGAGCACCGAAAAAATGGACGCAATCAGCGCGACCCGCCAGGCACGGCGTCGATCGGCAACGATCATTGGCACGATCAGCGCGTCGGGCGGTATGGGAAAGAAGGAACTTTCGATAAAGGAAACTACGGCCAACACCGTCATGGCATTCCGGCGGCCCGCCATATCCAGCGTCCAGTCGTAGAGTTTCCTCAGCATTGAGCCTTTTGCCCCCTTGGCCGGATGCGGTTCGAGCGCCCGCGAACAAAGGGGGCTCCGTTTTCCTCGTTCCCTGCTATCAGGCTGCAAGACCGGGAGCAAGCAAGAACACGGAAAGCCGATAGGATGCCGCGTCCTTGTTTGCGCCCAAAGGGGTCAGGAAAGGTTCAGTGTGCCCGCGAGGTGACGCTTGAGGGATTGGACCTCGGGGCTTGCGCGGTCGCGGGGTCGTGGCAGATCCACCTCGATTACCTCGGCCAGACGGCCGGGTTGTCCGCGCAGCACGGCGATCCTGTCGCTCAGGACGACGGCTTCCTCCAGGTCATGGGTCACGAACACCATCGTGAAGCGGCCCTTTTCCCAAAGACTGAGGAGGTGATCCTGGAGCTTATCTCTGGTGAAGGAATCCAGTGCCGAGAAAGGTTCATCCAGCAGCAGAATCTTCGGGTGCCGGGCGATGGCCCGGGCGATGGCGACTCGCTGCGCCATGCCGCCGGACAATTGCTTTGGCAGCTGCTTTGCGGCGGCTGCCAACCCCACTTGAGAGAGCGCTTCGTCGATCAGCCTGTCCTGTTCCTCGGGAGGCAGGTCAAGGAGGGCAAGCCTTACGTTTTCGCGGACTGTCAGCCACGGCATCAGGCGCGGCTCCTGGAAAACCATGGCGATGTCCGGATTGGGGCCGGTGACCGGTCGACCGGCGATGGAAACTTCCCCCTCGCTGGCGTTGTCCAGGCCCGAGAGAATGCGCAGAAGCGTTGATTTTCCGCAGCCGCTGGTACCAACAAGACTGACGATCTCGTGCTCTGCGACACTCAAGTCAAGCGTGTCGAGTGCCAGACGCGGTGGCCCTTCGGTGGCCGGGAAGGTTTTGCTGACGGCGTTGATTTCAAGCATTTCCTTGGCCCTTGTTCATACCGGAAAAGGAATCCTGCCAAGCAAGCAGGGGACGGGTAAGCATGGCCAGCAGGCCATCAGTTGCCTTGCCCGCGAAGGCGAAAAGCAACAAGCTTCCGACGATGATGGAGGGATGCCCCGTCATCTGCCCGTCGATCATCAGGAACCCGAGGCCCTCGGATGTTCCCATCAACTCCGCCGCAATGACGAACATCCATCCCAAGGCTAACCCGGAGCGCAGGCCGACGACATAGGACGGCAAGGTCGAGGGGACCAGAATGTAGCGAAGCTGCTGGAACCGGGAGAGGCGGTAGATACGTCCGACTTCGACCAACTTTCGGTCGCTGTCTTGAATGGCGCTCATCAGGTTGAGATAAACCGGGAAAAATACACCAACGGCAATCAGCGCGACCTTGGGGGTCTCGAAAATGCCAAACCAGAGAATAAACAGGGGAACCCAGGCCAAGGAGGGAACGGCCTTCAATCCCTGGATCGTCGGGTCAAGGAGTTCGCGCGCCAAATTGGACGCGCCCGCCAAGGCTCCCAGGATCGTTGCCGCGAGCACGCCGACGCCGAAGCCCCAGGCGACGCGCAGGCTGGTGACCCAGAGATGATTGAACAGCTCGCCGCGCTGCCAGAGATAGTGCAGCTCCTCCACGACCGCGGTCGGCGAGGGTACGAGATGTGCGGCAAAAACGCCCAGGCGGCTCAGAACCTCCCAGGCCAACAGCAAAAGCAGGGGAACGACCAGCCCCTTGCCGCGTTTCAGCAGCCCGGCTGTTGCCCCCTTGGGGAGGCTGGCAGCGACGCCTTCCAGCGTCGCTGCCTCAACCGGGCGCCGTCGAATGAGATCGACCAGCGCCATGCTTTTATCTCCCTTATTTGGCCGCAAGGTTGACGATGAAGGAGGAGTCGATCAGATCGTCGACCACCTGCTCCACGTTCACTTCCGGCTTAAGCACGCCGATGCCCTGAAGAACTTTGGCTGTCTCAAGGAAGGTCGTGCGATGCTCGGCGCCGATAACCGGGTTGGTAATATCGGTGCGCTCGCTCAGTTGCTTGTCGGCGACTTCGTCCGTCAAACGGGCTGCCTCGACCAGAACCTCACGCAGTTCCTCGGGATGTTCCAAGGCATAGCGACGGGTCCGCTCGTAGATACGCAGGACGCGGGTCACGAGGTCGGGATGCTCGTCGGCAAAGGCTTCACGGACGTTCAGGATGCCGTAGGTATTCAGGTCCGGTGCACGGAAGAAAAGTTTGGCGCCTGATTCCAGCTCGGCTTTGGCCATGTGTGGGTCGAGACCGGCCCAAGCATCAACCTGGCCCTTCTCCAGGGCAAGATAGCCATCGGGGTGTTGCAGCAGGACGGTCTTGATGTCGCTCTCGCTCAACCCCTCAGCCGCCAGTGCGCGCAGCAAGAAGATGTGCGGGTCGGTGCCACGGGTCACAGCGACGCTCTTGCCCTTCAAATCGGCGACTGTCTCAATGCCGGAGTCCGGCTTGGTGACCAATGCCGTCCATTCCGGCTTTGAATAGACATAGACCGCCTTGATTGGAATGCCGTTGGCACGGCCAACCACGGCCGCGGAGCCTGCCGTGGAGGCGAAATCGGCACTGCCGCCGTTGAGGAACTCGAGCGCCTTGTTAGAGCCTAGGCTGAGCAGCCAGCGGACATCGATATCGTCCTTCGCGAACTCTTCTTCCAACCAACCCTTTTTCTTCAAGAGAAGGGCCACCGGGTTGTAGTAGGCATAATCCACCGTGACCGTATCCGGTTTTTCCGCGGCGGAGACGTTGAAGGGAGCAACCGCGGCAATACCCAAAGCGACTGCCGCGCCCGTAAGTGTCTTGAGGAAGGTTCGTTTCGTGGTCGTCATGATCATCTACTCCTTTGACTTGACTGGCGACCTAAGCGGACGCCGTTTCGGTTTCACCGAGGTTCCGCTTGCCAAGTCAGGAGTACCGATCGTTTGCGATATCGTGCCGGTAAAAACAAAAAAGACCCGGCGCTTGCAACGGCGGCGGGTCCTGGCCCGCTCGCTTTAGCAGTATTTTTTAAGCGCCCCGCAAGCTGAACCTCAAATCGGCGCTGTGAAGAGAGTTAAGATTATACGCCTGTCCACTGTCAACCATAAAAATAACACAAAAAAATATTGTA
>MRWG01001947.1_pt1 | contig 11547 bp, 7 predicted proteins | sample 1013341 | NCBI WGS metagenome assembly MRWG01 (sample SAMN06117577, study PRJNA244670) | biofilm metagenome | biome: Water; feature: Cathode Biofilm; material: Biofilm; isolation source: microbial consortium enriched at the cathode of a solar microbial fuel cell | place: USA: District of Columbia ... | reverse complement strand
TTCAGCTCGAAGGCGTCGATCTGGCGTTGAGCCGGGCCTGGCTGGCCCGACGCTACCGGATCTCGAGGCAGCTGATCCGCGCGGCGCGCTCGCGCCGCCGCGAGACGTTGGTCCTCGTGGGCAACGGGCCGGGGTTGCGCGAGACGGATCTCGGCCTGCTGGCGGGACGGGATGTCATGATCAGCAACTACGCGCACCTGAACCCGCAGTTGCTCGAGGCGGCGACCTACTGGTGCGTGGTCAACCCGTACGTCGCAGCCCAGGCATCCGGGGTCGAGACGGCGAGCGGGGTGATCAAGTTCATGCCGTTCTGGCTCGCCGCGTGGTGGCCCTTGGACGAGCGTACCGCGCTGCTGCCGGGGCACGGCGATCCGAGATTTTCGGAAGGATTGCTCTCGGGCGTGTCGGTGCGGTCGACGGTCAGCTACTTCGGTCTGCAGGTCGCTTTCCATCTCGGTTACCGCGAGGTCGTGCTGATCGGTTTCGATCACGCGTTCTCGCAGCCCCCCGGGGCGGCCGAGGGCCCCTTACTGCGCGCCGACGAGGCGGATCCCAACCACTTCGACGAGCGGTACTTCCGGGACAAGTACTGGCAAGCCGCCGATCTCAAACATATGGAGTACGTCTACGCCTGCGCGCGGCAGAGGTTCGAGGCCGACGGGCGCCGTATTGTCAACTGCTCCGCCCGCTCGGCCCTGAGGGTCTTCGAGCGGGACGATCTGGCGGCGGTGCTGGGTGCGGGGCCGGAGTCATCGGCGGCAGGCCCGCCGCCCGGTCGGCCGCTGCGAAATCACTTCGAAGCGATGCTTCTCTGGTGCCGGTCCAGAGTGGGGCGGCTCGCACTGCTCGTGTGTGCGGCGCTCGGGGCGACCGCCATCGCGATCGCATCGGTCTCGTCCGTTTCGATGCCGCTGCTGATTGCCATCTGCGCCGCGGGTGGCGTGCTGGCGATGGGTCTCCTTCTGCTGACGTACGCGGTGGATGCCGGGCGCCGGGCCGAGGCTTCGGCCGCGATGGAGGTCGCCGCCATTCTGCGCCGGGCGGACGGACCGCCATGAGCGCGGCTTCGCAAGCCCCCGAGACCGGGTACCCGAGAGCGCTCGTGCTGTCGTTCACCGGCATCGGCAGCCCCACGGCCACCGGCCAGCTCCTCGAGGTCATGTTCGAAGGGTGGCCCAGAGACCGGCTGCTCCAGGTCCACTACGGGCATGCCCCCGAGCCCGGGGTTCGCGGCGCGGACCTCCGCGAGCGCAGCCTCGCCGATGTGCTGGACGTCTGTCGACGATTCGACCCGGACGTCGCCTACGTGCGCATGGCCGATACGGCGGCCGAGTACCTGATCGGCACGCGGGAGATTCTGCTGGCGCTCAAGGTGCCCGTGGTGACGCACGTCATGGACGACTGGGTGCACCGCAACATGGACGAAGCAAGCAGGCGCGCGGCGACCGATCTGTTCGGCCTGTTGGTTGCGCGTTCCCGACATTGCCTGTCGATCTGCGAGCAGATGTCGGAAGAGTACGAAGCCCGCTACCACCGGACGTTCGTCCCCGTCGCCAATGGCGTGGATCCGGAGTTCTGGCGGCAGACGGCGGCGCGGGTACCCCCGGCGCAAGGGTTCGTGATCCGCTACGCGGGCGCCCTCGCGCCGGACATGCAGAAGGACACGGTCGCGCTGGTCGCCGAAAGCGTATCGGAACTCCACGAAGCGCTCGGGGTTTCGCTGGAGATCTACACGCTTCCCTGGTGCCTGGACTTCGCGCGCGACCTGGCGCGCTTGCCTGGAGTCCACGCCTTCGGGCAGGTCGAGAAGCCGGACTACCCCGGTCTGCTGGCGGGAGCCTCCGCGCTCCTGATAGCCTACAATTTCGACGAGGACAGCGTCCGCTTCACTCGCCTTTCGTTCGCGAACAAGACGCCGGAATGCATGGCTTCCGGTGCTCCGATCGTAGCAGTCGGGCCCAAGGCGGTTCCAACGATCGACTATCTTGACAAGCACGGGATCGCCTTCGTGGCCACCGAGGCGGATCCGGTGACGGTCCGCGCGAAGATCACCGAAATGGTCGAGAACCCGGAGCGGACGCGGGCAATCGCCGAGCGAGCTCAGCATAGAGCGTTCGAACACCACAATCGACGAGCAATTCGGGAATCCTTCTTGACACTTATGAACGATGCTGCAGGTACTTCATGGGGCGAGGTTGCTGAAAGCGGACGAGTCATCGTCGGTAGCTTCGACAGGGACCGCGATGTCGGCGTCGACGAAACGGCCGTCGTCGGGGCGCTGATCGCCGACGCCCCGGGCACCATGATCGACGTGGGCGCTCATCACGGCTCCGCGTTCACGCCGTTTCTGCGGAAAGGCTGGACGGTGCACGCCTTCGAGCCGGACCCGAAGAATCTGAACTACCTGCATGAGCGGGTTCCAGCCTCTCCGCGGCTTCGAATCGTCGAGAAGGCCGTCAGCAACGAGTCGGGGCTGAAGTTGCCCTTTTATGCGGCCGAAGAGAGTACCGGGATCAGCAGCCTGATTCCGTTCCATGACGCTCACGAGGTGGTTGGTGAGGCGGAAACGGAAACCCTGAGGGACTACCTGGGCGAGAATCCGGTGGATTCGGTGGCGTTCCTGAAAATCGACACCGAGGGCAACGACCTCCGGGTGCTGGAAGGATTCCCATGGGAGTCGCTCGCTCCCGATGTCATCGAGTGCGAGTTCGAGGATGCCAAGACGACGAAGATCGGATATCGATTCGATGACCTCGCCGGGTTTCTGGTCGAGCGGGGATACACGGTCTACGTGAGCGAGTGGCACCCGATCGTCCGGTACGGGATTCCTCATCAGTGGCGATGCCTCAGCCGGTATCCATGCCGTCTGCAGGACTCCGCGTCGTGGGGGAATCTCCTCGCGTTCAAGGATCCCATTGACGAAGCAAGGCTTGCTGAGGCCTTCCGCGGTTGCCTGGTCTTCCGCGAGAAGCCGAAAGAGCCTGCACGGGAAGCTTCCGCCACGTCCGCGCGGGATATCGGAACTACGAACGAATCAGACTCACGAGGTGTTGGCATGACCAGCCGATCGATAAGTGCGGCGTTGAGCGGCTACGTCGACGTGTTCAAGGCGTTCCTGAAAACACCGGCGGCGCTTGTCTCCGGAGTTCTGGTGTCCGCCATTGCGACGTTGGCGTGGCTGGGCTCGTTCGCCGGACCGGTGCTTGGATTCGTTCTGCAGGTCATCATCGTCGTTCCCCTGGGCCTCGCGTTGGCTGCGTACCTGTCGGAGCGCGCCGTCGTCATGGCCGCGCGACGCCTGCAGGATGCTCGAAGCCCGGTGGCGAGGAGTCCTGCGAGCCCGCACGTGTCGAAAATTCCGGGCCTCGAGAGCAAGCTCAAGCAGAACGTGCAGAACGTCTCGGAGCTTCAGGCAGACATCGCTCGACTGAAGCAGTCGATGGACGCGCTCCGCAGATCTTCCGCCGATAGCGCTTCGGACCGGGAGGAGGTGGAGATGGCGTTGGCAGAGGTGTGGGATCGTGTTCAGGACCTGGAAAGCGATCTCATCAGTCTGCGCGGCAACGCCAGGGAATCCCGTCGAACGCACGAAACTGAGGCAGCCGTTCCAGGATGACCACTCTCAAGCTCGCGTATTTCCCCGCCTTCGATGATCAGGACGAGCTGGTCCGCCAACTCGTGCGCGCCGCTTGGTACTTCAGCCCGCTGCAGTCCGCCGCCTTCACCATGGGATCCGACCTGGAGGACCCGGGATTTCGGGTTCCCGACTGCTACGACTCCACAATCGAACCGACGCTGAAGAAGCTCCGAAGCTCGGGGCGCGCCAGGCTGGTTCCCGCGCAGGAGCTTCGCGCAGCCGTCGAGCAGAGCGACGCCGTCGTGTGCTGGCGCGGCATCGAAGCGCTCGACAAGGAGCTCGGAAAAGGCTTTGCCGAGCGGTATCAGGCCAACGGCGGGCGAATTCTCAACGTCGACTGCAGGCACAGGATGGAGGGCAGCCTCTACATCGATGCGCTGAACAAGCTCCATGGCCCGGCCAGACACCTGGAAGAGTCGCAAACCAGATTTCACGAGCTATCTCGCCGTGCGAGTGCCGACGACGCGTTTCTCTTCTGCACCGGTCCTTCGATCTCTGATTACTCAAACTACAGGTTCGATCGCGGCGTGTCGGTCATCTGCAACAGCGTGATCAACGATACCGAGCTCATGGAAGCGGTTCGACCCACCGTGCACGTGTTCGCCGACCCGATCTTCCATTTCGGGTGCTCCAGGTATGCGCAGCTCTTCAGGGATCAGCTGTCAGAGGTCGCGCCTCGCTTTGATCTGTCGCTGGTGCTCCCGGAGAAGTACTACACGCTCTTTCGTCACCACAGCCCGGAGCTGGCCGATAGAATCATCGCGCTTCCGTTCAGCAAGGACGTGGCCGTCAACCTGGATCTCAATGACGACTTCCGGCTCCATACGACGGACAACGTTCTCACCTTTCTGATGCTGCCTGTCGGTGGGTCGCTGGCTCGCCGGGTTCACCTGTTGGGCTGCGACGGCCGCAAGCTGGAAGAGGACGACTACTTCTGGACGCACAATCCGAGCACGCAGTTCGTCGGTGAGATGGACAGCATTCAGGAGGCGCATCCTTCCTTCTTCAAGCTCGACTACAACGAGTACTACATCAGACACTGCGAGACGCTGGCGCAGTATCTCGAGACCGGCGAGCGGCTGGGCAAACGATTCTTCTCCATGACCTTCAGCCACATTCCGGCCTTGAAGGAGCGCGAGCACCCGTATTTCGAGCAGGCGCACGATGAGGGCTACAGAAAGGTCTACCTGAGCATCAACCCCGATCTGGTCGACGCGGCGGGCCACAACCTCTCCTACGACCTGCGGATCCGCGAAGGGCTGTCGAAACCGGCTTATCACTCGGTTCTGGCCGGCCATGAAGCCTGTAATGGGTTGCCCTGTCCGGTGCGGAACGTGTTTGCCAAACGGTCTTGGCACGCCAGAAGCGTGACCGAGTCTCAGCTCGCCCTCGACGAGTTTGCCGAGATCGTCTCTTCGGAGGTCGAGCTGGCCCTGCAGGCCTTCGACACCGTCTCGGCGTACATGTACACGGGCGATGCGGCCCATGTCGTCGGAATCGCCGACGTCCTGGAGCGATGGCGCGGCCGGGTCCACGCTCACATCAATCTTTTCTGGTCTCATCAGGACGTCGACTGCGAATCCATCAGCGTTCGCAGAGAGAATCTGTACGCGGCCGCATTCGATCGTGCCAGGGTGAACGCCTGTCTGTCCGTATACGTCGACTCCTCGCGCGTAGCAGACGCACTCGACCAGCGATTCGGCTTCAAGCCTCCCATATGGCCGATGATCGGAGTGTCGAATCCACGGCTCGTGGCCCGGGTTCGGGAGACTGCATCTGGATCCGGTGGTCGAAAGCGCATCTTCTGCCCCGCGAACGGACAGATCGCGAAGGGCTTCGATCTCTTCTGTAGCGCGATTACGCGATTTCAGAAAGCCTATCCGGATCTCGATGTCGAGTTCGTGGTCCGGGACTATCTTCGAGGGAGCGCGGAGGAGAACGAGAAACTGCAGGAGCTCGTGGAGGAGCTCAGGTCGCGCCCGGGAGTTCGATTGCTTCCTGGCGCGCTCGACGAAGAACGATATCTGAGCGAATATGCGGCAGCCGACGTCGTGGTTCTTCCGTACCGGCGCAGCTCGTTCGCTACCCGAACCTCCGGCGCCCTCGTCGACGCGCTCTCTTTTGACGGCTGGGTATTGGTCACCCAGGACACTTGGCTGTCCGACGCTGCGGCCGGCCTGCCGGGTACCGCCACCTTCGTCGACGGCGACGCGGACGACTTGGCTGCCAGAATGATCGAGCTCGCACGCTTACCCCGTCCTGAGCGAAACTCCAAAGCCATTGCGGAAGCGTTCTCTGCCGAGCGGCTTATAGCTGCAATCAATGCGGAAGAGCGTCGCCAGGCCCGTCCACGGAAATCCGACGTCGCCGTGCTGGCGCACAGGCAGCGCAAGACGCGTGACGACGTCCTGCGGTTGCAGAGACAGGTCTTCGAGTTGCAGCGAGCGATCGAGAGCATGACGCAGATGCTGAAGGATCTGGGCGACGGTGTTGCCGGGAATGGTTCTGATCAGACGGACGGCAAAGCGTACCTTCGGTTCGATCGCTTTCTCAGCAGGCAGGATATCAACGCGTTCACGAACGATTGGGCGCCCAAGCTCGGCCTGGAGATGCGCCCGCAGCAGATCGAGTACCTGGCTGACCGGATCAGGAACATCGAGGAGATGTGCTCGGGCCGGCTGGCCACCAGCGTGCAGAATCAGATTCTGCGCCTGCTCGTCGCGCTCGGCGTGAAGGACGCCGATCTGGAGATCCTGGAGATCGGCACGTTGTTCGGGATCAGCATGATCTCGCTGCTGGACATCGGCCGGGAGCGGTTCGACCACGTGCACGCGACCGCGGTGGATCCGCTCGAAGGCTATTACGGCCAGGAAGTCGACGTGCTGACCGGCGCACCGGTGACCAGCCGGGTGGTCCGGCACAACTGCAACATCATGTGCATCGATTCGACCATGTACACGCTGATCTGCCATCGCAGCGAGGAGGAAGAGGCGATCAAGGTGGCTCGCAAGCGGCGCTACAACTGGCTCCTCATCGATGGCGACCACTCCTACGAGGGCGTCGCCCGCGATTTCGAGAACTATCTGCCCCTGATGCGTCCAGGCGGGTTCGTGCTGTTCGACGACTACAAATCGGACGACTGGCCCGACATCGAGCGATTCATCGACGACGAGATCATGCCGCGTGAGGATCTTACGTTCGTGGGTGCGGGTTGGCGCACGGCCATATTCCGGGTGAACGAATGAGTGACTCGAACCTCGTCAGCGTCGTCATTCGAACCTTCAACGAGCAGAAGCACTTGCCAGAGCTCCTGGCAGGCATTCGGTCGCAGGTCACACCCGGGCTCGAGGTGGAGGTCGTCATCGTCGACTCGGGGTCGACCGACGACACCGTGCGGATCGCCAACCAGTTCGGTTGTCGGATCACGACGATCAGTCAGGAAGAGTTCACCTTCGGCCGCTCGCTGAACGTCGGTTGCGATTTCGCCCGCGGCGAGTACCTGGTGTTCGTGAGCGGCCATTGCATCCCCTGCGACGACGCGTGGCTGCGGGAGCTGGTGGAGCCGTTGCGCCAGGGCTTGGTGGCCTACGTTTACGGCAAGCAGGTCGGCAGGGACAGCACGAAGTTCAGCGAGGAGCAAGTCTTCAGGAAGTACTATCCGGACGAGAACCGCCTGCCGCAGGACGGCTTCTATTGCAACAACGCCAATGCCGCTCTGCTCAAGGAAGCCTGGCGCAACTTTCGCTTCAATGAGAGCCTCACGGGTTTGGAGGACATGTACCTTGCCAAGCAGCTGGTCGTGTCGGGGCGCCGCGTCGGATACGTGTCGCGAGCCGCCGTCTTCCACATCCACGACGAGTCCTGGCGCCAGGTGCAGTTGCGCTACGAACGGGAGGCGATCGCGCTGCGCGAGATCATGCCGGAGGTGCACATGTCGGTGTTCGACCTCGTTCGCTGCGTGTGCGAGAGCATTTTCCAGGATCTCGGCGTGGCCCGCAGTCGGCAGAGACTCACTGCCGAGTGGTTGAACATATACCGCTTCCGCTGGCGTCAGTACTGGGGCGCCTATCGAGGACACCACGAGCACCGGAAGCTATCCATGCTCAAGAAACGCAAGTACTTCTACCCCAACGAAGACGTCGCAGAACCTGAAACCGAATATGAACATAGTAGCTCTCGTCCCGCTAAAGGCTAACAGCGAACGGGTTCCCGGCAAGAACTTCCGGGAGCTGTGCGGCAAAGCGCTGCACAGGTGGATTCTCGACACACTGCTCTCGATCGATCGCATTACCCAGGTGGTGATCAATACCGACGCCCGGGAAAAGCTGGTCGAGACGGGCCTCCCCGACGATCCCCGGATGGTGATTCGCACGCGCAAGCCGGAACTATGCGGCGATTTGGTAAGCATGAACCTGATCCTCGGTGACGACATCGAGGCGGTTCCCGCGGATCTCTACCTGATGACCCATGTGACCAACCCGCTGATTTCGGCCGAGACCATTGAGCGTGCGATCGACCAGTTCCTGGATTCGGGCAAAGACTCGCTGTTCGCCGTCAATCGGTTTCAGACCCGTTTCTACCGGGCAGACGGCTCACCCGTGAACCACGATCCGAGCAACTTGGTTCGAACTCAGGACCTCGAGCCGTGGTACGAGGAGAATTCCTGTCTGTACCTGTTCACCCGAGAGAGCTTCGCGCATGCGGATGCGAGGATCGGTGCCGATCCTATGCTGTTCGAGACGCCAGCACTCGAGTCCGTGGATATCGACGAGCCCGACGATTGGATTCTGGCCGAGGCTTTGTTGATGCACGCTGGGAGCCGTCCGTGACCGACATTCTGATCACGTGCCCCCCGATGCTGATCGAGAGAGATCATGCGATGGCGCTGTGTGAGGAGCGTGGCTGGCACGCGCATTGCGCCGACGTCGTCCAGACGCTCTCCGAGGAAGAGTTGATCAAACGTCTGCCGTCCTTCGATGGTTGGATCGCCGGTGACGATCCCGCCACTCGACGCGTGCTGGCCGCTGGTGCTGATGGGAGATTGAAGGCCGTCGTGAAATGGGGGGTGGGGACCGACAACATCGACAAAGAGGCCTGCAGCGAGCTCGGGTTGGGATTCGCCAACACCCCGGCGATGTTTTCCGATGAGGTCGCCGACATCGCGCTTGCGTATACCATCGCGCTCGCACGTCAGATCCACGTGGTCCACGACTCGGTCGTGCGGGGTGAATGGAGCAAGCCCCAGGGTACCTCCCTGTCCGGAAAGCGAGCGGCCATCGTCGGCTTCGGCAACATCGGCCGCGCGCTCGCCAGGCGGCTTCTGGCCTGCGGCATGGAGGTCTGTGCTTACGACCCTGCCGTAACGGACGCGGACGGCGATGTCGAGCTGCGCGAATGGCCGAGCGGCGTCGGAGACTGCGATTACATCATCCTGTGCTGCGCGCTCACCGAGGCCAACCGACACATGATCTCGCGGGACACCCTGCGTCAGGCGAAGAAGGGGGTGCGTATCGTCAACGTGTCCCGGGGACCGCTCATCGACGAAGCTGCGCTGATCGAGGCGCTCTCCGACGGGCGGGTCGCGGGTGCAGCGCTGGATGTGTTCGAGCAGGAGCCGCTCCCCATGTCCTCCGGACTGCGCCGTTTTCCGGTTCTTTTCGGCACCCACAACGGCTCCAACACGCAGGAGGCCGTGCGGCGAACGAACGTCGAGGCGGTGGCCAGAATGCATGACCTGCTGAACGATGCCGGCCGCTGAGCCGAGACCGGCTGTTCTCGTCACCGGCCATTGCGGCGGCCTGGGCCGGGCGCTGGTCGCCTGCTTCGAGGGTGCCGGCTACGTGGTCCTTGGCCTGGATGCCCGGGCGGAGGAGGCCGACGGCCCCAACGCGAGCTACCGCAGGTTCGACCTGTTGGAGGCGGCCGGCAGCGACGAGGCGCTTGAGCGGGTGTCCGCCTGGGTGAGGCGCCGCCTGGCGGAGACGGACGCCCGCCTGACCTGTCTGGTCAACAATGCGGCGGTGCAGATCCTCGGCTCGCTGGAGGAGCTTTCGCTCGGCGACATCAGCAGGAGTTTTCTCGTCAACGCCGTCGCTCCGATGACGTTGACGAAGACGTTTCTCGATCTACTGACCGAGAGCCGCGGAAGCGTCGTCAATATCGGCAGCATTCACGCCAGCCTGACCAAACCGCGCTTCGCGGCGTATGCCGCCAGCAAATCGGCCCTGCGGGGAATCACCCAGGCGCTGTCCCAGGACATCGGCGATGCGGTGAGAGTGAACGTCGTCGAGCCTGCTGCGGTCGACACCGAGATGCTTCGCGACGGGTTCGCGGGGGACGAGGGCGCGTTGACGGAGCTGCGGAACTACCACCCGAGCAGGCGCATCCTCCTGCCGGAGGAGGTCGCCGAGCTCGTGCTCTTTCTCGCTTCGGACCGGTGCCACGGTCTGAACGGCGCCGTGATTCCCGTCGACGGTGCGATCGGAAATGCGCTTCACGATCCTGGTCGGTGATCAGCCGATCGGCGCCTCAAGGTCAGCCAGAGCGGGCGGAATCCGGGTATCCGCAGCAGCGAGTGCAGCAGCCACTGCCGGGTCAGGGTGGCCAGGGATCCCGCACGGCCCTGCAGCCCGTGAGCAATCGCCGACCTGCGGAACTCCAAGAGCGATCGCCCCAGCGAGCGGTGGCTGCGACCGTCGAGGCGCATGGTCGCCAGCGGCAGCGGCAGGTGCCTGAACGTCGCGCCGGCGGCGAGCGCTCGATGGGCGAACTCGGAATCCATCGCGAGCCGGTAGGAGGGTTCGTAGCCGCCCAGACGCGCGTGGAGACTCCTCCGCACGAGCATGGCTGGATGAAAGATCGTCATGAGCCGGTGCAGGTTCGCGACGGACGCGTGCTCGACGTGTCGAAAGCCGGTGGAAGGATCTTCGTAGATGACGTCGCCGAAGAGAATGTCCTCGCTCGCGCCCTCGAGGACGGGCAGGATGCGGCCGAGTACTCCCGGTTCCAGGCGATCGTCCGCGTTCAGGATGCAGATGAACTCGCCGCCCGCCCGGCTGATACCCTTGTTGAACGCATCCGCGATGCCGTCGTCGCGCTCGAAGACGACCTGGTCGATGAGATGCGAATACGATTCGATGATCTCCCTCGTCCCGTCGGTGGATCCGCCGTCGATGACGATGTGCTCGACGGAAGGAGAGGCCTCCGCGTGAACGCTTTCGATGGTCGCAGCGATCGTGCTCGACGCGTTCAGGGAAGCCGTGATGACAGACAGCACGACGCTCAACTTACGGGCTCGGGGTCTCGATGAAACTGCTGGTGGCCATGCCGTCGTTGAACCAGGGGAGGTTCATCGAAGCCGCCATCGTCAGCGTCGCTCGTCAGCTCGAGCCGAGTGATGAGTTCGTCATCGTCGACGGCGGATCTTCGGACAACACGCCAGATGTTCTTGAACGCTACTCGGGGGTCGTCACGGCGGTCCATGTCTTTCCCGGTCAGGGCCAGGCTGCAGCTATTCGTTGGGCGTTCGATCACTACGACAGCGATATCTGTTGCTACCTCAATACGGACGACGTGCTGTTCGACGGTGCCGTTCAAAAGGTGAAGGCTCTGTTCCGCGCTCAGCCAAGATTGAGCATGATTTACAGCGACCGCGTTTTCGTCAACAGTAACGGCGTCGTGACGGGTTTGTGGCGTCTGCCGCCTCACTCGAGCTATCTGATGTCTCGCTGGGACTACATCCCGCAGGAGACGGCTTTCTGGCGGCATCCATCGATGAATCGAGCGGGTGGCATCGATGCCGACCTGCGTTTTGCGATAGACTACGATCTTTTTCTCGGCATCATGGCCCAGGGTGGGATTCGGCACGTTCGCGATCATTTCGGCGCGTTCCGGGTCCATGAGCAATCCAA
>MRWG01001946.1_pt1 | contig 11550 bp, 12 predicted proteins | sample 1013341 | NCBI WGS metagenome assembly MRWG01 (sample SAMN06117577, study PRJNA244670) | biofilm metagenome | biome: Water; feature: Cathode Biofilm; material: Biofilm; isolation source: microbial consortium enriched at the cathode of a solar microbial fuel cell | place: USA: District of Columbia ... | reverse complement strand
CGCGCGGCCCGCGCATCCTTGGCCCATGAGCAGCCTTCCCACATGGGGCGTGGTGGCCACGATCAAGGCCCCGGCCCGCGACATCCTGAATTTCGCCGCCCATCACCTCGACCTGGGCGCGCACCGGGTGCATGTCTATCTCGACGCCCCCAACCCGCAGGCCGAGGCGGCGCTGCGGGACCATCCCAAGTGCCGGGTGATCGTGTGCGATGACGGCTATTGGCGCAGGCGGCGCAAGCGCGCGGGGCGCCCGGACGCGCATCAGCCGCGCCAGAGCATCAACGCCACGCATTGCCTGCGCCGCCGCCCGCAGGTGGACTGGCTCGCGCATATCGACGTGGACGAGTTTCTCTGGCCTGCCACCCCCCTGCCCGAGCAGTTGGCCGCGCTGCCCGATGACACGCTCAGCGCGCGGGTCCGCCCGGTCGAGGCGCTCGCCCCCGACCCGGACGATCCGCCACCCGAGGGCGTGACCTGGTTCAAATCCTGCGCGCGGCTGCCCGGGCAGCGGCGCGACGAGACGGAGGCGATCTATCCCGGCTTCGGCGCCCACCTCAACGGCGGGTTCCTGAGCCACGTGGCGGGCAAGGTGTTCGTGCGCACCGGCGATCCCGAGGTCAGCTTTCGCATCCACAACGTCTTTCGCTCCGGCGAGATGGATGCCAGCCCGCCGGAATTGCAGGGCACAAGGCTGTGCCACCTGCACGCCACCGGGTGGGAGCACTGGCGCGAAACCTATGCCTACCGGCTGGCCCACGGTTCCTATCGCGAGGGGCTCAAGCCCGCCGCGCCGGACGGCACCGGGCTCAACATGAATGCGCTCTTTCGCCGGATCGAGGCGGAGGGCGGCGCAGCGGCGCTGCGACGCTTCTGGCAGGAGGTCTGCGTCGCCACGCCGGGGCTGCGCGCGCGCCTCGATGCGCATGGCCACCTGCATGCCATTACCCTCGATGCCGATGTCGCGCGCGCGCGACACTTTCCCGACGCCCCCGACCGCCCGCATTGACCGCCCCCGGCAGTTGATGTAAGCGGGCAGCGATGGGGGGCTCGCGAGGGCCTGGCGCGCAATGGGTGCGCGCATCCCGATGACAGACGTGCGGGCCGGGTTCAGCGTCCGCTTAAAGCGGATACACATGACCACATTCAGCGAACTCAACCTCAATCCCAAGGTACTCAAGGCCGTCGAAGAGGCCGGATACGAAACCCCCACCCCGATCCAGGCCGATGCCATCCCCTCCGCGCTCGAAGGGCGCGACGTGCTGGGCATCGCGCAGACCGGCACCGGCAAGACCGCCGGGTTCACCCTGCCGATGCTGTCGCTTCTGGCACGGGGACGCGCGCGGGCGCGGATGCCGCGCAGCCTGGTGCTGTGCCCCACCCGTGAATTGGCCGCGCAGGTGGCCGAGAATTTCGACACCTATTCCAAGTATCTCAAGCTGACCAAGGCGCTGTTGATCGGCGGGGTGAGCTTCAAGGAACAGGACAAGCTGATCGACAAGGGCGTCGATGTGCTGATCGCCACGCCGGGCCGTTTGCTCGACCATTTCGAGCGCGGCAAGCTGTTGCTGACCGGCGTGCAGATCATGGTCGTGGACGAGGCCGACCGGATGCTCGACATGGGCTTCATCCCGGATATCGAGCGCATCTTCAGCCTCACGCCCTTCACCCGGCAGACGCTGTTCTTCTCGGCCACGATGGCGCCCGAGATCGAGCGCATCACCAACACCTTTCTCCAGAACCCGGTGCGGATCGAGGTGGCGCGGCAGGCCACCGCGTCAGAAACCATCGACCAGCACGTGGTAATGGTGAAACCTTCGCGCCGCGACCGCGCGGATGCCGAGAAGCGCGCCGCCCTGCGCGCGCTGATCGACGGCGAGGGCGAGGCCTGCACCAACGCGATCGTGTTCTGCAATCGCAAGATCGACGTGGATGCCGTCGCCAAGTCGCTGAAGAAGCACGGCTATGATGCGGCCCCGATCCACGGCGACCTCGAACAGAGCCAGCGCACGCGCACGCTCGACGCGTTCCGCGCGGGCGAGCTGAAGCTGCTGGTGGCCTCGGATGTGGCGGCGCGGGGGCTCGATGTGCCGGCGGTCAGCCACGTGTTCAATTTCGACGTGCCCGGCCATGCCGAGGATTACGTCCACCGCATCGGACGCACCGGGCGCGCGGGCCGTTCTGGCAAGGCGCTCACCATCTGCAACCCGCGCGACGAGAAGGCCCTCGCGGCGGTCGAGGCGCTCTTGCAAAAGGATATCCCCCGGCTCGACGATCCGACCGGAGCCCGCCCGGTGGCCGACGAGGACGCGACCGCGCAGAGCGGCGATAACAACGGGGACGCGCCGAAATCCGAGCGCCCGTCCCGGTCGAGCCGCAGCCGGGGTGGTCGCGGCCGGAGCGTCAGCCGCAAGAAAGCCGAAGCGCCCGAAGCACCCGAAGCACCCGAAGCGGCCCCCGAGGAGGCCAGGACCGAGAGCGCACCCGAGAAGGATGCGCCCAAGCCGCGCGAGGAGAAGCGAGCCGCAGAGCCCAGGCAACGCGGCAGGCGCGGCGACGACAATGGCGGCGGCAAGGTCGTCGGCATGGGCGATCATCTCCCCGGCTTCATCGCGCTGAGCTTCGACGAGCGGCGCACCGGCTAAGGTCGGCGCATTCGCGCAAGTGGATGTGGGGCTTTTGGCCTTGAGCGGACTTCCAAGCGAGCCGCGCATCGGCGGGCCGCGGTGCGGCGAACCGACGTAAGTGTTGCAGCACTTTATTTCAGCAAACCCGAAAAAGACCAGAGCGCAGAGCAGGTTGCAGCCAAATCGCCGTGCCGGGGGGCGGCCCGGCGATGCGCGGCGCCCTTCGGGCTTGATTCCGCGCGGGGACATCAACCCAACGATCGCTCAAGGCCAGAACCCGCCCCTCTCCGCCCCTGCCGCTACCGCGCGATCATGATATCGGCGCACAGCCCGCCAAGCCGCGCGCTTTCGCCCAGCCGCAGCGCGCCGCCGTGGGCGCGCGCCACATCCACCACGATCGACAGCCCCAACCCGACGCCGGTGCCGCGGTTCTGGTTGCGGGCGGGTTCCAGCCGGGCAAAGGGGCGCAGCGCCTCGTCGCGGCTCTCGGGCGGGATGCCCGGCCCGTCATCCTCGACCCGGATGCGCAAGCTGCGCTCCGACAGCGTCACCGAAACCTCGGCGCAGGTGCCGTAGCGCACGGCATTGCTGATGAGGTTTTCCACCGCGCGCCTGATCCCGTCGGCGCGCAGCGGCACCTCCCCCGTGCCCTCGGTCTCGACCAGCGTCACCGCCACCTGCGCGCGCCGCATGTCATCGACGATCCGGCGCACGAGCGCGACCGGATCGACCGGCTCGGCCTCGCCCTCCTGCGCACCACGGGCGAAATCAAGGAATCCGTCGAGCAGCCGCTGCATGTCATCGACATCGCGCAGCATCGGCGCGGCCTCCTCCTCGCCCAGCATGGCGAGACCCAATCGCAGCCGCGTGAGCGGCGTGCGCAGGTCGTGGCTCACCCCCGAGAGCATCAGCGTGCGTTGCTCGATCTGCCGTTCGATACGCGCACGCATGTCGACGAACGCCCGCCCCGCCGCGCGCACCTCGGTTGCGCCCGCAGGACGGTAGGGCACATGCCGCCCCCGCCCGAACGCATCAGCCGCCTCTGCCAGCCGGGTGATCGGGCGCAGCTGGTTGCGCAGGTAGAGAAACGAAATCACCGTCATCAGCGCCCCGAACACAACCATGTTGACCAGCAGCTGATGCGGCTGGCTCGCCGAGACATGGCGGCGGTCGAAGACAAACCGCAAGAGCCCGCCGCTGCCCCGGAAATAGAGCTCGACCACGTCGTCATCGGCGAGCGCAACGCGCAGCAGGTCGGGAAAGGCGGCGTGCAGCTCGCGCGCCACCACGATGCCCGAGAAATCATACCACAACCGCGTGTCCTGCGCGGGCATCGCCGCCTCGGGCACCGGCTGGACCGAGATATCGAGCATCTCGGCCACCTCCGGGTCATCGGTGCCCAGAACCAGCCGGATCTCGCGTATCATGGTGTTGGTCATCTGCTCGGTGACGCCCTCGAAATGGCGCTGGATGAACACCACCGAGACAACCAGCAGGAGCGTGACCACCGGCAAGAGCAGGATCAGCGTGGCGCGTCCGTAGAGGCCGCGGGGCAGATAGGGTTTGAGCCAGCGAAACGACATGGCTAAACCTACGCTCGAGCGCGCCGGGAAGAAAGAGCGAGACCGCGATGACCGACACAACCCAGCCCGACACGCCCCCGCCAGTGGGTGAGGCGCGTGATATGGGCGGTGGCATCCGCGCGATCCTCGCGCCGAACCCGTCGCCGATGACCCATTGGGGCACCAACACCTACCTGCTGGGACAGCGGCGGCTGGCGGTGATCGACCCCGGCCCCGACGACCCCGCCCATCTCGCGGCGATTCTCGACGCGCTCGGTCCCGGACAGAGCGTCAGCCACATCTTCGTGACCCACGCCCATCTCGACCATTCGCCGCTGGCCCGTCGCCTCGCAGCGGAGACCGGCGCGCCGATGCTGGCCTATGGCGGGGCCGAAGCGGGGCGCAGCGCCGTGATGACGCAGCTGGCCGAGGCAGGCGGGATCGGCGGCGGCGAGGGGGTGGATGCGAGCTTTGCCCCCGATCACGCGCTCGCGGATGGCGAGGCGATTGCGGGCGACGGCTGGCGGATCACCGCGCACTGGACGCCGGGGCATTTCTGCAACCACATGTGCTTCGAGAGTGGCGGGACCATGTTCAGCGGCGACCTGGTGATGGGCTGGGCCAGCACGCTGATCTCGCCGCCCGATGGCGACCTGACGCAGTTCCACGCCTCCTGCGCGCGCCTCGCCGCCGCCTCCCCGGCCCGCCTGCTGCCGGGTCACGGCGCGCCGGTGACGGAGCCTGCGACACGCGTCAGGTGGCTGGTCGCTCATCGCGACGCGCGCGAGGCCGCGATACTCGACAGCCTCGCCCACGGCCCCGCCGATGCCGCCACGCTGGCGCGGCGCATCTATACCGACACACCCCCCGAGCTGATGCCGGCGGCGGCGCGCAACGTGCTCGCACACCTTGTGGACCTGATGCAGAAATCCCGTGTCAGGGCCCTGTCGCCGCTGTCGCGCACGACCCGTTTCGCCCTGTCCGACGATGGCGGGCAAAGCGCATGATTTTTGTCACAAAGCCTCTGGACCTCCCCGAACCGGATTGCTATACGCGCCCACGTGTTCCGGCGTAGCTCAGCGGTAGAGCAGTTGACTGTTAATCAATTGGTCGTAGGTTCGATCCCTACCGCCGGAGCCAATTTCTTCGATCTATCCCACTGAAAGTCCTAGAAACAAGGACTTGCGCGGTCCCTGCGGGCTACATTACGGGATACATCGGGGACACATCCAATTATGGCACTACTGATGAAGCTACCGAACGTGGTCATCAACAAAGGGAAGTACGTCTACAGTCGGCGCATCCCGAACGACCTCAAGCACCTCTATCCTTCCTCCAAAGAACCATTTTTTCGCTGCCGCTTTCGGGTTCAGCAAGAAAATGCCGATCTGGTCGCAGAGCATGCGGCGCTACAGACAGCCTTCGCCCGAATGGTCGGGGATGCGCGTAGTGGAATACCCGACGCCTTTGGCGATAGGGGTATGGAACGCTACAAGCAACAGGCATGGTCTAGCTTCGAAGACCCACGCACTGAGCGTGAGAAATGGGAACAGATGCGTGACGAGGCGGAAGCCTTGGTTAGGTCAGTCCGGGGGACATTTGCTGGCCCCTTCGAAGATGACGGATATGACGAGCGGCGACAGATCGTTGCAGAGCAAATCGAGCGCAGTAACGGTGACCCTCTGCTATACCGGGCAGTGACCCAGCCGAACGCCGCACCTCCCCCAGTGACCCTAGCGGACGCTGTCGGGGTCTATCAGAGGGAGCGCCTTGGGGAGAACCCAAAGAGGTCGGCGCGTAACACATTCAACAAGATCAAGCGGCGGCTTTAGACTTCGTTGGGGCCACTCGATAGCCTGCCGCTCGCGTCTCTCACGCGAGAGCATGCTAGGAAAGTCCGAGATGATCTCTTGTCCGCTCCCAGAGCGAGTGGCAGCGGGGTACTATCCCCGGCCTCGGTCCAGAGAGAAATCAACAGCATCAAGGCGATGATCACTCTCGGCATCACGGAGTTCGATCTCAGGGGCAAAGCGTTCAATCCTTTCGAGAAGCTTCCTTTGCCCCCCTCTGTCATAAAGACGACTCAGAGCGAGTGGGAGGAGCGTGACCCCCTACCTGATGACGTGCTGGTGGCTGTCCGTCGCCGGGTGATGACCCGCGTCCGTGTTCCCGAGCTTCGGTTGATCTGGCGGCTTCTCCAAGCCACCGGCTGCCGTGGTGCAGAGATCACGGGTCTGCAAATAGAAGACGTGGTTCTTGATCACGCGACCCCTCACCTCTGGGTCAGGTGGAACGATGAGCGTCAGTTGAAAACCAAGACCTCGGTGCGTCCTGTGCCCCTCATCGGTGACGGTCTGGCTGCTGCCAAAGAGGCCCTAGAAGCTGCGCGTAGAGGCACACAAACCGCCCCTGCCCTGTTCCTTCGGTATGCCCGAGACGGCGGCCCTGATGCGGTCTCCGGCGCTCTCATGGGGCATCTGCGCAAGGAGACCGCGAACCCCCGCCACGTCGTCTACTCGCTGCGGCATAACGTGAAGTCTTGGCTTGGCCAGAGCGGGGCGGCAGAGCGGGACGAGAACCGCCTTCTAGGACATTCTGAGGCGTCCGTAGGGAACCGCTATTACGGCGGATTGGATGATCGCCTGCGGGGCACGAGAGCGGCCCTTGAGGCTGCCTTGGCGTTGGCCCCTGAGGGTGCGTGGGGTTTGCCTTGAGCGGGCCGTCGTAGTGAAATGGGGGAGAGGCAAGATGGCCCCTCCCCACGGGACAGCCTACAGGAACTTGATGAGTTTCTGTCGAACGGCGATGTTCCACGGCACATCCTGCCCATCGAAGTTGACGAAGACCCGGCCCCCTTCGATGCGATAGGCAAAGCCAACTTCATCAAGGGCGGCGGTCACATCCCCCGGCATGTAGCGGTCTGCCTGTTCAAGGAACGCGTCGGCAATGTCAGTGAGAGAGGACGGGTCGTTTGACATGATCATGGAACGCGCGCCCTCAAGAACCTTCCCGGCCAGCCTCGGGTTGTCCCCGATGAAGGCCTCGAAGGCATCCTCATTGGTCACCCCATGGGCCGAAAGGTGGTCTGTCGCTACGTCATAGTAGGCTTGGTGAAGCGCGTTGATGGTCTGCGCCATTTCTTCGGGTTCCATCCCTGCCTGAGAGGCAAGCCGGGACATGGTGTTCTCGGAGACCCCGCCAAGCTGCAATACTTCGTCCATAGCCCGCATACGGTCACCGGGCATGGTGGTCTCCGACAGAACGCTCAGAGCTTCCCGACCGGCGTCCCCAAGGTCGAAACCGGGTTGTGCGTTCTCTGGGTCCGCTTGGGCGTCCCCGTCAGGAGCGCCAAATCGGGCCGCTTCAGCAGGGTTCTTGAGGGTCTCCGGTTGGACCACATCAGAGAAGCTGCCATCGGGATTGCGGACCAGAAGGCCGATCTGGACGGCGGTTGCCACGTTGGTTGTCATTCCACAGGCCAAGGTCACGCGGTCCTGTAGGGTGACCTGACGGTTGACAATGGGGTTGCCCCCTTCCGTCTTTGCAGACCCGATGATCGACCCCTGATAGCCAAGGTCTTCCCCGGCTTGGTATTCGGCATTCTGAGACGCGACCAGCCTGCTTTGACCGCCGTCGAATGGCGAGAGAACTTCAAGCCCCGTGCCGCCAACTTCGCAGCGGGCATTGCCGGAAAGGCTTTCGGGGGCGAGGTTGCTGGCGGATGCTTCGGGGGTGCCTTTGGCGGTAACCCAATCGGACATGGTGATGTTTCCTTTGATGATGTGTTGCTGTTGGGGATTAGGTGTTTTCAGAGATCGCCAGCCCGGCTGACGCTGGCGCTGAACTCTGCATGGTCGAGGGTGCGTTCGAGACCTTCGGCCATTAGGACGGCCAGGACTTCCGACTGGGAGATTTCCTTGCCGGTGCCCCTGAGGTGGCGCTCTTGGAGCATTTGAATGATGGCCGTCTGTTCGACGCGCAGGCGGGTCGTTGCCCATTGCGGGCGTCCATCCCACGGGGCCTTTCGTGCGGCGTTCACTGCGCCTTCCTCAGCGCTGATGAACTCCGTGGGCGGCACCAGCTTGAACAGCTTATTGCGAAGGTGCCGGGTCCACCGGGTGCGGTTACGCTCACCCACGGCGGTGGCCTTGGTCTTCGATGGTCGAGTGTATGCGGGGGTCATGGTGTGGCCCTCTTTAGGTGTTGCGGTATTCGGATTTGCTGCGGGTGGTCCAGATTGACGGCGAGCCGTGGTTCGTGGCGCAGGACGTATGTCGGACCTTGGACCTTGCGATTGACAGGAAGTCGGGGAACGTCTGCTTCACCCCCAAGCGGTTCACCACCATCAACGAGGACGAGGTTCGCTTACATCTGGTGCAAGTGAACCTGAAAGATGGGCGGAAACAACGCCGTAAGATGCACCTGCTCTCCGAGAGTGGCCTTTACAAGCTCATCACCCGCAGCGACAAGGCCGTGGCGAAGTCCTATGCTCAGACCACGGGCCTTCTGGCATTGTTTCGGGTTGACCGTCAGGGCTGCAGCGGGACGCCTTCCGGCTGCTGACCCGCGAGAACCTTTTTGATGTATCGCTTGATGGAGAGGTCGAAGAATTTCTGGGTGTAGGCGTTCGCAGCTTTCGCGATGTTCAGCCGATTGTTTCTCTGGGGCGGCTGCATGTGCAACTCGGGGTCCGTCAGGATGTTCCTGAGGCCTGCATCATGTGGAATGAACCCCAGAAGGTGCTTCATTACCCCCAGCCGTTCCTGCGGAGGCGCTGCATAGACTATCTCTGCAAGCCGTTGCGCGCGCTCATAGTGCCACCGAGAGCGCTGCTTGTTCTCGGCACTTCGGTTGCCCCTTGAGGCGTTCTTCTGACACCCCCGAGAGCAATAGCTTTGGTTGGATCGCTTGGGCGTGAATGCCGTGCCACAGCCGGGACAGCCGAAGGTGCCGCCTTCGCCTTCGCCTTCGGACGGAACAGGTATGACGATGGGTTCGACGGCGTCGAACATAAGGGGTTCCTTTCGGTTTCTGTTGGAGTGATGCGAGAGTTAGAGGCCGTGACCGTCGAAGACGGACCCCCTCACTTGAGGTGCATGTGACGGTTCGCCTGATGGTCTCCTGATGCAATCAGGGGCAATATCAGGGAAGCAATCATGGGCAGCGTTATCGGGAGGACTTCGTCCTTGGAGACCCAAGGAGAAGATGATGCCTACGTACGCCCTCTAACGCGGCTTAAGGCATTGGTCTTCGCCGCGATCAGCGGCAATGGGTCTTCACCAATGAGGGGTCGATCTCAGGGTCAGTCAGCGGTGCTGGGGCACACTGAGGGGCATCTTGAGGGTTCGGCTTCTTGTCCGCGAAGGCGAAGCCGTAGCACCTAAAGGGATACATTACATGTGCGGAGGCGGATTAGCGAAGGCTTGTGCCAAGTTGGGAAAAGAACAGCTCATCCCCCTGCAAGCATGCGGCTGCGAGAAACGCGCCCCGGTCGAAACCAGCCTCAGGCAACCCCGAAGGGTCACCCAAGGCGGGCCTCAAAGGAATACCGAAGTCACCGCCTTGCGGGTGGAGATCGTCAGCGAGGCACCTTACCCCGGCTGCCTACCCTGTACACAGCAGACCCATGTCGTCATCGCCTAGCCACTCTGGTTCCAGCGCATGTAAGGCGCAGCAACCGCCCAGACGGGTCTTCTAGGGCTAGGGACCGTGTTTATCGTGTACTCCCATCTGCGCGGTCTTCTAGGCAAGGGGGTGGGTTAATTGTGACAGGCCTTCAAAAGGGGGGGCTTAGCCGCCTGCCTCCTCAAGGATGCGATAAACACTGGACCGCCCGATACCGACCTCACGGGCAATCGCGGTCCCCCCGAGGCCCTTCCGGTGCAGCCTCAAGACCTCCCCTGCCTTGGCCTTCGCCGTGGGCTTCCTACCCGTGTACTTGCCCGCTGCCTTGGCCTTGGTGATGCCCTCCCTCTGGCGTTCCAGCATGATGGACCGCTCGAACTCTGCCACGCTTCCCATGATGGACAGCATCAGCTTCCCCGTAGCGGTCCCCGTGTCGATGTTCATGGAAAGGATGCGAAGGTTGGCCTTCTTGGCCTCTATGGCCCCCAAGACCTCCATCAGGTGCGCTACAGAGCGGGCCAGCCGGTCCAACTTGGTGACCACCAGCGTGTCCCCCTCGCGGAGGAAATCAAGGGCCTCGGAGAGCTTCTCTCGGTTGGTCATGTCCACCGACGACACTTGCTCTTGAAAGACCTTTTCCACGCCTTCCTTGGCAAGGTCACGCAGTTGGGCCTCAAGGCCTGCCTTCTGGTCAAGGGTGGAGGTGCGGGCGTAGCCGATCAACATGGGTATGTCCTTTCGCGGGGCAGCATCGTGCCAATAGGGTCTAAGACCTTATGGGCGAACTGTCCCGAAAATGTCAACACCATTCTTTTGGGACACCTATCTGTCTCACTCTCAGGGTGTCCCAAAAGGCTTGGTCTGCGGGACAGTCAGGATAGGCCATGCTCTCTAGCAATGCGGTGGTTGGTGCATGTGATCGAAGACCAAGGAAGGTGGAGCGTGAACTCCCCCGGTCCCTCAGGGGTCACCTTAAGGCGCACGTCCGGTTCGCGCTGGGCAAGGACTGAGAGGTGACGGAAGGTGATGTCAAAAATGATCATGGCAGGTTCCTTGTGATGTCGCCTTGCGGCTGTGTTGAAAGAGCATTAGGGCCTTCCTACAATCACACTTTGCCACGCCACGAAAGAGCATCAAGTCATTGTTTTTTCTACATTTGTGGAGCATTCTCGCACGTGGAGACAATTTCAACCCAGACCCCTCCCCCACGGGGGAAAACGCGCATATCGTCTATCTATCTTTGAGTGTCGGATTTTTTCGGTGGAATGAAGTGGGACTATCTCGCACACTTGTTAGATAGGCAACGCCGAACGCTCCTCGGCAGAACACCAGACAAGAGCACGAAAAATTCATGACAGACGAACTTCCGAAGCTTCAAAGCCTTGAGCACTTCTTGTTTGAAGTCCCCTTATACGCTCCACACATGTTGACAGAGGATTTTGGGCACAGGCATCTATACGGTTGGCGCAAGCCGGGTGAACACGAATGGCGAATTGATGGCCATTGTCCTTTTTGCAATCGCGAGAGCACATTCTCTGTTGGTTTTCAGCATCTGGCCAGTAGCGAGGCCAGAGCGAATATTGCTGAGCGAGTGGCACATGATCAAATGCATATTTCGTGCAGCAGAAATGGTTCTCACCGTGTTCATTACTAGGGTCAGGATGCATTGATTTCCAACGCGCTGCGTGATTCACGGCCCGAAAAACGGAGCGGTGACATGAGCGAACTCTACTGGCTGA
>MRWG01001945.1_pt1 | contig 11550 bp, 10 predicted proteins | sample 1013341 | NCBI WGS metagenome assembly MRWG01 (sample SAMN06117577, study PRJNA244670) | biofilm metagenome | biome: Water; feature: Cathode Biofilm; material: Biofilm; isolation source: microbial consortium enriched at the cathode of a solar microbial fuel cell | place: USA: District of Columbia ... | reverse complement strand
CGGCTGGTCTTGATCTCAAAGTACGCCTTGGTGACCAGGTCTGTCAGGGCGAAGCGCTTTTTGTCTTGCATACCGAGACGATCGGCGAGCTAACTTATGTATTGGACTATGTCCATGCCAACCCGGACATCATCGAGCTGACACATTGAGCCCACAGCAGATACTATATGCCCTTCCGGGGAACGATGAACTGTACAACGCCATGCTCAGCGCGGGAGGCTTTGACGGTGGTTTGCTTGAGGTGAGCCGCTTCCCGGATGGCGAAAGTTATTTAAGGTTCGAGACCAATCCAGAAGGAAAACACATCGCCCTGTTCGCAAGCCTGAATCACCCAGATGCGAAGCTTATTTCATTGCTTCTGGCGGCGCGGACGGCTCGTGATCTGGGGGCGGCTTCAGTTGGGCTGATTGCGCCATACATGCCTTACTTCCGCCAGGACATCGCATTCAGGCCAGGTGAATCTGTGAGCGCCCGCCATATCGGGGCAATCCTGTCAGACAATTTCTCATGGGTGGTTACCGTTGACCCCCACCTGCATCGACTGACTCAAATGGCAGACGTATTTTCGATCCCTGCATCAGTCGCATCTTCCACTACCGCGATGGCCGCCTGGATAATCAAAAATACGGAATGCCCAATCATATGCGGTCCTGACTCTGAAAGTGAACAGTGGGTCAGCAAGATCGCTGCAGCTTGCGGTGCGCCATATCTCGTATTTCAGAAAACAAGATACGACGCGAAATCCGTTGAGGTGGCAGTTGCACCCGATCTGGACATATCCGGTTATACCCCGGTGATAATCGACGACATCATTTCAACGGGCGGAACGGTCATGTCTTTGGCGAAGGAACTCGCCCGGCTAGGTAGCCGGCCTGCGATCTGCTGTGTGGTTCACGCACTTTTTTCAAGCGATGTCGAAGACAGAATTCTTGGCGCGCGCGTTGACCGCGTAATCACAACGAATTCGATTTCTCACAGGACTAATGCGGTCGACATTTCCGAAGCACTTGCCGAATCCACTAAGGCGACTTTTTCCACTATCGCGAACATGGGGACAAACATCGCTAAGTGACGTAGCTTTTGAACTTATCGGGCTTCGAGGACTGACAAGGCGTCGCGAGCGATCACGACTTCTTCATTCGCGGGAATAACAAGCACTTGCACCCTGGACGCAGATGTCTGGATCTCTCGGTGCCCAGAATCGTTTGCGCTCGAATCGATTTGAAGCCCCAACCACTCCAGATGGGCGCAGATATCTTGACGCACGGGTGCCGAGTTCTCCCCTACTCCGCCAGTAAACACAAGCGTATCCACGCCGTGGAGAGCCGTCGCAAGTGATCCGATTTCTCGGGCTATCCGGTAGGTGTACACAGCCAGAGCTTCCGTTGCAGCGGTCTCAGAGTTCTCAAGAAGTTCGCGGACATCGCCACTGATACCCGAAAGGCCCAGCAATCCTGACTCCTTGTAGAGCATTGTAGACAAGTCGCGGGCGCTCATGCCCTTATCCATCATCAGGTGAAGGAGCAATCCAGGATCCAGGCTGCCTGCACGGGTCGACATTGGCACCCCATCCAATGCAGTCAGGCCCATAGACGTCGCTATGCTTTTTCCGTTCAGCATGGCGCAAACGCTTGCACCACTACCGAGATGTGCCGCAATAGCTTTCGAACGTTTCCCTGCCTGGGTCAGTCCTTCAAGCTGAGAAGCTATATGGTCATAGGAAAGACCGTGGAATCCAAAGCGAAGGAGCCCTTCTTCAGATAGATGTCTGGGTATTGCATAAAGCTGCGCTACTCGAGGCTGGGTTCGATGAAAAGCTGTGTCGAATGAAAGTGTCTGGGGGATTTCGGGCCAAATCCTGGAAATCCCCTTTACGCCGTCCAGGTTGGCGGGCTGGTGCGATGGCGCAAGGCTGGTTAAACCGCGCAGACGTTTGAGTATATTTGTATTCGCGAGCACGGGACCATCAAAGTCACGTCCACCATGTACGACGCGATGGCCGATTGCTCTTAGGTCGACATCCTGCAGCGCATCCGCAGCCCATTTAGCGAGCGCGCCAACGAGTTCTGACTGGTCGGACACACGAGACGAAAGGGCCTCGGGCATTTGGTCCAGGCGTTCTTCCGGTGTGTTCGCCACGAAGCGCATATCATTGGGTAAACCAGACAGGTTGACCTTTAACAGGCAGTTTCCAAGGGTCATGCCCGAGCGCTCATATGCCGACAGTTTGATGCTTGATGAGCCGGTATTGACCGTCAGGATCGCCTCGCGTCTCAATGCGTCATCCCCATCGCTCGCGCAAACAGGTTGGCAAGGGCACAAGAACCGACGCGCTCTGCAGCACTATCGGCGCGGCTCGTCAGAATTATTGGCACTTTTGCCCCGATGACGAGCCCAGCAGCGGCGGCGCCGGCCAAATAGTCAAGTTGCTTCGCGATCATATTGCCCGCCTCGAGTGAAGGCACCACCAGAATATCTGCTGCTCCTGCGACAGGTGAGGTCATTCCCTTAGCCGCAACCGCCTCAGCAGAAATTGCCAGGTCAAATGCAAGCGGACCATCCAGCAGGCCGCCAACGATCTGCTTCCGGTCCGCCATTTTGCACAAGGCGGCCGCGTCGATGGTCGAAGGAATGTTCGGGTCGACCTCTTCTGTGGCGGAAAGGATCGCCACCAGCGGCGTTGGAACACCAATCGCGATGGCGAGCTCTATTGCATTTTGAACGATGTCCCGCTTCGTTTTGAGGTCCGGCGTAATATTGATGGCGCCATCCGTGATCATGAGATGCTTGGGGTAAGCCGGTGTCTCCATGACGAAGACATGGCTCATCCGGCGTTCAGTCCGCAGGCCGTTCGACTTGTCGATGATAGCCTTCATGAGCTCGTTTGTGTGAATTGCACCTTTCATAATGGCGTTCACACTGCCTTCGCCCGCTAGTTTCGCTGCCATGGCGGCCGCAGCGTGGCTGTGAGGCGTGTCTATCAACTCCACGCGCGATAGATCGATTCCTGTGGATTTAGCCGCAGATGCAATCTTGTCCCTCGGGCCAATAAGAACCGGTTCTATCAGTCCCGCAGTCTTTGCATCCATAGCGCCGCCAAGAGAAAGGTGATCAACTGGATGCACCACAGCCGTTCGAAGCGGCTTGCCTTTTGCTTTGGCAATCATCTCTTGAAATGCTTGCGTGGGGTCCGAAGCGGCGGAAGAAGACATCGACGCGTACCTTTTGGCTGTCAGCGATCCATTGAGCCCCGTTGAACGGCTCGCATCAAGAGCCAGCGAAGCGAAATACGCAGCGCCTCGCTCGTTACGCGACTGGTTCCGCAGCCTAAGCCGCTTTCCCAACAGGATTATTGCTCGTGATAGCTGATTCCAATACGCCAGGACGATGCCAAGCGCCCTCCGGTCGGATCAAGATGTATGGATCCGAGTACGGCGTGATCGTGGATGGGTGCAGCGGTACGGGAATATCGATTTCAAGATATTCATAGCCTGAGAAAGAAAAACTCGGTCGGTCTTCGCGGAGCTTGCAGATCAGCACCTTTGACCAGAGCCGCCAGAGGCGGGCCTGAATTTGTCCGATCATCAGCCTGTAGCCCTTTATCGCTGCTATTTCAAAGGCGTGGGCGAGCAGGATCCGATCCAGAAATCGTCCTCGGGCGCGCGGAAGAATGCAAACCCTTTCGATTTTTCCGATAGCGGAGAACCATCTCAGCCTCAATGTGGCAACAGGCTCGTCGTCAATAAAGCCCAGCAGATGCAAACCTGCGAGGTCATTTCCGTCATACTCCTCATCATATGGGCAATTCTGTTCGGCCAGGAAGACAGCAGCCCGCAAGGCGAAGACTTTCTGCAGGTCGTCCAATGTCCTAGCCACTTTGACCGTCGTTCGATCAAAATGATGCCTGCCGGGTTTCGTGCGAAGCACCGCAGCACCAGTACCCGGATAATCAAGTGAATTTGAATTCTTCATGCCACAGGATCAAAAACAAAGAGGTCCGGAAGTCCTCCTTGAAGACGCCGGAAACCGAGTGACATCATGGACCGCGCGCCATCCTCCGTTGCGCCACGTGCATAACACGGCACGGGTGCATACAGAGACACTCTGACCGACGCAGAAGCAGACATGACGGAACGGCGCGCTGCTTTTGTCCCCCCCGCATAGCATCCAACATACAAGCCGAATATCGGAGTATTGGCAGGAGCAACGTGGCGAAGGGCCGGATCAGACGGGTCGAATTCTCCATCCTCAACGCTGGCCCTACCCTCGAAGGTCAACGGAACGATTAAATAGAGACCGTCTATCGGATCTCCTGTGACCCAGATCGTCATTTTGGTAATCATATCCAGCGTGTATACAACTTCTGCTCGCGCAAGTGTGCCGCCGATCAGCATTTCGCCGAGCGCGAGAGCCGCTTCAATGTTGCTGGGCTCACATCGCCTCAGACCATGGGCCATCATTGCCTCAGTCATCTCCTCAGGAGTAACCGTGCAATACGGATAGCTGGTAAATGGTACAACCGACTGGTGAATCGTCATCATAATTCTCCGTTTACGGGAGATGTTTGTTAATTCGCGTGTAAGTTGTCAACCAGCGAATTTACTTTTCGGCCCATGCCTTGCTACTAGCCAAACGAGGCCGCTGAGATGTCGGAAGGATCTGATCATGAGCCAAAACCAGTTGGACTGGGACAAGCTGCGCGTGTTCAGCGTAGTTGCCGAACTGAAAAGCTTCACGGCCGCTGCCAAGAAACTTGGTGAATCGACGCCAACAGTCAGCCGCAAGATCGATGACCTTGAGCGAAAGCTTAACTGCGAACTCCTTCTACGGACACATAGGGGCGTCGAGCTGACGGAAGCGGGACGTGTCGTGGAGGCGCACGTTCACGCAATTACGGAAAAAGCCAACTCGATCTGGTACGATGTTTGCGCGCTCGACATCGAAGGAACCGGTAGAATCAGGATGGCCGCTGGCGATGGCGTTGCCTCTCACTGGCTAACGAGAACCATTCCGGAGTTCCTGGATACACACCCCGGAATAGAACTCGAACTGAAAATTTCGGACGAAGACGTCAACCTGTTGTCGGGCGACGCAGACATGACGATTGCGTGGGAGCAGCCACGCCACCGCGATCTGCTGTCACAGCGCCTTGGGGTTTTGCACTACATGTTTTTTGCTTCGCCCGAATATTTGGCACAACACGGCGAGCCGGAAAGCCTGTTTGATCTGCAGGGACATACTTGCTTGCTACACTCAAACTACCAGAATCAGATTGATGCATGGAGCACACGTGCCCACGACCTAAAGAAAGCGCTTTCTTATTCTGTCATCACAAACTCAGGAACTGTTCTTCGCGAAGTCTGTGCACGGGGTGGCGGAATAGCCGTCTTGCCGTCTTATGTGGCTGAACTCGATCCGGAGCGCCTGGTTCCTCTGGCGCTTCCTGAAATAGCGCCGATCCGATTCTGGCTAGTCTATACGCAGCGAATGCAACGCCTCTCCCGCGGTCGAATTGTCATAGACTGGATGCGGAAACAGTTTAGTGAGGATGTCAGCCCGTGGTTCATGGATACGTTCGTCCATCCGGCCAAACGAAGTCGGCCAGACGGCGAACAATCAGACCAAGCCAAATCTGCTAGATCGTCTTGAGGATCGTGGCGATTGCCTCAAGTTTCTTTGGATCATCGATCGTCCGGATCAGCCGCGCAATCTCTCCACGACTACGATCCAGTTCGGTGTCGCCATTACCCGAATCTGCAAGAGCATCTTCCGGGAATAGGTGATCAACGGGAACCGACAAGATGTTGGCAATGGCAGCCAAAGTCCCGGCACTAATCCTGTTCGTGCCGTTCTCGTACTTGTGAACCTGCTGGTAGGACAAACCCAGTTTCTTTGCGAGGTCATCGAGGGTCATGCCGACGCGACGTCGCGCCTGTCTGACCAGTTGTCCAATCCCACGATCTGCATCGCTCACCTTTCTTGGTGAGGCTGAAAGCACAGTTGCCATGATCCCCTCATTCTACTTGAACTAACGTGAATTCCTACCTTTATAGTTTCGACCTAAGATCGCGTAAGAGCAATACGGGGGAGTGTTACAATAACTTTGTATGTGGGTTCGATTCTGAGAAATATCCGAGCTGGCTCAACGATCAAAAAAAGAAGGCCGCCGAAATGGCGGCCTAGTTATAGCAAGAAGGACGTCATCCTTTGAACTCAACGTAGTAACGTCGCTTTCAAGGCTGACAGTCACTTTCTAACAGATGCAAGCTGAACGTTATAAATGACAGGTTGTTGTGAGCTGTTCATCTAGCTTCTCGAAGTGATCAGGTCTGTAGAAGCCGTATCAGGCGATCTCCCAGTCCTTGAGGATTTCGTCATTGTGAGCGCCCGGAGATGCCGGCGGCCGCTGAATTGCCCCGGGGGTTTTGGAAAACCTCGGGGCTGGGGCTGGTTGCGTGACCCCCTCGACCTCGACAAACGTTTCGCGCGCCAAATTGTGCGGATGCTGCGGAGCTTCAGCAAGGGAAAGGACGGGGGCGAAACACACATCTGTCCCCTCCATCAAAGCGCACCACTCGTCTCTGGTTTTGGTCTTGATGACGGCCGTGATCTTTTCTTTGAGCTCTGGCCACTGGTCGCGCGCCATCTGGTTTTGAAATGCCGGATCGTCCAGGCCCGCCTTTTCCAGTAGCAGCGCGTAGAACTGAGGTTCGATTGATCCAATCGAAACATACTTGGCGTCGCTGGTCTCGTAACAGTCATAGAATGGCGCACCGCCATCAAGCAGATTGGCCTGACGTTCGTCTGTCCAAATACCCATGGCGCGCATTCCGTAAAACATCGACGTCAGGGATGCTGCGCCGTCTGTCATCGCCACATCAATGACCTGTCCTTCGCCTGTGTTGCGCGCGCTTATAATCGCGGCAAGCAGCCCAAAGGCGAGGTAAAGCGCGCCGCCTCCGTAATCACCGATAAGATTGAGGGGCGGGTATGGAGCCTCTCCCTTGCGTCCCATCGCGCCGAGCGCACCCGTCAGGGCAATATAGTTCAGGTCATGGCCAGCCGCATGTGAGAGCGGACCCGTTTGTCCCCAACCTGTCATTCGGCCATAAGCCAGTTTCGGATTGCGTTTCAACGCAACGTCCGGCCCTAGCCCGAGCCGTTCCATGACACCAGGTCGAAACCCCTCAATAAGGCCATCGGCTTTTTCAATGAGCTTCAGCGCCGTTTCGATATCGTCGGCATTCTTCAGATCCAAGGCAATGGAACGACGCCCGCGCGACTCCACATTTGCAGGCGTCGCAGCTCGGCCGCCCCCACCAGCCCGATCAATGCGGATCACGTCGGCGCCAAGATCCGACATCAACATACCGCAGAATGGCCCCGGGCCTATGCCCTGAAATTCCACAATTTTTATTCCGTCGAGTGGTCCGCTTGCCATTGAAGGCCCTCCCTTGCGTCAGTGCGCCGGCTGCGCGCTGTTTGGTTCAAGTTGTTGTCGGGAACATACGCGCGGAAAGTGCACTGTGAAGGCATTCCCCAACGTCTATCGATGGTATGCGAAGGCTCAGGACGAGACCAACAGTCCGGATAGCTCTCCAAGTAGATTTCGAACAAGCTTCACACGCCTGTCGTTCTCGGCGGGCGACTGCGATATCACCAGCTTTGAATCTGGACGCAGCCGATACAGGTTCGGTCTCGACCGAACCAGTGCCATCAACTGGCCCGGGTCGAGAGGCGTGTCTTCCCGGAACGCCATAACAATACCCTTCGGCCCGGCATCAAGCTTCGATATTCCCAGCGCTTTGCAAGCGGCCTTGATTGAAGTGATATCCAGGAGTTGCTTGGTCTCTTCCGGCAGAGGGCCGAAGCGATCAATGAGTTCTGCCGCGAAGCCTTCCCTACCTTGCTCTGTATCGATATCAGCAAGCCGACGATAAAGCCCCAGTCGGACGCTCAAGTCCTCGACATAGTCTTCAGGTATCAGAACGGCGACACCCAGATTGATCTGCGGGGACCAGTCATCAGCGACCTCTTGGTCCTCACCACCTTTTCCGGCCTTCAGGGCATTCACGGCGTCTTCCAGCATGGACTGGTAAAGCTCGACCCCTACTTCGCGGACATGTCCCGATTGCTGGTCTCCCAGGAGGTTACCCGAGCCCCGCATGTCGAGATCGTGACTTGCGAGCTGGAACCCGGCACCGAGACTATCTAGCGATTGGAGGATTTTAAGGCGGCGCTCGGCACCGGGGGTCATGACCTGATCACGTGGTGTCGTCAAATAAGCATACGCCCGCAGTTTCGAGCGGCCGACCCGCCCCCGAAGTTGGTAGAGCTGCGCAAGTCCGAAACGGTCTGCGCGGTGAACGAGCAACGTATTCGCGCGCGGAATGTCCAGTCCACTTTCGACGATCGTGGTCGAAAGAAGGACATCATACTGGCCCTCATAAAAAGCCGTCATAATGTCTTCTAGTTCAGTCGCTGGCATCTGGCCGTGTGCGACAACAAAGCTCACTTCGGGAACGTTATCCCGCATGAAGGCTTCAAGCTCGTCGAGGTCTGCGATCCGTGGGGCGACAAAGAATGCCTGACCGCCCCGATACTTCTCCCGCAAAAGGGCTTCGCGCATGGCAACCGTATCAAACTCCGTTACGTAAGTACGCACAGAGAGCCGATCGACGGGCGGTGTGGCGATGATTGACAAGTCGCGAATGCCCGTGAGCGCCATCTGAAGCGTGCGCGGAATCGGCGTGGCGGACAGCGTCAACACATGTACGTCAGCTTTTAGCTCTTTCAGCCGTTCCTTGTGCTTCACGCCAAATCGTTGCTCCTCATCAACGATCAGAAGGCCGAGCCGCTTGAATTCCATGGACTGGGACAGCAGGGCATGAGTGCCAACCACAATATCTATCTCGCCACTCGCCAATCCATCCCGCGTTTTCGTTGCTTCGCCCTGACTGACCATGCGGGAAAGGTGGCGCACCTTCACAGGCCAGCTCGCAAACCGCTCGCTGAAGGAATTGAAGTGCTGGCGTGCGAGAAGGGTTGTTGGCGCGATGACAGCGACCTGCATGCCACTCATCGCGGCAACGAAAGCTGCGCGCAGAGCCACCTCCGTCTTGCCGAAGCCCACATCGCCGCAGACGAGACGATCCATCGGCTTGCCACTTGCCAGGTCTTCCAGCGTGTCTTCGATGGCATTCAGCTGGTCGTCGGTTTCTTCGTAGGGGAACCGGGCGGCAAATTCTTCATAAAGCCCCTGCCCCGTCGTTGTCGGCTCGGCGCGTTTGAGTTCGCGTGCAGCGGCAATCTCCAGCAGTTCCGCGGCCATTTCCAGAATTCGCTTCTTGGCCTTGGCCTTGCGGCTCTGCCAGCCAGCACCGCCCAGCCTGTCAATCGCGCTTTCCGCATCTTCACTGCCGTAGCGGCTGATCAGATCGATATTCTCAACCGGCAAATATATCCGATCACCACCGGCATAGCTGAGTTCCAGGCAGTCATGAGGCGCTCCGGTGAGCTCAAGCGTCTTCAGCCCCTCATAGCGCCCGACACCGTGATCGACATGAACGACGAGGTCCCCAGTGTTTAGCGAAGCAGCTTCAGCTATAAAATTTGCTGCCTTTCGCTTCCGCCGAGGGGCGGCAAGCCGGTCACCCAGGATGTCGGGCTCGGCGATGAAGACCAGACCGTCACTTTCAATCCCTTGCTCGAGCGGAATCTCTACAACGGACAGTCCAGCCGACTGCGCGGCCTCGAGGGAATGGACGATTGGCAGATCAGCCAGGCCGTGATCTTCGAGAACATTGACGAGGCGGTCCGCAGAACCAGCGGTCCAGGCGCCAAAAACGACAGTGCGGCCTTGTTCGCGAACATGTTTTGCGTGTTTTGCAGCCTCCTCGAAGACATTGCAATCTGGCTTAGCCCGCTCCGGCGCGAAATCGCGCCCGGGCCGTCCGCCAAGATCGAAGCCACCCGCTCCCGAGGACGGCTGGAACCTTGCGACGCCGCGGTGAGAGAGCGTCGCATCCAGCTCGGCGGGATTGATGTAAAGGTCGTCGGGGGGCAGGACGCGAGCCGGCCGGCCGTCGCTCGCGGCTTCCATGCGCGTTGCGTGATAGTCTTCAGCTTGAGTGCGTCTTTCTGCAGCGGCTTCGCCGGCGAGGTAACCGAAGGCAATCAGCGCATCTTCGCCCATATAATCGAACAGGGTTTCCAGATGCTCGTGAAACAAGGGGAGCCAGTTTTCCAGGCCTTGGCGACGTATTTGGGCCCGGGCCGCCTCATACATCGTGTCACCCAACGGCGCTCCTATGGCTGAAAGATACTTTTCCCGAAAAAGGCTGAGCGTTTCGTCCGAGAAGAGAATTTCAGAAACTGGGGCCAGTGCAACAGAACGCAAAGTGCCGGTCGAGACTTGCGTCTCGGCATCAAACGACTTCAGGTGTTCCAGAGTATCCCCGAAGAGATCCAGACGTATTGGTTCAGCACTCGTGGGCGGAAAAATGTCTATGATCCCGCCGCGAATTGAGTAATCGCCTCGCTCACGTACGGTGCTTGCTCGAACATATCCATTCACATTGAGATAATCTACCAGGGCCTTTTCATCGACACGCTCGCCTACAGCCAGGGAAAAGCTGGCCTTGCGCATCGTTTCGCGAGGCGGCACGCGCTGGACAAGCGAGGACCCTGTTGTGACAACGAGCACCGGCTTTGAGTGATCGCTTGCGTTCGCCAGCCGTGCGAGGGCCGCACACCTTTGAGATGCGATGGCCGGACTCGGGCTTATTCGGTCAAAGGGCAAGATGTCCCAACCCGGAATGTAGATAACATCCATGGTCGGTCGATTGAACTGGGCGATCTTCAGTGCCGTCGACGCCGTCTTTTCGTCTCTTGCAACGTACAATGCCCACTTGCCGGCGGAGTCTATCGCTTGCTGAAGCGCTAACAGATCAAATCCGAATGGCGCACCGGACACGATTGTCGGCGCAGACAAGGCACTGAGAAACTTGCTGTTCGGCATTTGGAGGACGATTTCAGTATTGGCAGATGGACGGAGCGACTGAAAGCCGACACACGGCCGGATCAGGCCCGAGGGTCGTACTCGAAGCTCAGAAGCCGGTCCAGAACGGGGCCTGCATAATTGGGCGGAACCGGCTTGTTACCCACAATCCAAGCGTAGACCTCCCAGTCAGGTGTCGCCAGCAGGCGTTCGAACTCCTGAAGCTCATTTTCAGACATGGCCCCGATATGCTGGTCCGCGAACTGGCCCATGATAAGATCCATTTCGCGAAATCCACGGCGCCAAGCGCGGAAATTCAGTTTGCGTCGTCTCTCGTCCATGACTTTCATTCCGTTTGCCCGTCCGGTGACTTAGTGCAATCCAGCCGCACTTCCCAGAGGCGAACATCAATTGCTCCTGACGGCGCTTTCGCTATTGTCCGGCGCCATGCGCGACGAGCGACTCTTTGCCCTGTTCGAACCTATAGACAGCTTGCCAGGTATCGGCCCGAAGCTGCGCCCGGTCTTCGAGCGGTTGGTGGACGGTGAGAC
>MRWG01001944.1_pt1 | contig 11553 bp, 13 predicted proteins | sample 1013341 | NCBI WGS metagenome assembly MRWG01 (sample SAMN06117577, study PRJNA244670) | biofilm metagenome | biome: Water; feature: Cathode Biofilm; material: Biofilm; isolation source: microbial consortium enriched at the cathode of a solar microbial fuel cell | place: USA: District of Columbia ... | reverse complement strand
CCATCGAAGGCCGCTTTAAGAGAGCCTGTCTCGCCCGGCACCCCCCGGCCCTTCTTGTAGCTGATCGACTTGCCGCCGCCGTCGCCGTGCAGGTCGTAGTTCGCGACACCGCTGTCCACTGACCAGTCGAACTCGGCAACGGCGTCCTTCTTCATCACCAGTTTGACTTCGGCACCCTGGCCGGGCTTCAGGGTGATCGAGGTTTCATCCGTCCAGCCTGACGCCGCTGTCTGAGCCGCTACCGGCTTGATAAACAACGCCGCGACGATGGCGTCAATCAGGCCGGATTGCTTGTCGGGTCCGGCAGCGGGGGGTGCCGATTGCAGTCGGTCCTCTTCGGCTTCCTTGGCAAGTTGCACCTTGATCTCGCCCATCTCTGCAAGTCCCAACGCGCGCCCGATTCCGGTCGGGTCGATCCCGTATTCGGACGGCAGCACGATGGTGACGAGAATGACCGCCGCCGAAACCATGGCGATGATCGTTGAGCGAATGAGTTGGCCGGTGGAGGGCAGTTCCTCGCGACTCGGCTTTTCTGCGTTGTACATGTGAAATCTCCTTCTCTTAGGCTGCGAAGTAGCCGGTGAGTTGCAATCCGATGAAAACGAAGCCCGCCGTCATCATGGCGACGTTGGCGGTGTAGGCGTGGCGGTGGAAACTCTCCGTCCGCCGCCACCAGCCCATGGCGATCAGGATGGCCGTGAGTGCTAACAATTGACCCAGTTCGACGCCGACGTTAAAGGCGAGCAGGTTGGGCAGCAGACCGTCTGCCGCGATGTCGTAGTCGATCAGTTTCGAGGCAAGCCCGAAGCCGTGGCAGAGGCCGAATATCAGCGTCACGGCCTTGGTGTTCGGCTGCACGCCAAACCAGCGCTGATAGGCGCCGAGATTGTCCAACGCCTTGTAGACGATGGAAAAGCCGATAATGGCGTCGATGATGTAACTGTTGATGCCAAAATCGAACATCACGCCCGCAATCATTGTGATCGAATGCCCGAGCGCGAACAGGCTGACGTAGATGGCGATGTCCTTCATCCGGTAAAGGAAAAAGATGACGCCGAATAGGAACAGGATGTGATCGTATCCGGTGACCATGTGCTTGGCGCCGAGATACGTGAACGGGATCAGGTGAACCCCGTAGATTTCCTGAATGTAGCCTTTGTCCCCTTGCGTTACCGCGTGTGCCATCGCGGCATCGAACGATAGTGTCATAAACACCGCCGTGAGACAAAAGACGGAAACAACTGCGCTTCCCGGCTGTACGAACAGCCGTCTCGCGCATCTGAATGCATGATGCATGAAACATTTTCCTCGTTAGTGAGTGCAATCGGTGTTCGCGATCAGCGAACGGGATGCCGCCGCAGCGGCGCACTCACGGGCGAGGCGGTCGATCTATGTCGAAAATGGTGCCGACGACAAAAGATCCGGTGTACCCGAGCACGATAGCTCGGTTCGGCATTGCGTGCGGCTGTGCGGACATCGTGAATACAGCCGGAACGTCGTGCGAGTGATCCATCGGATTATGACCGTCCAACTGATTGACTGTTCCGCTAATGGGTTCGTCATCGTGGCTGTGACCGTGATCGTGGTAATCGCTGTCTGTGGCTTGAATGCCGGTAACGTCAGTGCCCGAGAAGTCTACGTCACCCGTCATCTGGGCGTGCAGAACGGGGGTAAGCAGCACGGACACCGCAAAGCAGGACAGCAATACCATGCCGAGGCGTGCAAATATCCGCGAGTGCTTCTGCCGGAAACGTCTCATGCCATCAATTCAGTGTCTGCGTTCAAAGCGTTGGGTTGGGTATGTAGGGTTTCGGTCCAGAAAAGTAAACTAGTTCGGGATGATGAATGAAACCTTTACTGCCAAGCGGCGTCATCTTTCGGTACTGTCGCCGCCAAGAACACCCTAAGGATAATTGTGACGAGAATATGTTCGCCGTCCTGAAAAACACCACGTATCGGCACCTGTTCCTCGCGCAGGTGATTTCGCTCGTCGGCACGGGATTGGGCACCGTCGCGCTCGGTCTGCTCGCGTTCGACCTGGCGGGCGAGAACGCCGGGGCCGTGCTGGGAACGGCGTTCGCCATCAAGATGATCGCTTATGTCTCATTGGCGCCAATCGCAGGTGCTTTCGCGGACGTGGTGCCGCGCCGCGCCATGCTCGTCGGGCTGGATGTTGTCCGCGCATTCATTGTGGCCGCGCTGCCGTTCGTCACCGAGATCTGGCAGGTCTACGTACTGATCTTCGTATTACAGGCGGCATCGGCGGCGTTCACGCCGACCTTTCAGGCGACGATCCCCGACGTACTGCCGGCAGAGCGCGACTACACCAAGGCGCTATCGTTGTCCCGCCTCGCCTATGATCTGGAGAACCTCATCAGCCCCATGCTTGCCGGGGCGTTGCTGACAGTCGTCAGTTTTCACGAGCTGTTCGCGGGCACGTTTGTCGGTTTTGTTGCGTCGGCCCTGTTCGTCGTTTCGGTTGTCCTGCCGCGACTGCCGAGCGGCAAGCGCAAGAGCGTCTACGACCGGACGACGAGGGGTATGCGCATCTATCTCAAAACACCCCGGCTGCGCGGGCTCCTTGCCGTCAACATGGCCGTCGCGGCGGCGGGCGCCGTCGTCATCGTGAACACGGTGGTCTATGTGCAGTCGGCATTCGGCCTGAGCGAACGCGACACGGCGATGGCGCTCGCCGCCTTCGGTGCGGGCTCCATGGTTATCGCCATACTGCTGCCCCGGCTGCTCGAACGGGTCACCGACCGGCCCTTCATTCTGCTGGGCGGTGTCATGCTCAGTGCAGGGGCTTTCATTGCCAGCATCATGGGCACTTATCCGGCGCTGCTCGGGTTATGGTTCATGCTCGGCTGCGGGTATTCGATGGCTTTAACGCCGTCCGGCCGATTGCTCAAACGATCCGCCCATGCAGAGGACCGCCCGGCGATCTTCGCGGCGCAGTTCGCCCTATCACACGCCTGCTGGCTCGTGACCTATCCACTTGCGGGCTGGCTCGGTTCGAAAGCCGGATTGCCTGCTGCCGCGCTCGTGCTCGCGTCACTGGCGAGCCTCGGCACCATTGCTGCTATGCTGCTATGGCCGAGAACGGAGACGGGCGCCCTTGAGCACACCCATCCCGAACTGCCCGCAGATCATCCACACCTGCAGTCGGGCGAGCGGCGTTCGGCGCATACTCATGCCCACCCCTATGTCATCGACGATCTTCATTTCATGTGGCCACATGGACGCTGAGCGGGTCGTGACCGCCGCTGTACACCATGTCTGACCTGCTGGCTTACGGCGGCCTGTTCGGCATCTCATTTCTCGCCGCGACGATCCTCCCCGCGCAGTCGGAGATCGGTCTGGCGGGTCTGATCGTGGCCGGGGACTATTCGGTTCCGTTGCTGGTCGCCGTCGCCAGCGCCGGGAACACGCTGGGCGCGGTCGTCAACTGGATGCTCGGACGCGGCGTCGACAAGCTGCATGACAGGAAATGGTTTCCAGTGAAGCCCGCGCAACTCGACAAGGCCACGGGCTGGTACCACAAGTACGGGCGCTGGAGCCTGCTACTCAGTTGGGCGCCGTTCGTGGGCGACCCGTTGACCCTTGCGGCAGGCGTCCTTCGGGAGCCGTTTCTGTCGTTCTTTATCCTCGTCGCTATCGCCAAGACGGCTCGTTATTTCGCGGTCACCGCGTTGGCATTGAACTGGGTTTGAAGGCCTTCATCTAGGTTTCCTATCAGCGCAAACGGACGAAAACAGATTTCTCGCAAAATGGTAGTACATAACCAGAAGCTGAAGTCACACCGCCCCTTCCAAATTCGGACCGAAGCCTAGAGGCCGCAAAGCTCGCTGATCCACTCGCCCTCAGTAACGCCCGGAGGGAGCCCGCATCCCGGATCACGGATAGAGGGTGTGGTGACAAAAGGGGGTGAGCATCGAACACCCGCCTTGACCCTGAAGCATACTTTAGGGTGTAGACTCCGCCTTGATTGATAATTCGGAGGGCTGAATCGTGCTGAATATCGGAGAAATTGCGCGGCAGGGCGGTGTTAGCGTCGAGACGATGCGCTACTATGAACAGCAGGGCCTGATCGCACCGCCCGACCGAGATGCCAATGGCTATCGCAAGTATTCGCCGGATACGGTCCGGCGGGTCCGGTTTATCAAACGAGCCCAAGACGTCGGGTTTACCCTGAAGGATACCGGCGATCTTCTGACTCTCAAGGCCGATCCCGGCGCGTCGTGCCTCGACGTGCGCGAACGCGCCCAAGGCAAGCTTGCCGAGATCGACGAGAAACTCGCGGTCCTGCTCCGGATGCGCGACGTGCTTGCGACGTGGACCGACGCCTGCCCGAGCGAAGGTCCAGTGAGCGCATGCCCGATCCTCGACGCCCTGGACGGCGTGCACGGCAGCGAAGGAGCAGCCTGACATGCAGAAAGTGGAATTCATCTATGAACAAACCTGCCCCTTCGTTCGCGACGCCCGACGGCGGCTGATCGAAGCCTTCAAGGCGGCGGGAGTTACGCCGCGCTGGACGGAATGGGAAGTGTCCGATCCTAACTCGCCTCAACACGTGCGCCGTTACGGATCCCCCACCATCCTGATTGGCGGACGGGATATCGCCGGCACGCCGCGAGACGAGTCGGAAAATTGTTGCCGTATCTATGCGCTCGGCCTTGAACCGAGAGGGGTCCCCCCTTTGGATATGATCGTGAACGCGTTAAAGGCAGCGGACGACAGGGTGACGCCGGCACCGCCCCAGAGCACTTCGAGCATTCACACGTATGCCACCGCACTGCCAGCTGTCGGACTCGCCGCGCTCCCTAAACTGACGTGCCCCGCCTGCTGGCCGGCATACGCGGGTTTGCTGAGCAGCTTCGGCATCGGGTTCGTGAACTATACGCCGTATCTGTTCCCTCTCACCGCGACCTTCCTTGTGATATCGGTCCTCGCACTGGCATATCGGGCGCAACGTCGCCGCGGCTACGGCCCGTTTGTTCTTGGGGCGGCCGCTGCTATCACGGTGTTGGCTGGCAAGTTCGGTTACGACAACAATGGCGCCATGTGGGCGGGGCTCGGGTTGCTCGTTATCGCCTCAATTTGGAATTCGTGGCCGATACGCAGTGCCGGGTCGGCACTTCGCGCTGCCGAGTGCGGCGCATGCACCGGCGCGGATGGCATCCGAGCCTGATTTGAAATCATGAAAGGAGAAATGCAATGACTGCCAAACGAAAGATCGAAGTCTTCAGCGCGGGTTGCAGCCTGTGCGACGACGCCATCGAGATGGTACAGAATACCGCATGCTCATCGTGCGAGGTGACCATCCTCGACATGAAGGATGCGGAAACGATGGCCCGCGCCAGGGAACTGGGCGTGCAGTCGGTCCCGGCCGTTGCAATCGACGGCGTTCTCGCTTCATGCTGCACGGGGCGTGGCGTCGACGTGGAGACATTGAAGGCGGCCGGATTGGGGCGCCCGACTGCCTAGCGGCCTGCACAAGATGGTAGCCGCAAACGAGTAATGTATGCGGAGCACAAAGTCGCTGAACCGTTGAGATGGCGCGCCATCCCCTTAGGATAAGGAAACGATCGGCCCAGCTTTTCGGTCATTGATTCGTTCGCGCAAGCAAAGGTGAATTTGGACTAATGAACAAACGACGCCTTGTAATTGTAACTACAGTCGGCACTGCATTGCTTATCTTCGCGGGTTGGTTTGGTATCGCCCGACTGATTGGTGGAACGGAGGAACCTACGATCGTCTTGCGCCCGAACGACGCGACGGTGGTTGCGAAAGGCAAATCGATCTATGCGGCCCATTGCGCCTCCTGCCACGGAGACACGCTACAGGGTGAGCCCAACTGGCAGCAGCGCGGGGACGACGGAATGCTGCCCGCCCCGCCGCATGACAGGAGCGGGCATACATGGCACCATCCTGACGAAATGCTTTTTGAAATCACGAAGTACGGACCGGCCGCTTTGCTTCAGGATCCCAATTACCGCTCGGCGATGCCGGTCTATGACGGAGTACTAACGGATGCGGAAATCGTCGCCGCTTTGTCCTACATCAAGAGCGAATGGCCAAAAGAAATTCAAACCCGTCATGATGCATTAAACAAGAAAGTGAGCGAAAAATAACTTCAATTAGCTCACATTATTGTGCGACTTCTCAAGGCAAGCTTCTCAATACGGTAGAAGATATTTATCGTCGTATCAATGTGTCGAGTTGCTTGTTCGTCTCAGAAACAGCCTCTCGCCGAAGAAGACAATGACGATGCCGACGATCGCCGCATAGACGACCGTCAAATCGCTTGATGCCTTGATCATCAGCAGCGCCGCCAGCACCGCAACATCGAGCACAATAGCGGTCACCAGCACCCAGGCCGACGCACCGATTTCGTTTCTGAGGTGCCGCAGGATGCCCCAGTGCACCGCGATATCCATGATTATGTAGAAGATCGCACCGAGCGCGGCGATACGGCCCAGATCAAAGAACACCGTCAGGACCATGGCGATGACGATGGTGTAGACGAGCGTGTGCTTCTGGATGTCGCCCGACATGCCGAAGTGGCTGTGTGGTACCAGTTTCATTTCCGTCAGCATGGCCAGCATGCGCGACACCGCGAATACGCTGGCGATCACGCCGGAGACCGTGGCGACGATGGCGAACGCCACCGTGAACCAAAGCCCGATGTCGCCAAAGGCCGGCTCCGCCGCGTCCGCCAGCGCGTAGTCCCGCGCCTGAATGATCTCGGACAACGACAGATTGGCGCCGACGGCCAGCGATACCAGTACGTAGATAACCACGCAGATGGCAATGGCAATGATGATGGCGCGCCCGACGTTGCGGTGCGGGTCGACGATTTCGCCACCGCTGTTGGTGATCGTCGTGAAGCCCTTGTAGGCAAGAATGCCGAGCGCCACGGCGCCAAGGAACCCGCCGAGCGAGGTTTCGCCTGGATCAACCGAGACACTCTCGAAGGTCATGCCGGACGCTGCCAGTCCGGCGATGGCGAACACGGCGATCCCGCCGATTTTCAGGAACGCCATGACGAACGACAGGGTCTGTATCAGCTTGTTGCCGAGGACATTGACGACAAAAGCGAACATCAGAAGGCCGACGCCAAGCGCCGGCACGGCCCAGCCCGGCGCCGTACCGTCGTACAGCCGCATCACGTAGGTGCCGAAGGTGCGCGCGACGAGGCTTTCGTTGATGACCATCGACAGATACATGAGCAGCGCACACGCCGCCGTCATGGTCCCGCGCCCGTACGCCTTTTCGAGAAACATCGCAATTCCGCCCGCAGACGGATAGGCATTCGACAGTTTCACGTACGAATACGCGCTGAATGCGACGACGACGGCCGCCGCAACGAACGCAAGCGGGAACAATTCCCCGGCCAGCTGCGCCACCTGCCCGGTCAGTGCGAAAATTCCGGCACCGATCATGACCCCGGTGCCGAGGGCCACCGCGCCGGTCAGCGTCAGGCTGTCCTTGGCGTAATGCGCCGAGCGATCATCATGTTCATGTTTCATGGTACAATCTCCGTCTCACGATGCGTCCCCGCTTTCGAGCAACCGAAAGATATTCATACCTCTTCCGATCCGGCGGGCCGACAAGCGCGCCGGACAATGGGATAGCTGAACCAGACGGTCCAACCCACGAGGATCAGACCATTCAAAGCCTCGATCGCGGTCACGAGGCGAAGCGGACCATGCGGCCAGACGTCGCCGAGCCCCAGTGACGTGTAGGTGATGGCCGAGAAATAGACATAATCGAAAAAAGCTCCGGTGAAATCGCCGGAAATATGTCCAATCAACCAGACCTCTTGCAACACGTAGAAAACACCAGCGTAGAGGAATATCTCGGCGACATGCGCAGTGATAACAGCTGCCATCAGCAACAAGAACCTCGACCTCTTAACGCGGTCGCCGTCGGGGATGTAGCGGCTCGCTCTAGTGAGCACTTCATAGTGAATGAAGACGCAGACCAGCACGGTTGTCAGAGCCGCAAAGATCGAGACGATCATCTTTCGTCGATGGCACCGTTTCCGCCCAGCGCGTCCCGCTTATCGGCCTTCCCGTGCCCATGGTGCATTAAAAAGTGCATCAGCGGGCACAGCGCAAGGAACACCCACGGCAGCCATCCGGACAGCCCCGCACCGTCCTCGCCGGGGGTCCGGTAGATGAAGTAGGCGGCCGAAAGTGCGAATGCGATGAGGGCGACGACGCACCAGACGGCCCAGGCAAGGCCCGGTGTCCGGTTCTCTCTTTGTGTTGTCACTGTTGCAGTCCTCCTTTGAGAATCGACCCGCGCTTGCGGTAGACATAAACCGCCGCCGGCGGAACGAGCATGGCCGCCGCGAATACCGCGAGCCCGACGACCATGCCCGTACCGTCATCGACACGCATCTCGGCACCAAAATGCGCAAGCAGAAATGTGGCCGGGATCATCCCCGCCAAGGTCGCCGCGGCGAACCGGGCCGTCGTGAGCCGGGTTAGCCCGGCGGCATAGCTCACCGCGTCGAACGACAGAAACGGCAAAAGACGGGTAACGAAGACGACCACCGTCAATCCGTTCTGGGTGTTGACCCTGGTCTGCGGCAACTTCTCGCCCACAAGCCGGCGCACGACGGCACGACCGCACACCCGGGCAATGACGAAGGCGGCAATAGCGCCGATCTCGGCGCCGATCAGGACGTAGATCGTGCCCCATGTGTGCCCGTACGCGGCGCCGGCCGCAAGCGCGATCGGGGCACTCGGCAACGGGCTGAAGACGATCGCCGCCGCCATGATCGCTACCACGAGCAATGGCCCGTATATCCCTGCACGGTCGATGAGTTCCCGGATCTTCTGCGGCTCGTAAAGTTCCGTCACGGCACCGCCCGACGCGGCCATCCACCAGCCAACGCCGAGTGCACCGAGAAACAAACCCGCTAGAACAATCCGGGAGGGACGCATCACCCGTTACCCCCCCCTTTTACTCGAAGCCGACCGGGAATCCGGTACGGCGGTCGACGACCACGCGCACGACGAGGGACTCCTCCTTGGTGACGATGTCCGCCTTGAACACGCGTTCGTCCGAGGCGTCGACGTTGCCGACCTTGAGGCGTTCGAGCCCGTGCATCTCCAGATGGCGGCCGAGGAACCCGCGGACGTCATCCTCCGTGATGTCGCGGCCGTTCTGCGGGCCCATCATGCCGGGGCCCATGCCATAACCGTACCCCATCATGCCCGGGCCGTAACCTTGGCCCATCATGCCGGGGCCCATCATCATGCCGTGCATCATCGGCATCATGTTCATCATGCCAGGCCCCATGCCGTGGCCTTGCCTCATCATGCCGGGGCTCATCATCATGCCGTGCATCATCGGCATCATGTTCATCATCCCAGGCCCCATGCCGTGGCCTTGCCTCATCATGCCGGGGCCCATCATGCCCGGGCCGTAACTCTGGCCCATCATGCCGGGGCCAGTCGCGTTGCTGTCGGTGCCCGGAGCACCCATCATGCCGCCCCCTTGCCCGTGCGCGCTCGCGCCGGCGGCGGGAACCAGGACGACTGCAGCGGCCAATATGGCGGCTTTCATCAATTTCGGTGTCTGCATTTGAATATCTCCTGTTTCGTGTTTCGAAGTTGACATTAAATCTGCACCCTCCTCAGGCGCAGTGCGTTGCCGATGACGGAAACCGACGACAGGCTCATCACCGCCACCGCGAACATCGGAAAATTGAGTAGTCCGAAGAACGGGTAAAGGACGCCCGCCGCCACTGGCACGCCGGCGGCGTCGTAGACAAGCGCGAAGGCTTGATGTTGCGCATGGTCGCCATCACCGATCGGCGCGCACGGAAGATGCTGTTCAGATCGCCCTTCACGAGCGTAAATCTGGCGCTTTTGATCGCCACGCCCGCACCGGTCCCCATGGTGGTATCGCTGAGGAGCGTAATCGAGTTTTTTCGTATTGCTGTTTCATCCTTGACCGTGCTCATCTTGTGTCGCGTCAGGTGCGTTTGGTCGCAGCCTCGGAATAAAACGTGGCACTTGGCGAGCATAGGCGCGATAAGTCTCACCAAATTCCGCTTCGACCATACGCTCTTCGTTCAGCGCCAGCCGCCAGTACATGAACACGAGGACGGGGAACATAGCCAGCGTCAGAATTGTCGGCCACTGGAACAGAAACCCCGTCAAGATCATGACAAAGCCGACGTATTGGGGGTGACGAACCCTTGCATAAGGGCCATTCACGGCTAACGTCCCGGTTTTTTGCGCCGCATAAAGTACCCGCCAGGCCGCCGAGAGCAATATGAACCCCCCACCTATGAATACAAAACTCAGCAAATGGAATGGGCCAAAGTGCGGGTTTGATTCCCAACCAAACATCATTTCCAACAGATGTCCGGAATCATGTGCCAACCAATCAATGTTTGGGAAATTACTTTGAAGCCATCCGGATAAAAAGTAGATGGTCAGAGGAAAACCATACATCTCCGTGAACAGCGCGACGAGAAAAGCACTAAAAGCGCCAAAAGTCCGCCAATCTCGCGCTGTCGATGGTTTAAAGAAACTGAACGCAAAGATGATGAATATGGCGGAGTTGATAAACACGAGTGACCAGAGGCCGTAATCAAATGATGCTTGTTCACTCATTTGCCCTCTCCTTTGCCGTCAGCGTCTTGTCCATGACCGCTATGACCATCATGGCCGTGATGCATGAATAGATGCATCAACGGGCACAACAGCAGCAGCAACCACGGCAACCAAGATGCAAACGCAAGTATGTGCGCCTTGTGCTCTGCCCAAAGGAAATATCCAGCAATGGCGAGAAATCCGATTAGCACTAACCAGTGGCGGGACATAAATGTCCGCGCACTGAACGAGCGTTGATTTCCGCCGGCAGGGGGGATTCGTGAACTTTTCATGATTTTCACCGTCCAATCTAGCGATTGTTCATATTTTTACCGTGCGCAGTCGCAGCGCATTGCCGATGACGGAAACCGACGACAGGCTCATCGCCGCCGCCGCGAAGACAGGCGAGATTAGAAGGCCCAGGAACGGGTAGAGGACGCCCGCCGCAACCGGCACGCCGGCGGCATTATAGACGAGCGCGAAGAACAGGTTCTGCTTGATGTTGCGCATGGTCGCCGTGGCCAGCCGGCGGGCCCGGACGATACCGTTCAGGTCACCCTTCACCAGCGTGAACCCGGCACTTTCGATGGCGACATCGGCGCCGGTGCCCATGGCGATGCCGACGTCGGCCTGCGCCAGCGCCGGCGCGTCGTTGACGCCGTCGCCGGCCATCGCGACCTTGCGGCCCTGCTTCTGCAGGTCCTTGATGATGTCGGCCTTGTCGGCGGGCAGGACGTCGGCGCGGATCTCGTCGATGCCGAGCCGTGACGCGACGGCCTTGGCCGTGCGCTCGTTGTCACCAGTCGCCATGACGATCCTGAAGCCGAGGGCGTGCAGTTCCCGGAGCGCATCCGGCGTCGTTTCCTTGACCGGGTCGGCGACGGCGTCAACGACGCGCCGGCGCTGGCGCAGGCCGACGTCGGCATCGCCATGGGCA
>MRWG01001943.1_pt1 | contig 11559 bp, 12 predicted proteins | sample 1013341 | NCBI WGS metagenome assembly MRWG01 (sample SAMN06117577, study PRJNA244670) | biofilm metagenome | biome: Water; feature: Cathode Biofilm; material: Biofilm; isolation source: microbial consortium enriched at the cathode of a solar microbial fuel cell | place: USA: District of Columbia ... | reverse complement strand
GAGGATGATTTGCCATTTTAAGGATTTCATAAATAATTCGTGACGATTGGACCCTGACCCCCTTCCTTTACTACCCTTGATTACGGATTTTGGCGGTACGTTTGTACTGAAGATCCTTGTGTTGATCGTACTGCTTGGCTGCTCGGCCGTGATCTCAGGAGCCGAAGTGGCCTTCTTTGGATTGTCGGCTACCGACCTGAACGATATAGCCGAAAAGAATACTGCCCGTGGCAGCATCGTGGTAAAACTCCTGGATCGCCACAAGAAGCTTCTGGCAACGGTGCTGATTGCCAACAACGCCATCAATATTGGTATCGTGTTGCTGTTTAACAGCATTGGCGACACCATATTCTCCGGGATTACCTACCTGTTGTTCGGGGTTATTTCGGTCCGTTTTGTCCTGGAAGTACTGGTGGCGACCTTCATGATCCTGATGTTCGGCGAGATCCTTCCAAAGATATACGCGAACCGGAACCGCATCTTTTTTTCCCATTTTATGGCTTACCCCCTGAAAGTGCTTGATGTGCTTTTTACCCCGCTCAGCGGGCCCATGCGGGCAGGCACCATCTTTCTTTACCGCAAGCTTGGGAAACAAAAATCCAACTTTAGCGTAGACCACCTTTCACAAGCGCTGGAGCTTACCTCCGAGGGCGATACCACCAAAGAAGAACAAAAGATCCTCGAAGGGATCGTATCCTTCGGGAATACCGATACCAAACAGGTAATGCGGCCAAGGATCGATATCTTCGCTCTGCGGGAGAAGATGAAATTCCCGGAGGTACTCGAAGAGATCAAAAAACACGGATATTCCCGGATACCGGTCTTTTCCGAAAATATGGACAACGTATTGGGGGTGCTCTACGTAAAGGACCTGCTACCCTATATAGACCGCAAATCCTTTAATTGGATATCCCTTATACGGGAACCTTATTTTGTGCCCGAAAACAAGAAGCTGGATGACCTGCTCCTCGAGTTCCAATCGAAGAAAAACCACCTGGCAGTGGTAGTGGATGAATACGGTGGCACCTCGGGGATCGTCACCCTGGAGGATATCATTGAAGAGATCGTAGGCGATATCAGCGATGAATTTGACGATGAAGACCTCGTATTTTCCAAACTGGACGAGCATAATTTTGTCTTTGACGGGAAGACCACTCTCAAGGATTTTTACCGCGTTGCCCGAATCGAGGAAGACGAAACCCATTTTGAAGCCCAAAAGGGGGAGTCCGAAACCATTGCCGGCTTCGTATTGGAAATAGCCGGGAGTTTTCCCAAAAGGGGAGAGAAAATACTCTTTAACGGCTATACCTTCCTCGTGGAGAGCATGGATAAAAAACGCCTGAAACAAATTAAAATCACCCTGCCACAGCATGCTTCATAAAACCGCAATCCTCCTTTCCATTATTCTGTTCGCGTCAGCTTGCGGGGAAGAGGCCCTGCCCAAACCCAGGGCCATGTTACGGCTGGAATATCCCGAAAGCGGGATGGTCCCGCTCGATGAAGACTGCCCCTTTACCTTTGAATACAACGACAGGGCCATGCTTTCAGCGGGACAGGACTGCGCGATCAACCTGAAGTACCCAACGATGAAAGGATCCATTTTCATTACCTATAAACCGGTAACGGGCAATCTGGAGAAACTGCTCACCGACGCGCAAAAGCTTTCCTACGAACATGTGGTCAAGGCTGACGACATCATAGAACAACCCTTTGTCAACTCAGGAAGCCAGGTTTATGGAATGTACTATGAGGTACGTGGTAACGCCGCTTCGCAGGCGCAGTTCTACGTAACCGACAGTACCAGGCATTTTGTGACGGGATCCCTGTATTTCTATGCCAGGCCGAACTACGATTCCATTTACCCGGCAGCCGTGTATTTGCAAAAGGATATGCGCAGGATCATGGAAAGCCTGCAATGGAAATAAACCCCCGTCCCATACATATGGAAGACGGGCTCCAATGAACTAACCGAAACCAATCATGGACGCCAGTAGCCTCACAGATTGCCACAATCTTATCAAACCATACATCCTCAGGACCCCTGTCCTGCATTCTCCGGCCCTGGATTCCCTGACAGGGACCGAACTGTATTTTAAGTGTGAGAATTTCCAGGAAATGGGTGCCTATAAAATTCGTGGGGCCGTACATGCCTTGTTACAGCTTACAGAAGAGGAGCGGGCCGGGGGAGTGGTCACCCACTCTTCAGGGAACTTTGCCCAGGCCCTGGCCCTGGCAGGGAGCAAACTGGGCATAAAGGCGACCATTGTAATGCCTGCTACCGCCAGTGAATTCAAGAAAAGGGCCGTTCGGGAATACGGGGGCGCCATTGTGGAATGCCCGCCAACCAATGAGGCACGGGAGGCGGCCGCCACGGCTATCCAAAAGGAGACAGGGGCCACGTTCATCCATCCTTCAAACGATATGCGGGTAATCCTCGGCCAGGGGACGGCTTGTATGGAACTATTGGAGGAACAGCCCGGCCTGGACGCGATCTTTGTCCCCGTAGGCGGGGGTGGCTTGCTGGCCGGCACCGCTATGGCCGCTCATTATTTTGGCGGGGATTGCCGGGTAATCGCTGGAGAGCCTTATGAAGCTGATGACGCCTACCGATCGTTTTACAGCGGTACCTTACAGGGGAATACGACGACCAATACCATCGCCGATGGCCTGAAAACCATGTTGGGTGACAACAGTTTCCCCCTTATCCGGAAGTATGCCCACGCGATTGTACGGGTCACAGAGCCCGAAATTATCAAGGCGATGCGGTTGCTATGGGAGCGGTTAAAAATCACGGCAGAACCGTCCAGCGCCGTGGCGATGGCCGCGTTGATCAGCAAAAAGGACGAGTTTCAAGGCCAACGCATAGGCCTTATCATATCTGGCGGGAATGTAGACCTGGACCTGCTGCCATTTTAAAAACACGAGCCGCTTAATTGTTCAGCAGCGCTTCGGCCTGCGCGATGCTGTTTTCAATTTGTTCCCGTAGCGCCCTGACTTTTTGCTCTTCCTCATCGAGCCACTTCTGTTTTTCTTCACTCAGGGCCTTGCCCTCCATTATCTCCTCAGAATCAAAGCGGTTGCCAAACCCCTGCATCCAATCCATCATGGCCTTGTGCGATGCCTGCAAATCTTTCATGGCTTTTTCGTAAGCCTGCCCGGTTGCGGTAGAATCAACCATGGGTTTTAACTCCCCCACCAATTTGCCGATAGTACTCATCCTGGGCATTACCTCATCGTGAATGGCCATTACTTCTTGCATCTGATTCGCCGATTCCGCCGATTTTTTCTCATCCTTGCAACCCAGCACCAGGGCACTGGCTGCGATGATCACTATAAACCATATCTTTTTCATGGATCCGTTTTAATATTCCAGGCATAAAAATACAAATTCTACCGCCATTGCCGCTGCAGAATTTTTGTGCGTGCTCAAAGTGCTCAATAGGCGGGGGCCACGTTTCAGAATGCCTCCTGCTGCCATACGTCTCTGGGGTGCCCGGGGGCCTAATCGGTTTTTTCAACCGGGTTGGCCTGGGTGTCGTAGTAGATGACCGGAAGGGCCTTGCCCTTATACCTTATGGCCTCCAAGCCTGGCAAAACCTCACTCCCTTTGCCAGCCACCACCAGTCGGGTCTTTCCTGATTTGATATACTTCCCGGCAGCCTCCTGTACCTCTTCCAAGGTAACGGCATTCAACCGTTCCAGGTAGGTTGTGTAGAAATCCGCGGGGAGGTCCTCGGTTTCAATGTTGAGGGCATATCGGGCTACGGTTTCCGGCTTTTCGAGGGCCATGACAAAAGAGCCGGTATATTCGGCCTTGGCGTTGTTGAGTTCTTCCTCGGTAATGGTCGGCAGGTTAATGCTGTCCAGTTCCTGAAGGATCTGTACCACGGCACTGTCGGTCACGGCGTTGCGAACACTGGTCAGCGCCCTGAAGGTAGCGGGGGCGTACTTGTCATTCCCCAGGCTGCTGTATGCATAATAGGCATAACCTTTGTCTTCGCGGATATTCTGGTTTAACCGGCCCTGGAAGCCGCCTCCGATGATCCGGTTGGCCAAAAGGGCAGAAAGGTAATCGGCATCCTTCATTTTCAGGTCGACCAGGTTGACCGCCCGGATCTCCGATTGTACGGCATTGGGCATATCCACAAAATTTACCTGGGTATACTGCACATCGGAGGGTCGGGAAAAACTGAAGGTAGGGGGTACCGCCCGGGTCCAGGAAGTAAAATAACGCGCCACCAAATCCTGCACTTCCTCCAAAGAGGTATCTCCTATGACCACCAGGTAGGCATTGGCAGGGACAAAATAATCCCTGTAAAATTGTTCAACATCGGCCAGGGTTACCCGGCTAACGCTTTCTTCTGTGATAAACTCCCCATAGGGGTGCCGTTTGCCATAAGCCAGGGCTGCCTGCAGCCTGTCGGCAATAGCGCCCACATCTTTTTCCTGGTTTTTGAGCGATGTCAGCAATCGCGCCTTTTCGGTTTCAAAATCGGCCTCCGTGAAATTGGGGTTGATGGCCGCATCGGCCATTAGTTCCACAATCCGCGGGAAGTATTTGGTCAGGGACCGGGCAGTGGCATTCTGGGCCCCGAACTGAATACTGGCACCGAGAAAATCCACCTCCTCATAGAAATCGTTTTTAGCAATGTTCTTCGAGCCATTGCCCAGCAACCTTCCGGTTAGCGTGGCCAGCCCGGCCTTGTCCCCCTCAAATATAGGGGCATTGTCCAGGATCAGGTAGGCAGAGACCCTGGGGAGTTTATGATCCGCTACCACCATGACCTTTAAACCGCTTTGCAGCGCAAAGGTTTCAGGGCTCCGCAATTGAATTTCAGGGGGTGGTCCCGGCTTTGGCATGGCCGAGCGATCTATTTGCGCCTGCAGCGAAAGTGCAAATACCAGGAGGGGAATTAAACATAAAGGGGTTTTCATGGCCGATTAATTTTGTGCGGGTTCTTCAGGCATATATCGCAATTCCAGGCGTTGTTCCGGTTTCAGGTACCGATTGGCAACCTCCCGGATTTCCTCCCGGGTGATAGAGCGGTATACCTCAATCTCCTTGTTGATGAGGTTGGTTTCCCCATAAAGCGTGTAGTAGGTGGCCAAAGATCCGGCAATGCCTTCCAGGTTGCTGTTGGCGTTCACAAAACGCGTTTCCATAATATTCTGCAGTTTTTGGAAGTCCCGTTCTGTGATCAGTTGATCGCGTACCAGCCCGATCTCCTCTTCTATTTCCACAAAAAGCGTGTCCAGGGGGATGGCCCCCAGGGGCAGGGCATACACCTGGTATAACCCATAGTCCTCCAGCCCGGAGTAGTAGGAACCCACCTGCAACGCCAGTTTCTTTTCGTCGACCATTTTCCTGTAGAGTTTGGAACTCTTGCCGTCACTCAGGTAGGTAGCGATCATATCGAGAACGTAGGAATCCCGTTGCTTCACCCCAGGGGTCCTGTAGGCGAAAACTGCCGCGGGGATCTGGATATTGGGATCGTATGCCACCTCCTTCAACGGGGTGGTAATGGGCGTTTCTTTAGGATTGTCCCTTTGAATTTTCTCACTTCGGGGGATGGGGCCAAAATAGTCGCCAATCAACTTTTTGGCAAGGTCCTTTTCAAAATTCCCGGCCACGATAAGGACCGCGTTGTTGGGCATATAATACGTTTCCTTGTAATCCAGGAATTCCTGCAGGGAGGCGGCGTTCAGGTCCTCCATATACCCTATGTTCGGGTCCTTGTAGGGGTGTGCCCGGTAGAGGTGTTTGGCCACGGTGAAATTCAGCTTGCCGTAGGGGGCATTGTCATAACGCATCCGCCGTTCTTCCTTTACGACTTCCTTTTGGGTGTCTACCCCTTTTTGATCGATCACCGGGTGCAGCATACGTTCAGATTCCATCCAAAGGCCCAGTTCAAGGTTGTTGGAAGGAAAGATTTCGTAATAGTAGGTTACGTCCGGGGAGGTATACGCATTAACCTGCCCACCGTGGGAAGAGACAATTTTAAACCATTCCCCCTTTTTTATATGCTGGGTACCTTCAAACAGGAGGTGTTCAAAAAAATGGGCGAAGCCGGTCCGGCCCTCGGCCCGGTCCTTACCGCCCACATGATACATGACCGAAGTGATTACGATGGGCGCAGCATCATCCTGGTGCAGTATCACATGAAGCCCGTTCTCCAGGTTGTACTCCTCATAGACCACTTCCTGGGCAGGAAGGGCCATGGTAGTGCACAGGAAGAGCAGGCTGTAGGAAATTACGCTTTTCATGGTGTTGTGTTTATAAAGATACACGTCGCGTACAATTGGTATGCCCCGCAGGTGTTATGTTACACGAATTTAATTTTTTTAGGGCGCAGCCGAAGAAAATGGAGCTTGTTTAACATGATTTTATGGGATAATGGATCAATATTCTTACCTTTATTCCAAAGCAACGGATAAACCTGATACTCCATGAAGCTATTTTCTCTTCCCATCCGGTTTGGTATAGCCACGAGCGGTAGCCTTATCGCCTATTTTTTGATCCTTTCGCTTTTTGGCTTGCATACCAACGTATTTTTCAGCCTGTTTAATGGGGTGATTACCGGGTTTGGGATTTACGAATCCATCAAGTACCGCCGGCTGGAGTTGAAAGAGCATTTTAATTACGGCAAGGGTTTTACAGCGGGCATCGTAACCGGCTTTTTGGCCACCCTCATCTTTACATTGTTCTTTGCACTCTATGCCACGGAGGTCAACCCTGATTTCCTGCAACAATTGGCTTCACGGTGGTTCAACGAATTCAGGAATTTTGAAGGGATCGTATTCTTTACAGTGGCTATCATGGGCTTTGCGACCTCCCTGGTGCTGACCTTGTCCTTTATGCAGCTTTTCAAGTCTTCCAGAAACATGAGCAAAAAGGAAGCGTAAATTCCTTGTAAAAAGCGCTTGCTAATTCCCGATTTAGGACTATATTTGCACCCGCCTTTGCAACAGCTGTTGCCAATGGGGCCAGATCCCAGGGAAACAAAGGCGCTTATAATAATTTATTAATACACAAGCTATGTATGCAATTGTAGAGATAGCAGGGCAGCAATTCAAAGTTGCGAAAGACCAGAAAGTGTATGTTCACCGGTTGCAGGAGGAAGAAGGAAACAAAGTGACCTTCGATAACGTTCTCCTGCTCGAAGATGGAGCGAACATCACTGTAGGCGCCCCGGCTATAGACGGCGCGGCTGTAGAGGCCAAGATCGTAAAGCACCTGAAGGGTGACAAGGTGATCGTCTTCAAGAAGAAAAGGCGAAAAGGGTACAAGAAGAAAAATGGCCACAGGCAATACCTGACCGAACTCCTTATCGAGGGGATTGTAGCCAAGGGCGCCAAGAAATCGGCTCCTGCCAAAGCGGAAAGTGCCGCACCCAAGAAAGCCGAGGCCCCGGCAGCAAAAGCCGAGACAAAAGCCAAAGCGGGCAAGGCTCCTGCCCAGGACCTGAGCAAGAACACCGTGGCAGAGTTAAAGGAAATGGCCAAGGCCAAAGGCATTGATGGCTATTCTTCCATGAAGAAAGCCGAGTTGATTGCCGCATTGAGCAAATAAATAGTACAAAGTAGAACGAGGCCCGTTGCGGGCGATAAAATTGAAATATCATGGCACATAAAAAAGGTGTAGGTAGTTCCAAAAACGGCCGGGAGTCGGAATCGAAACGTCTGGGGGTGAAAATCTTCGGCGGGCAGGCGGCTACAGCCGGGAACATCATCGTGAGGCAAAGGGGAACCAAGCATAACCCCGGTGAGAATGTGTATGCCGGTAAGGACCATACCCTTCATGCCCGTGTGGATGGCATTGTAAAGTTTGAAAAGAAGGCTGGTGGGAAGTCTTATGTTTCCATAGAGCCCTTCCAGGCATAATCCCTTTTCAGGCAAAACATATACAGCCCTTCCGGTTCCGGGGGGGTTTTTTTTTGCCCGCTGCCCACCCGGCTGTTCATATAACGTAATCTTAAGGATTAGATAACCCGCCATGGGCGGATCTTTAGCATCTTTGCGGTAATCCCATCTGAGTTCATTTTTGAGTTTATTTGAGTTAGTTTAGTCGAAAAACCGATATGTTTCATATCGGTTTTGTCTATTTATGCAAGTACCCCGTGGCACGGTGTATTTGGGTGGCTTGATGCTTCCCCGGATTGCAGGGAAGCCTTGTGCAGGAAAGGGAAGGGTACCCGATGGGGAGAATGTAAAACCGAAAAAGCCCGGGCTGTTGCGCCCGGGCTTTTTGTAAAAAGGATATTTCTAAAGCGGTTAATACCGATAATACTCCGGTTTAAAGGGCCCTTTTGGCTCCACACCGATATATTCTGCCTGGTCTTCCCGAAGTTCGGTAAGTTCCACGCCAAGGCGTTCCAGGTGCAGTTTCGCCACCTTTTCATCCAGGTGCTTGGGCAAGGTGTATACCTTGTTTTCGTATTTGTCGCTATATTTCCACAATTCTATTTGTGCCAGGGTCTGGTTGGTAAAGGAATTGCTCATCACAAAACTGGGGTGGCCGGTGGCACAGCCCAGGTTTACCAGGCGCCCTTCCGCCAGTACAATGATATCCTTGCCGTCCAGGGTGTATTTGTCTACCTGGGGCTTGATCTCATCTTTGGTGTGCCCGTAATTTTCGTTCAACCACGCCATGTCGATCTCGTTGTCGAAATGCCCGATATTGCAAACGATGGCCTTGTCGCGCATCGCCCGGAAATGGTCCTGGCAAATAATATCCTTGTTGCCCGTGGCCGTACAGATAATATCGGCATTGGCTACAACGGTTTCAAGCCTTTTTACTTCAAAGCCGTCCATCGCGGCCTGCAGGGCGCAAATAGGATCAATTTCGGTAACGGTAACAATCGCACCGGCCCCCCTGAAAGAAGCCGCCGTACCTTTGCCCACGTCGCCATAACCGGCAACGACCACCCTTTTTCCGGCCAGCATGGTATCCGTAGCCCTGCGAATGGCGTCTACCGCACTCTCACGGCATCCATATTTATTGTCGAATTTGGATTTGGTCACGGAGTCGTTCACATTAAAGGCAGGCATGGGAAGCGTTCCCTTTTTGAAACGTTGGTACAGCCGGTTCACTCCCGTAGTGGTTTCCTCTGAAAGCCCACGGATACCGGCGGTAAGTTCCGGATATTCGTCCAGGACCATATTGGTAAGGTCGCCCCCATCGTCCAGGATCATGTTAAGGGGCTTTCGCTCTTCCCCGAAAAACAAAGTCTGTTCTATGCACCAGTCAAATTCCTTTTCCGTCATCCCCTTCCAGGCATAGACCGGGATACCCGCGGCGGCTATGGCCGCGGCCGCGTGGTCCTGGGTGGAAAATATGTTGCAGGAACTCCAGGTAACCTCGGCACCCAGTGCCACCAGTGTTTCGATCAGGACTGCGGTCTGTATGGTCATGTGCAGGCAGCCGGCTATTCGCGCCCCTTTCAGCGGCTGCTCTTTACCGTACTCCTCACGGAGGGCCATAAGGCCTGGCATTTCTGCCTCAGCCAATTCAATTTCTTTCCTTCCCCAGGCCGCCAGGGAAATATCTTTTACCTTATAGGGTACATAAGGTACGGTTTTGGTACGCATATCCTTTTTTATTTTTACTTTCGTTAAACAGCTGTTTTATAGTACAAAAATGTACCTGCAAAGGTACAAATTACTTAAATAACCTATGCCTCTTTACAAAACTATAACAGTCAGCAAAGGCATCAAAGCGTATATCTGGCAGATCACCGAACCGGAGGAGCAACTGTCACAGGGAATCTCTTTGACGCCGCATTGCCAACAGCGGCTGGACGGGATGAAGTCTGAACTGCACCGCAGGGGATTCCTCAGTATAAGGCACCTGATGGCAGAAGCGGGTTACGAGGACCAGGACCTCCACTACGACGCCTGGGGAAAGCCACACCTGCGGGATGGCAGGCATATTTCTATCACCCATTCCCATCATTTTACAGGGATCATCGTGAGCGACACCAAAGAAGTTGGGATCGATATAGAAATGCAGCGTGAAAAAATACTGAGGATCGCCAACAAATTCACCCCCCTGGAGGAGTACAAGACCATCGCCAATACCGATGCCCTCATCCGCAAACTCACCATTGTCTGGGGGGCCAAGGAGTCGCTCTTTAAAATCTATGCAAAGCAGGGCCTGAGTTTCCTGCACCATGTGGAAGTAAAGGACTTTACATTTGATGAAACCGCGACCACCGCGGAAATCCTGTTCCATGGCGACAGTTCATTCTATCAGATCCACTTCGAGGAGTTCGAGGGGTTTACCTGTGTATATGCCATAAAGCAATGAACCGTGGGCCCCACAAAGATTTTTGATTTTTAATTTTGAAAAAGCACCAAACCCTTGAAAATTTCCGTTGAACTTACCCTTACCCCCCTGCAGGACGCCTTTGAACAACCTGTGGTCGATTTTATCAAAAAATTGCGGGCTTCCGGCCTTACGGTATTGGAAAACCCGCTCAGCACGCAGGTATACGGCGAATACGATGCCGTTATGTCCCTGCTGCAAAAAGAGGTCCGGGCAACCTTTGACACTACAGACCATATCCTGCTCCATATGAAAATCGTGAAATCGGACCGCAGCGGTTATGAGCCTCATTTCTGATTGGCTTTTTGCGCAATACCAGGACACCCCAACCCACCTGGTCGTCCTTGAAATGATTGCCGTTGTTTTTGGGTTCTTAAGTGTTTGGTATGCGAAAAGGGAAAATATCCTGGTCTTCCCAACGGGGATTATCAGTACCGGGATCTTTGTCTATATCCTCCTTATTTTTGGGTTGCTGGGCGATATGCTTATCAATGCCTACTATTTTGCCATGAGTATCTATGGGTGGTATGTGTGGACCCGGAAAATAGACGCTACCCACTTTATCCCCATCACCCGGACCACTTCCGGGGAAAAAAAGTGGTCGGCCATCCTTTTTCTGGCAACCGTCCTCTTCGTTTGCATGGTATACCTGCTTTTTGACAAATTTGATAACTGGACCGCCTATGTCGATACACTGACCACCGCTATATTCTTTGTGGGGATGTGGCTTATGGCCAGGAAAAAGCTGGAGAACTGGACCTACTGGATCCTGGGCGATATCATCTCGGTCCCGCTGTATTTATACAAAGGCCTTATCTTTACTTCCCTACAATACGTATTATTTACCCTTATTGCTTTCTTAGGCTACCTGGCATGGAAGAAAAACTTGAACAAAAGCCCTCAAACCTTGTTAAGGTAGTCCTTTTCGGGCCTGAGTCTACCGGAAAGACCACCCTGGCCCGCGACCTGGCCAGGCATTACCATACCGCATGGGTGCCAGAGTACGCCCGCGAATACCTGCAGCAGAAATGGGACAGGGAAAAGAAAACCTGCGAGCCGCAAGACTTGCTGCCTATCGCCATAGGGCAAATGGCACTCGAAAACTCCCGCTCCGAAAAGGCCGAAAGACTGCTTATATGCGATACCGACCTCCTGGAGACCAAGGTTTATTCAGAGGCTTATTATACCGGGGATTGCGACCCCCTTCTTGAAAAATATGCGCTGAAGAATACCTA
>MRWG01001942.1_pt1 | contig 11559 bp, 12 predicted proteins | sample 1013341 | NCBI WGS metagenome assembly MRWG01 (sample SAMN06117577, study PRJNA244670) | biofilm metagenome | biome: Water; feature: Cathode Biofilm; material: Biofilm; isolation source: microbial consortium enriched at the cathode of a solar microbial fuel cell | place: USA: District of Columbia ... | reverse complement strand
CCACGTGTACGTCTGTCCACGACCGGGCCCGCCATAGCCAGGCTGACTGTGCGCCCCCGCCGTCGCGCCGCGCACATACGCGGCGTGCCCAACGCGGTCATACACCGATCGCTTCTTCTCATCCGAAAGAGTCTCGTACGCGTCCTGGAGCTCCGTGAACTTCTGATCTGCGTCAGGCGCCTTATTCACATCAGGATGGAGCTTTCGAGCCAGCTTGCGATACGCGGCTTTAATCTCGTCCGATGATGCGCCTTTGCTGACCCCAAGAATGTCGTAGTAATCACGAGCGCTCGCCATAAGAAGACTCTATCACCCTTCCCAACGCTGGAGCGCCGCTTCAGCCGCGCTTGTCGACTGGGGCAACCCCCGGACATCGATTACCACGGATTGTCGCCAGTTCACACCTTGCAGCGCGATCCGATACGCCTCGAGATCAAGACGCCCCTCTCCCAACGCGGCGCGCCCGGCTTGATCGGCATCGCTCAGCCGCACACACGCAATCCGGCCAATGTCATTCAACAACGACGTTGCCGGGTCGCGCCCCGCCAGCAGTTCAGTCGCCGGATCAAGCCCGCGCTTCAACGAATGGGACGCAGATGATTCTGTCTCCTCGGATCGAATCGTGTGGTCCGCGATCGTCACGCCATCTCGCGCCGCATGCCCAGCGATCACGTTGGCGATTCCCGGATCAACATCCTCCGGCAACGCGACCGACAGCACCGCCGTCGATCGCCCCACCAGCGATGCGAGATCGCGAACCAATTCGATGGCCTTCACGGTGGCGTCAACCGCCCGATCCTGATGATCTGGCGATTCGAAATGCCGAGTCGGAATCCACAAGTCGACGCCGGCGAACCCAAGCTCGCGTCGTCGAAGCGTCGCCGCCAGGTCGCGCCGCGCCCCTCGGTCCAGATCGCGGGCCCGGGCGCCCGGCGCCGCGCCGTCCATCACCAGCGAACGAAACCCCGCGTTCGACGCCCACTCGAAGTGCTGACGCAACCCATGCTCGCGCGGCAATCCCGCCAGCGAAATGGCGCCATCAGGCTGAAACGGCTCAAACATCGTGCACAGTTGTACGCGAACTCACCTCAGGCGACGAACACAAACATCGCGGCGGCATACCATGTCCGCATCCCATGAAATCCGCGTTCGGCATTTTGCAACAGATCGCCCGCACCATGCACATCGCGTGTCTGGCGCTGGCGTCTGGTGTGATTGTCGCGACAGGCGTCGCCGCAGCCATTGCGTTTCCCACCATGCGAGACCTCGCGCCATCGTTGCCCGGGCTCTCTCAGGTGGACGACAATTGGATGATCGCCGCCGGCGCCGTCATGGCGAAAGTCTTTGCGGTTACGGGAGGCATCGCGGCGACCGCCATCGCGATCAGCGCGCTTGCACTGGTGATTGAGGCGTTCACTGCGCAGCGCCGACGACCTGTCCCTCTCATGGGCCGCTCACTCGTTCTGTTGCTTCTCGTCAGCGTGTGCGCGCATTACACGGCGGTCCTGCTGCCAACCATGAACCACACCTTTGATGCATTCGTCGTCGCCGCCCGCGCCAACGAACTCGATCAAGCCGCGACGCTCCGCGCCGAGTTTGAATCCATGCACCCTGTGGCGAGCCGCGAACTCGGCGCCATCGCGTTTTTATCCTTGATCGCCGCGCTGCTCGGCGCATGGCCTGTCTCACGTCAGGCGGTGACTGACTCATGACGTCCGCCGGCGCAACCACAAACCGCCCGCCGGTGCGCACCCCCGACAACCCGCGAGGGCTGCGCGACCTCCCGTTTGAGCTGCCGGAAGTCACGCCCGCGGAAAAGCGCCGCGCCCGAGCCGTCCTCAAAGCCCTGCGCGAGCGATACCCGGATGCGAAGTGTGCGCTGACATACTCCACACCGCACGAGTTGCTCATCGCGACCATCCTGAGCGCGCAGACCACCGACGCCAACGTGAACAAGGCAACCCCGGCGCTCTTCAAAGCATTTCCGACGCCGCAGGACTACGCCAACGCCACACCAAAACAGATCGAGCCATACGTCAAATCACTCGGTTTCTTTCGCAACAAATCGCTCGCGATTCATGAATCCATGCGCGACATCGTCGAACGATTCGACGGCGAAGTCCCCAGCGAAATGGACGACCTGCTCACCCTGCGCGGTGTCGCCCGCAAGACCGCCAATGTCGTGCTCGGCAATGCATTCGGCATCAACAACGGATTCGTCGTTGACACACACATCGAACGTCTTTCCAAGCGTTTCAGCCTGGCCCCGGAAGACGCGACCGTCACCATGGTCGAGCGTTATCTGTGCGCGCTCGTCCCGCGAGACGCCTGGGCCGAAATGTCGCACCTCTTCATCGCGCACGGCCGCGCCGTCTGCAAAGCCCGTGGCGGAACCTGCGCCGAGGATGCGATCTGCCGCCGCTTCTGTTCAAACGCCTAGCCACATCGAGCAACCCGACATGAGCCGCCTCAATCAACTGCAACAACTCTTCGAAAGCGATCCGGCCGACGCCGAACTGCCGTACATGATCGCGCATGAGTACGCCAAGCTCGGCGAGCACGAAACAGCAACCGAATGGTTCGACCGCTGCATCGCCATCGATCCCGACCATCTGTACTGCTACTTCCACAAAGCGCGGTCTTTCGAAAGTCTGGATCGCCTCGACGATGCCCGCGACACACTGCAAGCCGGCCTGCAGCGCGCCATCGCTGCCAACGACGCCAAGGCCACCGGCGAAATCGAGGGTTACCTCTCCCAGCTCGGCGACCTCGACTAGGCTTATCAGTCAATTCCATCATGCCTGCTGACACCCGGACATCCATCAAGAAAGACGCGCTCCGTCGCCTCGGGCGACGAGCGATGAGCTGCGCCAAACTGCGCGACGCCCTCGTCAAACGATGGTCCGAACCTGACACCGTCAACGAAGTCGTCGCCGAACTCGAACGCGCCGGCCTCCTCAACGATCGCGCCTTCGCCCAGGAAGCCATCCGCCAGGAACTGCGCAAATCACCAGCCGCGAACCGTGCTCTCGTGCGGCGCCTCAAACTCCTCGGCGTCGAAGAGACCATCGCGCGCGAAGAAGTCGAGCTCGCCACCGCCGACCGCGATGTCCGCGCTGAAGCGCACGACTTCGCCGAACGCCGCCTGCGAGCCATGTCGCCCAAACTCACCGACGAAGCCAAGGCGCGCCGGCTGTCCGCCGCCCTCGCCAGGCGCGGCTTCGACTACGACATGATCCGCGAAATCACGTCGAGCCTCCTCAACGCCGCAGCCCACGAAGAATTTTGATCGTCACGCTCAGGAATCTGCCTGCAGCCGGCGCACAAGCTCCGGCAATGTCGTCGCGCTCAGCCCCTGAACGCTCCAGTCCACCAGATCCGTAATCGGTGTCGGCTCACGATTGAATTCCGCGACACGCGCGCCGCGAGCCTTGGCCGCCTGAGCGAATCCCGCCGCCGGATACACCACCGCGCTCGTGCCGATCGATATGAACACATCGCATGATTGAATGGCCCGCTCCGCCGCCTCTAGGGCGCTCGGCGGCAGCATCTCGCCAAACCACACAACGCCCGGGCGGCGCAACCCGCCGCATTCGCATGCAAGCGGATGCGAATCAAACGGTCCGCCGCGCTCCTCCTGCTCCTCGCCGCACGATTCACACCGCCACACCCACAGCGTGCCGTGCAGCTCGACGACACCTTCACTGCCCGCGGCGTGATGCAATCGATCCACATTCTGCGTCAGCAACGTGAACTGCCGGTCCCGCGACGTCATCCATCGCTGCAGATCAACCAGCGCCCGATGCCCGTCATTCGGGGCCAGCGAAGCCAGCGTGACCCGCCGCTCGTCATACCAGCGCGTCACCAATGCAGGATCGCGCGCAAACGCCTGCGGCGTCGCCAGATCCTCCGGCCGATGCTTCGCCCACAACCCCGTCTGCGCATCGCGAAACGTCGGCACGCCGCTCTCGGCGGAGACCCCCGCGCCGGTCAGGACAACCACATGCCCCGCCGCCGTGAGTGCATCGGTCAATTCATCCGGGATTGGGGCACATTCGGCCATGACGCCGATGCTATCGCGCCGGCGATGTTCGTCCGTGCAACAATACGATTCGACGACGGCAAGATTGGGCCCGTGGCGGAATGGCAGACGCGACGGACTTAAAATCCGTTTCCCGGCAACGGGAGTGTGGGTTCAAGTCCCACCGGGCCCATTTCAATTACGTCGTCGAATGCGCCGCAGCCATCAGCGGCGACGTCTGCACCGGCTCATCCTCATCAATCAACGAAAGTATGACCTTCGCCGCCGCGTCCAGCGCTGAATGCGATTCGAATTGCTTAGCGATTCGGTCCAGTTCGCCCCGCATCGCATCGCGCTTCTCCTCGCTCTCGAGCAGGTCGCGAACCGCGCGCTCGATCGGCGCCGGCCCGCCGCAGTGCGGCACGAATTCCTCAACTACGCGCCGACCCGCGATCAAGTTCGGCATGGACCGAAACTCCGTCGTCATCAGCCACCGAACGATGAGCAGGTAGCCGATCGTCATCGTTCGATACACCACCACCATCGGGCATCGCTGCCGCGTGATGTGCAACGTGACCGTTCCGGACTTCGTAAGCGCCACATCGGCCCAGGCGGCGGTCATCGCAACGGAGTCATCCCCCACCACGATGCTGGCCCCATCAGGCAACCCGCCAAGTCGGGCGCACAAATCACGAACGCGGCGGTTGGCTGTTTCATCCTGCACCGCGAAACGAACCTGCAAGTCCGGCCACGTGGTTCGCAAAGACTTGATGATTGTCAACAGCATTGGCAGATGCCGCGACAATTCCTTCTGACGCGACCCGGGCATGACCGCAAGGCGCAGCGAGTTTGGCGCCGAGCCACCTGCAACCGATTGTTCGTCATGCAGCCCCGGCGTCGTCGGCAAGGGGCGGTCAAAGAGCGGATGGCCAATGAAAGTTGCGGGCACATTGCGCGATCGGAACCACTCCTCTTCGAACGGCAACAGACACATCACATGATTCGTCAGCCGGCGCAACTTTCGAATGCGCCACGGCGCCCAGGCCCACAATTGCGGCGCCGCGAGATGCGCCACCGGCACACCTCGTCGTTTCGCCGCCTTGCAAATCGGAAAATTCGCGGCCGGGGAATCCACAGCGATGTGAAGCGTCGGCTTGTGCGCATCCATCCACCGAGCAATGCGGCCGTTCTGCCGCACGTGGCTCACGATGGTCCCAAGCCCCGGCAGGCCCATCACGGCGTTCTCACCCGTGCGCTCCACAATCTTCGCGCCCGCGGCCTCCATCGAGGCGCCGCCCCAGGCGTGGATGTCAATATCCGGCCGACGCCGACGCAGCACCCGAATGACAGCGCCGCCGAGGTCGTCGCCGCTCGGTTCAAACGCTGTAAACAGGATTCGATGGTCGCGCTTCGTCACGTCGTGGCCACTGGACCCGAGCAGGCGCATCCTGTCAACATCGCGCCGCGACGCGGCTTCTGACCTACGCTTGGGGCATGCTGGCAGATCGTGCAGTGATTTATGTCAAGGCGGGCGACGGTGGCGATGGCTGCGTCTCCTTCCGGCGGGAAAAGTACATCCCCAAGGGCGGTCCCGATGGCGGCGACGGCGGCGATGGCGGCGACATCATCGCGGCGGCCGACCACAACGTTCAAACCCTTCTGGACTTCCGAGGCCAACATCATTGGCGCGCGGGACGAGGCCAGCACGGCCAGGGGTCCGATTGCACCGGCGCCGCTGGGGATGATCTCGTTCTCCGGCTCCCCGCCGGCACGCTCATCTACGAATCCGAAGACGGCGAGACGCCCACCAATCTTCTCCTGGACCTTGATCCGGATGAACAGGTCGTGATCGCACGAGGCGGGCGCGGCGGGTTCGGCAACGCGCACTACAAGTCCGCGACCAATCAAGTGCCCCGACAATCCACCGCGGGCGAGCGCGGCGAAGAGCGGACGCTCATCCTCGAACTCAAACTCATCGCCGATGTCGGACTCGTCGGCATGCCCAATGCCGGAAAGTCCACGCTGCTCTCGGCCATCTCCAAGGCGCAGCCCAAGATCGCGGACTACCCGTTCACGACGCTGAAGCCCCAGCTCGGCATCGCTGAACTGGATTCATCGCGCCGACTGGTCGTCGCTGACATTCCGGGTCTGATTGAGGGCGCCGCCGAAGGCGCCGGCCTCGGCCATGACTTCCTGCGGCACATCGAACGCACCCGAGTCATCGTCCACCTCATCGAGATTGAACCGGCCGACGGCTCCGACCCCGTTGAGAACTACCACGCGATTCGCAAAGAGCTTTTCGAGTACTCCGCCCTCCTCGCGGAGAAAGAAGAAATCATCGCCGTGAGCAAGCTCGACCTGCTCACCGACGACGAAGAGCGGGCCGAAGCCCTCAAGCTCATTCTGCGAGAACTCAAGCTCGGACACGATCAGCCGATCGTCGGGATCAGCTCCGCGACGGGCACGGGCCTCCCCGAGCTCATGGAGACGTGCTGGTCCCGCCTCGGCAAGCCCCAGCCCGGCTGGCAGGGCGTTGAATCCTCGTCCTGACCGCCCACGAGTCCCGCCGCCGGTCGCTACACTTTGCGGCTCGAACCGTTTCACCTGAACACTGATCCGGAGCCGGAAACTCGATGGCCAGCGACCGATTTCAATGCACGCTCATTACGCCCGAAGCCCGCGTCTTCGATGAAGAGGCGACCGCGGTCGTGCTCCCGTTGCATGACGGCTCCGCCGGCGTCCTGCCCCGACGCGCGCCGTTCGTCGCGCAGCTCGGCCTCGGCGAGTTCAAGGTCACGTTCGCCGAAGGCGGCTCGCACAGCTACTTCGTTGAAGACGGCTTCGTCCAGATGGTCGGCGACAAGCTCACATTGCTGGCGCAGAGCGCCATCCCCGTTGAGCAACTGTCCCAGCACGAAGCGGACGCTGAACTCGCGGAAGCCAACGCGCGCAAGCCTCAAACGGCCGCGGAGATGAACCAGGTTGGCAAGGATCGCGCCCGCGCCCGAGCCAAGGTGGACATCACCCGTCGGTTTCAGGAACAGGGCCGCGGCATCTGACGGTTCTTCCGTCTGACGATCCCTCAATCGCCATTCCAACGGTGGGCAGCTTCTTCCATGACGCCACTTGAGCGCATCACGCGATTGATTCGGGACGTCCCCGACTTTCCCAAGTCGGGCATTGTCTTCAAGGACATCGTCCCGTTGCTCGCTGACCCTGCCGGCCTGGCGCTCGCGGTCGAATTGATGGCGAATCCGTTTCGAGGACAAGGCGTCGATCTTGTGGTCGGAGCTGAAAGTCGCGGCTTCATCTTCGGCACCGCAATTGCCCAGTCGCTGTCAGCCGGGTTCGTCCCCATCCGAAAGCCTGGCAAACTCCCGCTCGCAACGCACTCCGTCGAGTACGGCCTTGAATACGGCACGGACCGCGTGGAAATCCATCAGGATGCGTTCGAAGCCAACCGCCGCGTGCTGATGGTCGATGACCTCCTCGCGACCGGCGGCACGATGCGCGCCTGCTGCGATCTGGTCGAAAAACTTCAGGGCGAGATCATCGGCACGACCGTGCTGATCGAGTTGATGGATCTGAATGGCCGAGCGGCCCTCGGGCGATACGGCGATGTTCACGCCGTGGTGCAGTGCTGATCAGCGCGGCTACGTCCATCTCAACGCATCTCTGATTCGACTTGAGTACGGTTGCACCTATGAGCGACTCTTCATCCATCGCGGTCACCCGTTTTGCGCCCAGCCCGACTGGACACCTGCACATCGGCGGCGCGAGAACCGCCCTCTTCAACTGGGCGCTGGCCAGGCGCCTCGGCGGGCATTTCCTACTTCGTATCGAAGACACCGACCAGCTTCGAGACACCGGTCGCGAATCGGTGCTCGGCATTCTGAAAGGCCTGTCCTGGCTCGGCATTGATTGGGACGAAGGCCCAGCGCCTGATCTGGAAGCGGACCGCGATCCGCGAAGCGTCGCCCCGTTCTATCAGTCCCAGCGACTCGACCTCTACACCGAGCGTCTGAATCAACTCCTCGAGGCCGACCTCGCCTATCACGCGTTCGAGACGCCCGAAGAGCTGACCGCCATGCGCGATGAGGCTAAGCGCGAGAAGCGCGCATTCAAGTACGACGGCCGCGCGCTCAATATCCCGCGGCAGGAGCGTTTCGACCGCGCCGCATCCGGCGAGTCCTGCGTAGTTCGATTCCGTGCGCCGAATGAAGAAATCGTGGTGCCCGACAATGTGCTCGGCGATGTCCACATTGCGCCCGGAGAACTTGACGACTTTGTCATTCGAAAAGCGGACGGATTCCCGACGTATCACTTCGCCGTCGTCGTTGATGATGAATTGATGGGCGTCACGCATGTCGTTCGAGGCCAGGAGCATCTGGCCAACACGCCGCGCCACGTCGCATTGCAGAAAGCCCTCGGTTTTCGCACGCCGCGCTACGCCCACCTGCCGCTCATCGTAAATCCCGGCGGCGGCAAGATGAGCAAACGCGACAAAGACAAAGCCGTTCGAAAGGCCTGTCGCGAGAACAACATCACCGAGCCGCCCGCCGGCTCGTGCGATCCTGCCGAGTTCACCGCGTGGATCAAGGATAAGAACCGGCAGCTCAATCAACGCGATCTCTCCGCTTTGGCGGTTGCGCTGAACGTCGAACTGCCTGAGATCGATGTCGAAGACTTCCGCGCGGCGGGGTACCTGCCTGAAGTCGTCGCCAACTACATCGCCCTGCTTGGCTGGTCGCCCGGCGACGACATTGAAAAATTCGACATGGCGTTTCTCGCCGAGCGATTCGACACGTCGCGCATCGGCAAGACCGGCGCGCGATTCGACTACAAGAAGCTCGCGGCGTTCAACAACGACGCCATCGCTGAACTTTCCGACGAGTCCTTCGCGGACCGGTGGTGGTCGTGGTGTGCGGAATTTGATCCCGAACTTCTCGCATCGATCGATGCAGGCGCCGCCATCAACGATCGTTTTCGAATGCTTGCCGCCGCGACCAAGCCGCGGTGCAAGACGTTCCGCGACGGCGCAATCGGAAGCGCATTCCTTTCCCTGTCAACCAAGGACATCGCCTACGACGAGAAGGCCGTCGCCAAAGTCCTGATGAAGAACGATGGCGAAGGCCTCGACACGCTTCGTGCGTTCGCCACTGAACTGGAATCGTGCTCCACATGGACGCCCGAGGCCATTCACGAATTGGTCGGATCATTTGCGACCAGGAATGAAATCGGCATGGGCAAGATCGCTCAGCCCCTGCGCGTGGCGATCACGGGGAGCACCGTCAGCCCGCCCATCGATGCGACGCTCGCCGTGCTTGGCAGGGACGAAACGCTCGCTCGCATCTCCCGATGCCTGAGCGCACACGGCGCCGCCGCCTGATGCGTCGCCCGACCCTCCGCCCCCTCACGGATTCTTCACATTCAGGGGCCAACGAGCGCCACCCCATGCGATCTATACTTCAAGTCTCATGAGAGCGATCGTCACAGGGCAGGTCGGAATGGACAAACGTCCGTTCCTCGATGCAGTCACCCAATCCGCGCGTGATCGAGGCGAATCCGTCGCGACGTACCACGTCGGCGAACTGATGTACGCCGAAGCGCCCGATGTGCCGCGCGGCCGCATTCTCAACCTGCCGTTGTCGAGGCTTCAGGCCCTTCGACGTTCGGTGATGAATCACATCACCGCTGAGAGCCGCGACCACCAGAACGTCATCGTCAATACGCACGCGACATTCCGCTGGCGGCACGGCTTGTTCAGCGCCTTTGACTTCGACCAGACCGTCCGTCTCGGCGCCGATCTCTTCCTGTGCCTCGTGGACAACATCGAAGTCGTCCATCGACGACTGCACGACGAGCATCAGATCGACGCAACGCTCAAAGACTGCATGGTCTGGCGCGAGGAAGAGATCCTCGCCACGGAGCTCATGTCCCAGGCTGCCGGCGGCAAGTTTTTCATCGTCAGCCGTGGTCGTGATCGCGACAACGTTGACCTCGTGCGCCGACTGCTGACCGAACCAAACGCCAAACGCGTGTACCCGTCATTCCCTATGAGCCACGTCGCGGATATGCCCGACATCATGGCGGAGATCGATGCGTTCAGAGCGGCCCTCGCCGATCGGTTCATTGCTTTCGACCCCGGCGACGTGGATGAAAAAATGCTGCTCGAGCGAGCCATCGCCGCCTCGCGTGAGGGCATCGATTTTGTCGAAGCCCGGATGCCCAACGGCGAATCCTTCCGTGTCGCTGTGCGTGAAGTGCTTGACATCGCCGGCGACATTGACGGCCAGATTTACATGCGCGACTTCAAGCTGATTGATCAGTCCGACATGATCGTCAGCTATATCCCCGAATTGCCCGGCGGTGTGCCCGGCCTCTCCAGCGGCGTCGAGCGCGAGCTGCACCACGCCTTCGAGCACGGCAAAGAGGTCTACGTGATCTGGAAGCCTGCCAAGAGCCCATCACCATTCATCACGGAAACGGCGACGAAAGTCTTCACCTCAGTTGAAGAAGCCATTGCCCACTTCGATGAGTCGGGTCTCCACACGAAGGCGAATCTCTTCTCGCAATAGCGATCACCCGGTCCAGTTGCCGAGCAACGTAGCCAGGTCCGCGCCGTTCACGACGCCATCGCCATTGAAGTCGGCTCCGGTTCCCATGCCGGTCGTGCCCCAGACGGAAATGAGATTGGCGAGGTCCGCGCCATTGACAGCGCCGTTGAAGTCGAGATCGCCCGGCGCCGCATCGCCCAATTGACGAAGCGACCAGACATACGCTGATCCCGAATCGCAATTCGGATTGCCCGGACACGCGACGTCATCTCGCAGGGCGCCAACAACGGCGATCACGCCGTCGATCGCCGCCGAATACCCAAGCTCATCGCCCGCCTGACCATCATCCGCCGTCAGCTTGATCAACTCCGACCAGACGCCCGGCGCCGTCCGCTTGAAGATGTACACAGCGCCGGCGCCATTGCCCTCGTCATCTTCACGTACTGAGCTCGCGATCACGGTTTCGCCTGAAATGCCGACGGCGAATCCGAAGAAATCGCTGTTGGCGACATCGTCAGGGAAAATGCGCATCTCCTGGCTCCAGTCGCCCTGCTGATCACGCGCGAACACATACGCCGCCCCGCCGTTGCACAGCAGCCCCTGGCATGATGAATCACTTAATGGCGCCCCCGCCACGATCAGATCGCCGTCGAAATCAACATCGAATCCCAATTGATCGTCCTGGAACGCATCATCCGCGACGAGTTTGTCCGTTTCGATCCATGAATCACTGCCCTGATCCTGAAACGTGTACACGGCGCCGGTGGCGCCAAACGCGCCGCTCTCACCACTGGCGCCAACGGCCAGTTCCCCGTTGCTGATCGCGATGGACTGGCCGAAGAAATCATTCACAGCGCCGTCACTGGTGATGATCTTGGCGCGCTCCGTCCACACGCCGCCGCCATCACGACGAAAGACGTAGGCCGAGCCTGACGTGCTGCCGTTGTCATCATCAAATGGCGCGCTGACAACGATGAGCTC
>MRWG01001941.1_pt1 | contig 11561 bp, 6 predicted proteins | sample 1013341 | NCBI WGS metagenome assembly MRWG01 (sample SAMN06117577, study PRJNA244670) | biofilm metagenome | biome: Water; feature: Cathode Biofilm; material: Biofilm; isolation source: microbial consortium enriched at the cathode of a solar microbial fuel cell | place: USA: District of Columbia ... | reverse complement strand
CGCCGCCGAGTTGCCGGCGCCGGTCGAGACGCTCAACCGAATCGCCCGGCTGGAAGTCGTCGGCGAGGAGAGCGCGGGCGCGGTCTACCTGCTCGATTCGGCCTGGGCGCGACGCCGGGTCGGCATCGTCCGCCTGTCGGAAGGCGGCGGACACCCGCTGCTCGACTCGGCGCGCTACCTGCAGGAAGCACTGCTGCCCTATGCCGAGATTCAGGTTGGCCCGGCGCAACAGATGATCGACGCGGACCTGGACGCGATTCTGTTGACGGACGCCGCGGGCGCCGATCCCGAGATCCGCGACATGCTGGCCGGCTGGACGCGCGACGGCGGCCTGCTGATCCGTTTCGCCGGTCCTCGCCTCGCCGAGAAGCCGGACGAGTTGACGCCGACGCCGCTGCGCCCTGGCGGCCGCGCCCTCGGCGGACCAATGTCGTGGTCGGAGCCGCTCGGCCTCGCCCCGCTGCCGGCGACGGGCCCGCTCGCCGGCCTGAAGCCGCCGCCGGGCGTCGCGGTTTCACGGCAGGCGCTGGCGGAACCGGGCCCCGATCTGCTCGCCAAGACCTGGGCGGCGCTGGCGGACGGCACGCCCCTCGTCACCGGAACGGCGCTGGATGACGGTCTGCTGGTGCTGGTGCATGTCGATGCCGGGCCCGACTGGTCCGACCTGCCGCTGTCCGGCTTCTTCGTCGAAATGCTCCATCGACTGACGACGCTCGCCGCCAATCGGGCGACGGCCGAATTAACCGAAGACCTGCCGCCCCTGTCGGCGCTCGACGGGTTCGGCCGGGTCCGGCCGGCGAGCGCCGGGCTCGACAATCTCCCGGCCGGCGACGACGCGCCCGCCGTCGGCCCCTTGCTGCCGCCCGGCTACTACGGTCCGGAGGACGCGCCCGTCGCACTCAATCTGGCGCCCGGTCTGGCGGAGCTCGCGCCGATGCCGGCGCTGCCCCGCGCGCGGACCGTCGTCTATGGCGACGCCGACGTCGTCAGGCTCGCGCCCTGGCTGCTGCTCGCGGCGGCGTTGCTGCTGATCACCGAATTGCTGATGACCATGGGCTATTCCGGCCGGATTCCGCGCTTCAAGCGCCCCGGCGGCGCCGTCGCCGCATCGGCCGCGATCCTGATGGCGGCCGTGCTGGTCGGCGTCGCCGGCCCCGCCGCCGCCCAGGACCTGGCGGCGGAGGCGGCGCTCGAGACTCGGCTCGCCTATGTCGAGACCGGGGACGCGCAGCAGGACCGCAAAAGCCAGCTCGGCATCGCCGGGCTGTCACGGGTGCTGTTCAGCCGAACGTCCGTCGAGCCGGGGCCGCCCCTCGCCATCAATATCGAAGCGGACGAGATCGCGCTTCTGCCGCTGATCTACTGGCCGGTGACGGCGAGCTTCCCGACGCTCAGCGAGGAAGCGAAGTCCAAGCTGACGCGCTACATCTCCACCGGCGGCATGATCCTGTTCGACACGTCGGACGCCGACCGCGCGCAGGCGCTGGCGCCGCTTGGCCAGGCCACGGACGAGGCGCGGGCGCTCCGCCGCATTCTGGCCGACACGCCGGTTCCGCCGCTCGCGCCGCTGCCGATCGACCACGTCCTGACGCGGGCGTTCTACTTGCTCGACCGCTTCCCGGGGCGCATTCCAGGCGGCCAGATCTGGGTCGAGCGCGAAGGCTCATCCGCCTATGACGGCGTGACGTCGCTGATCATCGGCGGCGCCGACTGGGCCGGCGCATGGGCGCTCGACGAACAGGGCCAGCCTGTCTACCCGGTCTCGCCGGGCGGCGCGCGGCAGCGCGAACTGGCGCTGCGCTTCGGCGTCAACGTCGTGATGCACGCGCTGACCGGGAACTACAAAGGCGACCAGGTGCATCTTCCCGCAATCATGGAGCGGCTTGGGCAATGAGCGCCGCGGAAATCGCCCTCGACCCCCTGCTGCCCTGGCCGGTCCTGGCCGTGCTGGGGGCGCTCTGCCTGGCCGCGATCGGTTTCGCCCTCTGGCGGCGCGCGCCCGGCGCATGGGGCCGCGCCGCGGTTTTCGTGACCATCCTTGCGATCCTGGCCGGTCCCAACCTTCGGGTCGAAGAACGCCGGCCGGAGCAGGACGTCGCCGTGCTGCTGATCGACCGGTCGAGTTCGATGACGGTCGGCCGCCGCGCCGAGCAGGCCGCCGAAGCGGTCGCGGCGATCGAAGCGGCGGCGGCGCGCCTGCCCAATCTCGAAATTCGCACGATCACGGCGGCGCCCGCCGCGGACGAAGACCGCAGCGGCACGCGCCTGATGCAGCCCCTGGCCGACGCCTTCGCCGGCGTGCCGCGCGATCGACGCGCCGGCGCCGTGCTTGTGACCGACGGCCGCGTTCACGACGCGCCGAGCGACCCCGAAGAAGCCGCCGCCCGCCTGGCGCCCATCCTCGCCGGAGCGCCGCTCCATGCCCTCGTGGTCGGCGAAGAGGACGAAGCCGACCGGCGCATCCGCATCGTCTCAGCCCCGCCGTTCGCGCTGGTCGGCGACGTCGCCGAGATCACCTTCGTCGTCGAGGACAGCCCGATCGTCCCGGTCGGACGCACCGCCCGTATCCAGCTGATGATCGACGGCGTCGTCAGCGACGACATCGAAGCCTGGCCCGGTCGCGAGACGATGATTTCGGCGCCGATCGACGCCGCCGGCTCGCACGCCATCGAGCTCGCCGTCGATCCCGGACCGCGTGAGGTAAGCCTCGCCAACAACAAGGCGCTGGCGCGCGTGACGGGCGTGCGCGACCGGCTGCGCGTGCTGATGGTCTCCGGCCAGCCGCATGCGGGCGAGCGGGTTTGGCGGAACCTTCTCAAGTCGGACCCGGCGGTCGATCTCGTCCACTTCACGATTCTCCGTCCGCCGGACAAGACCGATTTCACGTCGACGCGGGAACTGGCGCTGATCCCCTTCCCGATCCAGGAACTGTTCGAGCGCAAGCTGAACGAGTTCGATCTGATCATTTTCGACCGCTATCCGCGCCGTGATCTGATCCCGCCGAGCTATCTGGCGAACATCGTCGAGCATGTGCGTAAGGGAGGCGCCTTGCTGGAAGCGGCCGACGTCTCCTTCGCCAAGGCCGAAACCTCGCTCGCCGAGACCGCGATCGGCGCAGCATTGCCGGCGCTGCCGACGGGACGCGTGCTGGAGGCCGCCTTCCGGCCAGCGCTCACGGCCTATGGCCGCCGACACCCGGTGACGCAGCCGCTCGCCGGACCCGCCGCAGAGACCTGGGGCCGCTGGCGGCGCCAGATCGAAGCGACGACCTCGACCGGCGACGTCCTGTTGAACGGCCTCGACGAGCGGCCGCTGCTGGCGCTCGCCCGCTTCGGCGAAGGCCGCGTCGCGCAGATCCTGTCGGACCAGATCTGGCTCTGGGCGCGCGGTCACGAAGGCGGCGGCCCGCATGGCGAGTTGCTGCGCCGCCTGGCGCACTGGCTGATGAAGGAGCCGGAGCTGGAGGAGATCCGCCTGAAGGCCCGGATTCAGGGCGATCGCCTGGAAATCGAGCGCCTGACCGTTCAGGAAGACGCCGCGGCCGTCGTGACGGTGCAGCTGCCGGATGGAACCACGGCCGAGGTCTCGCTCGCCAACGTGGAGGACGGCCGGGCCGTCGGCGCGACCGACGCCCCGTCGCTCGGCCTCTATCGCGCGACGGAGGGACCGCGGGCGGCGCTCGTCCTCAAGGGCGACCCGAGCGGACCGGAAGCGCAGGACATCCGCGCCGACTCCAGTCCGCTGATCCCTTCGCTCGAAGCGAGCGGCGGCGGCGCCCGGGCGCTGTTCGACGGCGTTCCGGACCTGCGCATGGCCCGGCCGGACCGGGCGATGCATGGCCGCGGCTGGATTGGGTTCCGTGAGAACCGGGCCTATACGGTGGCCAGCGCCCGGGCGGCGAATCTGCCGCCTGAGTGGCTCTCGCTGCTCCTCGTCGCCGCCGCGCTGCTCTGGGCGTAGACGCGGGAACGCCGCTAGCGCGGACTCCCGCGACTGCCGCAAACTCCAAGCATTGAAACGAAATTTTCCTATGAGGCGTGCTTTTACGCCGCAGCCTGGAATGCTAAGCTGTTTGTCCGTCCAACCCGACACGAGAGGGGACTGCCCGTGTTGAAGACGATTTCCAAGCTGGCTGTCGCAGGCGCGCTGGCGTTCGCCGCCATCGCAGCCGCGCCCGTCAGCTACGCCGAGAACATCGGCTCCAAGAAATGTGAAGAGTGTCACCGCGCGGAAGTGCGCGTCTGGCAGGACACGCATCACTTTACGTCGTTCAAGGAAGCCCACCGCAACAAGGCCGCGCGGGACATCGCCGAAGCGGCCGGCGGCGCGAAGTCGATGCGCCGCAACGAGACCTGCACGACGTGCCACTACACCGAAGTCGGCGGCAAGGCCGAATCGGGCCCGTCCTGCGAAAGCTGCCACGGCGGCGCCTCGAAGTGGCTCGACATCCACAACAACCTCGGCGGGCCGAAGGTCAAGACCGAGGACGAGCCGCCGGCGCATAAGAAGAAGCGCCTTGAGGACGCCCGGAAGGCCGGCATGATCCACTCCGCGATGCTGTTCGACATCGCTGAGAACTGCAACGGCTGCCACACCATGGCGAACGTCAATGCGTCGACCGCCGACAAGATGATCGCCGCGGGTCACCCGATCAACGGCGACTACGAGTTCGTGACCTACAGCCAGGGCGAAGTGCGTCACCGCTTCTACCCGCCGAAGGTGAACGAGAACCAGGAAATGACCAAGGCGGAGCTCGCCGAGGCGTTCCTGACCGGCCATGCGGTCGGCCTCGTCTATGCTTCGAAGGCGCTGAAGGAAACCGGCAACGCCAAGTACAAGGCGGCCATGGAGAAGCGCGTCGCGGACGCGACGAAGGCGCTCAATGCGGTCAAGGGCAGCGTCCCGGCCGCGGGCGCGCTGCTGTCGAGCCCGACCGAGGCGAACGGCCGCAAGTTCGTGGCCGCCATCGACGGCAAGGACATGTCCGGCGCCGTCGGCGGCATGATCCCGTCCGCGCGCAAGTAAGGGGGCTTGCGCAAGCTTGCAGGCGACCTCGACCGTCCGGATCGCAGACGTTCCTCGCTTGAGGGCTGCAGATCCAGACGGCGGCCCCTGCAAGCGGTCGGTCGAGCCGGCCTGATGGCGGCGTGAATGGGCGGCGCGCCGCGGCCGGCTCCAGGCATATGAGTAAATTGGTCGATTGACCGACATCGGGCGGATCAGGCCGTAAAATAGCCGATCCGCCCTTTCGACCGAACGGCCGGGCAAGCGGCTCGGCAAATCGGTCTGACGCAGTAGCGGGCGCGGCAGGGCGCCGGCGGACAGGGGGATCGGGCTGTGGCGATCGCGACCAGGTTAGCACGGCCGCAAAGATGGGATCGGCCATTCGATCCCGATATGACCAAGGCCCAGTTCGAGCGGCTGAAGCAGGACCCGGTTATCGCCGCGATCGACGCCGGCGCGTTTCCGAAGACCATTCCGCTCGACGGCATTCTCGCGAACGACGTTCGCATCCTGAATTTCAAGGCGGGCGAAATCGTCGTCCGCGAAGGCGACTACGGCAATTCGGCCTTCCTCCTGCTGTCCGGCAAGGCCCAGGTCGTCATCAATCCGCCGCTCACCGCGCAGCAGATCGGCCGACAGCCGAGCCTGCCCGCGAGCTTCGGGCGCGCGGTCGCGCAGCTTTTCCGACAGTCGAAGACGCCCGAGACGCGCGACGTGTCGCGGTACGGCGCGCTTGCCCTTTCGGGCGGCGACCGGCAAGCGGTCTTCCTGCAGGATTTTCCCGCGATCCTGAAGGGTCGCGACACGGCGGAGATCGGCGCCGGCAGCCTGTTCGGCGAACTCGCGGCGCTCGGCCGCACGCCGCGCGCCGCCACCGTGATCTGCTCCGAAGACGCCGAGATGCTGGAAATCCGCTGGCAGGGTCTTCGCGAACTGCGCCGGTTCGACGCCGGCTGGCGACGCCAGATCGACGAGAACTACCGCAACAATGCGCTGCAGGCGCATCTGCAGGATACGCCGCTGTTCGAGGGGTTGGACGCCGCGGCCCTCCAGAAAATCGCGGACGCGACATTGTTCGAGACCTACGGCTCCTTCGACTGGAGCGCGTCCTTCCAGCGGGCGGGCTCCAGCGAAGCGCTCCGTCAGGAACCGGTCATCGCGCGCGAGGGCGAATATCCGGACGGGCTGCTGCTGATCCGCGCCGGGTTCGGCCGGGTGTCGGTCCGCCAGGGCGCCGCGGAGCGCACGCTCACCTACCTCTCCGCCGGCGATGTCTTCGGACTATCCGAGCTCTATCAGAGCTGGAAAGGCAAGGATACGCCTGTCGAGACGACGCTGCGCGCGGTCGGCTATGTCGACGCGCTCCGCGTGCCGACGCGCGTGCTGGAAGAGCACGTCTTCCCGAAGCTCGCCGGCGCGCCGCAGAGCTATCTCGCTTTCGCCGCCCGGCCGCTCGCCGAGGACTCCATGCAGGAGTGGGTGATCGAGGAGCGCTTCGTCAACGGTACGATGGCCATGCTCATCGACCTCGACAAATGCGTGCGCTGCGACGATTGCGTCCGGGCCTGCGCCTCCACCCACGGCGGCAATCCGCGTTTCGTCAGGCACGGCAAGATTCACGATCACTGGATGGTCGCGAACGCCTGCATGCACTGCGCCGACCCGGTCTGCATGATCGGCTGTCCCACCGGCGCCATTCATCGCTCGGTCGACAGCGGCACCGTCGTCATCAACGACGACACCTGCATCGGCTGCGGCACCTGCGCCAACTCCTGCCCCTATGAGAACATCCGCCTGGTCGAAATCCATGATCTCGCCGGCCGGCCCGTGCAGGACGAGGCGACCGGGACGCCGATCCGCAAGGCGACGAAATGCGACCTGTGCGCCGGAATCACGGGCGGACCCGCCTGCGCGCGGGCTTGTCCGCATGGCGCGCTCACCCGCGTGAATTTCTAAAAGGGAGCGCTGACGACATGCGTGGAGCCCGTTCGACCGCGCCCTTCGGCTATGTGCTCGCCGCGATCGGCGCGTGCGCGGTCGGCGGCCTGGCCTGGTACGCCAAGACCGAGCGGCTGGCGCTCGCCGACGCCGCTTTCGTCACCGGCTGGACGCTGCTTGGCGCGATGGTGCTGCTGGGCCTGTTCAACATCCGCAAGCGCCTGTCCGCGCTGCCGCTCGGGCGCGCCGCCTATTGGCTCACCCTTCATGTCGTGACCGGGTTCTTCGCGATCGGCATGTTCGTGGTCCACACCGGCGGCGTGTGGGCGACCGGCCTCTACGAACAAATCCTCGCCGGCCTATTCTGGGCGACCGCGCTCTCGGGCGTGCTTGGCTGGCTCTATCAGCAGGCGATGCCGAAGCGGCTCGCGCATATCGACTACGAAGTCATTTATGAGCGCGTGCCGCGGGAAATCGCCGACCTGCGCGACGCCGCCGAACAGGCGGCGCTCGACGGCGTTTCGGAAAGCGGCGAGCCGACGCTCGGCCGTTTCTATTCCGAAACCATGGCCTGGTTCTTTCAGCGCCCGCGCTTCGCCTGGAGCCATCTGCTCGGTTCCGGCGCCGCGGAGCAATGGGTGTCGAGCCGCATCGCCACGATGCGCCGCTTGGTCGGCCCCCAGGAAACGGAGCCGCTGGAGCGGCTCGAAGCGGCGGCGCGGCGCAAATGCTCCGTCGACGCCCATTACGCCCTTCAACGGTCGCTCAAGCTTTGGGTGGCGGTCCACGTGGTGCTGACTTCGGCGACGCTGTCGCTTGCGGTCTGGCACCTCATCCTGGTGCATGTGTACGCGCGATGACTGACACGAGAAACCGCTTCGACCACGACCGCTCGACCTACGAGCGTCCGAACTTCCCCTATCGCTGCGGCCGGGAGGCGGCATTCGGTCGCCCCTGCCCGCGCGGCCCGACCGCTGGCGGCGCCTGCCAGGGCGTGGCGGACTGCCAGCCCTTCCGGACGCGGAAGGTCGTCACCGACGCCGAATCCGGCGAGGAACGCGAAATCCTTCGCTGGGAATGCCGGCGCCCATCCTGGGCCGGCGGCCCCTGCGCCGAAGGCCCGCGGCCCGACGGATCGTGCTCCTGCGTCCAGCCGCCTTGCGCGCCGATCCCGTCGCTCCGCCGGAAGCGCGGGCGTTGGGCCGTGCTCGCCATGGCGGCGGTGGTCGCGTTCGCGATTGCGCTGGTCGGCCTCGGCGGCACGGCCGGCATTCCAAGCTCGGTCGATCCGGGCGGGCTTTCCGGCAAGCATATGCAGTTCACCGGACAGCAGGGATGCGTCTCCTGCCATGTGGGTCACTCGGCGACACTGACCAACTGGGCGAGCGCGCTGTTCGAGCGCAAATCTATTTCGGACGCCTGCGTCTCCTGCCATAGCTTCGGCGCGGCGGAGATGGCGGCGGCCCGCGATGGCGAAGCCAAGTCCGAAGCGACGGAAGCGTCCGCCGCGCCGAGCCCGCTCGTCTTCGCGGCGCACAACACCACCTTCCCGGAGCGGCAAGACGCGCCGACCGCCGCCTGTGTCGGCTGCCATACCGAGCATCGCGGCGAGGAAGCTTCGATCACGCCCGTCGTCGACGGGCAATGTCAGACCTGCCACACGCAGCGGTTCGAGAGCTTCTCGACGTCCCATCCGGCGTTCGGGTCGAACTTCCCGCACGAGCGGCCGCGGACGATCAAGTTCAGCCACGTCAAGCATTTCAATCAGCACTTCACCGACGCCCGCTACAGCGACAAGGCGCCGGCCGAAGGCTGCGTGTCCTGCCATTCGGACCAGGCGGATGGCCGATTGCTGCCCGGCAGCTTCGAGGCAGGCTGCGCCGCCTGCCATCAGGAAGCCATCACCGGACAGGGCTTTGCGGTCTTTGGCCTGCCCGAACTCAATGACCCGGAGCTTACCGCCGAATCCGCCAAGGCCTGCGGCTTCGCCGAGCCGCAGCTCGAACCGGCGCGCGGTTTGATCGAGGCGCTCAAAGAGACGATGCCGGCGATGGACCAGTTGAACGACGCCATGGCCTCCGATGACAAGGAGGCGATGACGGCGGCGATGGAAACCCTGATGGCGGCCAAGGAGCGGTTGGCGGAAACGGAGACCGAGCTCAACGAGGCGATCGACATGAGCTACGCCGTATCCGTCGAGTATCTGACGCCGACGACGGGATACCTGCTCGACGTGCCGACCGACGATCTGGACGGTTACAGCGACGCCTCCGCGACCTTGCTCGGGGAAATGACGACGGACGGCGTGGCACCCCTCGCCGCGGCGATCGAGGAGCGCGGCGGCGATCCGGCGAAACTGCTGGCTGGCCTCTCCCCCGACATGGTCGCCAAGGTCGCCTGCGCGTGGGCCGCAAACGCCGAGTACTATCCGGTCGGCGACCAGACCAGCGGCTGGATCGCGCGCGAATACTCGGTCGCATATGTGCCGACCGGCCACGCCGACCCCGTGGTCAAAGACTGGGTGGCCTTCGCCCTCGCCGCGCGCGCGTCCGACCAGGAGACGGCCGAGGAGTTCTATACATCGATGCTCGACGAGTCGGAGGGCCCCGGCCGTTGCATCAAGTGCCACGTGACGCCGGACGCGGACGCGCCGGCCGATACGCCGATGGTTTGGCGTATCCCACGGTCCGACATCCGCCCGTTCACGCAGTTCGACCACGAACCGCACCTGAACGTGCTGGATCAAGGCAAGGGCTGCGCCACCTGTCATCGCGCGCTGAAGACCGGTGAGACGCTCGCGGACGATGCGAAGCGGCCGGGCGCGCATCCGAATGAGTACAAGCCGATCGAGGCCGCCGTCTGCGCCGAGTGTCACCACAAGGGCGGCGTCACGGAGACCTGCGGCCTCTGCCACAACTATCACACCAACCCGACCATCCGGCCGCAGACCGCCGCCATGCGCACCGCGGAGGCCGATGCGTCGGCCGCCGCTACGAAATAGGAGGGAGCGATAAATGGACCAGATCGCAAGCTATGTGGCGATCGGCGCCGCGGGGCTTTTGGGCCTCTACATCCTGACCCTGCTATTCGGCAGCCTGCGTCAGCAGGCGCACCTCGGCCGGCACTACGAGGAGCAGAGCGCGCTCTTCCGCGCGCGGGCCGAAAGCCTGCAGAAGGTCCGGGCGGAGCAGATCGAGAAGACCAAGAACACCTGGGCGGGGCTTCGCAAGTTCGAGGTCGCGAAAAAGGTGCCGGAAATCGACGGCTGCCACTCGATCTACCTGAAGCCGCATGACGGCCGGCCCTTGCCGCCGTTCGAGCCGGGCCAGTTCCTGACCTTCACGTTCAAGGTGCCGGATCAGGCGAACGACGTCATCCGCTGTTATTCGCTCTCGGACGCCCCGGGCCGCGACTACTACCGCATCACGGTAAAGAAGGTGCCGCCGCCCCGCGACAAGCCCGAAATCCCGCCGGGCGTTTCGTCGACCTACGTCAACGAAATCCTTCAGGAAGGCGACATCATCGACGTCCGGGCGCCGAACGGCGGCTTCTACCTGAAGCGTGAGCAGCGCCGGCCCGTCGTACTGATCGGCGGCGGCGTCGGCATCACGCCGGTGCTCAGCATGCTCAACTACATCGTCGAGCACGAGCCGGACCGCGAAACCTGGTTCTTCCTGGGCGTGCCGACCAAGTCGCAGCACATCATGAAGGATCACCTGAAGCGGATCGCTGAAGAGAATCCGAACGTCCACATGCATGTCTGCTACAGCGACCCGATCGATGGCGACATTCTGGGCGAGGACTACGATCACCACGCCCGCGTCTCGGTCGAACTCTTCAAGCAGCTTCTGCCGTCGAACAATTACGAGTTCTATTTCTGCGGCCCGCCGCCGATGATGAACGCGCTCGACGCCGACCTGAAAGCTTGGGGCGTGCCGGAAGCGGACATCCACTACGAGGCGTTCGGCCCGGCGTCGGTCAAGAAGCCCGCGCCGCCGCCGGCCGCCGCCGGCGAAGCCGCCGCCGAATCGATCTCCGTCACCTTCGCCAAGGCCGGCAAGACGCTGGAGTGGACGCCGGCCGCCGGCACGATCCTCGACCTTGCGGAGGCGAACGGCGTCAACATCGCGTCCGGCTGCCGCGCCGGCAGCTGCGGCACCTGCCTGACCGCCGTTCTGGAAGGCGAGGTCACCTATGCCACGCCGCCGGACGCGACGATCGAGAACGGCTCCTGCCTCGCCTGCGTCGGCGCCCCGAAGGGCGCGCTGAAGATCGACGCCTGACGCGCGATCTACGGTCAAGCATGACGGGGCGGTCCGGGATGGGCCGCCCCATTTGCGTTCCCGCGCTTGACGCGGATCAAGGCGGGGCGGCCGCAAGCAAGTAGGCTTCCTCGGGTCACAATCGGAGATGCCCCGTATGCAGGCGCTGCGCCGCCGGCTTGGCCTCGGCCTCATGGTGTTCTACGGCGTCGGCGTCATGGTGGGCGCCGGCATCTACGTGCTGGTCGGCGAGACGGCGGGCGTGGCCGGCCCGCTCACGCCGCTCGCATTTATCGTCGCTGGCGTGGCGGCGGCGCTCTCCGCCCTATCTTTCGCCGAGTTGTCGGCCCGCATTCC
>MRWG01001940.1_pt1 | contig 11563 bp, 10 predicted proteins | sample 1013341 | NCBI WGS metagenome assembly MRWG01 (sample SAMN06117577, study PRJNA244670) | biofilm metagenome | biome: Water; feature: Cathode Biofilm; material: Biofilm; isolation source: microbial consortium enriched at the cathode of a solar microbial fuel cell | place: USA: District of Columbia ... | reverse complement strand
AGCAGCATCCGCCCTTCCGGCACCGGCCAGCCAACGATGTGCGACGCATGCGACGCCAGGTACAGCGATTTCCGCCCCGACGGCAGCGTGCGCACCAGCGGGCGGACCTGCGGCGGCAAGGCCGCGCGTTCCTCGTCGCTGAAATCCGTGAAGCCCATCGAAGCGCGCGACGCGATCACCGAGTGTTCGGCCTCGAGATCGGCGATCCTGTCTTTCATCTTCTGGGGCAACGCCTCGTAGGCCGCGCACATGTCGGCGAATTGCGTCTCGCCGCCCTCGCTGACGACAGTATGCGCGTGCAGCAGTGAATACTTGGCTGTCGTCGCCTTGAACGACGCGTCCGTGTGCCAGAGCTGGTTACCGAGGTTCGCCATGCGGCGGCGGTTCTGGCGATCGAGCAGTTCGCCCTTGTCGTCGATGTTCGAGATGTCGACAAGGCGTTCGCTGATGCGCTGCTTGATGCCGGTCTGGATGATGCCGTTGCGCACGTCGAGCGGGCCGAACAGAGACGCGAATTCGATCTGCTGGTCTTCAGTCAGCTTATCGCCGGGAAAGACGAGGACGCCGTGCGTATCGATGGCGTCGTGCAGTTCGGCAGCGGTTGCATCGTCGGCCGGCCGGGTCAGGTCGGCACCGTCGATTTTCGCCGCGAACGTCGGGTGGAGCGGGGTGACTTTGATAGGCATAATTCTGTTTCCTCCTGCCCACGACTCAACGTCCATCTAGTCAGAATGTCAAATTTGGTTTATAGCGGTATTCATAAATAAATATTATGATCTAAAAACAACACATGCGACTCAATCTGCGTCAGATCGAAGCATTCCGCGCCGTCTACCGAACCGGCGGCATGACGGCCGCGGGCAACCTGATGAACATCACGCAACCCGCCGTGAGCCGATTGATCCGTGACCTGGAGGCGGAAACCGGCCTGTCCCTGTTTGTCCGCGAAGGTGTTTCCATCGCGCCGACACCGGACGCAACGGCACTTTATCAGGAAGTGGAACGCAGCTTTCACGGTCTCGATCAGGTGGCGCTGTTCGCCAGCGACCTGAAACGGAACAGGAGCGGTCGGATCAACATCGCCGCGTCGCTCGCGCCGTCCTTCTTCGCGATCCCAGATGCAATTGCGGCATTCCGCCGCGACTGGCCGGATGTCACGGTATCGCTCGACAGCGTGCCGTCACCGGAAGTGACGGACCTTGTGACAACGCACAAGGCGGACCTCGGCCTCGCCGTCATACCGCCGCAGACGGACGGCGTCGAGATTTTGCCCTTACCGGAACTTCGCGTCGTTGCCGTCATGCCCGCAGGCCATCCGCTCACCCGGAAGAAGGTCGTCGGACCGAAGGACATGGACGGCGAACCGGTGCTGATGGTTTCCGAATACAGCCTGATGCAGCAACGCATTCTGAAGTCGTTCGAAGCCGCCGGCGTCGCGCCAGACGTCATCTTCGACAGTTCGTACTCGGGACCAATCTGCGGCCTGGTGGCGCAGGGGGTCGGCGTCTCTGTGCTCGATCCGGTCACCGCGCGGGCTTACGCCGACGAAGGCGTGGCGATCCGCCGGTTCGAACCCAAGGTGCCTTACGATCTCAGGCTGTTCCGCGCCGCCAACCGGCCCGCGAGCGCGCATGTCCGCGCTTTCGCCGAGGTACTGCGGACGACCCTCGAGGAAAACTGACCGCCACCGCTTTCACCGTCGCCGCTCGGCTGATTTCACTCTGGAAAATGATGCGCGCGACAGGGATTGGCCCCGTGTTTCCGGGCGTCATCCAGCGGCGGTTTTGAGTTTCCGGAACAATTGTCCGCTCACACCGCGGTACTTTCCCGGCATTTTCAAATGAATGGGCTGCGGATATGCCGCACCGGTTGACAAGCACGCTCTACCTACTAGGTGCACTGGAGGGAGAGGAAATGCCCATAACCGGCATTCGATAAATACGTTATTTCATGACTGATTACGTTATTTCATGACTGATAAAGCAGTCGCCGCACATAATCTGTACAAGGTCTTCGGCAGCGCGCCCGACGAGGCGATCGCGGCATGCCGTGACGGCCTCGACAAGTCCGAAATCTACGAAAAGACCGGCTGCGTCGTCGCCGTCAGGGACATCACGTTCGAGGTCGACAAGGGTGAAATCTTCTGTGTCATGGGCCTTTCGGGCTCCGGCAAATCGACCCTGATCCGCTGTCTCAACCGCCTGCACAGCACCACCGCCGGGGACATCAGCCTCGCCGGCGAGGACGTTGTCAACGCCGACAAGGAGACCATGCGCCAGATCCGCCTCAAGAAGGCGGCGATGGTCTTCCAGCACTTCGCCCTGCTGCCGCACATGACGGTCGCCGAGAACGTCGCCTTCGGACTGAAGGTGCGCGGCATGCCCGCCGATGAACGCCGCGCCAAGGCATTGGAAGCCCTGGCGCTGGTCGGCCTCGAGCAATGGGCCGACAACCGGCCCGATGCGCTCTCCGGCGGTATGCAGCAGCGCGTCGGCCTCGCCCGTGGCCTTGCCGTCGATCCGGAGATCCTGCTGATGGACGAACCGTTCAGCGCGCTCGATCCGCTGATCCGCAAGGACATGCAGGACGAACTGATCGAATTGCAACGGCAACTCGGAACGACGATCGTTTTCATCACCCACGACCTGCACGAGGCCCTGCACCTGGGCGACCGCATCGCCATCATGAAGGACGGCGCCTTTGTCCAGGTCGGCGCCCCCGAGGAAATCGTCACCAAGCCCGCCGACGACTATGTCGCCGCCTTCACCGGCGACGTCGACCGGAGCCGCGTGCTGCGCGCCGCATCCGTGATGCGCGACGCCGAACCGCTGGTCGCCGGCCGCGACGACGTTTCATCGGCACGCGAGCGCCTCGGCGAGAACGGCGCGACCTGTTACCTGGTCGATGACACCGGCAAGCCGCAGGGTCTGGTCGATGCCGGGCTTCTGCACCAACAGGATGGCGACGGCGATCTGACGCAACTGGCCTCGGCCGATTATCCGGCGGTGGACCGGCGCGCGGTCCTGCAGGATATCTTCGACGAATGCGCCCGCGGCCTCCCGGTTGCCGTCCTCGGCAACGACGGCACGTTGCTGGGCGCCATACACCCGCACGAAGTCTTTGCCGAACTGCGTCCACCGAACAACGACACCGGCGACGATGCACAATCGGGCGACGCATCGGGCGGGCGCCTGCAAAGGGCTTCATAGGCCGGACGGAGCGATCGAGCATGGCGAACGGAACGACCGACCAAGGCACTGAGACGTTCATGGAGTCCGTGGGCAACCTGCTGGACAGCGCCAGCGTCTCCTATTTCTACACCCTGCCCCTCGACGAATGGGTGGAGTTCTTCGTCAAGGACTGGCTGGTGCCCAACTTCCGCCCGTTCTTCCAGGCCATCCAGTGGCCGGTCAATCAGGTCCTTTCGGGCCTCGACGCATTCCTGAACGGCGTGCCGTTCATCATATTCCTGGCGGTTGCCGTGATCGTCGCCTGGCGCGTCGCCGGACGCGGCGTCGGCGGCTTCACCCTGGTTTCGCTGGTGCTGATCGACATGATCGGCATCTGGTCGGAAACCATGACGACGCTCGCCATGGTGCTGACGGCCGTGATCTTCTGCGCCGCCGCCGGTGTGCCGCTCGGCATCGCCGCGGCCCGCAGCGACCGGTTCGCCAGCGTTCTCCGCCCTATTCTCGACGTCATGCAGACCATCCCCCCCTTCGTCTATCTGGTGCCCATCGTCATGCTGTTCGGCGTCGGCATCGTGCCGGGGGTGATCGCCACCATCGTTTTCGCGCTGCCGCCGATCATCCGTCTGACCAACCTCGGTATCCGCCAGGTGCACAAGGAAATGGTCGAAGCCGGCATCGCCTTCGGCGCCAACAACTGGCAACTGCTGATCGAAATCCAGATTCCCCAGGCCCTCAGGACCATCATGGCCGGCCTCAACCAGACGCTGATGCTGGCCCTCTCCATGGTCGTGATCGCGGCGCTGATCGGCGCCGGCGGCCTCGGTCTCACGGTCAACACCGGGCTCGGACGCCTCGACGTCGGGCTGGCGTTCATCGGCGGTCTCGGCGTGGCGCTGATGGCGATCATCCTCGACCGTATTACCCAGGCGCTCGGCGATCCGGCCGGCGCGCAGGGTGCGAGCTGGACGTTCAAGGGCCTGTTTCAAATGCTGTTTACACGCGGCGCGGCGCACGACGCCGCACATCACGGCGCAACCGCTTCGGAGGGTGGACGGTGATCGACATCCGCCCGCCGTCGAAGCGCGACCGTCACGCCGGTCCGGCGGCCGCAGCGCGCGGCCGGACCTGACCGCGACCGGGAGCGCATCCCGCGTGGCGCTCCCCAAAACTCGAAAAATTCGGAAACGCTTTAACTTTCGACCTAAAGGAGGACGAAATGCGATACGGAAAATTCATGACTGCCGGCGCGCTGAGCATCGGCGTCGCCGCCGCCGCGGTTCTCGCGGCGCCGACCACGGCCTATGCCGACTCGCACATGCCGGGTGCCGGCAAGTCCGTCAAACCCGCCCGGGCCACCTGGGATACGGGCTGGTTCCAGACCGAAATCTATGTCCAGGCGCTCGAAGAACTGGGCTATCAAGTCGAGAACACGGTCACCCTCGACAATCCGCCGTTCTACCAGGCCGTCGCCCAGGGCGACGTCGACTTCTGGGTCAACGGCTGGTTCCCGCTGCACAACACCTACAGCGGCGACTTCAAGAAAGGCGCCGAGCGGGTCGGTTACGTCGCCAAGGGCGGCGCGCTGCAGGGCTACCTCGTCGACAAGAAGACGGCCAATGAACTGAACGTCATGGGCCTCGACGACTTCAAACGCAAGGAAGTCAAGGAAGCCTTCGATTCCGACGACGACGGTAAGGCCGAACTGGTCGCCTGCCCGCCGGGCTGGGGTTGCGAAAAGGTCATCGCCCACCAGCTCGACGCCTATGATCTCCGCGACCACGTCGATCCGGTAAAGGCGAGCTATTCCGCGTCGATGGCCGATGCGCTGGGCCGCTATAACGAAGGCGAGTCGATCTTCTTCTATACGTGGACGCCCAACTGGACCGTCGGCATGCTGTCGCCGGGCGAAGACGTGGTCTGGATCCAGACCCCGCGTCCCGACCTGCCCGCCGATCAGAAACAGTACGAGGACCAGACGACCGTCAGCGGCGTGAAGGGCTGCGTGGCCGACCCCTGCAAGATGGGCTGGCCGGCCAATGACATCCGCCCGGTCGCGAACTCGGAATTCCTGAAGAACAATCCGGCCGCCAAGGCCCTGTTCGAGGAAATGCAGGTTCCCCTTAAGGACATCTTCGCACAGAACGCCAAGATGCAGGAAGGCGAAGACAAGAAGGAAGACATCGAACGTCATGCCAGCCAGTGGATCGAGAACCACCAGGCGATGTTCGACGGCTGGATCGAAAAAGCCGAACAGGCGGCGATGTAAGATCGCGGAATAAGCGATCACATCCCTGTCGGGGAGGAGGCTTCGTGCCTCCTCCCTTTTTCATGTATATGGCGGCGATCCGGTCAGGAGTCCGCGAACTGCATCAGAAACGGCTCGACGGCGGCTGCGAAACCGTCCGGGTTGTCGATGTTCGCAAGGTGCGCGGCGTCGGGAATCAACTCGAGCGACGAGCCCTTCACGAACCCGTGTACGTTCTCGGCAGCCGCCGGCGGCGTACGCTGATCCTGTTCGCCGGTGACGATGCGGCACGGTTTGTCGATGCCCTTGAGGTGTTCGCGCACGTCTTCGGTAAACACGGAGCGGACGGCCTGCAGATAATTTTCCGCGGTCATGCCGGAGATCGATTGCCGGAGCGCCTCGTGATGCGTCTCCGCCGTCGCCGGCAGCAGGGTATCGGCGGTGTAGGCGGCGGCGTAGTCCCGCATCGACATACTGGCGATCTTGTCCTCCAGATCCTTCACGCGTGCCGGCCCGGCGTCGCCGAGATAAGCGAAGCTGTCGGCGTAGACGATACCCAGCACGTCCGACGGGGCCAGCGCATGAAACCGCGCGCACTGCAGACCGCCCATGGAAATCCCCATGATCACGGCGGGCAGCAGGCCCATTTCCTTGAGCGCCGCATGCGCGTCCTCGGCAACCGCCTGCATGGTCATGCCGCTGTTGTTGGAGGACCGCCCGTGGCCGCGCGCATCGAAGGCGACACAGGTGAAACGGTCCTGCCAACGTGCGATCTGTCCGGCCCACAGATAGCTGTTGGTGCCGAGGCTGTGCAGCATCGCCAGCGTCGGCCCCTGGCCCGCGCGCTCGTAGTAGATCGTCTCACCATTGACGGAAATCTCCGGCATCGTCTCCCCCTATCCCTGTTTGCCCTGGCTGGTCATCTCGACCGCGATCAGATTGGCGCCGTAGCGCGCCTGCCCGGCAAGGTCCATGGTCGGCGCCAGTTGCATATATTCCTTGATCGCCACCAGCGCGTCCCGGTCGCGGTCGGCGAGCTTGGCGATATAGCCATCGACGGCATCGGCAAGTCCGTCCGCGGGCGCGACCCGCGTGACCAGGCCGTGCGTGAAAGCGGTTTCGGCGTCGATCTCGTCGCGCGTCAGGACAAGGTCGAGGATCGGCTTTGCCGGCATTTTCGGCAGGCACGCCGAGATCGCCAGCGTCGGCGGCAGGTCGTTGTCCATTTCCGGCAGACTGAAGCGTGCGTCCGGATCGGCGATGGTGATGTCGCTCTGCGCCACGAAGGCGCAACCGAAGCCCTTGGCACGTCCCTGTACCGCGGTCAGCACGGGCACCGGCGTCGCGCGCAGATGCGCGTAGACACCGAGAATGGCGTCGGCCACCCGTTCGCGGAAATCGCGGGCAATGTCGGGCCGCTTGGCGCCCGGCACGATGCGCCGGCCGAGACAGAAGTCTTCACCTTCGCCCCGCACGACGACGATCTTGGTCGCCGGATCGCGGCCCGCGGCCTCAATGGCAGCACCCAGTTCAGCCATATCCGGCGGACCCAGCGTATTGCCCTCGCCCGGCGTGCAGAGCGTCACGTTGGCGACGGCGCCATCCTGCGCGACCCGGAACCGGTCATTGTTTTCTGTCATGTCATTCCTCCCCCCTCGCTCGTTTCGGCGATCAGTTCGACGATCCGTTGCGGCAGGATCGGGCATTCGGTGATCACCACCCCGAACGGCTGCAGCGCGTTCTCGACCGCGGCAACGATCGCCGCCGGCGCCGGGATCGTGCCGCCCTCGCCCGCACCCTTCACCCCGAGGGGATTGAGCGGCGTCGGGCTTTCCATGTGTATGATATCGCAATCCGGGATCATTTCCGCCGTCGGCATCAGGTATTCGCCGAACGTTGTCGTGAGCGGATTGGCGTCCTCATCGTAGACCATGCGCTCGAGGAGCGCGTTGCCGATCCCATGCGCGACACCACCCTGTATCTGGCCGTGTACCAGCATCGGATTGATCACGTTGCCGCAGTCGTGGACGACGGTGTATTTCAGGATCGTCACCAGCCCCGTTTCCGGATCGACCTCGACCTCGGCGACGTGCGAGCCGTTCGAATACGTCGCCTGCGGCGGCGTGTAGTAGGCCGACGCCTCGAGGTCCGGCTTGACGCCCTTCGGCAGCACGTAACCCGGCATGCCGCTGGTCATCTTGGCAAGCTCGGAAAACGAGATGCTGTCGCCCTGCTCGCCCTTGATGCGAACCAGCCCGCCGACGCATTCCAGGTCGTCTTCGGCGACGTCGAACTTGGCCGCCGCCATCGCCAGCAGCTTGCCGCGGACCTCGATAGACGCCATGCGCACCGACGAACCGGCGTTCACCGTGATGCGGCTGGCGTAGGTCCCGGCACCGCGCGGCATCATGCCGGTGTCGCCGACCACCACGTCCACGTCGGCAATATCGACGCCGAGCTGGTCGGCGGAAATCTGCGCCAGCGTCGTCTTGTGCGCCTGGCCCGCCGGCGTGGCGCCGGTGTAGATCGCGACGCGTCCATTGGTCAGGATACGGATGGTCGCGCCCTCGAACGGGCCGAGTCCGGTGCCTTCGACGTAGTTGCCGATACCGATGCCAATGTAGCGGCCTTCCGCCAAGGCCTGTTTCTGACGCGCCGGGAAGTCCTCGTATGCGGCGCGGGCCAGCGCTTTCGCCTGCGCTTCCGGGTAATCGCCGGTGTCGTATGTGACCGGTGCGCCGTCGCGGTAAGTGAGACCCATGTCGTAGGGCATGGCGTCGGCGGGAATGAAGTTGCGGCGCCTGATCTCGGCCGGATCGATGCCGAGTTCACGCCCGATCAGGTCGCACATCCGCTCCATCACGAAGACCGCCTGCGGGCGGCCGGCGCCGCGTAACGGGGTCGTCGGCACCATGTTGGTAAAAGCGGCCGTCACGTCCAGCTTGTAGCTGCCGAGGCGGTACGGCCCGGGCACGGTGGTGGCGGAGATATAGGGCATGATCACGCCCCACGGCAGGTAGGCCCCGGCGTCGTGAACAAGCGTCCCTTTGAGCCCGAGAATACGTCCCGCGCCGTCGACCGCCGCCGAGAGGTCCCAAACCTGGTCGCGTTCCTGCGTCGTCGTCAGGAAATGTTCGCGCCGGTCTTCGGCCCAGCGGACCGGGCGGCCGAGCATCCTGGCCGCTGCCGGGATCACCATTTCCTCCGGATAAACCTGGTTCTTGGGTCCGAAGCCGCCGCCGACATCCGGCGTAATGATACGGACCCGGTCTTCCGGCATCTCGAACATGTCGACGACGCCGCGCTGGGTATTGTGCGGGGTCTGCGTCGACGACCAGATACGGAACGCGTCCGCCACCGTGTCATAAACCGCGCAGATGCCCCGGCATTCCATCGGGTGCCCGCTTCCCCGGTGCGGCGTGAAGCGGCCCTTCACCACGTGGCTGGCGTTTCTGAACGCACCGTCGACATCGCCGAAATTCAGCGAAAACCGCCCCGCGACGTTGTCCGCCATGTCACCGTGCGCGACCAGCGCGCCGGGCCTGAGCGCCGCATCGCAGTGACCGACGGCGGGCAGCGGGTCCCAATCGACGATCACGCGCTCGGCCGCATCTTCTGCCTCGTGGCGGGTTTCGGCGACGATGACGGCGACCGCCTCGCCGGCGAAACAGACTTCCCGGCTTGCCAGCGGTTCCTGAGTCACGGGATTGGTGATCGACGGGTTCGGCACCTGCAACAGGATGCGCTTGCCGTGCATGACGTCGGGAAGATCGCTGGCAGTGAAAACCGCGATCACGCCCGGCATGTCCCGGGCCTCGGCCGTGTCGATGGTCGTAAACCGTGCGTGCGCGAACGGACTGCGGACGAACACGGCCTCGACCAGGCCCGGCAGTTTCAGGTCATCCAGGAACTGCCCCTTGCCGGTCAGCAGGTCCGGGTCCTCGAGGCGCTTGACGCTCTGGCCGACGAAAACCTGTCCGGTCATCGGCTGTCCTCCCGCATCCGTTCGGCAGCGCTCAGCGCGGCGCGGACGATGGTGTCGTATCCCGTGCAGCGACAGATATTGCCGGACAGCGCCTCGCGGATATCCGCGTCGTCGGCGTTCGGGTGATCACGCAGGTATGCGGTGAGTGTCGTCAGGATGCCCGGTGTACAGAACCCGCACTGCAGTCCGTAGTTGTCCATGAACGCCTGTTGCAGGATGCCGAGCGTGCCGTCGGCATTGCCGAGCCCTTCGATAGTCGTGACCTCGCACCCCTCGGCCTGCACCGCCAGCATCAGGCAGCCGCGCACCGCCTCGCCGTCAACCAGCACCGTGCAGGCGCCGCAGACGCCGTGCTCGCACCCCAGGTGCGTGCCGGTGAACCCGAGCTTTTTCCTCAGAAAGTCAGCCAGCGAATAACGGTCCTCGACCTCCGCCGACACGGCGTTGCCGTTGACGGTCATCGCGACCGTACGTGCGGGAGCGCCCTCAGGCATAGTGTCCCTCCCCGGCGCGGTCCGCCGCGCGCGTCAATGAGCGCCGCACCAACGCATCCGCCACACGCTGGCGATAGGCCGCCGTCACCAGCGCATCGCCCATCATCTCGTGTTTTGCCGCCAGCGCGCCGGCGGCGCGGAAAAGGTCTTCGCCCGGCGTCTCGCCGGCCAGCATCGCTTCCACGTCCGCGAGGCGCTTCGGTCCGATGTCCACACCGATCAGCACCACGGCCGCACGTGCGACCCGGCCGTCGTCATCGAGCGACAAGAGCGAGCCGACACCAACCTGGGCGAAATCGCCGTGGCGCTGCGCGAACTCGCGGAAGTCCCAGCCGTGCCCGGCGGGCCAGAGCCCGAACGAGACCTCGGTAAGGATTTCGTCCGGCTCGATATTCGGCGTCATGTAGTCGAGCGGATAATCGGAAATCGCTACGCTGCGCGTGCCACGGCCGCTGGTCATCGTGATCTCGGCATCGGTGAGCGCGGCAAGCCCCATCAGTTCCGCCGCCGGGTCCATGTGCGCAAGCGAACCGCCGACCGTGCCCCGGTTGCGGGTCTGCACGTGACCGACGAAGCGGAGCGCCTCGGCAAAGACCGGTGCCCGCGCCGCAAGATCGGCATTTTCCAGCAGCGCGCGCTGTCGGGTCATGCCGCCAATGCGAAGCCGGTCGTCCGCAATCTCGAAGCCCGCAAGTTCCTTGACCGGGTTCAGGTCGATCAGGTGATCGACGGCGACATAGCGCAAATTCATCATCGCCATCAGCGACTGGCCGCCGGAAAGCAAACGCGCATCCTCCAACGTCGCCAGCATGCCGGTCGCCTCCTCGAGTGTCTCAGCCCGGTGGTATTCGAACGGCGCCGGCTTCATTCGTCGCCCTCCCGGCCGTTGTCTTTGCCACCGCCCATACCCGACTTGATGCCGTGCCACAGCAAAGAGCCGACCTTGATCGCCTCGGCATCCGGGGTCTCGCCGGATTCGATCCGGGCCGACAGCCGCTGCGCAAACTGGTCCACAAGGGATTGTGCCGTGCGTTCGATCATGCCGGCACCCCGGGCGTACTGGATAATACTGCCGGCGAGGTTGAGGTCGGTAACAACGTCGACACGCGTGCCGTCCGCTTCCGGGGCCAGACAGAACGTGACGTCGGCGTGCGCCGTGCCGCGTCCCCGTTCTTCGCGTCCTTTCGCCGAGACCCGGACCGCGCGCGCATCCGGATCCACGTCCTCGACCGACGCCTCGCCTCTGAAAGAGAGTGACACCGGCCCCAGTTTCAGTTTCACCGTGCCTTCGAACGTTCGTTCATCGACGACCTTCGTCAATTCGGTTCCCGGAAGGCAGGGGGCGACGAACGGAATATCCAGCAGAATCCTCCACGCGTCTTCCGGCGGCAACGGCAGAATGAGCGAATTTTCGATCTTCATTCCCTTGCGAGGCCTGGGCCTCTCCTCCCCGTGGTTCCGATTATCGGTTGTGTCGGAATCCGAAATATAGTTTGATATCGAATAGTTCGATATCAAATTACTTTGCTGCAGGTACGTTCATGAGTCAAGCCGCGACAGTTGCCGGCAATTCTTCGAAAGATGGCCAGGATCTCGATACGGTTCTCGCCCAATGGCGCCGCGAACGCCCGGACATCGACCCGTCTGG
>MRWG01001939.1_pt1 | contig 11567 bp, 9 predicted proteins | sample 1013341 | NCBI WGS metagenome assembly MRWG01 (sample SAMN06117577, study PRJNA244670) | biofilm metagenome | biome: Water; feature: Cathode Biofilm; material: Biofilm; isolation source: microbial consortium enriched at the cathode of a solar microbial fuel cell | place: USA: District of Columbia ... | reverse complement strand
CCCAGGAGGGGATACCGGCAATCACCGTCATGTCTTCCCCCAGGGTCTCTTCCACAATGGTATCTACCTTTTCCTCCCAATCCTCTATACAGTTGGTCTCCCAACTGGGGAGGCGGTTCTTTTGCAGGTAGGCCGGGACGTAATGGGCCGATATCCCCGATAAACGCCCCAGCTTGATCCCGTTTTTTTCCTGCAGCTCGGGGCTGCCCTGCAGGAAGATCATCTTTCCATCGACAAAGTCGGCATTTCCCGTCTCATGGATATAATGCAGGATGGCATCCCTGGAAGCCGCCACCTGATACGCGATGGAAGCAGCGGTTATGGGGATATATTTTACGCCAGAGGTGGTCCCGGATGTTTTGGCAAAATAGGCCGGGCGTCCGGGCCAAAGCACCGCTTCCTCCCCGCCTACTACCCTTTCTACATAGGGTTTTAAGTCTTCATAATGCCGGATGGGGACCCGTTCCGCAAAATCTGCGGGGGATTTTATGGCTTCAAAATGGTGGTCCCTGCCAAAGGCAGTGTTCCGCCCCTGCCCGATCAACGCCCGGAATACCTGCTGCTGGGTTTCCACCGGGCGTTTTGCCCAGCGGGCCGTCCTCCGGGCAATGACAGATGCAAAAATTCTGGCTGCAAGGGATTTCAGGGACATCTGGCCTATTTAAAATCGATATAATTTAACGGGTTTACCGGGCTTCCATGGCTCCAAAGTTCAAAATGCAGGTGGTCGCCTGTCGTCAACTCACCAGTGTTCCCCACCGTGGCGATTACCTCCCCCACGCGTACCACATCGCCCTGTTGCTTGTGGAGGGACCCGTTGTGCTTATAAACCGACAACAGGCCATCTTCGTGCTCCAGGATGATCACATAGCCGGTGTCGGCCGTCCATTCCGAAAAAATGACCGTCCCGTTGGCCACCGCCTTGACCGGGGTATCCCTGGCGGCCACCACATCTACCGCATAATGCTTGCGCTCCGGTTCATACTGCTGGGAAATGGTACCGCTTACCGGCGCGAACAACAACTGGCTGCTCCCAAAAATATTCCTTTCAAAAAGGTTGTATTTGTCTTCCAGTGCCACCTGGGCCCGCAGCAGGGAATCTTCCCTTATGGGCGTGAGGTCTACGGTAGCAGGATCTATCTTATACTGCTCAAAAAGCGAATCCCTGTTCATTTCGTTGTTCTCTATCTCGCCCCGCAGCACCAGGCGTATGTTGTCTAAATACCTGTTGGTATAATTGAGGGCGGTCACCAGGGAATCGGTTTTATAGGTAAGTTCCGTGGCCTGTCGCTTCAGGCGCGTGGAGGAATAGCCCGGGATGTATTCCCGCAGCGGCGTAAACGCGATCAAGAGGGTGGTAAACGCGATGAGCGCAATGATAAATAGGGAGCCGGTGACAAAGACATTCAACCGGCTTAACTTGAACGAGATCTTTTCCTCAAACGTACTCTCATTGAGGATTACCAGGCGATATTTATGCAGGAGTTTCCTCTTGATTTCCTTTCTGTTTTTTCCTTTCCTGGCCATAATAAGCAAAGATACGGTTCACAGGCAATTTAGTGTGAAAACCGTATTAAAAATATAAAATATCCCCCAGCCCGCGTTTCTTTTCTAAAGCTCACGGCACCCCCAAGGCAATAAAACCTATCTTCATCCATGGAAACGCAGCAACCTATTTACTTTTTTAGTACATTTGTTATCCATCTAAAAAAATGATCATGGTAGTACTTGTTCCCTTTTTAGCCATTGGACCCTGGCAAATAGCCATCGTAGTTATGGTGGTCCTGTTGTTGTTTGGCGGAAAGAAAATTCCCGAATTGATGCGAGGCCTGGGCAGCGGGATCAAAGAATTTAAAGATGCCTCCAAAGAGGACGACAAAAAAATTGAAGAAAAGAAGGATTCATAGGTCGTGAGAAAAACCTATCCGCATTGAAGGCACCCTTATACGGTGCCTTTTTTATCGCCCTGCCCTCCTTATTTAAGCAATATGCTTTTCGGTATATTTATGTAATATTCCTGTATGCGCCCCGTCCCGGGCATGGCCCTTCCGGTCAGATCGGACCCTGCTGTTGTTGGTCGATCACCCCCCAAATTTGCTAGGTTTACACGGGGATTACGGAGCCAAGAAAACACATTTGCCTGCCTACACGACAAAAAACCCTCCTTTCACAACAAAATAACCCCCGGAGCGTAAAGGATGCCGTATTTTCGGCGTTACTGACACGTAATGACCCGCTGTTGCCTACAAAGGCACAGCCCTTAAACCGGATCGCGCATGGGCATCCCTTTCCTGCAAATCTTTTTCCATTCCCCTACCCACGGGCTCAGGCTGACCTTGCTGATGCTGCTCGCCACCGCGATGCTGGCTTTTGGCCAGGGGTACCAGCAGCAGGGCCTGACCGCTGACAAGGACCTGGTACTGGCACTTGACCCACGCCTCCCCGCCGCTGCCAACAGTGCGGTGGGCAGGGCAAAGCCCGCCTCATTCGACACCCGAAAAGCGGCAAAGGAGCACAACATCGCCAGCAGGACCGTTACGGAAATCAAGGAATTGTACAACGGTTACTATGCGGTCGCAGGGGTCTTTGGGGAGGAAAAGAACGCCCTGAAATTTGTACAAACACTTGAAAATAAACAGCTGCACCCTAAAAAGGTATGGAACCCCGGGAGCAAGCTGCACTATGTATACCTGGACTACTTCGCCGACGGCCGGGCTGCCATCCAGGCCATCGCTTCGGGCATGAACGGACGGTACCGGGACAAACTCTGGCTCATGGACGTCCGGGAATGCAAGGAACTAAAACCCAGTCCGCAAAAGCACCTGCAGTCCGGGGTTTCCCCGGAGGAACCGGGTACCGACCTGGCATACAAGCAACTGGCCAGGGAGCACCAGATCCCCACCAGAAAAATATCGGGCCTCCACGGCCTTGAATCGGGGTATTACCTGATCGCCGGGGTATTCGGGGAAGCCGCCAATGCCAAAAAATTCAGTGCTGGGCTGCGCGCCCGAAAACTGGAGGCCTCACATTTCTACAACCCGCTGAAAAAAGCGCATTACGTATATGTGGGCCACTTCCATCAGGGTACGGATGCCATCACCCGGGCCGCCTCAAAAATGAACGGCCGCTATCGGAACACCCTGTGGATCCTCGAAGTGCCCACACCCCCGCAAAAGCCGGCACCGGCTACTGCCGATAAGACGTACGGGCAGGGGGCCATAGCCCTTGGCCCCCGTTTAAACCCCTACCGCAACGAGGGCCTGTTCTACCCCCCTGTCCGAAAGCAGGTGGCCAAAGACCCGCCCAGCCTGGCCAAGCTTATCGAAAAGGCCGACAGTTATTTTGAGAAAATGTGGTACGCCGAAGCGGCAGAACTTTACGAGATGGTGTTGAACAAGAGCGAAAGCCCCTCCTTTGACATTATCAGGAAGGCGGGCGATTCCCATTACTTCAATACCAATATGGGGCGGGCCTATTACTGGTATGACCAACTCTTTGAGCGGCACAAGGACGAGATGTCGGCCGACAACCTGTTCAAATACGCCCATGCCCTGAAGGGCACAGGACGGTATGGACGGTCCAAGCGCCTTATGCGCCTGTATAACCGAAAGCTCAAAACAGAGGAGAGCAGCATTCCCGGCCGGAGGGCCGAGGCGGCTTCCAGGGAAGTGATCATGGACAACATCCTGGCTACCGAAGAGCAGGTATCCCTCAAGAACCTGGCCGTCAATTCCAAATATTCAGACTTTGCGCCCATGTTCTACAATGAGGGTGAAGTAGTATACGCCTCCGCCGTGGATTCCGCATTTTTCAGTACCAGACGGTATAAATGGAACAACCAGCCCTATCTGGACCTGTATGTGGCAAAAATAAACGAGGAGTCAGAAGATGTGCGGGACGCCGTGAAATTCTCAAAAAAGATCAATACCAAATACCATGAGGCGGGTGTCACCTTTTCACCCGACAATACCACCATGTACTTTACCCGGAATAACTATGGGAAGAAACTGAAACGGGACAAGCATGGCGTCAATAACCTGAAAATCTATCAATCCAAAAAAGTGGATGGGGAGTGGACCGAAGCCGTGGAGGTGCCCTTTAACAGTGACGAATATTCTACCGGGCACCCGGCCCTGAGCCCGGATGGGAAACAGTTGTATTTTGTTTCCGATATGCCGGGCACCATAGGCGGCACCGACATCTTTGTCGTGGACGTCCTTGACGAGGGCGGCTTTTCCGAACCGCGGAACCTGGGCCCCGAAATCAACACCGAACGCAAGGAAATGTTCCCGTTCATCAACGATTCCAAACTCTATTTTTCCTCCGATGGCCATGTGGGCCTGGGGGGGCTTGACATTTTTGAAGTCGCCTTTGACGGCGAAGAAGGCTTTCTGGAGGTCAGGAACCTGGGGCGGCCCATCAACAGCAACAAGGACGATTTCTCTTATATCGTGAATGAAACGACCCAGAAAGGGTACTTCGCCTCCAACCGCCGCGGGGGCAAGGGAGATGACGACATCTATTCCTTTAAGCGACTGATCCCCGAAGAGGCCAACAACAACGCAATCGCAGGGGTGATCACCGAGCTGGTGACCGGGGATGTGGTCCCCGAAGCCCTGGTCGTCCTCCTGGATGAAAACAACAGGAAACTGAAAGAAGTGGTCACGGGTGCCGACGGGGCATTCGTCTTTGAGGACCTGGAGGGCAATACAAAATATACTCTTCGGTCGGAAAAAAGTGAATTTTCAACAGATTCGCAGGTAGTGAGTACCCTGGACAACGAACGGGTAGCAGTGGATATCGCGCTTAGGCGGCTTGAAGACCGCATAGTCGTGGAGGACGGTATCCGGAAGCTCAAGACCGACATGATCTTCTTTGATTTCGACAAATCCTACATCCGCGACGATGCGGGCAGGGAGCTGGACAAGCTGGTGGCAGTGATGAGGCAATACCCCGGAATGGTGATCAAGATCGAATCACACACCGATTCACGCGGGCCCGCGGTATACAACAAATACCTCTCGGACAAGCGTGCCAAATCTACAAGGGCCTACCTCATACAACAGGGGATTGCCGCCGACAGGATCGAAAGTGCCATTGGTTATGGCGAAGAGCGCCTGCTGAATGAATGTAACGGAAGCGTGCGTTGCAGTTCTGCGAAACACCAATTGAACCGTCGTTCCGAATTCATCATCGTTAAGATGTAACCCCCGGGCAAACCGGCAGCTACCACGGGTATATCGCAATGGTTTCGGATGTACACCACAGCCTGTGTGGCTTTTGCAACAAAGCCGGGCCCCAGTTATACGTTTACCCACTGATTTGGAGTTAGTTAAATAAACCCGGCATGCTGCCGCCCCTCTAAAACAAAACCTATGAAGTATATAGTACTACTAAGAGAATTATACCTTGAAGCCTTCCAGCAGTTGGGACATGTACTGGTCAGGTATTATTTCAAAGCGTTCTTCTGGTTCTGCTTTGCCATCTTTATCATCGTACTCTACGCATTCGTGTACCGTGTCGCTACGGGCTTCGCCTTTGACTGATCTTTTCCGGTCCCTGCCCGGACTACCCGAAAAACAAAAAAGCGCCCAGGAGGCGCTTTTTTTGGTCCATATCATATGCCTTGGGTCACAGGAACCTCACAGATTTCATGATGGCCTCCAGTTCAAACATATAATCGCGCTTGTTGGTGGAAGGGGCAAAGGTAAACCCTTCGAGGACCAGGTAGCGGTTCCTGCTTTCATCCCAGATGATGTAGGTCAGGAAAGAGCCTGCCATCGCGTAATTGTGTACCTCCCATATTCCTTTTACTTCCAGGGCGTACTTTCCGTTTACCTGGGTTTTGTACACATAGGGCGCAAAGGCGTCTTCGGTCACCATATAGGTTTCTTTGTCAGGGAGGTCCGGGCCCGGTATAAAACGCCGGCCGATGGAATCCCGCATTTGTACGATCTCTTTGACCAGGGTGCTGTCGTATTGAAAACTGTCCGGGGGCATTTCATAGGCCAGCAGGTTCATGGTCCCTTTCTGTATTTCACGGTCGATCCAAACGAACCCGTCTTCCCGCTTGCCTAATTTGTAGATGGAGGGGAGCCTGAGCGAGATCCCAAATTCCTCTTCCAGGACCTTGTCCTTGCTAAGGGAGCGCAAAAACCGTTTTTGGGTTTCTTCCAGCTCCATTTGCTTCATCTCGGCAATAATGGATGGGGCTTTTTCCTCCAGGTTGTCCATAATCTCCTGCCGGTTCCGGCCTTTGATGACGGCCACCTTCTGTGGCCTCGCGTAGAGGTCGGTCCTCACAAACGCGGCGCTGACCGTATCTATGGCCACAAAAAGGACGGCCCGCCTGTGTCGGGTAGTCCCGGTAAAAACACGCTGCGGCATTTGTTCGATGCTGAACTGGGGCTCATCCCAGATAAGCCCTGGGATAGGTGCGGCAAAGTACTCCCGGATTTTATCGCCCACTTCCCCTTCCCACAACGGGTCTTCGATGACTACCCCCAACTGGTTGATCGCCCCGATAGATTCAGGTTTATAGGCTCCTTTTTTTTGATTGTCCCCGCAGGAAACGAATAGGATAAACAGTAAGGAAAATAGTGTTCTAAAGTATTTCATACGTCCTGTAGTTTACGGCTAGCAGCTGCACAGTTTCAATTTCGTGCCGGGCCTGAGGTTATTACTGCTAAGACCGTTCCATTCTCGTAAATTGTCGATGGTAATTCCCGGATATCTCCTGGATATCGTCCAGAGGGAGTCTCCTTCTTTCACTACATGAACCTTGGTATCTGCATTGATCGTGCTGGAATGTGTCGTAGTCTTTCGCGCGGAGGCCACGGTGGTCACCGGCTTTCGAGGGAAGATCGTCAGTCGTTGCCCTACGCGCAACATATTGCTCGAGAGGCCGTTCCAGCGTTTGATCTCACTCACCCCAACCCCGTATTGTTCTGCGATCCTTCCGAGGTAGTCACCGCTGCGCACCCGGTATCGGATACGTTCCTCGGCCTCTACCAGTTGGGGCAAGGCCGCTTCTTCCTTTTTCAGCGCTTCTTCGGCATGGGCGTAAATGGCATCCTCATTGGTCACAAAGGCGCCCACAGCGTACCTGGGCAACCGCAACGTATAGGTTTTGCCCTGCACTTTAGGGATGATATCCAACTTGTAAGACGGGTTTAAAACCGCGAGTTCTTCCTTGCTGACGCCCACCAGTTCCGAAATCTGGTCGAAGGTGATGGTATTTTTCACATGCAGGGTATCTGTCTCGAAGATCGGCCGTTCCACTTTGCGGATCTTCAGGTCGTGCTCCCTGGCATATTCGAAGATGTACATGGTGGCGAGGAAGGCGGGGAGGTAGCCGGCTGTTTCCCGGGGCAGGTTCCGCCGGATATTCCAGTAATTGGTGTAACCGCCAGACCTCCTGATGGCCTTGTTCACGTTACCGGGGCCAGAATTGTAGGCCGCCAGCGCCAGGTCCCAGTCCCCAAAAATACCGTACAATTTTGAAAGATACCGGCAGGCGGCCTCTGTCGCCTTGATGGGGTCCCTGCGGTCATCCACATAGCTGCTCACGTCCAGGCCGTACATCTTCCCCGTGCCGTACATAAACTGCCACAGGCCGGTGGCCCCCACCCGTGACCTGGCGCGGGGGTTGAGTGCCGATTCGACCACCGCGAGGTATTTGATCTCCAGCGGAAGGTTGTATTTATCCAGTGCCTGCTCAAACATGGGGAAATAGAACTGGCTCGCGGTCAGCATGCGTTCCATCAGGTCCTTCCTTCGGACGAGGAATGAATTGATCACATTCTCCAGGGAAGGGTTGTAGGCGATGTTGAACGGGGTTTTCTGGTTGAGCAGGGCCAGGCGTTCTTTCAGCTCCGCTGTAGTCACCTTTTTGACTTCTACCACGGTGGTATCCAGGACCAACTCGGACACCTCGTCATACATGTCGTCCGAAAGGGCCGCGAAATCATAGAGCTCACGCATCCACAGGCTGTCATACCGGGCCGCCTCGTCCAGGTCGCGCAGGACGGGTTTCCGAGGGCCGGCCCCGGCCGCGGCCAAACCGCCATCGGTAATGCTATCCGACAGGATCAGATCCAGGGGTACATCCTCCCCCGCCAGGCCGGCAGACAGGCTGTCTGCCACCGCCTCCGTTTCCGGGTATTCCCCGTTTAAACCAATTTCCTCCCCATCGGTTTGCTGGGCGTTCAGGCTAACGGAAAACAGGAGCACAAGAGCTCCCAAATGAATGGCGACATTGGTTCTCATAAGGATACGCTTTGGAAGTGGGGGTTAACGAAAATCGTGTTTTTTTGCGTAACTGTAAAATTTAAGTTACAAACGGCCTTCAATCCGCCTGCCGCTTTTAAAGAATAAACGCTTATCCCTGGTCCAATATTGCGGCAATTCCGGGTAAGACCTTCCCTTCCAGGCTTTCGAGCATGGCCCCGCCGCCCGTGGAAACATAGCTCACCTTGTCCTCAAAGCCAAACTGTTTTACGGCAGCCACGGAATCTCCTCCCCCTACCAGGGAAAAGGCTCCTGCCTGGGTAGCCTGGTCAATGTAATTGCCAATACTTATGGTCCCTTTCGCGAAGCTGGGCATTTCAAAAACGCCCACCGGGCCATTCCACAGGATGGTCCTGGACTCGCTGATTACCTTTCCAAAAGCTTCCAGCGTTTTGGGGCCGGCGTCGAGGCCCTGCCATCCGTCGGGGATCTGGTCTACCGCCACTACCCGCGTTTTGGCGTCGTTATCAAAGTCGTCCGCGGCGATGACATCCACGGGCAGGTGTACCTTTACCCCTTTGGCTTTTGCCTGTTCCAGTATCTCAAGGGCCAGTCCGGTTTTGTCATCCTCACAGATAGAATCCCCCACTTTACCCCCCTGTGCTTTCACGAAGGTATAGGTCATTCCACCCCCGATGATAAGGTGGTCTACCTTTTCCAGGATATTCTCGATAATGGTGATCTTAGATGAGACCTTGGCCCCGCCCAGGATGGCGGTCACCGGCTTTTCGCCGGTTTCCATGACCTTGTCTATGGCCTCAATTTCGCGTGCCAGCAAATACCCAAAACATTTTCGTTTGGCGAAAAAACGGGCCACGATGGTGGTAGAGGCATGGGCCCTGTGCGCTGTGCCAAAAGCATCGTTCACGTAGATATCGCCCCATGCTGACAGTTGCCTGGCAAATTCCTCTTCCCCTTTTTCTTCCTGCGCGTGGAACCTCAGGTTTTCGAGCAACAACACTTCACCCGGTTGGAGGGCATCTACCGCCTTTTTAACGTTTTCGAACACATAATCATCCACGAATTTTACGGTAACCCCAAGGATGTCCGAAACCGTATCCACAATATGCCCCAGCGACAAATCGGGGTCGGCCCCCCCTTTGGGCCTGCCCAGGTGGCTCATTAAAATTGCGCTGCCGCCGTCCTCCAGTACTTTGATAATGGTGGGTTTTGCGGCTTCGATCCGGTTGGTATCGGTGACCCGGAAGCTTTCGTCCAGGGGCACGTTAAAGTCTACCCGGATCAGGGCTTTTTTATCTTCAAAGTTAAAATCGTCGATAGTGATCATTCGTAAGGTGTTTAGAGATACGCGCAAATGTAAAGATTTAATGGGCTTAGGTAAAGGCCCGTGGCTATAAAAATGGCGCTGCAAAGGCAAATGGTGTATCTTTGGACCTATGTTGTTCAGGGACGTATTAGGATTGGCGCATATCAAGAAGCATCTGGCCACCAGTGCCGGGGCGGGGCGCATCCCCCACGCCCAGCTTTTCGTAGGGCCCGAAGGGAGCGGTACCCTGCCCATGGCCCTGGCGTATGCGCGCTATATACTCTGCGGCAACCGGGGGGGCGAGAATACGGGTGGTGACGATGCCTGCAACCGCAAATGCGAGGCGTTTACGCATCCCGACCTGCATTTTGCCTTTCCGGTGGCCAATTCAGACAAGGTGAAGTCTCACGCGGTAAGCGACAGCTTCATGAGCGAATGGCGGCAGTTTCTCGCGGAACAGCCTTACGGGAACCTGTTTGATTGGTACCGGCATATCGGGATAGAAAAGAAACAGGGGCAAATTGGGGTGGATGAAGCACTGCACATCGTCAAAAAACTGTCCCTGAAATCCTACGAGGGGGGGTATAAGGTCATGCTGGTATGGATGGCAGACCGGCTGAACATCCCGGCATCCAACAAATTGCTGAAATTGATAGAGGAACCCCCTGAAAAGACGGTCATTATATTGATTACCGAAGATGAGGAACAATTGTTGCAAACGATCCGCTCCCGTTGCCAGGTACTGCATTTCCCCCCACTGTCAGAGGAAGCTATTGCCACGGCCCTGGTAGAACGCGGGTTGCTGCGGGAGGAAGCGCACCGCATCGCCCATGAAGCCAATGGGAACTTCAATAAGGCCCTGGACCTGATGAACAAGGATTCTGAAGAACTCATCTTTGAGCAGTGGTTTGTGCAGTGGGTGCGATCTGCCTTTAAAGCCAAGGGCAATAAGGCGGCAATTCACGAATTAATCCTATGGAGTGAAGAGGTTGCAAGAACCGGGAGGGAAACCCAGAAAAATTTCCTGCTCTATTGCCTGGGTGTCATCAGACAAGCGATGCTCATTAACTACAATGCGGCCGATCTTGCCTATATGCAGATCCACGTGGACGGTTTCAAGCTGCAAAAATTTGCCCCCTTTATCCATGAGAACAACGTGGAGAAGATCGTACAGGAATTGGAATCGGCCATCTACCATATCGAACGCAACGGAAATGCCAGGATTGTCCTGACGGACCTGTCTATCCGTTTGACGCGTTTATTGCATAAGAAAGCCGCCTAAACCACCGCCTTATGGAACACATGCTTGACTATTCGCCCGAATTATTGCTGCTCCTTTTCCTGATCATCACATTTCTACAGAGCAGTATTGACAAAATCACCGATTGGAAGGGCAACCTTTCGTGGCTTAAGGGGCATTTTGCCGATACCCCCTTAAAAAAATGGGTGCCCCTGCTTTTGGGTACTGTAATGTTCACCGAATTGATCGCGGGAGTCTTATGTGCCCTGGGCGTATCGCAAATCATCCTTTTTGGAGAGAGCGGCTTGGCGCGTTTTGGCGCTGTAGTCTCCTGTATCTCGCTGCTGATGCTGCTGTTCGGCCAAAGGATGGCCAAGGATTATGAGGGGGCCAAGACCATCGCCGTGTATTTTATCCCTGCGATCTTTCTGGTATACTTACTACAACCCTGACCCGCAGGCCCCCTGGGTCCTCATTGCAACTACTTCTTGTATTGCTCGTTCAGTAGGCTGAGGATGTCTTCGGTGAGGTCCTTGGTTTCGTCCCCGTAAAGGACACTTCCCCCGTTACCGCCCCCCAGGATATAGGTATACCCGTGATCCTTCCCGTAGGCCTTGATTTGCCCTTTCACTTTTTTGATCAGGCTATCCATTTCGGTCTGCCCTTCCAGCTGCAGCTGTTGCTCCTCTTGCTGTAATTGCTGTCCAATCATCTGCCCCCGCTGCTGCAAGCTGCCGTAGGCTTCCTGCGCTTTTTGCTGTGACATGCTTT
>MRWG01001938.1_pt1 | contig 11569 bp, 10 predicted proteins | sample 1013341 | NCBI WGS metagenome assembly MRWG01 (sample SAMN06117577, study PRJNA244670) | biofilm metagenome | biome: Water; feature: Cathode Biofilm; material: Biofilm; isolation source: microbial consortium enriched at the cathode of a solar microbial fuel cell | place: USA: District of Columbia ... | reverse complement strand
CCGATGACGCGCGTGGTCTCCAAGCAGCTGCTGCCCGTCTACGACAAGCCGATGGTCTACTACCCGCTGGCGACGCTGATGCTGGCCGGTATCCGCGAGATCCTGCTGATCTCGACGCCCGAGGACCTGCCGCGCTTCGAGACGCTGCTGGGCGACGGCCGCGGCTGGGGCCTTGAGATTGCCTATGCCGAGCAGGCCGAGCCGCGCGGCATCGCCGAGGCGCTGATCATCGCGGAGGATTTCGTGGCCGGGGAGAAGTGCGCCCTGGTGCTGGGCGACAACATCTTCTACGGCCGTGGCTTCTCCGGCCTGCTGCGGGAAGCGGCGGGTTTCGGCGAAGGCTCCGTGGTCTTCGCCTATGAGGTGACCGACCCCGAACGCTATGGCGTTGTCGCCTTCGATGCGGAGGGCCGGGCGACCGACATCGTCGAAAAGCCCGCGCGGCCGCCCTCGCCCTACGCGGTGACGGGACTCTACTTCTACGACGGCCGGGCGGCGGAGATCGCCCGCGGGGTGGCGCCGTCGCCCCGGGGCGAACTGGAGATCACCGACGTCAACCGGCTCTACCTCGCCGAGGGGCGGCTGAAGGTTGAGAAACTGGGCCGCGGCTTCGCCTGGCTGGACACGGGCACGCCGGTCAGCCTGCTGGAGGCGGCGGCATTCATCCACGCCGTCGAGAAGCGCCAGGGCCTGAAGATCTCCGCGCCCGAGGAGATCGCCTGGCGCATGGGCTGGATCGGCGACGACCGCCTGCGCGACCTGGCCGAAGCGATGAAGGGCAACGACTATGGCCGTTATCTCCTGCGATGCCTCGCATGAAAGGACTGCAGGCGGGCGACGGTTATGAGTGAGCCAATCGTCAGAGTGGGGGCGCATCTCGTGGCCTTTATCCTGGCGGTCGTCACCATCGGCCTTTCTATCGGGATTGTGGTTCTCTCCGAGCGGGAGAGCCTGGAGGTCGATCAACCGGCCTTGTTGTCGAGCCGGTTTCCGGAATCCATCATACTGCGATCGGCCGTTCGCGCTGGCGACAGCAATAGCGGCTGGTGTGCGCGAGGGTCGATGACGAACGGCGGGGCCTCTCGGATTGCCCGATACGCGGCGATCTCGCCCAATGACGCCAAGCTGCTTCTGGCGCTGGCAGAGCGCGCGAACGACTGCGGGGTGGTGAGCGAGACGCGCCTGCTGCTTCGGCGCGCCCTGATGCTGGGTGCGTCAGACCCCCGGGTCGTCATTGGCGCCTACAAATTCCGGCGGTTCCTTGAGCACACAGACGCGGAGCTCGCAGAGGTGCTCGATCGGAAGTTGATATATTTGTGGGATAGCCACCCGTCTTACCGACGTGATATCGCCGACGTCATCGGCAAATGCTGGTCCTGCAAACAAATTCTGGCCAAGGCGCATCCTGAGTTTGCCGGAACAGTCACCGAATATGGCCGCAAGAAACGGCGCTAAGGCCCGAAATGACGTCATGCCCGCCGCCGGCGGTGGAAGGGGCCGTCCTGGAGACGGATGCGTTGCGACTTGCGGTGAACGCCGAACTGCAGGCATGCCGTAACTGCCGCCAGGTGCGGAGGTGACAGGACAACTGATGCCTTCAGGTGATCCGGGTGTCCTGACCGCCCGCGGCGGCGCTGCCCTCCTGTTGGAAAAGGGGTGCGCCATCTTGGATGATGACACGGTAGATGGCGCCGGTCAGGAAGCAGAGCAACATCGATATGGACGGGATGGCCAGCCCGAAATCCGTCAATGACGAGATCAGAACCACCAGCCACAGGATCCAGATAGCCAGGCCGAGGGGAGAGATGTTGCGGGCGCGTCTGCTGAAGCCGATCAAGCACGCCATCGGAATGCCGAATACGCCCAGGAAAGCAGCCGCGAAGCCCGGGATCCCATATTGCAGGAGGAAATCCAGGTAATAGTTATGGGCGCTGAGAAAGATGAGATCGGGTATCGCCTCGATCGACCGTCCCACAAGCGCCGAATATACGCTTCCGGTGCCATAGCCCAGCCAGGGCCTGTCCACGATGAACGGCAGCGCTTCCCGAGCGATGATCTGCCGGTCCAGGAAACTCGCCATTGGCAGCAGGCCCTCGTCGGCACCGAAAAGAAGCACAAAATACAACCCGCCCAGAATGATCGAGGCGGCCGCGGATATCCAGAGAAGGTGATGCCGCACTCGGTCGGACAGAACATTGAAAATCAGCAGGCCCGCAATGGCCGAGAAAATCAAATAGACCATCAGGGAGCCGCTCGTCAGCGCGTAATAGGAAAAGACAAGCGACTGAGCCAGGTATAATAGCGTTCTCTTGTCGGACGCGAGGGCGGGGATGGGCTGTCCACGGTGATCCACCTGGATGATCTGCAAAGCGTAAAAGGCTGCCGCGATGACCGAGACCATTCCGGCATGGTTGGCATTACTCAAGGGACCGGAAAATACACTCGACGACCATTCACTATAATGAAGCAGCACGGCATTATCTTCGATCAGCCATATCAGAAAGGACAAATGCCAGATTATTGAGATAGCGGCGAAGTAGGTTTTGAAGAATCTGTCAAAATCGCGTGTCCCACGGACCTGTCGATAGCCTGCATGGATAAGCAGGAGATTGGCCAGGGCGACGAAAATGCTCAGATCAAGATTAAAACCGACGTAATCGCCAGCAGACAATGGCGCGTCGAATAGGATCGGGTGCACTGCGCTGCCGATCTGAAGCAGCACAAGAGCGGAGAACAATACATAACAGCAGAAACCTGCGATCAAGGCGAGGCGTCGGGGTGTCGACCCCTGTCTATCGGGTCGCGCCAGGACCCTGCGACGGCGAAACAGCCCCCCTACAGCGGCGACTGCAAGCCAAACCACCAACAGGGCGCCATAGACGCCGGCATACAGGGGCCGGCTCAGGCCTATAAATAGGAAACCGCTTGCGAGTATCAGCGCAGTGAACGACGGGCCTGGCGCGAATGACATTCTACGGTCTATTCGACGCCCGTAATCAATTCGCTCCAGATCCAACCCGCCACCGGATTCTCGCCGCCGTCGGCGGTAACTCTCGACCAATCGTCGGAGGATTCAAGTATGACGAATGTGGCCTCCGGCGTCATCACGTCGACCACTTCATAGGCCGTGCCGGGACCGGCTCTGACATTTACCTTCGATGCGGTGACCCGATAGCGAGGGCTCTCGCTACGCTCAGGTTCAGACGTCTCTGCGGCGCGCGTGGCGGACGCCGGTGCTATCTCGGTCGTGTTGTCTGGCGATGCCTCCGGCGTCGTTGTGTCACCGGCGGTCGTCTCAGAGGTTTCCGTCGCTGCGGTTGCGATGCCGGCCGGATCGCCCGCGGTCGGCAGGCTGTCGACCGAAGGTACGGGACGGAGAACCTGCTTGCCGCTCATGACCTCAATGCAAGACGCCTCCGTCGCGCGCTTGCAGGCTTCCGGTTCGATCCAGCCATAGGCGACCGTGACCCCATCGTCGCCGGGTTCCGCGACCTGAAAGAAATATCGGCCCGGAAAATCGGATTCCGTGATTGAGACGACTTCCTTGCCGGTACCGAGATTGGCGCGCTTGGCCAGAAGGCTATGGACCTCGCTTTTTTCGACGGTGTTGCGGAAGTGCTTTTGTGCCTCGAAGCCGAAATACATAAAGAGGGCGGCCGCAATAAGAACGATTGAATATTGCAGATATTTCATGACTGGCAGTCCGCTGATCGTTGCATTCCGGTTCCTGGGCCGCTCCCGCTCGACGCCTGACGCATTGTGTCACCGATTCGGTCTCAAGTGCAGGAAGCGCGACTGGGGAGAAGCTATATGACCCGCATGGAGGTGTAGGCCAACCGGAATTATCGAATGATGTCCGGAGCACCCAAACATACAGAAGTTTTTTGCCCCCTCAAAGGCCTCGTTGCTATCGGTCGCGGCGAGTGGCGCCGGACACAGGGGGCCCGTCGCGGCGGCCGGCGTGTCATTCTGGCAGCCGCCGCAGGGTCCGGCGGGGCGAACATATGCCGAGTGGCGCATAGGTTGAAGGGCGCCGGGCGGCGAAGGGCGATCAAGTCGCCTGCTTCGAAGGTGGCAGGGCGTCGTGGCGCCGATCATGATTGCCCGATCGTCAAAGCTGGCCCTCGGGCATGCCGTCCGCAAATGACCCGCAGGTTCATCCGCCGCCGGCAAACCGGCGTGGCACACACTGGGGCATTGACGCGGATTGCGTTTAGGCGTCATTCTCCGGCGCATCTTCAAGCGATGCGACCCTGGCGCTCTCTACTCGCGTGCCGGATCATGAGAAAATGGGGAAACTGAACGGATGGAGACGTTAGCCTGCGCTTGGCGATGATCGAACGCGCATGCAACGCTTTGAGACCCGAGCAACATTATGAGTTGGCAAATTCACCACCGAATCCGGCCGGCGGGAGCGGCCACAGGGTCGGCCTCCGCCGGCCACTCGCCGAAATGGCGCTCTCCCGCAAGGGCGGTCCGCGCGGCGTGAGCGCTCCATTCCCGCGGTCCGGGACGCTCGAGCGGCGCCCCTGCGTGTCTGCCTTGATCCCCGTCAGCGCCTCAGCTGCGATGGCTGCGGCCCCGCCAAGCCATATCGCCCCGCCCTTGGCCCGGAAATCACGGATCTCGATTTGTGATTCCGGTCACCTGCCTCCCCTAGTTTTGTTCAAATGCGCCGTGGAACCATGACAGATACGCCCCCATCCGCTGCCCGAGTTCGTGAAGTCTCCCTGACGGACTTCATCCAATATGCCCGCCGAAAATACGTGAAGGCATTGCTTGCCGCGCTGGTGGTTTTCGGCGTCTGCCTGCTGGTGTTGAGCCTTCGCCCGCCGGTGTATTCGGCCCAAACGACCCTGCTCTATCGACCGGAGCAAGCGGATTTCGCCAATGTCAATTTGCTCGCATCGGGAATGGATGTGAGCTCGGCGACGATCAACAACGAAATCGAGATTATCCGTTCGACGGACCTGCTCTCCCGCGTGGTGGAGCGCACGGGCCTGAATCGGGATCCGGAGTTCGTGACGCCACCGAAACTTGTAGATGTCGGTGTCCTGGCCTCCGTTGCCGGTGGAATCCTCCGCGGTGGCGCCCTTGATTGGGCCGGGTCGGCACTGGGCTGGGGTGACGCGTCTCGGGATGTGATGCCGGCCACGCGGAGAATGCCCGGGATCGATGTCGTGCGAGCGGCGTCAGCCTTGCGCGGTCGCATTGAGGTCGAGAGCGAACGTTTCTCCTACGCGTTCACGCTCAGCGTTTCCTCGACGGTCCCGGAGAAGGCCGCAATTCTGGCGAATACCGTGGCCGACGCCTATATCGAAGATCAGCTCGAGGCGAAATTCGCCGAGACCAAACGGGCGACGAACTGGCTTTCGGACCGTATCGCGGAGCTTGAGGCGCGCGTGCGGGAATCGGAATCGGCGGCCGCCCAAAAACGAGCGGAATTCTCGGAAATCTCCGGGCGGGATGCCGGTACTATTTCCCAGCAGATTGCCCAGCTCAGTACCCAGCTGGTCACCGCGCAATCGGCGTTGACGGCGGCCCGATCGCGCTACGAAATTACGAGCCGACGCCGCGAGCAAGGGGAGGTGGTCGATTCCGACGGGGGGCAGAACTCGGACACTATCAATCGCCTGATTGAGCTTCGCACCGACCTGCGTCGCCGCGAAGCTGAGCTGTCGGGGCGGTACCTCGAGAAACATCCGAAATTGATCGCCGTACGGGAGGATCTGGCGCAGGTCGATGCCCGGCTTCAGCAGGCAAGAAATGCCTCCGTCGGCGATGCGCGAGCGGAATTGCGGGCCGCGGAAATCACGGTGCAGAACCTTTCGAACGAGCTCCGTCGGCTGGAACGTCAGGCGCAGGAATATCGTCAGGCGGAAGTGGCCATTCGGCAGTTGGAGCGGGAAGCGGAAACCGACCGCAATCTTTATGAAACCTATTTGTCGAGGCTGAGGGAGACGACGGCCAAGGAGGACGTCCAGACGGCGGATGTCAGAGTCCTGCAGCGGGCGTCAGTCCCCGGAGGTCCTGTGGGTGTTCCGCCGCTTCTGCTCGCCATTGCGGGTGGCGCGGGCGGTGGCGCGCTCTGGCTTTGTTTTGGATTCGCGATCGGCCTGCTCCGACAAGGTTTCAACCATCGCGATGAAGTGGAAGAAGTTCTCGGCGAGACCGTCCTCGCCGTTGTACCGGAAATTTCGCAGCGGCACCTTCAACGGGGGGTCGTCGAGTACCTGCAGAGAGAGCCGGATACGGGATTCGCCGAATCCTTTCGCAAGGCCAAGTCGGTCCTGGCGTTGCGCAGCATGATGGCGAACAACGCGGTGATCTGTGTCACATCTTCGGTTCCGGGCGAGGGAAAGACGACATTCGCCAGCGGCCTCGCATATGAGTTTTCCAAATCAAAGAAATGCCTGCTGATTGAGGGTGATCTGCGGCGACCATCCTTTGCCAGCAGGGTCATGAGCCGTGATGTCACCTATGGGGTCGCGGATGTCGTTGACGGTTCGGCGAGCCTCGAGGATGCCATTGTCACCGTGGCTGAAACCGATCTTTCGGTTCTCTTCGTCAAACGGGCCATGTCGAATTCGCCGCAGCTTCTCGAGTCCGAGGGGTTTGCGGGGTTGATCGAGAATGCGAGGAACAGGTTCGACGTCATTGTTATCGATGCCCCGCCTTTGCTCGCGACGTCGGATGCATTGGCATTGGGCCAGGTCTGCGATTCATTCATTTATGCGGTCCCCTGGCGCACCACCGAGAAGGGCATCGTCAAGGCGGGCGTCAAGTCGCTTAGAGATTCCGGCTGTCGTATTGCGGGCATCGTAATGACACGATTCGACACTCAAAAAGGCGGTGAAGTACCTGGTTATTACTACGAGAACTATAATCGATATGACAAATATTACACAAAATAGGGAGTGTGTTCAGAGGGTTTAGCTCCGAACACAGTCCCGCTGATGTCATCAGCGGTCGCTCGCGTCAGCTCGGTTACGACTTGCACAGCTGCGGCTGCGAAGATGGCGCGGCCTCTTGGAAACCGTCTGCCCCGCACCGCCTGAAGCGGGCGGCCGCGGCTCGGGCCAGCCTAAGGGGGCGGGCTCTCGCCCGCCCCTGGGGCTGGTTCACTGGTCAGGGACCAGGATATTGTAGCCCGCGCCGGCGGCATACATGCCTTCGGTCAGCGGTCCGTAGTGAGGGCCATTGTCCTCGGTAATTGGTTCTGACCGCGCAGGCTCAGCCATGGGGGCCATGGCAGCGGATTCAGACATGTCGGCGGTCTCCTCCATCGAACCACAGGCCGCCAGCACCAGAGCCATGGAAGCCGCGCTGATAGATCCAAGAATGCGGGTCATCGGATTACCTCCGTTTGTTGTTATCCTGGCGATAGACCCTGGTGACGATCAGGAGGGATTCAATGGTGGCGCCCTGGCCGCGGATCCGCTGTCGCTGAACGGCGTAGTGGCGCAGTGACACGCCAGAATGTAGCCGGCATCGACCGACCGTCGGGCATGCCAAAGGGAGTCGGCTGAAATGCAGGAGTGCCTGCGCTTGCCTCTATCGAGCCCATCGCGCGATGAGGCTCAACGTCATCTGGTCGCGTCACCCAGCGGGCGACGGTTTCTACCGATACCCCTTGCCGAGTAAAATGACGCCGATCGTCTTGATCAGGATCAATGTATCCAGGGTTGGCGAGAAATACTTGATATAGAAAAAATCGTATCGAAGTTTTTTCAAGACAGTATCGATTTCGGCCGCAAATCCCTGCTCAACCTGGGCCCATCCTGTGATACCCGGCTTGACGACATAGCGCAATTTAAAGAACGGTATCTCCCGCGAGTAGCGACGGGCCAACGAAACGGCTTCGGGTCTTGGGCCAATCAGGCTCATCTGCCCAAGGAATACATTTATGAGTTGCGGCAGTTCGTCCATCCGGTGCCGACGGAGAATTCGACCAACACGAGTGACACGTTGATCATCTTTGTCTGTAGGTCCACGCCACCGGCCGTCATTGTGATACATTGATCGGAATTTATACATAACAAATGGCTTGCCACGATAACCAACTCGTACTTGATTATAAAAGACCGGCCCGCGTGAGTTGATTTTTATGCAAATGGCAATGAACAAAAACACAGGAATTAGAGAAAATAGCGAGATAGACGCGAGGATGCGATCAATGATACCTTTTATAACCAGATAAGTCGGGGATGGATTGAGGGTCTGGACGAAATGTTCGTACAGATTATCTATCTTTACCTGGTGTTCAATAATTTCAATGGATGTATCATAGTCGATAACTGGAATATGCTGCAAGACACAGTTGGCCAGAAAGCGTTGCCACGTGTCGGGAAGGTCGGCCTTCAGATCGGCGACCACAATGGCTCGACGCGAATCTTTGATTCTCGGCTCAGTAAGCGGCAACCATGCATTCCGAACGCTCTCAAGCTGTTCGCTACATTTGCCGTACGGGACCATATAGAAAGTTCGCCAACTCGCTCTGCGCATGCGTGTCAATATATAGGCACTCACGACCGTCATGGCGGCAGAAGCTAAAAGTATATAAATAACGAACTCGATTCTGAAAAACAAAACGATCATATAGGCGATTGTAAAAATAAATCCACTATAGATAAGAGAGATAGAGTGAGAGGAGTTGAGAATAGTCGATCGAGTGTTTAAGACCATCCACAGCACGGTCGACGAGGAAAGAAACACTATAATCAGGCTGTTTCGTTGACCGTCGGTGAGATGATCAAATACATCCCATCCCCACCGGAGAAAAGTCGGCATGAATGTCGTGAGGAGGGTGAGGGCGATCGCTAGAAACAGATGCCGCGCGGTTCGCGAATCAGGAAGCACCATACCCTAGGTTCCCATATTTACATATGCGTGTGCGGTGGTGAGAAATTCCCACCCTTGCGCGGCGCACGATTGCATCGTGGACGGTCGCTTTCTTTCAGAGATTTTGAGTCAGATTTTGTAGAGAGATATTTATCAGCGTTGCGGGGCTTTGGCAAAGATCCTGGAGGGGTCAAGCGTGAGCCGGGCATAGATGCTGGCCATTGAAGGAGGGGCGGGGGATGGCGGCCCGGTGGAGGTCCGAAGAGCCGATCGTTGGTGCGGGTCCAGGCGGCCTTGGCGGAGGCCAAGCGTGGGCCGGAATGACGCCGGTCGATAGAAGTTTGGCATTCACGGTATCCAGTTGGGAGGTTCTGACCGGAGTGCCACAGCCTGCCGGAAGGTCGGTGCTTCTAGTCTTTGCCTTGGGGCCCGGGGGGCGATGCATGGGGGGCTTCGATGTGGCCGGATCCATCTCGGCGGGAGCGTTTGCCGGAACTTGGGGCCAGCGTCATCTCCCGTGATTCGGCCATGTGAATAGAGCGGCACCGATTGGGTCAATTTTTGGTTGCGTATCGAACTCCGACCCGCGCGGCGCCACGAAGCAGTTGTTCATAGCCAGCTAGGCGGCCATTGAGCCCCTCTTTCCTGAAAGTGGCGACAGGGGCGACGAATGCGAATGCCCCGGGCCACGGAAAAGAAAGGGCGCTAGTTCATGTATTTTGGTGCGATCTTTTCTGCACGACGTTGCCCCGCGGCCAATTGGTTTTCAGACATTGCCTCAGCCAGTTTGTCACGCTTCGCCGCTGCGTCGGTGTGGCCTTTCCGGGCTGCGATATCCAGCAGTGCCCACGCTTGTGTCCTGTCTTTATCGACGCCGCGGCCGTCAGCAAACATCTCGGCCAATGCCGTCAGCGCCGTCAGATGGCCGGCGCGTGCGGCCACCTGATACCAGGCTGCTGCTTTTTCCAGGCGCGGTTCTGGTGTGCCCTCGCCGCGTTCGAACATCTGCGCGGCGCGGAAGCTTGCTTCCACATCTCCCTCGCCGCCAGTGCTCACATATTCTTCCAACGCAGCTGTGTGATCCCCTGCGGCTTGAAGTTTCTCCGCCTCTTCGATGCCGGCCTCGACAGACTGCGCGCTACCGAGAATGAAAAATGCGGCCGTGCAGATACAAACGGCGTCCCTGACCATCAGCGTGCCCTCCCTCAATCAGCTTCGTTCCAATGCCGTTTCCATTTGACGATTGCTGAAGCAGTGTTGTCAACAATCGCAGCGGGTGGGAGATCGCTCGAGAGCGGTTGAGCGCGCATAAACGATTGCTATTCATCACCTGCGGGCTGCCCCTGCGAAAGGGCCTCCGCATGCACTGGCACGCATTGGAATGCCCCTGAGATACTCTGGCCGTCACGGCGGTATTGCTCGACAATCCCGGCTCGGACGTCAGAGCACCCCTCGAGACTGTCGGCTCGCATGCCTGTGTCCCAAATCTGGTTGGCGTTGAGAAAAACCACGATCAGCGCCCAGGTCACCGCGACCTCCCTTCCTTAATCGTGTCTGCCCGACCCTCTGCGTTGGCCATGATCGAAGGACCCAAGTGCGGCGGGTGCCGGTTGTCGTCTGGCGAATGGCTATCGCACAATCGGAACGAGAGCACATTTGTCTTGATGCGCGGTTGGCGTGGCTGCGCGGCCGACCCTGCAATGACTTTCCACCATAGACAACCAATTCCCAGCCCACCACCTTGAACGGTCGTCACGCGATTTCGGGCGACCAGCAATGGCTTCTGCGGAATCTCGGGCTCGGTCGCTCCCTGAACTCGGATAGGGCAAAACAAGGCGCCTGGGGGATCCGACCACTTTGACCATGGGGTGGCGCCCCGTTCGCCGGGGGTGGTGACGCACCTGACTGGAGCATCGCAATGGAGTTTTGGACAATCGTAGGTGGGGGCTCGCCGACGAAGCGGCTGGGGGCAGGTTGGTGGCCGCTGTGAACCGAAAGCGACGGCGCCACGTTTGAATGGCGCCTGGCGAACCTGGCGCGGATGGCAGATTTGCCAGCGGCCGAACCTTGGGCACATGCAGGGTTTGAATAGTTGTCGGCGCCGAGAGCGACCTTGCCGGGCCGGCATAGGAGTGCGCCGGCATTCATCCTCTCTTCCGGTGCGCAAGCCCGGATATCAAACGCTCGACATGCTTCTGCGGTGCGTGTCGGCCGCGAGAACCACGGCCAGAAGGCGGGAGGCCATCGCAACTGAGTGCCACTGATATGCATCGGCACATCCCCCATGTTCACGCGCCGCGGCAATTCCATTCGGCGACTTCAAGTTCAGATCGGAGGTCTTGAGGCAAGGGGCTTTCTCTATCCCCCGGGACACTATCCTGCCGGTCCCCGTACAAGGATGCTCGTTGACGAGCATGGCTTCTCCCTCGTCTATCCTGCGACGCCGCGACTTCATGCGCTTTGACCGCCAGCTGAAAAGGCCCAGAGGCTGCCGCAAATGTCCGGTGCGCGTATTTATGTGTCTCTCTGCCCTTGATGAGGGAAATTTCATCTTGACGGGATTTGCGTGAAGAGACTCCAATACATGCATCCTATGAGGGAGGGATGTGATGGACCTGTTGTTCAGGCGCGAGCAGACGGAGGGAAAGCTCGCCAAGGTTCAGTTCAAGCTGTGGGCGAAGGTCGAGCTTGAGGCGGGCGAGCAGGAACTCGTGAAGCGCTACCGCTT
>MRWG01001937.1_pt1 | contig 11582 bp, 9 predicted proteins | sample 1013341 | NCBI WGS metagenome assembly MRWG01 (sample SAMN06117577, study PRJNA244670) | biofilm metagenome | biome: Water; feature: Cathode Biofilm; material: Biofilm; isolation source: microbial consortium enriched at the cathode of a solar microbial fuel cell | place: USA: District of Columbia ... | reverse complement strand
TTGAAGGTGGAGGCCTGCTGCATCTGCGGCTCCGACATGCACGCCTTTCACGGCAAGGACGAGCGCCGCAAGCCGCCGCTGATCCTCGGCCATGAAGCCGTCGGCAGTGTCCTCGAAGGCGCAGGCGCCGGGCGGCGCGTGGTGATCAACCCGCTGGTCTCCTGCGGGCGCTGCGCCTACTGCCTGGAGGGGCGCGGCAACCTCTGTCCCTCGCGCCAGATGATGTCGATGAACCGGCCCGGCAGCTTCGCCGAGCTGGTGACGGCACCGGAGAGCAACCTGCTGGAAGTGCCGGACAGCCTCTCCTCCGTCCAGGCGGCGCTGACCGAGCCGGCGGCGACGGCCTGGCACGGCGTGGTCACCGCCGCCCACGCTCTGCACCGCCCGCTCGCCGAGGCGCGGGCGCTGGTGGTCGGCGGCGGCGCCATCGGCCTGCTCTCAGCGCTCTCGCTGCGCGCCTTCGGCTGCGCCGAGGTGACGGTGGCGGAGACCAACGTCCTGCGCCGCGACACCGTGGCCGCCGAGGGTTTCGAGGTCTTCGACCCCCAGGCAGCGGACCCGGGCGAGGCATCAGCGGACCTGGTGATGGACGCGGTGGGCTACGCCGCGACGCGCTCGGCCGCCTCGCGCTGGGTGCGCCCCGGCGGGGTCATCCTGCACATCGGCCTCGGCGACGGCGCCGGCGGGCTCGATGTGCGCAAGCTGACCCTGCAGGAGGTCACCTTCATCGGCACCTACACCTACACCATGACCGATTTCGCCCAGGCCCTGGCGGCCCTGGCCGCGGGGCGCCTCGGCAAGCTGGGCTGGGTCGAGCGGCGGCCGCTGGCCGGCGGGCTGGAAGCCTTCCAGGCGCTGGACCAGGGCCTGGTGGCGGCGGCGAAGATCGCCCTGGAACCCGAGAGCTAGGCCGGCGGTCCAGCTCAGAAGGGAATCCGCTGGCCGTTCCAGGCGAAGAGCCCGCCCGAATCCTCCGGCCCGAGACCGTCGAGAACTTCCAGTAGCTGCGCGGCGGCGCGCGGCGGGCTAAACAGCCTGCCCTCGGGCACGTTGGACTGGAAGGGCCGTGACAGCGCCGTGTCCACGGTGCCTGGGTGCAGCCCGACGCAGACTGCCCGGTCGTTGCGACGGGCCAGTTCCACCGCGAGACTGCGGATCAGCATGTTGAGCGCGGCCTTGGAAGCGCGGTAGGCCAGCGCGCCGGGGCCGGTATAAACCAGCGCCTTCATTTTCCGGCTCTCATTTCGCGGTGAAGCCTCCGTCCACGTAGATGACCTGGCCGGTGATGTAGGCCGAGGCGGCCGAGGCCAGGAAGACGGCAATGCCGTCCAGGTCCTCCAGGCGGCCGTTGCGTCCGACAGCGGTCTGCGCCGCCAGGGCCGCCACCCGCGCCTCGTCGGCGAAGACCGCGCCGGTCAACTCGGTCGGGAAGAAGCCCGGGGCGATGGCGTTGGCGGTGATGCCGTCGCGGGACCAGGCCTCGGCCATGGCGCGGGTGAGCTGCGCCACCCCGCCCTTGGAGGCGCCGTAGGCCATGCCGCCCGGCATGGCGCGCTCGGACTGCAGCGAGGCGATGTTGATGATGCGCCCGCCGCCCCTGTCTCTCATGGCCGGGTCCCGCATGCCGGCCACGCAGGCCCGCGCCAGGAAGAAGGGAATGGTGAGGTTGAGGGTGATGGTGCGCTCCCAGCTCTCCGGCGTGATGGCCTCCGGCGCCTCGCGCAGGTTGATGCCGGCGGCGTTCACCAGGATGTCGGGGACCCCGAAGTCGCCGGCGGCCACCCGCGCCACCTCCTCCATCTGCGCCGGGTCGGCGAGGTCGCGGACCAAGCCTGCCGCCGTGCCGCCGGCCGCCTTGATGGCGGCCACCGCCTCGCTCAACTGCGGCGCGCGGCGGGCGACCAGCACCACCGAGGCCCCGGCGCCCGCCAGCGCCTCGCCCAGGCGCCGGCCGATGCCGCTGGAGCCGCCGGTGACCAGCGCCACGCGGCCGGAGAGATCGAAAAGCTCGCGCGTGTCCGCCATGCCTGAAATCGCCCCCTTACGCGGCTGCCGTGTCGAAGCGCTCCTTCGGGAAGTACTTCTCCAGGCGATCATCGCCCGTACGCGCGTGGGCTTCCATACCTTCCAGGCGGGAGATGCGCGCCGTCACCTGCGCCACTTCGCGGTTGGCCTCGCGCGTCATGCGCTGGTAGGTGACGGTCTTGAGGAACTTGTGCACCGAAAGCCCGCCGGTGTAGCGCCCGGCGCCCTTGGTCGGCAGGATGTGGTTGGTGCCGGAGCACTTGTCGCCGAAGGCCACCGTGGTCTCCTCGCCCAGGAACAGCGAGCCGTAGTTGGCCAGCTGCTGCAGCCACCAGTCCAGGTCTTCCGCCTGCACCTCCAGGTGCTCCGGCGCGTAACGGTCGGAAACCACGCAGGCCTCCTCGCGGCTGCCGCAGAACACCACCTCGCCGTAGTCGCGCCAGGCCGCTTCGGCGGACCTGCGCTGGGTCTCCGGCAGCTTGGCGATGAGCTCCGGCATCAGGGCCATGACGTCCTCGGCCAGCTTGCGGTCCAGGGTGACCAGCCAGGCCGGCGAGTCGGGGCCGTGCTCGGCCTGGCCGACCAGGTCGGAGGCGACGATGCGCGGATCGGCCGTTTCATCGGCGATCACCAGGATCTCCGTCGGCCCGGCGAAGAGGTCGATGCCGACCTGGCCGAAGAGCATGCGCTTGGCCTCGGCCACGAAGCGGTTGCCCGGGCCCACCAGGATATCGGCCGGGTGGCCGGTGAAGAGTCCGTAGGCCATGGCGGCGATGCCCTGCACGCCGCCCAGGTTCAGGATGTGGTCGGCGCCGCAGAGGTCCATGGTGTAGAGGATGCCCGGGTGGATGCCGGCGTGCCCGGCCGTCGGCACCGAGCAGGCGACGATGTTCTGGACACCCGCGACCTTGGCGGTGGCGATCGACATGATGGCCGAGGCCACGTGGGCGTAGCGCCCGCCGGGCACGTAGCAGCCGGCGGTCTTCACCGGGATGAGGCGCTGGCCGGCGAAAAGCCCCGGCGACAGCTCGGTCTCGAAGTCCTGCACCGAGTCGCGCTGGCGCTGGGCGAAGTCGCGCACCCGCCGGTAGGCGAAGTCGATGTCGGCCTTGAGCTGCGCCGGCACCCTGGCGGCGGCTTTCTCGATGGCCTCGCGGCCGACCAGGATGTCGCCCTCCCACTTGTCCAGCTCGGCGGTGTAGCGGCGCACCTCCGCCTCCCCGCCGCCGCGGATGGCCTCCAGCATCTCGGCCACGATGCGGCGGGTGCCCGCCTCGCCGCTGGTCGGCTGTTTCTCGGCCTTTTTCAGGTATTCGATCGCCATATCGGACGTCCCACAGGGTTCTTCGGTGGTTTCATGTAAGCGTTTACATACTATGCGTCAGACAGCGCCCCGAGACAAGGAATTCCGTGGTTTTCTGCCCCGAAAAAGCCCTGCCGGCGCACCTCTTTCAGTAGATGGCCCAGAGTGAGAGCGCCGGCACGAAGGCGAGCAGCAGCACCACCGCCAGCATGGCCAGCACATAGGGTATGGCGCGCCGCGCGATGCCCATGACCGGCTCCCCGGTCAGCCCCGCCAGGACGAAGAGGTTGAGGCCCAGCGGCGGCGTCACGAAGCCGACGCCCAGGGAGGTCACCATGAAGATGCAGAAGTGAATCTCGTCCATGCCGATGCTCTCGGCCAGCGGCAGCATGATCGGCGCCAGGATGACGATGTTGGGCGTGGTCTCCATGACGCAGCCGGCGAGGATGAAGATGCCGAGCATCAGGAGGACGATCATCGTCGGGTCGTCGGTCACCGTGGTGATCGACTGCACGAAGGTCTGCGGCACCTCCAGCGCGGCCAGCGCCTGGGCCAGCGGCAGCGCGAAGGCGATGATCGGCACGATGACGCCGTTCACCTTGGCCGAACTCAAGAGCATCTTGGGGAAGTCGTCGAGGGTCAGCGTGCCCTGAGCGAGGCCGATGGCGATGGTGGTGACCACGGCGACGGCCGCCGCCTCGGTCGGCGTGAAGACGCCGGAATAGATGCCGCCCAGGATGATGAAGGGGATCATCAGCGCGTACTTGCCGGCCCAGAGCGCGCGCAGCCAGCGCTTGAAGGAGAAGGCGATGTCGGAGGCCTCGTAGCCATGGCGCCGGTTGAGGACGATGTTGGTCACCATGATGGAGACCATGATCATCACGCCGGGAATGGCCGCCGCCAGGAAGAGGGTCGAGGCGGAGATGCCGAGGATGAGGCCGATGATGATGTAGGCGATCGACGGCGGGATGAGGATGCCGGTGCAGGCCCCGGAGGCGACCAGGGCGCAGGCATAGGGCCGCGGATAGCCGGCGTCGACCAGGCGCGCATAGGTGATGCGCCCCACCGCCGCCGCGCCGGCGGCGTCGGAGCCGGAGATGCAGGCGAAGAAGCCGCAGCCGAGGATGGTCGAGGTGCCGAAGCCGGTCTTCAGGCTGCCCATGGTCGCCTCGGCCACGTCGAGCAGCTTGTCGGACAGGCCGGAGCGCACCAGCACGTCGCCTGTGAGGATGAACAGCGGGATGGCGATGAGGGCGAAGGTGTCGATGCCGGAGAACAGCGCCTCGCCGAAGAGGGTCAGCGGCAGCACGTCGGTCATGACCAGCAGGCCGATGGCGCCGAAGCCCAGCGCCACCCAGACCGGCACGGCAAGGCAGAGCAGCACGACGATGGCCAGAAGCGGCAGGCCGACTTCCCAGCCCAGTTCGGTCGAGGCTTCGGGAATGCCGTAGAGTTGGTACATCTCCTGCGCGCCCCTAGTCGAACAGCTTGCGGCCGGTGAAGTGCGGCCGGCCTTCACGCAGGTCGCCGATGTCGCGCCAGATCGACTGGCCGAGACGGATCAGCATGACGGTGAAGCCGAAGGGCACGGCGATGAGGAACCACACGCGCACGATGCGCAGGCCGTCGGTGACGTTGTCGAACTTCCACGACACCAAGACCGGGTCGAGCGACCAGTAGATCGCGAGGCAGGCCAGCACCACCGTCAGCAGGTCGGCCAGCAGGTAGATCAACGCTGCGCCGCGCGGCGGCAGCAGGTGGGTGATGACGTCGATGCGGATGTGGGCGCGGTCGCGCACTGCCACGGCGGCGCCGACCCACACCAGGTAGATGAAGGCGTAGCGCGCCGTCTCCTCCCCCCAGACCGAGGAGTAGAGCAGCACGAAGCGGCGGATCACCTCGATGGCGATGACCAGCACGATGAAGCTGTAGAGAAAGAGGAGCAGCCAGCGCTCGCCGTTCTCGTCCAGCCACTTCACGGCGTCACGCATAAGGCTCCTCGCGTCCTGCACCACTCAATGCCGGGCGGAAGGGGGCGGCTTGCGCCGCCCCCTCGCCGGGTCCAGACGTCGTGAGCGTGGCGGCGCTCAGACGTCATGGACGCGGTACATGCCGTCGGTGTTGGCGGCATCGAGCAGCTTGTTGAAGGTCTCGATGGAACCGCCGAGCTCCTTCTTCCAGTCGTCCCACTCGGAACGCTGGTGGCCACCGGCGGCCGCCCAGGCGGCGATCTCGTCGGCGCTGGGCACGTAGTATTTCACCCCGGCCTTGGCCATCTCCGCCATGGCGAAGGCGCGCGAGGCCGGCACCTGGGCCAGGTTCTGCTGGAAGGTGACCTCGCTGGCGAACATGACGCCGTCACGCACGTCATCCGGCAGGCCGTTCAGCCATTCCAGATTGCAGGAGTAGACCTGGCTGTCGGGCACCGGCGCATTGAAGGTGACCCAGGAGAGGATGTCCTTGAAGCCGAAGGCGTAGAGCGCCTCGACCGCCGGGTCCAGCGCGTCCGCCACGCCCTGTTTGATGGCCGACGGCGTCTCGCCCCAGGCCACCGGCGTCGGGTTGGCGCCGATCAGGCGGTAGTACTGCTGCAGGATCTTGGAGCCCGGCACACGGAACTTGATGCCCTGCAGGTCCTCCGGCGTCTTGATCGGGCCGTCGACGCCACGGCGCAGCGCCGTGGTGCGCGGGTCGATGCAGAAGTAGAACAGCGGCTTGAAGCCCTTGGCCTCGACGCGGCTGTTGACCTCCTTGTTCCAGGGGTCCGAGGTGACCAGGTTGACGAACTTCTGGTTGGGGCCGACCCAGTAGGGGATGTTGATCAGGTCGACCGCCGGGGCGAAGGGCGCGAAGTTGGAGAGCGAGTGCTGCGCCGCCTGGATGGTGCCGGCCTGCACCTTTTCCACCAGCTTGGTACCGACGCCCAGCTGCCCGCCCGGGGCCAGCTTCACGTAGATATGGCCGTTGGTCAGGTTCTGGATGTTCTCCTTGAAGTTCAGCTGCATGATCGGATAGGAGCGCGTGGTGCCGATCCGATAGGCGGTGGCGACGGTCATGGTCTCCTTCGCCGCGGCCTGGCGCTCCTTCTCCTCGGCTGCGGTCTGGGCCAGGGCCGTTTCGCTCATCAGGGTGTTGGCGCCGAGGGCGACCAGCGCCGTGGTGGCGCCGTAGCGCTTGGCTGCGCGGAAGAACTCCCGGCGCTCCGGCATGCCGAGAGCCGGCCCTTGCGTCTTCTTTTCCATGTCATCTCCTCCCGTTTCTTGGTGGTTGTCCGTTATCGTTGAGGCTTTTGGGGACCTAGCCGGCCTCCCCGCCGTCGCGCGAGCCCACGGCCTTTTCGCGCGCCAGGGCGGCCAGGGTGAAGAACAGCGCCGAGAACAGCAACAGCAGGAACTCCGGCACGTCGGGCAGCAGGAAGGGCAGCTCCAGGGCGAAGAGGATCTGCGCCTTGCCGAGCAGCACGTTGAGGCAGAACAGCGCGAAAAGGGCCAGGCAGACCCTGAGCAGCCAGCGCGCGCGCCTGGCGCTGGTCTCGTCGACCACGGGCCCGCGTCCTGACGGATGTCCTGACGGACTTTGGGGGTTCGCCGGCATGTTCCATCCCTGGGCAAAACGTCCCGCCGGCCGCTTTCGCCGCCGCCCCGGGCCTTGCCTTGTTTTTCCGCCCGACCCCGCCCCGATCCCCCGGCGCAAAGTAAGCGTTTACATTATTGGCCCCAGTGTAGCGAGATGCAGCCCGGTCCTGTCAACTGAGAATCTCGGCGGGTGGCCCATGTGCCGCGCTCCTGCCCGGTTGACCCGGCCCTTTCCTTGGGAAAAGATGACCACAACGAAGGGCGACAACCCGCCGCGATCCTGGGGCCACTGTCCCCGTTGGGGGAAGGGGCTTGAGCAAGCGCTTACACAAACGCAGCAAACGTAACGACCAGCCGGCGGTCACGCTGAAAGACGTGGCGCTCCGCGCCGGGGTCTCCACGGCGACCGTCAGCCGCGTCCTCAACGCCCAGGGCAAGGTCAACCGCGACACCGAAGCCAAGGTGACGGCCGCCGTGGCCGCCCTCGGCTACGTGCCGCACGCCGCCGCGCGGGCCCTGGCCTCGCGCCGCTCGCGCACCATCGGCGCAGTGACCGCCGCCCTCGACAACCCGATCTTCGCCAAGGGCATCCAGGCCCTGGAGCACCGCCTGGAGCAGTCCGGCTACGGCCTGCTGGTGGCCTCCTCCAACTACGAGCCGCCGCGCGAGCTGAAGCAGGTGCGCACCATGGTGGAGCGCGGCATCGACGCCATCATGCTGCAGGGCGACAGCCACCTGCCGGAGGTCTACGCCCTGCTGCAGCGCAAGGGCATCCCCTACATCAACACCTGGGTCTACGACCCCGCGGCGCCGCATCCCTGCTGCGGCTTCAACAACGAGGCCGCCGGGCGCAACATCGCCGAGTACCTGCTGGACCTCGGCCACACGGAAATCGCCATGGTCGGCGGCATCACCAGCGGCAACGACCGCGCGCGCAACCGCATCAAGGGCGTGCGCGCGGCACTGGCGGCGCGCGGCCTGGAACTGCCGCCCGAACGCCTGGTGGAGCGTCCCTACTCCATCAGCGACGGCCGCGACGGGCTGCGCGAGATCCTGGCAGCGGCCGGCAAGGGCAAACAGCCGACCGCGGTGATCGGCGGCAACGACCTGCTGGCCATCGGCGTCATCCTGGAGGCCCAGCAGTCCGGCCTGGAAGTGCCGGGCGACCTCTCGGTGGCCGGCTTCGACGACATCGAGCTGGCGGCCAACATCGCCCCGGCGCTGACCACCGTCCACGTGCCGGTGGAGGACATCTGCACCCTGGCCGGCGACTTCCTGGTCGCCCGCGTCGAGGGCCGCCCGGCGCGCGACCACCTCTCCCTGGAAGCGCGCCTCGTAGTGCGCCAGTCGACGGCGCGGCCCGGCGGGCGGCGATGACTGGCTACTTCGTCAAAGAGTAGCTAATTCTGGCGACATCTCTTGGGCTGGGGAATGTTATGGTTCTTCGTCCCAACTAAGCACTCTTCCTCAACACCTCAGGAGTAGTCTGAGCCTAAACGATATTCGCGACAGCAGCACGCTCGGGGGATGCACAGTGACGCCTGAAACCGCAACCATAGTCGCCGCCTCGATTGGAACTGCCGGTTCAATCGTGACGGCAGTCATTGGGGTCATTGCCGGAAAAAGCTGGGGTTCCCGTGGAAAGAAGGCGGGGCTCGAATCGACGTCTGCCGAAATAGACCTCGACAAGACGACTTGGGTGGGGGACTACCAGGATACCGACGCAGACGGCAACGTTCAGAGCTACAGCGGCTCAATCGAGTTTCGGCAGTTCGGCAGCCGTGTTACGGGTGAAGGCCGCTCCAACGGAAGGAAGTGGCTCCTGGAAGGCGTCATATCCAATCGGAAGGTGTGTTACGTCTATGTAGGTCAAGACGGAAACTCCGTCAGCATCGGAACGTCGAACCTGGAGTTGGACGGTTCAGGCGACAATCTGATCGGCCAATGGGCGGGATGGGCTCCAGACGGCACAAAGCTGCATCCCCAGCAGCTACGGCTTCACAAGCAGCGGTAGGGCTATGGAACGCCGACACGTTCTCATGTTCGACTGCCGCGGCTATGCGCGGATCATCGAAGCTTCGCATGAAGAGATCTTCGTTGATTCGATGTTCGTCAAGAAAGCTCACCGCAGGCGGGGCATAGGGACGGAGCTGCTCCGATTCACAATCTCTCATCTGGGAAAGCATCCTGAACTGGATATTCGCTGGCAGTCTCTGGTCGCACAGCACATTGCGGCAAAGTTCGGGTATGTCAGAGAAGGCACTTCCGATCGCTATGAGAACTGCCACGTATGGCGATATCACGGTGCACCAGGAAATTTGGACAGGTCGTTTTTCCGAGTCCAAAGCAGCCGGACTTATAAAAGCTCAAGTCGAGAAACGCTGGTCCACTATCTGCGAATGAACAATGGTGCAAGGTACCCGCTGCAGCAGGCGCCCATCGCGCAGAATGCTGCCCTCCGATTGATAGGTTAGAGTGCGAGCTTCCTGCCCGGTCACTACGTGGAACGACGCCACGGCTCTGCAGACATCCCGCAAACCCCAGCAAAGAACGCGATAGACCTTTGCAGATTCGAACATCCTCAGCGGCGGACCTGCCGGCCGTCCTGCAAGTCCATCGGCAGGCCTTCGGCCAGGAAGAGGAAGCCGGGCTGACCCGCGCCATCCTGGTCGACCCCACAGCGGCGCCGACCCTGTCGCTGCTGGCTGAGGACGATGGAGCGGCGCTGGGGCACATCCTTTTTTCCCGGGTCCGTCTCACCGATCCCGACAGCGGCTGCGCCGCCGCGATCCTGGCGCCGCTCGCGGTCGTGCCCGCGGCGCAGGGCCGGGGCATCGGCGGCAAACTCATCGAAGCGGGGCTGGCGCGCCTGCGCGAGGCCGGCGTTACCCTGGTCTTCGTGCTCGGCGATCCCGGTTATTACAACCGCTATGGCTTCACGCCGGCAGGCCAGCAGGGGCTGACCGCCCCCTACCCCATCCCCGAGGCACACGCCGAAGCCTGGATGGTGCAGGCCCTGCGCGACGGTGTCCTGGGTGAGGTGCAAGGCAGCGTCACCTGCTGCGACGCGCTGATGCAGCCGGAGCTGTGGCGGGAATAGCTGATTTCTAAGTGCCGTTTACGAGTTGCCGCTTGCGAGTTGCCGCTCACTGGGCGGCCAGCTGGAAGGGCTGTTCGGACTTGCCGGCAACGCCCTTGGCGCCGTCCTTGGGCAGCAGCAGGGAGAGCAGCGGCGGGATGATCGCCAGGGTCAGCAGCGCCGAGAGGCTGAGGCCGCCGATCACCACCGAGCCGAGGCCGCGGTAGAGCTCCGAGCCGGCGCCGGGAAAGACCGCCAGCGGCAGCAGGCCGAAGGTCGAGGTCAGGGTCGACATGAAGATCGGCCGGATGCGGTTGCGCGTCGCCTGCAGGATGGCTTCCGAGGAGACCATGCCGCTGCGGCTGTTCTGCAGCGCCTGGTCGACCAGCAGGATGGCGTTGTTCACCACGATGCCGATGAGGATGACGAAGCCCAGCATGGTCAGCATGTCCAGCGGCTGGGCGACATAGGTGTTGAGCGCCGCCAGGCCCAAGAGGCCGCCGGCCGTCGCCAGCGGCACCGAGAGCATGATGATCAGCGGGTAGACCAGGCTCTCGTAGAGCACCGAGATCACCAGGTAGACGATCACCAGCGCCACCACCAGGTTGAGCTGCAAGGCACCCCAGGTCTCCGAGAGGTCGTCGGCGGCGCCGCTGAGGCTCAGCTTCATGCCGGCGCCCAGAGACCCCGCCTCCAGCGGGGCCACGACCTGCTCGCGCACCACCTCGATGGCGTCCTGCAGCGGTATCGACTTCGGCGGCGTGATGATCACGGTGACGGCGCGTTCGCGGTCGACGTGCAGGATCTCCGTCGGCCCGCTGGTCAGCTCGATGTCGGCCAGGGAGTCGGCGGGCAGCACCAGCCCGGTGCCGGTGACGATGGGCAGCGCGTTGATGCCCTGGGTGTTGGTCACCAGCCCCTCCGGCCCCATCAGGGTGACGTCGATGCGCCGGCTGCCCAGGTTGACCTCGGCGACGCGGGTGCCGTCGTTCATGGTGTCGATGGAGATGGCCAGGTCGCGGGCCGTCAGCCCGGCCTTGGCCAGACGGCGCAGGTCCGGCGTCACGCGGATCTCCGGCGCACCGAGCTCCAGGCCCGGGTCGACGCGCACCTGCAGCCCCCGGGTGCCGGCGAAGGCCTTGCCGACCAGGTCGTCGGCCTGCCCGGCCACGGCGATGATCTGCTCGATGTCGGGACCGGTCACGTTCAGGTAGATGGTGCGCGAGCCGCCGATCGAGCGCCCGAAGATCGAGGACTGGGAGACGAAGCCCCGGGTGCCGGGGTCGCCCGAGACCGCTTCCTTGAGGATCGGCACCAGCTCGCCGGCGCGGTCGATCTCGGTGGCGCTGGCGCCCACGAACATGATGTTGCGCAGGGCGACGAAGAAGAAGTTCTCGATGTGCGGCGGATCGCCTTCCTTGGCCGCTCCCTGCGCCTCGCTGACCCAGTAGGGCTTGGTCGCCGCCTCGATACGCTCGGCCAGCTCGAAGGTGGTGGCGAGGTTGTAGCCCGGCGGCGGCTGGACGCGGGAGAAGACGAAGTTGCGGTTGCCGTCCGGCAGGTAGTCGAGCCGCGGCATGAAGAGATAGGTGGCCAGCGC
>MRWG01001936.1_pt1 | contig 11583 bp, 6 predicted proteins | sample 1013341 | NCBI WGS metagenome assembly MRWG01 (sample SAMN06117577, study PRJNA244670) | biofilm metagenome | biome: Water; feature: Cathode Biofilm; material: Biofilm; isolation source: microbial consortium enriched at the cathode of a solar microbial fuel cell | place: USA: District of Columbia ... | reverse complement strand
TCGGCCTCGCTGCCGCCGCCGCCCTGCAGGCGCGAACGCTGGGCGTCCAGAACCTGACCGTGATAGGCGACGTTGTCTTCGGCGAGACGCACCAGATCGCGCTGACGCAGCACTTCGAGGTAGGCCCCGATCGCATCGAGCGCCAGCACCTCGGAGTTCTCCAGCACACGGCTGGCAGCCGATTCGACACGCGCCATCTCGCGCTCGACCGTTGCGCCGGCTTCGAAGCCGTCAAACAGCCGCTGCTGCAGGGTGATCGAGGATTCCTGACGGACCGTTTCCTCGGTGTCACCGCCCGAAGCGCGCGATGTGAAGTCGTTGTAAGCCGCGACGCCGATACCGGCAGCCACGTCAATCTGCGGCAGATAGAGGCCGCGCGCCTGGCGCAGCTCTTGGTCAACAGCCTCACGGTTGCTGGCCACGATGCCGATGTCCGGGTTGGTGGCGATCGCCTGCTGGACCGCCTCTTGTAGCGACATCGCATTGGCCGACGCCGCCATCGGAACTGCCAAGACCGTCCCCAGAAGGACCGCCTTAAAGTGAGTCAAACTCGTGCTGCGAGACCAGCGCATGCTAGCTTCCCCCGACATAAAACCTTGCATCCAATACCCCTCCCCCGTGTCCGGCCTATACGTCACCGAGAACGGACGATAAGGCAAACAAATCTAGAAATATGCGTGACTTGTAACCTGTTTATTCATCGGCTGTCAACGCGGCCTCCGAGGGCAAAACACGGTTAATTGTGTTGGCGCTAACTGAGTTACCACACTGTGTTATTTCTGCCACAGATGGCCCCTTTCGCCACCATCCCAGGTTGATGCAGCGTCGCATTAACCATCGATGATTTCTCTGCTGCCGGTCCGATGCGGCTGACGGTCACCCGCCGGCGCACCGACCAACGTCCTCTCTCTTGAGCCGACTCTGCCGATTCTGTCAAGGCAGTCGGATCATAAAGCTTACAATCTGGTACAACATTCCTAAACGCTGGACGCGAGGGTGATGGCCCTTCGTCGTTGACCCTGTCCGCAATCCGGGCCCATCACGATGTGGTCCGGCGGCCTTAGCCGACGCGACCCTGTCCGCGGCCCGCCACCCGTCGCAACCGGCGCCCTAGCCGCTGGTCGCTACCCCGAAAGATGTGATAAATCACACAGCACGCAGGCAGGCCGGCTGCATAGCCTGACCTCGAAGCCGCCGCCAGCGCGCGTGTCGGGCTGTGAACCGGGCGGGCGGCGGCGGTGAAACAGAGGGCGGGGCAGCCCGCGACGCCGGCGCCTCGGGACCAATGAAGGAGGCATTTGCTGAGGAACGACAGGAGCGTCGCTGAAAGCCCTGGTCGAGGGGTTAAAGTGTGTTATTAACCCTTTAAGAATGAAGCATCGTTAGTTTTTTCAGGGCGATGCACCAGGGCATCGAGCCACTCGAAGCCGTTTCTTTTTGCGAATTCGTAACAATTCTGATGAAGCTTCGGATCCGGGAAATCTTTGCTCGATAGGGTGGGATGCGCGCTTGGCCGCGGCCGCTCCACGGCTCTTGCTGCGCCCGACCTCTCCGCCGACCGGCGGAGCCGCTGGCCCGAAGACGAAAGTCTGTATGAGGTGAAGGGATAGTATGGCTGCCCGCGACGATACGACCGCCGTTGAGAAGGACTCCAACGCCGGAGACCAGGCGCGCAAGGACTCCAAGTTCTCCCTGGCTCTGAAAAAGAAGAAGAACAAGTCGGCGGCGGCGGAGGCCGATGGCTGGCGCGAGCCCGACCTGAGCCCGCCCGGCGCCGACCAGCCCGACCGCGATCAGCCCAGCGCCGGCCTGCCTGGCGATATGCGGGCCGGCCCCGGAAAGGGCGAGCCGCGCGACAGCGCCCCCGCAAGCGGCTCGATGTCCTCCAATCTGGCCGAGGACGACAACACCGATTCGACCATCTCCGGCGATAACGACGGCGAAAAGGCACCCGCCGTTCTGCGCCCGGGCGACCTGATCGAAAGCGTCGAAAAGGAGAAGAACTGGAACGTCGCGCCGGCGCTGGTCGACTTCGAAGATCCCCTTGTGCGCTGCCTTTCGATTCTCGCCGGCCTGATGCAGCGGCCGATCTCGAGCGAAGCCCTGAAGGCCGGGCTGCCCCACGCCAACGAACCCTTCACGCCGGAGCTTGCCGTGCGCGCCGCCGAGCGTGCCGGGCTTTCGGCGCGCGTCGTGCGCCGTCCCCAGATCAACAGGATCCTGCCCGTCACCCTGCCCTGCATCCTGCTGCTGAAGGGCGGCAATTGTTGCGTTCTGCAGAACGTCAGCCGCGGCTTTGCCGATATCCTTCTGCCGGAGGCCGGCGGCACCTCGAAGACCATCGCGGTGGAGGAGCTGCAGCCGCAGTGCAGCGGCTACGCCATCTTCGCGCGCACCGAAGCCCGCTTCGACGAGCGCGCGCCGGATACCAAGCTGACCGAACCGCGGGCCTGGTTCTGGGGCACGCTTTGGCAGTTCTGGCCGATATACAGCCACGTACTGCTGGCGTCGGTTCTCATCAACTGCTTCGCCATCGCGAGCCCGCTTTTCATCATGAACGTCTACGACCGCGTGGTGCCGAACCAGGCGGTGGAAACGCTCTGGGTGCTCGCCGCCGGCGTGGTTACGGTGTTTGGCTTCGAATTCATCATGCGCAACCTGCGCACCTACTTCGTCGACGTCGCCGGCAAGAACGCCGACGTCATCATCGCCAGCCGGCTGCTCGAACAGCTCATGTCGACGCGCCTCGACTCAAAGCCGGCTTCGACCGGCGCCATGGCGAACAATCTGCGCGAGTTCGAGTCCCTGCGCGAGTTCTTCACCTCGGGCACCCTCGTCGCGCTGGTCGACCTGCCCTTCATCTTCCTCTTCGTCGGCGTCATTTTCATCGTTTCGGGCCCGGTCGCCTTCGTGCCCCTCGCGATGGTGCCCCTGGTCATCATTGTCGGCGTCTTCCTGCAGTATCCCCTGCGTAACGTCATCGAGAAGAGCCAGCGTGAAGCCAGCCAGAAGCACGCCCTGCTGGTCGAGGCCATCGACGGGTTGGAGACCATCAAGGCGACCGCCGGCGAAGGCCGCGTGCAGAAATCCTGGGAGCGCTTCGTCGGCCTGTCCGCCGCCTCTTCCGGCAAAGCAAGGTTCATTTCCGGCATCGCCACCACCTTTGCCCAGATCGCCATCCAGATGGCCACGGTGATCGTCATCGTCTACGGCGTCTACGAGATCGCCGCCGGCAACATCACCATGGGCGCGCTGATCGCGGCGACCATCCTGACCGGCCGCGCCCTGGCGCCGCTCGGCGCGGTGGCCGCCATGCTGACCCGCCTGCAGCAATCGCGTGTCGCTTTGAAGTCCCTCGACACCCTGATGAAGGCGCCGGTCGAGCGGGCCCTGAATAAGAAGTTCCTGCATCGTCCGCGGCTCAGCGGCCAGATCGAATTCAAGCAGGTGACCTTCAGCTACCCGCACCAGGAAACCAAGGCGCTGGACGGCCTCTCGTTCCGCATCAAGCCGGGCGAACGGGTCGGCATGCTGGGGCGCATCGGCTCCGGCAAGAGCACCGTCGCACGCATGATGATGGGACTCTACGAACCGATGGAAGGCGCCGTGCTCTTCGACGGCACCGACATTCGCCAGATCGATCCCGCCGACCTGCGCCGCAACGTCGGCTACGTTTCGCAGGACAACTACCTGTTCTTCGGTTCGGTGCGCGACAATATTTCCTTCGGTGCGCCTCACATCGACGACGAGAGCATTTTGCGGGCCGCCGGCGTTGCCGGCGTGAGCGACTTCCTGCGTACCCATCCGCATGGCTTCGACCTTCAGGTCGGCGAGCGCGGCATGGCGCTGTCCGGCGGCCAGCGCCAATCGGTGGCCATCGCCCGCTCGCTGCTGCTCGACCCGCCGATCATCCTGCTCGACGAACCGACCAGCCACATGGACAACTCCTCCGAGGCGGCCTTCAAGCGCCGGATCGACGCGACGCTGCAGGGCAAGACGCTGTTTCTGGTCACGCACCGCAGTTCGCTGCTGTCTCTCGTCGACCGGCTGCTGATCATCGACAACGGGAAGATCGTTGCGGACGGTCCCAAGGAGGAGGTTCTGAAAGCGCTGCGCCAGGGCCAGATTCGCGCCAGCGCCAACTGACCGGCCGGGCGGAGGCTGGCCCGGACAACAAGAGTTTGACGAGGATCGGATAGACCATGAGTGCACACGGCGTTTTCGACCGCGACGATCTGGACTTCATGCCCGATGTCCATGCCGCGACCCGGCATCGCGGCCGCCGCTTCGCCTACATCCTGACCATCCTGTCGGTGGCCTTCTTCGCCGTCATGGGCGTCTGGGCGCACTATGCCGTACTCGACGAGGTGACGCGTGGCGAAGGCACCATCGTCCCCTCCTCGCGCACTCAGGTGATTCAGAACCTGGAAGGCGGCATCCTCGCTGAAATCCTGGTCCACGAAGGCGACATCGTCGAGGCCGGCGACGTCCTGGTGCGCATCGAGAACACCCTGGCCCAGGCCAACCTCGAGGACGCCCGCTCGCAGTACCTCTCTCTGCTGGCGACCGAGGCGCGCCTTGTCGCGGAGATCGAAGGCAGCGAAGAAATCTCCTTCCCGGAAGCGGTGTTGAACGAGGCGCCCACCGTGGCCTCCGACCAGCAGCGCCTGTTCAACGCGCGCAGGCGCCAGCTCCAGGCACAGATCACCGTGCTCGAATCGCAGGCCCGCCAGCGCAAGCAGGAGGTCGCCGAGATGGTCAGCCGGAGCCAGCAGCTCGAACAGAGCCTCAGGCTGGCCCGCGACGAACTGGCGATCACCGCGCCGCTGGTCCAGAAGGGCGTCATGGCGCGTATCGAGCTGATCCGGATCGAACGCCAGGTCGCCGATCTGGAAGGCGAGATCCGCACCATCCGCACCGCGATTCCCCGCCTCCAGGCGGCTCAGCAGGAAGCCAACCAGCGCATCGAGGAGATGCGCCTGACGACCCAGACCGAGGCTTCCGACGAGCTGAACAAGACCCGCGCCGAACTGAAATCCATCTCGCAGTCGCTCTTCGCCGGCCAGGATCGCGTGACCCGTACGGCGGTCACCTCGCAGGTGCGCGGCACGGTCAAGGACATGAAGATCAACACCGTGGGCGGTGTCATCCAGCCGGGCGAGGACATCATGGAGATCGTGCCGCTGGACGACTCGCTGATCATCGAGGCCCGCATCCGCCCGGCCGACATCGCCTACCTGCGGCCCGACCAGAAGGCGGTGATCAAGATCTCGGCCTACGACTTTTCCATCTACGGCGGCCTCACCGCCAAGCTGGTGCGCATCTCCGCGGATACCATCCGCGACGAGGAAGGCGAGAGCTACTATCACGTCTACCTGCGCACCGAAGAGAACTCGCTGCAGCACCGCGGCGAGACCCTGCCGATTATCCCCGGCATGACGGTGACGGCGGAGATCCTGACCGGCGAGAAGTCGGTGCTGGACTACCTCCTGAAGCCGATCCTCAAAGCCAAGGACTCCGCGCTGAGGGAGCGCTGATCCGGGCAGCGGCCCGACGATTGGCCTGATTCGCTCCCCGTTAACCAATCCGGACGCCGGAATCCGCCGCCCGCCGCCGCCGTGCGGGGGCGCGCATAAACCACGTTCGGCAAGCAACCTTTAAGGCAAAACGGCGATCCTTCTGGAAGCCTGGAAAGCAGCGCAAAAGCTGGCTTTTCCGACCGCAACCAGGAGCCGGTTTCCTTGGACCGCCGCGCCTTTCTCCGCCACAGCGCCATTGCCGCCGGGGTCGCCACCGGCGGCCTGCTGCTGCCTGGCTGGTGTGGCGAGGCCGCCGCGCAGTCCCTGCAGGACTTCATGAAGTCCACCAAAGACGCCGGCCAGTCGCTGTTCGGCTCCACCGAGATATCCTCGGCCAGCCTCAAGGCGCTGCCGCAATGGGCGCGCGTGCTGTCCAAGATGAAGACGGAGCGGCGGCAGTTCCGCGCCTGCCTCAAAAGCAAGGCGGCCTGCTCGGCAGCCGGCCTCAAGTCCTGGCGCGAGGTTGCCGACGCCGCCAAGGGCAAGCCCGAACTCGAAGTCCTGAAGACGGTAAACGGCTATTTCAACCGCTGGCCCTACCGCATCGACCGCGAGCTCTACGGTGTCAGCGAGTTCTGGGCGACGCCCCAGGAGTTCATGAAGCGCTCAGGCGATTGCGAGGACTACTCCATCGCCAAGTTCTTTGTCCTGCGTGACCTCGGCTTCGCCAACGACAAGCTGCGCATCGTCATCCTGAAGGACAGGATCCGGAATATCGGGCATGCTGTGCTCGCCGTCTACGCACTGGGGGATATCCTGATCCTCGACAGCCTTACCGACCTGATTTTCTCGCACAAGAAGTACCAGCACTACGTGCCGCAGTACTCGATGAACGAAACCACGCGCTGGGCCCACTTCTACGACAAGGACCGCACCGCTTCGCTGTAGCGCAGCGTCCGCGATATGGTAAATGACGGTTAAGGATTCTGTGAGATAACTCGACGATGACCAGCCACAGCGACCCCACCGCCGACAGCTTCGACTTTTCGGCGCCGAACGCTCACTCCGGCAGCGGCCAGCGCGGCCGCCTTCTGGCCTGGGGCGCCGTTGTCCTGGTCGTCATCGCCCTTGCCGCCGTGCTGGTGCCCTATCTCACGATCACCGCCAAGAAAAGCCAGCTCGACGAGCAGATCGGCGAGCGCCTGCGCCTCACGGCGGAGGGCCAGGCCGGGGTGATCTCGACCTGGCTTCAGGGCAACCGCCGCCTCGCCGACCCGCTGGTGGAGAGCGATCTGCTGCGCCTCTTCGCGGCGGAGATGGATCTGGCCGATGGCGACATGTCGAGGATGGTGGCGCCGCCCAGTGCCGACGATCCCGGCCTCGGCGTTCCCCTGGTGGAGCAGGTTCCCTTCATCGAGCGCATCCTCTCGGACTTCGCCGCCAACGCCGACTTCCTCACCGCCTATCTCGTCGGGCGCAAGGGCGAGTCCTTCGTCACCTCCAGCGGCGCCGCGCCTTTCGCCGCCGACCAGCGTGCCCTGGCGCTGGACAGCATCGAGCGCGGACAGACGGTCTTCGGCCCGGCCCGCCGCCTGCCCGCCGGCCTGGTGATGGACGTGGCGATCCCGGTCTACCCGGTGCAGGTCGACCCGGGCCGCGGCCGGCCGGTCGCCGCCCTGGTGCTGGTCACGCCGCTGAGCGCCGGGCTGTCCGAGTTCCTGGCGGTCGATCCGCTGGACCGTCCCGGCACGCGCCGCGTCCTGGTTCAGCTTGCCGGCGACCGCCTGCAGCGCATCGAGCCCGGCGCCGCCGATCCGGTGGCGCCGATCGCCATCGAAGGCTTCGACCTTGCCGCCGGCGGCATCGCCTATGCCCGGCGCCCTTCTCTGGGCGGCCTCGGACCGGTCTATTCGGCCGGCGCCATGGTCTCCGGCCCCGCCTGGTGGGTGGTGGAGGAAGTCGACGTCGCGGTGGCCCAGCGCCCCCTGTCGGCCTACACCACCGCCGCCATCGTCGTGGCCGCCCTGGTGGTGATCGCCGTGGCGGTCGCCTTCGGCGCCTTCTGGTGGCGCCTTGCCAGCGTGCACGACCGCGCCCTGGCAGAGCAGTACCGGGTGCTGGCCGCCCGCATTCAGCGCCAGAAGCAGTTGCTCGACGCCATCAACGGGTCGATCGAGGAATTCATCGGCCTGAAGGGCCCGGACGGCCGCTATCGCTACGTGAACCCGGCCTTTGCCGCCGCCGTCTCGCGCGACCCGGAGGCCATGGTCGGCCTCGACGACGCCGCGATCTTCGGCCAGGGTACCGCCAAGCGCCTGGCGCTGAGCGACCGCCGCGCGCTGAACGGCCTGGAAGCGGTCACCACCGACGAAGAGGTCTACCTCGACGGGGTCCGGCGCTACCTGCAGATCTCCAAGTCGCCCTTCCTGAACGAAGCGGGCGAAGCCAGCGGCATCGTGTCGGTCACACGCGACGTCACCGAACTGGTCGAGCAGCGGCAGAAGAAGGAGCGCGCGATCCAGCAGATGGTCGCCGCCCTGGTGCGGGCCATCGAGCTGCGCGACCCCTATCTGGCGGGCCACTCGCGCCGCGTCGCCGAGTTCTCGCTCGCGGTCGGGCGGCAGCTCGACTGCAGCGAGGAGGAACTCGCGACGCTGGAGCTGGCCGCGAACCTGTCCCAGATCGGCAAGCTGGCCGTGCGCAAGGAACTGCTGAACAAGCCGGCCCGCCTGACCGAGGCCGAGATGGCCGAGATGGAGGCCCACGTCAGTCACGCGGTCGAATTGCTGAAGGGCATCGATTTCGAGCTGCCGGTGGTCGAGGCCATCGCCCAGATGCACGAGCGGCTGGACGGAAAGGGTTATCCTAAAGGATTGAAAGAAAACGAAATTTCCATGACAGGGCGCATTCTGGGTACCTGCGATGTCTTTTGCGCCCGGCTGGAGCCGCGATCCTACCGAGGAGGGCTTGCGCCCGATGCCGTGCTCGATATCCTGACGCAAAACGCGGCGCGTTATGATCGGCGCGTGATCGAGGCCCTGAAACAGGTCATGGCGACGGTACCCGGTGAAAAGCTTGTTGCAGGCATTGCGAGCGCCTGAGTCCGCGGCACGGCGCGCGGCCCCTGCGCCAGTAATCTTGGCGCCACCCGTCTTTCTGCTGGCCCTCGCCTGCGTCGCCGTCTTCCTGCTGAGCGTCGCCCCCGCCGCGCGCGCGGCTTCACCCGACAGTCGTGTCGAAGTGAACGCCATGGAATACCCTTGGAGCGCGATCGGCCGCGTGAACGCCGGCGGCCGCGGACACTGCACCGGCTTCCTGGTCAGCGAGCGCCACGTGCTCACCGCCGCGCACTGCCTCTACGACCCCGTGGTCGGGCGCTGGCGCGGCGCCATCGAGCTGCACTTCATCGCGGGCTATCAGCGCGACCGCTTCATCCTGCATTCCAAGATCGCCAGCTACACCCGGCCCGACAACTTCACCTTCGCGACGACCCAGAGCCTGGAGGCGGCCGCCGGGGACTGGGCGATCCTGACCCTGGTGGAGCCGCTGGGCCGCCAGGCCGGCTGGCTCGGGATCATGTCGATCGACAGCCTGATGGTGTCGCGCATTTCCTCCGGCGATGCCCTGCTGCTGCAAGCCGGCTATCGCCGTGACCGCGCCCACGTCATGACGGCCGGCTGGTCGTGCAACATCGCCGGGGTCGCCCAGAGCGGGCGCCTGCTGATGCACGACTGCGACGTGGTGCAGGGCGATTCCGGCTCTCCCCTGCTGCTCTACGCCGACGGCGCGATCTACGCGATCGGTCTGCACACCATCGACCTGGTGCTGAAAGACGAGCAACACCTCGGCGGCGTCATCTCGATGCGCACCTTTCACCCGAACGGCGGCAGCCGCGACGCGATCCGCAAGCTGGCCGCGACCTCGGCACTGTGGCAGCCGGGACAGGCCCCGGGGCCGGAGAGCGCCGCGGGGCGCCTGCCGGTGGCCACCATCGACAACCTGCTGGCGCGGCTCGGCTACCTGCGGCTGTCATCCGGCGGCCCCACCGTCAGCGACCGCAGCGCGGCGATCAGCCGCTTTCAGTCCGACAACGGACTGTCGAAAAGCGGCGAACCTTCGGTCGAGGCGATGGGTCAGCTGCTGCACGCCACGCTGCCGTAGCGCCGCCTGAAGCCCGCGAGCCCCCTGGATTATCGGCGACAAGCCTGATATTCAGAGCCCCGGGGGAGCCGCGGCGAGAGGGCCGCATCTTTATTTGGGCCCCCTTCGCGCTTCGACAGTTTGATTACATTTTGCGCCCGCTGAATTTGAATGCCGACGGCATTGTTGGACGACCGAGAAAAGGAACGAGCTTTATGACGGAAATTTTTGCAGACGGTACCGGCTCCATCATCGTGTCCAACGGCGTGGTGCGCATCGAACTGGTGCAGCTGCGCCGCAAGAGCGGCAAGGCGGAACTCAGCCCGCAGAGCACCGGCACGCTGCTGCTGCCGGTGGGCTCGCTGAAGAACCTCACCATCCAGCTCGCCAAGGCCCTGGAGCAATTGCAGGAGCGCCAGGCCGAGAAGGACCAGCTGGAGCAGGAGACCAAGAAGGGCGACGAGCTGGACGACGCCCTCTCCAACCTCTAGCGCCCGCGGCGCGGCGGCGCCCTGCCGCTGCGGCCGCCAGCCCCGGCGCGCCTCAACCTTTTACAGAAAATTGAGTAAATTCATCGACTCTGGCAAGAAGCCATTCCTGTTTCCTTGCCGATCCGCACAGTAATCGGCCAGCCCTTGGGCCAGATCCAATGAACTACCTCTTTGTCCACCAGAACATGCCGGGGCAGTACAAGCACATCTGCCAGCGGCTCGCCGCCGATCCGAAGAACCGCGTGGTCTTCATCACCAAGCGCGAAGGGCTGGAGCTGCCGAACATCACCAAGGTGCTGTACAAGCCGAACCGCGAGCCGGCGGAGACCACCCACCGCTACATCCGCGATGCCGAGCGCGGCATCCTCCACGCCCAGGAAGTCGCCCGCAAGGCGCTGGCGCTGAAGGGCCAGGGCTTCGTGCCGGACATCATCATCGGCCATCCCGGCTGGGGCGAGACGCTGTACCTGAAGGACGTCTTTCCCGACACCCCGCTGCTCGGCTTCTTCGAGTTCTACTACCATGCCGTCGGCGCCGACGTCGGCTTCGATCCCGACAACCAGCCGAGCCTCGACACCCACTGCCGCATCCGCACCAAGAACATCGTCCAGTTCATGGGGCTCGAGTCTTCCGATGCCGGCATGTCGCCGACCTTCTGGCAGTACCAGCAGTACCCGGAGGAATTCCGCCACAAGATCTCCGTCATCCACGACGGCATCGATACCAAGGTCTGCAGCCCCGACCCGGGCGCCTCGCTGGAAATCCGCAACGTCGACGGCAGCGTCTCGACCCTGCGTCAGGGCGACGAGGTGGTCACCTTCGTGGTGCGCAACCTGGAGCCCTACCGCGGCTTCCCGCAGTTCATGCGCGCGGCCGAGATCATTCTCAAGCGCCGCCCCAACGCGCGCATCATCATCATCGGCGGCGACGAGGTCAGCTACGGCCGCGCGCTGCCGGAGGGCCAGACCTACCGCCGGCAGATGCTCGACGAGGTCGACCTCGACCTCAGCCGGGTGTTCTTCCTGGGCCGCGTGCCCTACAGCACCTTCCTGAAGGTCATCCAGGTCTCCGGCGTGCACGTCTACCTGACCTTCCCCTTCGTGCTGTCGTGGTCGATGCTGGAAGCGATGTCGAGCGAATGCCTCGTCGTCGCCTCGGCGACGCAGCCGGTCACCGAAGTGATCGAGGACGGCGTCAACGGCCTGCTGGTCGACTTCTTCGACCACCGTGCGGTGGCCGACAGGGTGGACGAGGTGCTCGACCACAAGGACCGCATGGCGGCGATCCGCAAGAAGGCCCGCGCCACCGTGGTGCAGAACTACGAGCTGGAAGACTGCCTGGCCGCGCAGCTGAAGCTGATCGCCGACCTCGTCGCCGGCAAGCGCCCGGTGCCCGGCGGCCCTGCGGGCAAGCCGCTGTACCGCAAGCCGGGC
>MRWG01001934.1_pt1 | contig 11591 bp, 10 predicted proteins | sample 1013341 | NCBI WGS metagenome assembly MRWG01 (sample SAMN06117577, study PRJNA244670) | biofilm metagenome | biome: Water; feature: Cathode Biofilm; material: Biofilm; isolation source: microbial consortium enriched at the cathode of a solar microbial fuel cell | place: USA: District of Columbia ... | reverse complement strand
TCAGCTAAACGCGTTCTACGAACCAGTAGTCCGAGCCAATCTCGATCAATGGTTCATGTTACCCTGGCTACGATTGGAGGCGGATCAGCGCTGATCGGCTTCGGCGGCGCCGCGCCGATAAGCGTCATCGAACCATCTGACGCGCGTTTCCTGCTCGCCATAGATCGGCGCGCCTCGCGCCTGCCCCGCGGCGACCTGAAGATCCGCGCAGACCGCATGGTCTTCTTCGAGAATCTTGAGCGCGCGGCGCAAGACATATGGTGTCATCAGAAGCGCAAGGAGTCGCAACGGCCGACTCGCCAAACCCCGCTCCATGTGCGGCGAAGGCGCTATCCAGATCTGCAGTTTGCTTTGCCCTGCCGCCTCCGGCGCGTAGTGCAGCACTAGAGTGTGAAAGACCCGGTATTTGAACAGAAACAGTGTCCGAAATTCAGCGACCGTCGCCCCCAAATGAACATAGAACGAGCGATAGCCGCGCGGTTCATATCGACCGTCAGCGCATGCTGCGGCCGCCCCCTCGAGATCGGTTGTGTGGGGCGCAGTAAAATAGGCGCTGTGCGGATGAGCGCGGTGATACTGAATGTGTTCTTTTGGGATGTATCCGCTTCGGCCAAACGTGCTCGGATGGACCGCGACCACGTGATAGTCATCTAATGATATCCGCCAACACAGTTTCCAATTGGCCGAGACCATCCGCGTGGCGGATCGCGCTTTCGCGTCCATCGGAAAGCGATCGATCATTATGGCGCGCATCGGGCCGAGCCAAGTATCTAGATCAGGGCGCTCCGCTCCGTCACGCGCTTCCAGAGTCCGCACGTAGATGAACGCGCCGACAGTCGCCACATCGAGGCGCGTCAATCGGGCGTCGATCTCGCCCGGACTCTTGCCGAAGTTCTGACGGCAATGCGGGATCCCAACGGCGCGGCCGTCAGCGTCATATCTCCAGTGATGAAACCCGCAGACAATCGGGCCTACGCCGCGGTCGGCGCGACGAAGGCGCATGAACCTGTGGGCGCAAACGTTCTCAAATGCGCGAACGCCATCGGCGAATCTCTGAACGAAGATCTCTCGGCCTGCTGCCGTCGTTCGAAACCAAGCGTTATCGAAAGGAAGGTCCCACATCATTCCAGCGAATGTCCAGTTATCCGCCAGACGCGCCTGCTCATCGCGAAAATATTCTTCGCTGGAGATTTCGGTCGCCCAGTCGCCAGGACTTGATCGATCGCTCATCGGATAGGGCCGATTTCCGCTAAGGCAGTATTGCACAGCCGCCACCATCCCGCGTCGGGTCTCCCAATACAAGGAGGCGGCGCGGAAGAGGGCCATGGCTGGCAGAGAGGCGCCTCGGCTCGCATTGAACGGGCGAACGACCTAGTATGACGGCAGGTTTGCGGTCGCGAGACCCGCGCATTTGAAAGGTTGCCGCATGGACCGGCGCGCCACGAAAGTCTTGCTGATCCACCCTGAATTCGGCGGGACCTCGTTCTGGAACAATCGGGAAAGTTGCCGAAAAGTCGGCGCGAAATACCCGTCCGCGCCGTTGGGGCTGATCACGGTCGCCGCGATGTTGCCGGAGGATTGGACAGTCCGTCTGATAGACCGCAACACGCGCGACCTCTCCGACGCCGATATTCTCGCGGCCGATCTGGTCATGATCGGCGCCATGTTTCCGCAGAGCCTGGACGCGCTCCGGATGATCAAGCGGGTCAAAGCGCTTGGCGTTCCAGTTTGCGCCGGCGGCCCGGACCCGACGTCCCGCCAGTCCGTCTATGAAGAGGCGGAGTTTATTGTGGCCGGCGAAGCGGAAGGCGCGATCGACGCGTTCATCGCCGATTGGCGCGCCGGTGCGACGGCTGGGCGCTATCGCGCGCCGAAGTTCAAGATCGACGTTACGAAAACCCCAAGGCCCAGATACGATCTCCTGAACTTCGAGGACTATCTCTACGTCTGCGTCCAGTTCTCGCGCGGCTGCCCGTTCATGTGCGAGTTCTGCGATATTATCGAACTGTATGGCCGCGTGCCCCGCGCCAAGGAGGCCGACCAGCTCCTCGGCGAACTCGATCGGCTCTACGAGCTCGGATATCGAGGCCATGTCGACTTTGTCGACGACAATCTCATCGGCAATAAGAAAGCAGTGAAGCTGTTCCTGCCTCGATTGATAGAATGGCAGAGGAAACGTGGATATCCATTTGAATTTTCGACTGAAGCATCCCTCAATCTTGCTGACGATCAGGAGCTTTTGACGCTCCTGGCTGAAGCCCGGTTCTTCGTCATCTTCATAGGCGTCGAGAGTCCTGACGACGACGTCCTCGCCGCCACGAAGAAGAAGCAGAACACCCGCCGCAACATCGCCGAGAACGTGCGCCGGATTCAGGACGCCGGGATCATGGTGATCGCTGGGTTCATTGTCGGCTTCGACGGCGAAAAAGGTTCGGTCGCGAAGCCCATGACGGCGCTGATCGAAGAAGCGGCGATCCCCGTCGCGATCATCGGTTTGCTTTATGCGTTGCCGAATACGCAGCTTTCCCGCCGGCTCCAACAAGAGGGACGCTTGCATCGGCTGGATGCGCCACAAGACGCGCCGGAATTTCCGGATCAATGCGCCGTGGGCCTGAATTTTGAGACAGATCGGCCAAGAGAGGAGATCCTCGCCGACTACCGCGATATCGTCGCGACGATCTACCGCCCAGGCGACTTTTTCGGCCGGGCGACGCGAGCAGCCCTCGCCTTAAACATCACGCCTACCCGAAGGGCGCTGAATCCAAGACGGGCCATGAAGGACTTGAGCCGGTTCTTCAGCATCGTCTGGGCGGTTCAACGCGATCTGGCCGGCGCCCGCCTCGCCTTCTGGCGGATGCTGGCGTCCGTGCTGCTGCGCAATCCGACAGGCATCAGGGCGGCGATGAACTCCGCGATCCTGTACCTGCACCTCGGTCCGTTTTCGAAGGTTGCCGCTGAAGCGATCGACCTGGTGATCGAGGATATCCGGGCTGGCCAGAGGCCTGCGCCGTCAATTATGCCTAGCGGATCGAACCTGAAAGAAGCCATCCCATCCAAAGCGACGATCAATCGCGGATTTCCTTTCGGCACGCCTAAAAACAGGCTGCAACGGGCGGCTTCAGACCAATCTCAAATGGTCTCCGAATGAGTGAGGAGGCTTGCCGTTTAAGGCCGGACACGAAAAGAGTTGGGCGATTTCAGGAGGATATAATTTCGCTTGGTTTCCACCCTGAATGTCGCCGACGAAGCCTTGGACTGAAACCGCTCGCCTGTGGCGTCGGCGGCTTTTCGCGCCGGTCTTGCCGCCCGCAAAACCTATAAGCCAGCCGCGGACGACCGATCTGCGGGCGTCTTGAACGCAATTCTGTATCTGGCGACGACAGGCGTCCGCCAACGGACTTTCCTCTGTGGATCGGCATGGTTTTGGGCGGCCGATCCGCATCGCAGGCAAAGCGGTTGTCGGCAAAGCTTGAGTTTGACACACTTTTCTTGCTGGCAGGTGCCTGCGTGGGCCATCTCAGCTTCGTATTCCATAGACCGAAGGACCAAAACTTCATAGACCGTCGTCGGACCAAGGCGTTGCTGATCCATCCCTATTTTCATGGCGCATCGTTCTGGAATTACCGGGACGCCTGCAAGATGCTTGGGGCCGAATATCCGTCAGCGCCGCTCGGCCTGATCACGGTCGCGGCGATACTGCCGGACGACTGGGACGTGCGTCTGGTGGATTGCAATGTGCGCCCGCTGGCCGACGCCGACCTCAAATGGGCCGACGTCGCGATGCTTGGGGCGATGCTGCCACAGTGGTTCGACGCGGTGAAGTTGATCGCCCGATGCAAGGCGGCCGGCGTGCCGACCGTCGTCGGCGGGCCGGACCCGACCGCGCGGCCCGAAATTTACGTCAACGCTGATTTTGCCGTCTTGGGGGAAGCGGAGGGCGCCATCGACGCCTTTCTCGCCGACTGGGAGGCCGGCGTGACGTCGGGCCTCTATCGCGCGCCCAAGTTCAAGATCGACGTGACCAAGACGCCAGCGCCCCGCTACGATCTGCTCAATCTGGAAGCCTATCTCTACGTCGGTGTGCAGTTCTCGCGCGGCTGCCCGTTCATCTGCGAGTTCTGCGACATCATCGAACTTTACGGCCGCGTCCCGCGCGCAAAGGACTTGGATCAGGTCCTGAACGAATTGGACGGGCTCTATAGCCTAGGTTATCGCGGCCATGTCGACTTCGTCGACGATAACCTGATTGGCAACAAGAAGGCGTTGAAGCAGTTTCTGCCGCGCCTGATAGAATGGCAGCACGGTCGTGGCTATCCGTTTGAATTCTCAACGGAGGCGTCGCTTAACCTCGCCGACGACGAAGAACTTCTCAGCATGATGGCCGACGCGCGCTTCTTCGTCGTCTTCATCGGCATCGAAAGCCCTGACGACGACGTGCTGACGGCGACCCTTAAGAAGCAGAACGTCAAACGCGATATCGCCGAGAACGTCCAGCGCATCTATGCCCATGGCATCGCGGTGACGGCCGGTTTCATCGTCGGCTTCGATTCCGAAAGGGACAGCGTCGCCGCGGCGACCGTGAACCTAATTGAGGCCGCAGCGATCCCAATCGCGATGACCGGTCTGCTCTATGCGCTGCCCGACACCCAGTTGTCCCGGCGCCTTGCGATTGAAGGTCGCCTGCACCAAGAGCTTGAGACTCCGGACGGCCAGTTGCCGCCGGGCGACCAGTGCACCGCCGGCCTCAATTTCGAGACGCTGCGTCCGCGCGAAGAGGTGCTGACAGACTATGCGACCGTCGTGCGCGCGACATTTGAGCCCCGCGCCTTTTTCGGGCGGGTCCAGCGCGCCGGCGCGATGCTGCGCTTCCACAAGTCGGACGGCGCGCCCCGCATATCGTTGAAAGATCTTCGGCGCTTCGTGCATCTCGCGGCGACGGTGACGGCGCGTTTCCCGGAAGCCCGAATGCACTTCTGGGGACTGGTCATCGCGACGCTTCTGCGCAATCCAACGGCGCTCAAAACGGCGATAACGATGGCGGCGCTCTACACCCACTTCGGACCATTTTCGCGCTTCGTCGCCGGCGAGATCGACGCGCAGATCGCGCGCATCGAAGCCGGAACCCAGCCGGCGCCAGTCATGGTTTCAGCGATTGCGGTCGAATAAGCGGGCATGGCATTGACACGTTAAGTCGAGCAATTTGATCAAGTCGCTGACGTTAGCTCGCTCAAGCAGGCGCCGGACCAGGAGACCGCCCATGCCGACTGGCCATGACCTCAAGGGCCTGATGAAATTTCTATCGGGCGATTACTGGCGCGATTGCTTCCAAGAGGTGCTGGATGAGCACCTCGGCCCTGTCCTCGACGCCGGCCAGATGGAATTTGCCGGCCTCGCCAAAATTCTCGGCGATGATCTTGCGATGACGCTATGGGGGTGCGCGTTCGAAGACTTTCTGACCTGAGAATTCGATGTCGACGCCCTTAACGGAAACATCGTGGACGAGCACCTCAAGCGCCGGGGCTGGACCGAAAGCGGCCAGACAAATGCCTATATGCAAGAGCTGCGCACCTCGGTCATGAGCCTCTATGAAGTCAGCGACAGGCCAGCAGCCGCATGAACCTGAGATAGCCGCCAAGGGCGGCGACGAGTTGCAAGGACGATGGAGGTGGAGTTGCCCCTATTTCACCGGACACGCCGGCCTGGTTATAGGGCGCGTCTGAACTCGCGTGGCGAGCGCATTTTGAGCCCTGAGTGAGGGTGGATTTCGTTATAGTCCTCGAACCACCCGGCGATGAGATCAAGCGCAGTCTTGGCGTCGGGGATCGGCGTGATCCGGACGTAGTCGCGCTTGATGGTTTTGACCAAGGCCTCGCTCATGCCGTTGCTTTCCGGGCTGGCGACAGGCGTGAAGCGGGAGACCAGATTGAGCTGGGCCGCGAACTGGCGGGTCTCGATCGCCGTGTAGGGCGAGCCGTTGTCGGAGAGCCATTCCACGGGATGCGGCGCGCGGATGTCGCCGAAGCGCTTCTCGACGGCCTCCAGCATCATGTCACGCACGTCAGAGCGAGATATGCCGGCATTGGCGACGGCCGCCCAGGCGATGGCTTCGCGGTCGTGGGCATCCATGACAAAGGCGGCCCGGACGATCTCGCCGTTCCAGCATGTGAACTCAAAGCCGTCCGAACACCAGCGCAGGTTCGACGCCATGACGATGACCTTGCCGTCGTGAGTCCGCCGCCGCCGATGGCCCGTATGCTTAGCGAGCAGGAGGCCGTGGACCTTCATGATCCGGTAGACGCGCTTATGGTTGGCCCTGGCGAGGCCTTCGGCGGCCAGCTCCCGGTTCAGGAGCGCCGTGATGCGGCGATAACCATAGGTCGGGCATTCGTCGACCAGACGGCGGATACGCGGCAGGAGGCCCGTGTCCTCGGCTTTGCAATAGCGCTGGCGCGGCCGGCCTCTGTCCTTCAGGCGTTCGACCAGGTTGGAGCGGGCCACGCCCAGCGTCTCGGCCACAGCCTTCACAGCGAACCGTCCGTCAGCGCCGACCTGGCAAGCAAGGTCGGTTTTTTTGCCCGCGACTTCGCAAGGGCTTCCTTCAGGATCTCGACCTCGAGGGTCTTGCGGCCGAGCTGACGCTCCAGTTCGCGGATGCGCTCCTCCATCCGGCGCACCTCGCCATTGCCCGTCACGCCATCGTCCGCCTGCACCGCGATCGTCCCGCCCTCGGTCATCAGCCGGCGCCAACGGTAAAGCAGATTTGGCGCGACGCCATGGCGTCGCGCCACGGCGGAGACGCTCTCTCCGCTGGTCAGCGTCTCCTCCACGATCCGAAGCTTCTCCGCCGCGGTCCAGCGCCGGCGCCGCTCCGTCCCGGTGATGATCTCGATGCGCTGATAGTCGTCCGACATAAGCCTGTGCTCGAGGATATCCCCAAGCCTCCCGAGCTATGCCGGGTGTCCGGTCGAAACGGGGGCCAGTTCAGGAGGTGATGGCGAACCGGATCAGTCCGGGGATGGGAGCAAACCGCATAACGTCCGGGATTAATGATCCCGCATAAAAGTTCGGGCTTCGATCCGCGGAAACCATCAGGGCCAGCGGCCAGTGCGCCGCGTAAACAGGCCGGACACAAGACCGCTCCTGATCAGGTCAGCCAAAGCCGACATTCCCCTTGCATTGCAGGAGCCATCCACACAGGACGTTATCGGATATTGGATTGATGGTAGGGTTGAATCATTGCGAATGAAAAGCAAAGCGATCCCATCAGTAATTGGCGATTAAGGTGTGCGGTTCTAATGCATCTGTGATGCGCACAGCGCTGACACTCATTGCAAAGATCGACTGGAGACGGCGAAGAAGATAAGGATTACGGGTTCGATGTTCGATGGGAAGACAGTCCTTGGACAGCAGGGTAATTAAGCATATCGGCGCTGGCGTTATGGTTCTGATCGTTGCGCTCGGTGCCACAGGTGTCTTCCTCGATGATGATCCCACGCCTGTCTACCTAACTGGTACAGTCGAGCGCGGTCAGATCGTCAGCGAAGTGACTGCGACTGGTAATGTAAAGGCCGTCACTACGGTTGCAGTTGGCTCACAGCTTTCTGGTCAGATCGTCGAACTCCTAGCCGATTTCAATGATACCGTTAAGCAAGGCCAGCCAATCGCCAAGCTCGACCAGCGAAGCTTTGAAGCCCGAGTAGAAGAAGCAACCGCGAGGCTGTCAGTCGCCGAGGCCCAAGTCGAAGTGAACCAAGCATCGGTCGACCGGGCGCGGGGAGCCCTCGCCAGTGCAGAAGCCGAAATCGCTGTCCTAAAAGCGCGTACGGCCGGCGCGCAAGCCACCTTCACCGCGAACAACAGTGACTTAAAGCGTAAAGTATCGCTGCGCGGACGCGGCAGCGTTTCAGCAAGCGATCTCGACCGCACACGGGGCGAGCGCGACTTGGCGTATGCCGATTTGCAGGGAGCCCGGGCCGCTGAAGCAGCGCATCGTGAGACGATCTCCATGGCTCGTGCCGATCTCGCCCAAAGTGCAGCTGAGGTGACTAACGCTCAGGCGCAGGTCCTGCAGATGCGCGCGGCACTCAGGCAGGCGGAGATCGACCTCGAGCGCAGCGTCATTCGTGCCCCAATTGACGGTGTTGTCATTGGCCGAGACGTCGATCGTGGACAGACGGTTGCAGCCAGCTTAGAGGCGCCAACGCTTTTTACGATTGCTCAAGACCTGCGCCAGATGGAAGTCCATGCCCGAATTGATGAGGCCGATATTGGGCGCATTCGCTCCGGTCAATCCGCCCACTTCACCGTCGATGCCTTTCCGAACCGTAGCTTCACCGGCTCGGTGGTTCAGATCCGTAAGGCCGCACAAGTCGTTCAAAATGTAGTCACCTACACAGTAGTGATCCTGACCGAGAATCCCGACCTACTGCTGCTGCCCGGGATGACGGCACTGGTCCGTATCACCGTTTCTGCTAGCGGTGAGACGGCGACCATTCCGAGCGCCGCGCTTCGGTACGAGCCTTCCGACGAGACTGTACGTACAAGCGCGCGACAGGCGCCGGCCGTCGAAGCTGGAGACACGGCCACAGGCATCGCCGCGATCGTCTGGATGCTGCCGAATGACGATGACCGGCCGCGGCCTATCCGGGTCCGCATCGGCATGGATGACGGCAGCGCCGCACAGCTCCTCCACGGTGATCTGGAATCCGGAGATGCGCTTGTGGTTGGAGAAAGCCTGCCCGAAAGCGAGGGCCTGTTCTCCCGTCTGCGCTTGAGGCTCTAACGTCGTGGTTCCCGTCATCCGGACCGAAGACCTCAAGCGCCACTATGATCTGGACGGCAACGCTGTGCAGGCGCTTAACGGTGTCTCACTTAAGGTCGACGCCGGTGAGTTCGTCGCCGTGATGGGCCCGTCTGGCTCGGGTAAGTCCACGCTTATGAACCTGATCGGCCTGCTCGATCGCCCCAGCAGCGGATACTACTGGCTGGATGGTAAAGAAGTCGGCGGGCTCGACCATGACCGCCAGGCAGCTCTACGAAACCAGAAGATCGGATTCGTCTTCCAGGCCTTCAATCTGCTCGCGCGCAGCACTGCCATCGAGAATGTTGAGCTGCCGCTCATCTATGCCGGCGTACCCCGAGCAGAACGGCGGAGACGGGCGGCCAAAGCGCTGGGCCTGCTTGGCCTTGACCACCGACTCAACCATATTCCGGTCCAGCTCTCGGGCGGCGAGCAACAACGGGTCGCTATCGCACGTGCGCTAGTTAACGATCCTCGGGTCCTGCTGGCCGACGAACCCACTGGCGCACTCGACAGCCAGACCGGACTTACCGTCCTGACCATCTTCCAGGCACTGCATCGCGGCGGGCGCACTGTTTTACTTATCACCCACGACCGCGAAGTGGCCCGGCACGCCGATCGCATTATTAGTCTGCGCGACGGTCACGTGGTCGCCGATGAGCGCGTCACAGCGCCGATGAACGCCATTGAGCGTCTCGAAGCCTCCGCCGCCGACCCGCGCCCGGAGCAATCAATATGAACCTGTGGGAAAGCGCCCGTATCGGCGTACGCGCCCTGCGGGCCAACCTGCTGCGCAGCATCCTCACGATGCTCGGCATGATCGTCGGGGTCGGCGCTGTCATTACAATGGTCGCCATCGGCGATGGCGCGCAGGTCCAGGTTACTGAGCAGATCCGCAGTCTCGGCGCCAACTTGCTAATGATTCAGCCTGGCGCCGCGCGTGACGGCGGCGCCAGGCTCTCGGGCGGCACCGGTCATACGCTGACTGAGGACGATGCCGACGCCATCCTTTCGGAGGTGCCTTATGTGTCGGCTGCTGCCCCCTCGGCCCGCGGCAGCGCGCAGCTAGTGTATGGCAACCGAAACTGGAACGCTGTCGTGAATGGTACGACGCCTGGCTATTTCCTCGCCCGCGAGTGGCCAGTCGAGTCTGGGCGTCTCTTCACGGCGACCGAGACTGGACAGGCCGCCAAAGTCGTCCTGCTTGGCACAAGCGTCGCCGAAGCTCTGTTCGGCGAAGAGAACCCGGTCGGACACACTATTCGCATCAATAGCGTACCGTTTACCGTCATTGGCATCCTGCGTTCGAAGGGGCCGTCCGGTTCGGGCCGCGATCAAGACGACATCGCATTTGTACCGATCTCGACCGGAAAGCTTCGACTCTTCGGCGGTTCGCACGCGGTCAACCGAAACGCGGTCGCCTATATCCTGGTTAAAGTCGCACGCACCGAGGCCATGGACTATGTCCAGGCGCAGATCACGGGATTGTTGCGCCAGCGCCACCGGATTGGTTCCGACGAACTTGATGATTTCGGGGTCCGGACCCCCGCCGCTGCAATGGCCGCGCAGCGCGAGGCGACCAAGACGCTGACCATCCTCCTCGGCTCCGTCGCTTCAGTTTCTTTAATCGTCGGCGGGATCAGCATCATGAATATCATGCTAGTCTCAATCACCGAGCGCACACGCGAGATTGGCCTGCGCCTAGCCATCGGTGCGCGCCGGCGCGACATTCGTCGCCAGTTCCTGATCGAGGCTCTGACGTTGTGCGTGGTCGGTGGTCTGCTGGGGGTCATCTGCGGTCTACTCGCAACTATCGTGATCGCCGATCTCGCAGGTTGGCCAGCTCTATTTGGCCCAGGTCTAGTTCTGTTGGCCTTGGGGTTCTCGATAATGGTTGGGGTATTTTTCGGTCTTTACCCCGCCTACAAGGCGTCGCGACTGGATCCAATAACTGCACTCAGATTCGAGTGACTCTTAAAAGAACGCGCCGTGACCCGCTTAATTTGCGAGCCACGGCGCGATATACGGCATACCTGCAGCGGCGAAGCCATAGGCTTCGCAGCCGGGCCTCACATGACGTTTAGGAGGGCTCGACGCCGCACTTCTGATCGATAAGGTCGCCGACGGACTCAAAAGACAGGTCGACAGTGTTCTGGAAGCTGCCATCACGGTCAGTCAGGGCCTTCAGCATGGCGGCAGGGTTCTTGAAGGTGTCGCCATTGGCAAGGACGCAATTCTGGTTGCCATTGCCCGGATTGCCCGTAGTCTCGCTCGGGCTTGGATCCTTCTTGCCGGCGAAGGCGGCGCCCGACATACCAAGGACCAAAGCCGTGGCAGCGACCGTAGTTAGGATAGTCTTCATCGCATTTCCTCCCGTTGATCTTAACACTATGCCGATTGCAAAAACGCAATCGGCATAGTGTTAATAATCATCCATCAAAGACATTGACGTCAATACGATCAAAAAGGGTTAAGTCAGACAGTTTACGCCTTTTCGTGAACGCAAACAAAACCTTCCTGCTGCGGTCCGTGCGCCAAATCGACCCGCGTCTGTAAACGTTAGGGACGCCCTGTGCCCAAATATGATCGTCTACTCTTTGATCCGGTGGCTTCTGCCGACGGCCAATATGATTGGATCGGACTCGACGGCTCGAAGGCCAACAGACGTTGGCTATGGAGCCGGCCCTTGCCGTCCCTAAAACGGTTCTCTGATCGCGGCTTTTCGGACAAGGGGTTCGGGTCTTTGGTCGTCCGGGGTCACGGTTCTCTCCGAAGTCGGGCACATTGGCTC
>MRWG01001933.1_pt1 | contig 11593 bp, 10 predicted proteins | sample 1013341 | NCBI WGS metagenome assembly MRWG01 (sample SAMN06117577, study PRJNA244670) | biofilm metagenome | biome: Water; feature: Cathode Biofilm; material: Biofilm; isolation source: microbial consortium enriched at the cathode of a solar microbial fuel cell | place: USA: District of Columbia ... | reverse complement strand
TCGCATGTCCGCCCCCCGGACAGGCGATTTGGCTAAGCTAGCGCGCCGATTGCATGTTTTTCGGGAAAGCAGAAATAAAGTGCCCTGAAAAGCCGTTGGATCGCCTGCCCGCGGACATGCGATGGCGCGGCTCACTGCAACGACCGCTCCAGGCCAAAAGCCCCCCTCACAGTTTGCGGATCTTCAGCCTCGTGATGCGGTTATCCTTGCGTGACATGACCTGGAAGCGAAAGCCGTGGAAGCTGAACACCTGGTCCACCGTGGGGATGCTCTGCGCCTCGTGGATCACCAGCCCCGCGACGGTGTTGGCCGCGTCGTCGGGCAGGGTCCAGTCGGTGGCGCGGTTGAGGTCGCGGATGGTCATCGCCCCGTCCACGATATAGTCGCCGTCTGAGGCGCGGCGCACCGGGTGATCGGTTTCGGCATCGAACTCGTCGACGATCTCGCCGACGATCTCCTCGAGGATGTCTTCAAGCGTGATCAGCCCCTGAAGCGCGCCATATTCGTCCACCACCAACGCGAAATGGCTCCGCATCCGCAAGAATTGGCGCATCTGCTCGTCGAGCGTGGTCGTCTCGGGTATGAAATATGGCTCTCGCGCAATGGTACGCACGTCGAAATCGTCGAGTTCGCCGGTGCTGTTATCGCCCTCCACGGCGAGTTTGTGGATGGCGCGCAGCAGGTCCTTTGCGTGGACGATGCCGACGATATTGTCGGGATCGCCCTCATAGAGAGGCAGGCGCGTGTGGTTGCTGGCAAGACATTGCGACAGGATATCCTGCGGGCGGGCCTCTACGTCGAGCATCTGGATGCGCGAGCGGTGGATCATCACCTCCTCGACCGCGCGATCGCTGAGATCGAGCGCGCCCAGGATGCGGTCGCGATCCTCCTTTTCGACCACGCCCTCGGACTGCCCCAGCCAGAGCGCACCGGCGATCTCCTCGCGCACGGCGAGGATGTGGCTGTCGGGGTCGGTTTGCACACCGACGCAGCGCAGGATCAGCCGCACCAGCCAGCGCACCGCGGACACGATTGGGTCGAAGACGCGGATCACCCAGACGATCACCGGCGCGGTGCGCGCCGCCGCCAACTCGGCATTGGTGATGGCATAGGTCTTGGGCAGCACCTCGGCGAATATCAGCACAAGAAGCGTCATCACCAGCGTCGCCAGCGCTACGCCGCTCTCGCCGAAGAGCCGTGTGAATAGGGCGGTGGCCAGCGAGGCTGCAAGAATGTTGACGAGGTTGTTGCCGAGAAGAACCGAGCCGATCAGGCGCTCGTTGTCCTCGGTGATCCCGAGTGCGGTCTCCGCCCCGCGCGAGCCCTTTTCCGCCTGTGCGCGCAGCTTGCCGCGCGAGGCCGCCGTGAGCGCGGTCTCGCTGCCCGAGAAAAAACCCGAGAGCACCAGCAGCCCGAGAATCGCCACGACGGTGATCCAGAAGGTCGGGTCGAGATAGGCGGCGAGCGAGTCCATGGGTCAGCGTCCTTGAGATGATATGGCGGGGTTATGCGGTCTCGGAGCGGCTCAATCAAGGCGGCAGACGCGCGCTCAGCCCTTGGGGTCAGTCTTGCGGCGGGTGGTGCCGAGCGGGTGATGCGCCTCCACCAGCGCGCGCAGCCGTGCGTCGAGTACGTGGGTGTAAATCTCGGTGGTGGCGAGATCGGCATGGCCCAGAAGCGTCTGGATTACCCGCAGATCGGCCCCGTTCGCCAGCAGATGCGTGGCAAAGGCATGGCGCAACCGGTGCGGCGTGACCGCGTCGGGGTCGATGCCCGCGCGGGTGGCGATCTGCTTGATGAGGCCATAGAACCGATGCCGCGTCAGGTGCCCGGCGTGGCCAGACGACGGAAACAGCCAGGGCGAAGCCGCGCGCCGCTTGTCGCGGGCGCGCACCACGAGCCACGCAGCGAGCGCCGCGCGCGCCGGCGGCGACAGCGGCACCAGCCGCTCCTTGCCGCCCTTGCCGCGCACCAGCAGCATCTCGGGGTCGCCCTGCGCGGCGGCCAGCGGGAGGCCCACGAGCTCGCTCACCCGCATCCCCGTGGCGTAGAGCAGCGCTATGAGGGCCCCGTTGCGCACCTGCTCGACCTCGCCGCGCCCGACCTGCGGCGCGGCGTCGAGCAGGCGCTCGACCTGCCCCTCGGTAAGCGTGCGTGGCAAGGCCCGGCTGCGCCCCGGACCCTGAAGGCGGATCGCGGGATTGTCGCTGCGCCAGCCCTCATCCACGGCGAACCGGTAGAATTGCCGGATCGAGGACAGGCGCCGCGCGCGGGTGGCCTGCGCCAGCCCCTCTGCATCGCAGGCCACGAGATAGGCCTCGACATCCGCCTGCGTGGCCGTCAGCAAGCCGCGCCCGCCCCGCGTGATGAGCCAACCTGCGTAGGCGCGCAGGTCGCGGCCATAAGCCATCAGCGTGTTGCGCGCGGCCCCCAGTTCGGCAGCCTGCGCCTCGAGAAAGGTGTCGATGCGGTTCTCGGCCAGGTTCATTGGTCCGGCCCGAGCAGCACGATCTGCAAGGCCGCGCGCCGCGCGGTGTCCTCTAGCCCGGCGGCGCGCAGGGTGGCGAGCGCGGCCTCCACCGACGAGGGCGCAACCCTCTCGGCACCGTGGTCGAGCAGCGCGGCGGCGGCGAGGATCGCCTCGCCCAGCCGACCCTCGGCGATCATCTGCTGATGCTCGGGGGCGGCAGTGGTGGCGGCAAATCCTGCGGCGATCGCCGATTGCATCCGGGTGGCGGCATCCGCGTTTCCCGGGGTGCCCTCGGCGATCCCGGCGAGGAACCTGTCGCGCATGGAGGGTGACGCGATCTCTCTCGCGCGCTCGTAGAGCGGCGACAGAAGGACCATCTCGGCAGCGCGCGCAGCGAGCGGGTCGGGCAGGGGGGCGGCGGCGAGAAGGCGCTCGGCGAAAATCTCGGACATCACCGTTTCCAGCCCAAGCGCACGCGCACCCTCCCACACGGCGGGCAGCGCCTTGGCCAGCGCTTCAGCCCCGCCACCGGGCGCGAGCGCACTGTCGAGCGCCTGTACCGCGGCGACGCGGTCCCACACACCGCCCGAGGCTGCGGGCTTGCGCGCCGTGTAGAGCCCGAAGAGCCGTGTAGCAGCGAGCGCCCCGGTCTGCGCAAGCCGCTCGGCGGCGACGATCTCGGCCTTCCAGCCCGCCGTACCGCGCAGGTCGGCCATGGCATAGGCGCGCGGCAGGCCATGTGTGCCGAGTGGTGCGCCAATGGATTCGTAGAGACGAAATCGAAGCGGCGTCATCTCGGTGGGGGGCACGGGCGGGGCGATCTCCTCGATGAGTTCGGGTTCGAGATGGAGCGCGAGGAGCGTCACGTCCGGCTCGGTGATCGCGCCGCTTGCCTCGGCCCCGTGCAGGATCAGCGCCGCCGTCTGCCAGTCTCCCGCGCGGGCGAGGCAATAGATGCGCGACCGTGGATCATCGCTCAGGTGTGGCGTGGCGGCGAGTGCTGCGCAGGCCCGGTCCTCGCGACCGTCGAGCAGCGCGAGGTCGAGCCAGGTGTCGAACAGTCCCGGCCGCGACCCGCCTGCGCGCTCGACCAGTGCCAGCGCGGGCTCGACCGCGCCGAACCGGCGCAGCGCCGCCAGGCGCGCGTGCAGGAACGACGCGGCCCCGGTACTGTCGGGGGGGGCGTCGGCCTCGGCCAGCAGCAGCGTGTAGTAGAGCGCCCGCATCGCGGGGAGCGGGCGCTCGGGCAGCCGCTCGAGATAGCGGGTGAGGATGGCGGTGTTGCTTGCCTCCCAGAGCGTCCGCGGCAGGCCGGTCGTGGTGCTCGGCAAAAGCCCAACCGAATCCGCGCGTTGCGCGTCGAGTGGCGTCACCGTGACGTCGGGCCGCGCGATGCGGTCGGCGGTGTCCGGTGCGTCGGGACCGGGGGGCGTGACGGCGGCGGTGCCCATCTCGTCGAGCCAGTCGATGGCCGAGAGTGGGGCCTGTGCCGCGGCGGTGCCGGACCATAGAAGGGCGGCGAGAAAGGCGCTACTCGATCTCAAGAATGATATCCTGCCGCGTCTCGGTTTGGGTCGGGGTGAAATCGGCACCGAAGAACGGGCCGAGATAGGCATAGGCCACGAGCCCAATGAACCCCAGAATTGCAAGGTAGAACAACCATTTGATAAGGCGAAGCATGAGGCGGTCCGTGTGCTCTGAGGGTGATTTTTCCCACTTATAGCTGGCATTTCCGGCAAGATCACGCCATTGAGTGCAAAATATCCCCAAGAGGCAAGGGAGCGCCGGGCGTGGCGGCTGGCAAGCGTTGGAAACTTAAGAAAACAATCGTGCTCGTCGGCATGATGGGCGCGGGCAAGACCGCCGTGGGGCGCGCGCTCGCGGCCCGTTTGGGGGTGCCGTTTCTTGACTCCGATGTCGAGATCGAGAAGGCAGCCAACATGACAATTGCCGAGATATTTCAAAGAGATGGAGAGCAATTCTTCCGCGCCCGAGAGAGCGAGGTGATCGACCGGTTGCTCGATGCGACGCCGGCGATCCTGTCGGTCGGCGGCGGTGCCTTTCTCGCGCAACGTAACCGTGAGATGATCGCGCGCAAGGGGCTTTCGGTGTGGCTGGATGCTGAGCTCGATCTGCTGTGGTCACGGGTAAAAGGAAAGAATACCAGGCCCTTGTTGCGCACAGCTCATCCACGAGAGACGCTGCGCGAGCTCTACGAGGCGCGCGTACCGCTCTATGCGCTGGCGGATGTGCGAGTAGAGGCACATCGCGACTACGCGATCGACGACATGGCCGCGCAGGTCGAGGCGGCGCTGGCCGCGCGACCGGATATTCTGGAGGAGGAGAAATGATCGAAACCGTGCATGTGCCACTGGGTGAGCGGGCCTATGACGTGGTGATCGGGCCGGGGCTGCTCGGCGCGGCGGGCGCGCGCATCGGGCCGCTGTTGCAGCGCCCGCACGTGGCCGTGGTGAGCGACGAGACGGTGGCGGGACTGCATTGGGAAACACTCCGTAAGGGGCTGGACAATAGAGGAATTTCATCTGACTTACTGACCCTGCCACCGGGCGAGGCGACGAAATCCTGGCCGCACCTGGAGCGCGTCGTCGAGTGGCTTCTGGAGCAGCGGATCGAACGCGGCGACGTGGTCGTGGCGTTCGGCGGCGGGGTGATCGGCGACCTTGTCGGCTTTGCCGCCGCGATCCTGCGGCGGGGGGTGCGGTTCGTGCAGGTGCCGACGAGCCTGCTGGCGCAGGTGGATAGCTCGGTTGGGGGGAAGACAGGGATCAACTCGCCGAGGGGCAAGAACCTGATCGGGGCGTTTCATCAGCCGAGCCTCGTGCTGGCGGATACGGAGGTGTTGGGCACGCTGACGCCGCGCGACTACCGGGCGGGATATGGCGAGGTCGTGAAATACGGTCTGTTGGGAGATAGCGAATTCTTTCAATGGCTTGAAGAGCACGGCTCATCCGCCGCCAAGGGCGATATGGCGGCGCGCATCCATCTTGTGAAACGCTCGGTCGAGATGAAGGCAGGCATCGTCAGCCGCGACGAGACCGAGCAGGGCGAGCGGGCCTTGCTCAACTTGGGCCATACATTTTGTCATGCGCTGGAGGCGGCGACACAATATGATGGGGCACGATTGCTGCATGGCGAGGGCGTGGCGATCGGTTGCGCGCTGGCGTTCGTGTTGTCTGCGCGGCTGGGACTGTGCGCGCAGGAGGAGCCGAGCCGCGTGCGCGCCCATCTTCGCGACATGAAGATGAAGGCCGACCTGTCTGATATTCCAGGAAAATTGCCGGATGCCGAAGGCCTGCTGTCGCTGATGGCGCAGGACAAGAAGGTGGTGGATGGGACCCTGCGGTTCATCCTCGCGCGCGGCATCGGCGACGCCTTCATCACGGGGGACGTGCCGCCCGAGGCGGTGCGAAAGGTGCTGGACGACGCGCTGGCGGGCCGCGCGAACCTGTAGGTTCAGGACGCGAACCGCAAGGTTCGCGGCCGGCGGCGCGCGGTGCGTCAGGCGGTTGGAAACCAGTGCCGCGTGCGGTTGGCGAAGGCCACGAGCGAGAGCATCACCGGCACCTCGACCAGAACGCCCACCACGGTGGCGAGCGCCGCGCCGGAGCCGAGACCGAACAGGCTGATCGCGACGGCGACCGCGAGTTCGAAGAAATTCGACGTGCCGATGAGCGCGCAAGGCGCGGCGACGTTGAAGGGCACGCGCCACGCCCGGGCGAGACCGTAGGCTATGATGAAGATGCCGTAGCTCTGCAACAGCAGCGGCACGGCGATGAGGGCGATCACCAGCGGCGTGTCGATAATCACCTGCCCCTGAAAGCCGAAGAGCAGCAGCACCGTGACCAGCAAGCCGAGAATGGTGATCGGCTTGACGCGGGCGCGGAATGCCTCGACCGCGGCCTCGCCCCCCTGCCGCATCAGACGGCTGCGCGTCGCGATCCCGGCGATGAGCGGGATGAGGATGTAGAGCAGGACCGACAGCAGCAGCGTCTCCCACGGTACGGCGATGTCGGTCACGCCCAGCAGCAGCGCCACGATGGGCGCGAAGGCGAACACCATGATGACGTCGTTCACGCTGACCTGCACGAGGGTATAGGTGGCGTCGCCACGGGTGAGCTGTGACCAGACGAAGACCATCGCGGTGCAGGGTGCGGCCCCGAGCAGGATCAGCCCCGCGAGATAGCCCTGCGCGTCCTCGGGCGGGATCAGCCCGGCGAAGACATGGTTGAAGAGCAGCACGCCAAGCGCGGCCATGGTGAAAGGCTTGATGAGCCAGTTGACCGTCAAGGTGATGACGAGGCCCTTGGGCCGCTCGCCCACCTGCCGCAGCGCGCCGAAATCGACGCCCACCATCATCGGAAAGACCATCGCCCAGATGAGCAGCGCCACGGGCAGGTTGACGCGGGCGATCTCGGCGCTGGCGAGGGTCTGGAAGACGCCCGGCAGGAGATTGCCCAGCAACAACCCCACGCCCATGGCCAGCGCCACCCAGAGCGAGAGCCAGCGCTCGAACGTGCCCATCCCGCCGGGGGCGTCTGCGGTGTGATCGGTCATGGCGGGAGGGATAGGCTGCTGTCCCGGGGGGTGCAAGCGGGGTTTCGTGAAGGTACCGTGACGGGGGTCGAAGTCTTGAAAAGACTTCGGGCCGATTTCTTTTGAAGAAATCGGGGCGGATCAGTCGGTGAGTTTCACAAGGGCGTGACGCTTGCGGCCCGCCGAGAGTTTGATCGGGGAGGACAGCGCGTCCGCGTCGAGCACGAGGCCCGCGTCGGTGAGCGGCGCGTCGTCGAGGCGGGCACCGTTCTCGGCGATGAGGCGCTTGGCCTCCTTGCCGGATTTGGCGAGGCCGGCGCGCACGATGAGTTGCACCACAGAGATGCCATCTGCCACGTCTGCGCGGCTCAGGTCGAGCGTGGGCAGGTCATCGCCGACGCCGCCCTTCTCGAACACCTCGCGGGCCGTGGCCTCGGCGGCCTGCGCGGCCTCGGCCCCGTGCAGCAGCGTCGTCACCTCGTTGGCCAGGATGATCTTGGCCTCGTTGATCTCTGACCCCGCGAGCCCGCCCAAGCGGTTGCACTCGTCGAGGGACAATTCGGTGTAGAGCCGCAGGAAGCGGCCCACGTCGGCGTCCATCGTGTTGCGCCAGAACTGCCAGAATTGGTACGGGCTGCACATCTCCGCATCGAGCCAGATCGCGCCATCGGCGGATTTGCCCATCTTGCGCCCGTCCGCCGTGGTCAGCAGCGGCGAGGTGAGGCCGTAGATCTCGTGGTCGAGGACGCGGCGCGTGAGGTCGATCCCGTTGACGATGTTGCCCCACTGGTCCGAGCCGCCCATCTGCAACACGCAGCCATAGCGGCGGTTGAGTTCGAGAAAGTCATATGCCTGCAGGATCATGTAGTTGAATTCGAGGAACGACAGCGATTGCTCGCGGTCGAGGCGCGATTTCACCGATTCAAAGGCCAGCATCCGGTTGACCGAGAAATGCCGCCCGATATCGCGCAGGAACTCGATGTATTTCAGCCCGTCGAGCCATTCGGCATTGTCGAGCATGAGCGCATTTGTGGGGCCGTCGCCATAGGTGATGTAGGCGGCGAAGACGCGCTGGATGCCGTCGATATTGGCCTGGATCGCGGCGTCGTCCAAGAGCGGGCGCTCATCCGCGCGAAACGAGGGATCGCCCACCTTGGTGGTGCCGCCGCCCATCAGCGTGAGCGGCTTGTGCCCGGTCTTTTGCAGCCAGCGCAGCATCATGATCTGGATGAGCGAGCCGACATGCAGCGACCGCGCGGTGGCATCAAACCCGATATAGGCGGGCACCACGCCCGCGCTGAGCGCCTCGTCCAGCCCCTGGTAATCGGTGCAATCCGCGAGAAAGCCGCGCTCGATCATCACGCGCATGAAATCGGATTTCGGGTGGTAGGTCATGGCGCTTGTCCCGCTTTGATTTGCGCGGCATGTATAGGCAGTCGTGGGGCGAAGGAAAAGGCCATGTTGAAGGCGGGGCGCATCCGGGCGCTTGGGGCGATGTCGGGCACCTCTCTGGACGGGGTGGACGCCGCCATGATCGAGACCGATGGCGAGCTGATCCACGGCTTTGGTCCGGTGGGATACCGGCCCTACTCGGACACTGAGCGCGCGGTGTTGCGCCGCGCACTCGGGCAGTGGGTGGGGCCGGAGGTCGAGGCCGCCGCGCGCGTGGTGGAGGACGCGCATGCGGAGTTGCTGCGCGGCTTTGACGGCGTCGCGCTGGTGGGGTTTCACGGGCAGACGCTGGCGCATGAGCCGCGCGGGCGCGGCACCCATCAGGCGGGGGACGGCGCGCGGCTGGCGGAGATGCTGGGCCTGCCGGTGGTGTGGGATTTCCGCAGTGCCGATGTGCGGTTCGGCGGCGAGGGCGCGCCGCTGGCACCGTTCTACCATTTCGCCTGCGCGAAATGGATCGGGGCCAAGGCACCGCTGGCGTTTCTCAACCTCGGGGGGGTGGGCAACCTGACCTGGGTCGATCCGCGGTGTGCGCGGCCCGAGGAGGAGGGCGCGCTGCTGGCCTTTGACACCGGGCCGGCGAACGCGCCGATCAATGACCTGGTGCAGGCGCGGCTGGGGGCAGAGTGCGACCGCGACGGCGCGCTGGCGCGGCGGGGCAGCGTGGCGCAGGGGGCGCTGGAGATGTTCCTCGACGAGCCCTGGTTCCTGCGGATGCCGCCCAAATCGCTTGACCGCGACGCGTTTGCCGCGATGGTGGCGCTGGTGGGCGAATTGCCCGATGCCGACGCGGCGGCGACGCTGACGGCGATGGCGGTGTCGGCGGTGATGCGCGGGATGGAGCATTGCCCGGAGCCGCCCGCGCGTGTTCTGGTGACCGGGGGCGGGCGCAAGAACCCGGTGATGATGGAGATGCTGCGCGCCTCGCTGGATTGCCCGGTGGTGCCGGTCGAGGAGGCGGGGCTCGATGGTGATATGCTGGAGGCGCAGGCATTTGCGCATCTGGCGGTGCGGGTGGCGCGGGGGTTGCCCACGTCCTGCCCGGGGACCACGGGCGTGCGCGCCGCCGTTTCGGGCGGCACGCTGAGCCGGGCGGAAGGAGGGGCAGATGGATTACGCGCTTGACGAGGGGCCGGGGGGCGGGCTGCGGCTGGGCCTGATCGTGCTGAGCGTGGATACGGGGCTGGAATGGGAGGCGCGGCAGGTGTTCGCGGGCCGCGCGGCGCATGTGATGCACAGCCGCATCCCGGCGCGCGACCATGTCACGCCCGACGACCTCGCGCACATGGCGCCGGAGCTGACGCGCAGCGCGGCGCTGTTGCCGCCGGGGCTGGGGGCGGTGGGGTATGGCTGCACCTCCGGCGCGACGGTGATCGGGCCTGCGGAGGTGGCGGCGCGCGTGGGCGAGGCGCATCCCGGAACGCCGGTGACCGACCCGTTGAGCGCGGTGATCGCGGCGCTGGGGGTGCTGGGGGTGGACCGCATCGGCATGGTCACGCCCTACCTGCCGGAGGTGGTGGCACCCATGCAGGCGGCGCTGGGTGCGGCGGGGATCGAGGCGGTGGCCTCGGAAAGCTTTGGCGAGAGCGACGACCGGATCGTGGGGCGCATCCCCGAGGCGGCCACGTTGCGCGGGATGCTGGACGTCGGCGCGCGGCCCGGGGTAGAGGCGGTGTTCACCTCGTGCACCAACCTGCGTAGCATGGCGGTGATCGACGAGGCGGAGGCGGCATTGGGCAAGCCGGTGGTGACCTCGAACCAGGCGATGTTCTGGCACATGCTGCGGCTGGCGGGCGCGGGCGAGCGGGCGCGGGGCTGGGGGCCGGGGCGGCTGTTTGCGGTGTGAAAGAGTGCGGCATGATGTGCTGTTGTGCTGAGGGCAGCGCCTGCCTGGGCGGGCGCGCGGGCGTAACCGTGCCAGCGGCGATGCGGTCAAGTAATGCGCGGCGTTGCTACCTGGTGTAACGTCTGAAGCGCCTGCCGGGGGGCAGGCAGGCGCTGCCCGGCGGTGCCGCCGGGCGGGGGATAGCGGCGCTGCTGGTGCGCATTGAAAGACAACTAGAAAAGGACGAAAACGGCCATGAAGGACAGCAAATTGAGCCCCGCCACCATCGCGGCGCAGGCAGGCGGCGCGGTGGATGCGCAGACCGGCGGCGTGGTGCCGGGGATCAGCCTTGCCACCACCTACCTGCGCGGCGCCGACAACGCGCTGTTGCGCCCCGACAACACCTATGGCCGGGACCAGAACGACACCGTGCGGCAGGCCGAGGAGGTGGTGCGCGCGCTGGAGGGGGCGGCGGCGAGCCTGCTGTTTCCCAGCGGCATGGCGGCGGTGGCGGCGGTGTTCCGGGCGCTGCCCTCGGGCGCGCGGGTGGTGATGCAGACCGGCATCTACTGGGGCACGCTGAAATGGGTGCGCGCGTATTGCGTGCGCCGCGCGATCATATTGGACGAGGTGGACGCGTCGGACACGCACGCGCTGGCCAATGCGTGCCGGTCGTCGGCGGACATGGTGTGGATCGAGACGCCATCGAACCCGTGGCTGAAGACCGTGGATATCGGCGCAGCCGCCGGGATGGCGCACAAGGCGGGCGCGGTGCTGGTGGTCGATGGCACGGCGGCGACGCCGGTGCTGACCCGGGCGCTGGACCTCGGGGCGGACCTGTCGATGCATTCGGCGACCAAGGCGCTGGGGGGGCATTCGGACGTTTTGGGCGGCGTGCTGTCGTGCCGCGACCCCAAGCTGGCGATGTGGGCCGAGATCGCCACCGACCGGCATGATGCGGGCGCGGTGATCGGGCCGTTCGAGGCGTGGCTGTTGATGCGGGGGATGCGGACATTGCCGCTGCGGGTGGAGCGGATGTGCGCCAACGCGATGGCGGTGGCGGAGTACCTGGCGGCGCATGAGGGGGTGGCGGCGGTGCTATATCCGGGGCTGGCGGAGCATACGGGGCATGACGTCGCCGCGCGGCAGATGAACGGCGGGTACGGGTACCTGCTGTCGTTCATGGTGAAGGGCGACCGCGCGCGCGCGCTGGAGGTGCTGGGGCGGCTGCGGCTGTTTCACCGGGCGACGTCGCTGGGCGGCGTCGAAAGCCTCGCCGAGCACCGCGCCAG